>Ga0209680_1000165_pt1 | contig 16758 bp, 17 predicted proteins | sample WorMetLIZISLAND1_FD_187413 | JGI IMG/M metagenome (GOLD analysis project Ga0209680, IMG submission 187413) | Marine gutless worms symbiont microbial communities from Max Planck institute for Marine Microbiology, Germany - Olavius loisae LIZARD... ... | reverse complement strand
CCGCGCAGAACACGGGTTTGGACATCAAATCAAACGCTCAACGAAGAGCGAAGGCCGAAAATCATGAGGCCGGAGTACAGCAGCAATGCCACCTTGATCTCGCAAAGGCATTTTTCGAGGTGCCCTTATAGGGAGCCGTCTCGTCTCGGATGTCGTCTGGCAAGCCGAAAGAACGATCACAGCGACCACCAACCCCAACAAGGAGCGTCGCTCAAACATTGGAAAGCCCCAACCCTAACACTTCGATCAAATACGATTTGCATCCTAACGTTGGGTTGGGGTGTGTCAATTTATGCGCGTTCAATGGGAAGAGCAGCGCTCCTACTCCCCCCGCGTAAACGTCAGCACATCCTCCCCCGACTTCGGCTCCTGGGCCTCCAGGTGCTCGCCGAGAACGCGGTCCAGCGTCTGCAGGACCTGATCCAGGATCAAGCTGGCATGGGCGTGGTAGAGGCGAATCTTGCAGGACACCGGTTCGTGCAGGTTGTCGCGGCAGTCCGCGTCGAAGTCACTCCAGGCGAGGACCGGGATGTCGTTAAAGACGCGGTCGACGACGACCCAGGCGTCGTCGAGCAACAGGAGATCGAGGGTCTTGAGGCCGGGTATGGCGATGCGAGGCGGCGCGGCGCGGCGCCTCAAGGCCACGCAGACCCGGTTGAAATAGACCGCCTCGACGGTGGTCCAGCGGATGTCGAGAACCGGCAGCTCGTTGTGGCGGCGGTATCCGGTCAATCCTCTTCCAGGTCCTTGTCCGGGTTCCAGCCGGCGGCCCGGGCGCGTTCGACGGCTTCGGCCTGGATGCGCTCGAAGCGCTCGAGCACCTCGGGGGGCAGGTTGGCGACCCGAAACCCATAACTCGGACCAGCGGGCGTTGACCTTGTCCCACAGGTCCTGAATGCCCTGGACCATCCAACCCTCGCAAGTCTCGGTCTCGGGAATGATCTCGAAGACCCAGGCGTCGCGGATGATCTTGCCCATATCGGTCATGCCGCCGTCGATGTCCTTGTCGATGCCGACGTAGCGCTTGTCTTCGTTCACCGGATCACGCCTCTCTCAGTTTTTCCGTTAACACTCTCTCGACCGCCGCCAACACTTTGCCGCGAAGCGCCGACGCCGCAAAGTGATAATAATTGAGCTTGCAGGCAATCGGCTCATGCAGAGAGTCTCGGTCCTCGTCCTCGATCTCGACCCAGGCGAGAACCGGACAATCGTACTGATACGTATCGACGCAGACCCAGTACTCGTCGGCGAGGACCATCGCCATCTGCTTGAGACCCAGATCATTGAAGCGGATCGGACTGCCCCAGCGGTTTCGCGCCCGGCGCCAGGCATTGTAAACCGCGGCTTCGATCTGGTCGTTTCGCTGGGCGATGATCGGCATGTCGGCCAAGCGGGCGTCCAGGTCGACCTCGTTCATCGGCCCTATCCCGTCAGCGTCGCGAACACGGCGGGCAGGCGTTCCGGCAACTTCTCGACCTGATCGACAATGGAATAGCGGTTGTCGCCGAAGATACGCGAGACATATTGATCGGCATTCGGGTCGAGCGTCAGGCAATAGGTATGCACCCCTTGCATGGCCAGATCGTCGACCGCCTTTTTGGCGTCGTGGCGCAGGTACTGCGGGTCCCGTTCGTCGATGTCGGCGGGCTCGCCATCGGTGACCAGCAGGACAAGGCGTTTCTGCGCCGGCTGCTGGGTGAGATGCCAGCCGGCGTGGCGCAACGCCGCACCCATGCGCGTCGACAGCCCGCCCTTCATGCCGGCCAATCTGGCCTTGGGTTCGTCGTCGTAGGGCTGATTGAAATCCTTGAACCGGTAGTACTGCACGTCGTGCCGCCCGTCCGAAGCAAACCCGTGCACGGCGAAAGGATCGCCGATGGAATCGATGGCCCAGGCCAACAGGCCCGTCGCATCGCGGGTCAAAGAAAGGATCGTGGCACGGGTGTCCTCCTCGCCCTCGGCCGGTTCGGGGATGTCCTTGTCTACCGGTTCATTGGTCGACTCGGATAGGTCCAACAAGATGACCACGGCCAGATCGCGGATATGGCGGGTGATCCGGATGTTGATCCGAGGATTAGGCATGATACCGCGGCGGATGTCGGTCATCGCACGAACGGCGGCGTTGAGGTCGATTTCCTCGCCTTCTTCATAGCCACGTCGCCGGACGATGCCCTGTGGTTGCAAGGCGTCGATCAAGTGGCGGATGCGCGAAGCAATGGGCCGGTGTTTGACAAGGATTTCGTCCATCGATTCCGGATCGCCCTTCCCTTGGCGGCGTTCCATCACGGTCGCCCAATCGGGTCGGTGCAGCTGGATGTGATAATCCCACTCGTCGTAGTGATAGGGTTCGGAAACCGGCTCCTTGCCCTCCATTTCGTTATAAGAAACGCCCTCGTCTTCGTAAGGGAACAGTTCCGTACCCAAGACCCAGACTTCCTGGGCGTCGTCGCCGGCCGTTTCGGCGTCGATCTCGTTGACGAATTCCATCAGGCCGACGTATTTGCGCACTTGGCCCTGGGTGGCGGGGATGTAGTCCGCTCCTTGTTCTTGGAACGTAATTTCGTCGAATTCCCAGATGTAGCGATTATCATCCCGGTAGGGGATCGGAAAATCGCTGACGGCGCGTAACGACGGAAGGCCGTTGCGTTCGACCAAATGGTGATAAAACGCCATGCCCGCGTCCCAAGCGATTTGGTTGTCCTCGGCTCGCTCGGCGAGGATGGCACGATAGGCCTTGGCTTGATCGTTGACGCCTTGGTCGGGGTCCTCGTATACGTCGTCGATCAGCGCCCGGGCCATGCGGACCATCAGGTCCATGGCCGGATGCAGCGCCGTATCGCTCTCTTCGGCTCCCGGTTCGGCCGCAAAGAACTCCCGCCACAGCTTGCCGAGGCCCGGGAAATCCTGAGCCGCCAGATATTCGACGCGGGCGTCCTCGAACAGGTCGATGCAGCGCATGTGCACGGGCGTCAGCTGCTCGGCGGACAGGTTCGAGCCCGTATAAACCAAGTGAGCCGCGGCGTGGGCGGCCGCGGCGCGGTAGATCTCAATGCCCTTCACGGTGCGGAATTCATCGAATGCATCCGGAAGGTGAATGAACCAATCCTCGATAAAAGGCGTCAGGCCCTTGCGGGTCTCATAGTCGCCCGCCGTCGGCTTCATGAAAAACGCCCGGCCCCACAAGGCCCGCAGGTAGAAATTCAGCTTACGCTGGTTGTCGATGAAGAGCGTTCCGCGCCGCTCCTTCTGCAGCACGGCCTTCGACGATTCGCTTTTCAGGCCGAAGTAGGTCATCTGCCCGTCCAGGTCGCGGGCATGGGCCTGGGCGCCCCACATGGCCCAGCGTCTCAGCCCGCCAAGGGTCAACTTGGTCAGCAACTCGTCTAGGTTCTCCATCATCGGCCTGAGGCCACGCGGGGTCTTGCCCGCCAGTTGGTGGATCAGTTTCAAGAACCCGCCGAACACCTCGGCGTCACCGAGGCGGCGCGCTGCGAGCGGCATGTTGGAGAGCATCAGGGTCAGCACCGTCCCCGAGGTATGGGACGAAAGCTTCATCACCGCCGTGACGATGTCGGGGACGACGTCCTCGCCCACTTCCTTGGCGACGTCGGGGATCACTTGAATATAGGTCAGGATCAGGTCCTCGCCCCGGCCGAGGGAGCACATCGCCTTGACGCCTTCAAGGTAATTGGCGAGACCGCGCGGCGAGAGCACCCGTGCTGCTTCGTGATAGGCAGAGTCCAACGCCACGAAATGCGGGTGGTCCACATCGAGGCAGTTGAGATATTCGCGGAAATCGGCGGGGTCGGTCATGGGTGTCGGTCCTTCACCCTCCGATTGGCCTTCAGAAATAGGTTCCGACGGCTGCGTCCAAGGTATCACGCATGTCCGGATCATCGGTCAGAGGCCGGACCAGGGCCATCTTGCAGGCGGCCTCGACGTCGATACCCTTGGCAATCAGCTGACCGGCATAAACCAAGAGCCGCGTCGACATACCCTCGTCAAGGCCATGACCTTTGAGGTTTCGCGACCGTCGGGCGACCTGCACCAGCTTGTTGGCGAGGTCAGCGCCGACGCCAGCTTCGTGGGCGACGATTTCCGCTTCCGTTTCTTCGTCCGGATAATCGAAATCGAGCGCGGCGAAACGCTGCTTGGTCGACTGCTTGAGATCCTTCATCAGGCTTTGGTAGCCGGGATTGTAGGAGATGACGATCTGAAAGTCGGGATGGGCGTGGACCAATTCGCCCTTTTTCTCGAGCGGCAGGACTCGACGGTGGTCGGTCAACGGGTGAATCACGACTGTCGTGTCCTGGCGGGCCTCGACGATCTCGTCCAGGTAACAGATGGCACCGATACGGGCCGCTACGGTCAAGGGACCGTCCTGCCAGCGGGTCCCGTTGATATCCAATAGGAACCGCCCGACCAGATCCGACGCCGTCATATCCTCGTTGCAGGCCACGGTGATCAACGGCTTCTTCAGCTTCCACGCCATGTGTTCGACGAAACGCGATTTACCGCAGCCTGTCGGCCCCTTGAGCATGACGGGCATCCGCGCTTCGTAAGCCGCTTCATAAAGCGGCAATTCGTCGGCCACGGTCCGGTAATAGGGCTCGTCCTCAACGAGGTATTGAGCCGCATCATACTGTTCAATGGGCGCTTCGGGGTTTCCGGCATCGGCCATGGTCGGAGTCCTCCCGTTGGGCAGGGATCACCAAGATCCTAGATTAAGTTTACGAGAACGAAATATAAAGCGGTGTGCGACCGGGTCCAATTCCAGGGACAGGATTATGGAGCCCGGGCACATACCGATAATCGTCTGTCAGGTCTTTATGGGGCCCCGGTAGATAACCATCGCCGTACCTTGGGACTGGGCGTAGTTATCGTAACCGATCAGCCGCACGTGGTTCTCCGGATGGGCCTTGTGGCAAGCCTCGGCCTCTCCGAGGATTCTGTCGACGTCGGTCTCACCGAACAGCGGCAGTTTCCACATGTACCAATAGTGGTCGAAGGCGTTCTCCGGCTCGACATGTTCGACAGCCGGATTCCAGCCCTTGGAAACGATGTATTCCACCTGCTTGCGGATCTCCTCGTCCGACATCTCGGGCAAATAGGAGAAGGTCTCGAACTTCCGGCTGTTCGGATCCGAAAGGCTGGAAGCGTAGTCTTGAACGTCACTCATTGTCTTTGTCCTCAAATCTGGTTCGAATTCGGTATCGTCGAAACGGCGGCCTACTTGTGGGCGACATCCAATTTGTCGACGGTGTCGAACTCAAACTTGATTTCCTTCCACGTTTCCATGGCGGCCTTGAGTTCGGGGCTGTGTTTGGCGGCGGCGGTAAGGATGTCTTTGCCTTCCTTCTCCACCTCGCGGCCCTGGTTGCGCGCGGCGACGCAGGCTTCCAGTGCAACCCGGTTGGCGGCGGCGCCGGCGGCGTTGCCCCACGGATGGCCCAAGGTGCCGCCACCGAACTGCAGGCAGGCGTCGTCACCGAAGATCGTAACCAATGCCGGCATGTGCCAAACATGGATACCACCGGAAGCGACCGGGAATACGCCGGGCATGGAGCCCCAGTCCTGATCGAAGAAGATGCCACGCGAGCGGTCTTCCTTGATAAAGCTCTCGCGCATGATATCGATCCAACCGAGCGTCGCCTCGCGGTCGCCCTCAAGCTTGCCGACGACCGTACCTGAGTGCAGGTGGTCGCCTCCCGACAGGCGTAGGGCCTTGGCCAGCACCCGGAAGTGGATGCCGTGGCGCGGGTGACGGTCGAGCACGGCGTGCATGGCGCGGTGGATGTGCAACAGCATGCCGTTGTCGCGGCACCATTGCGCCAGACCGGTGTTGGCCGTGAAGCCGCCGGTCAGGAAGTCGTGCATGATGATCGGTGCCCCCAGTTCCTTGGCGAACTCGGCGCGCTTGTACATCTCTTCCGGGGTCGGTGCCGTGACATTGAGGTAGTGCCCTTTGCGCTCACCGGTCTCCCGTTCGGCTTTATGGACGGCCTCCATGACGAACTCAAAACGGTTCCGCCAGCGCATGAACGGTTGTGAGTTGATGTTCTCATCGTCTTTGGTCAGATCGAGGCCGCCACGCAGGCACTCGTAGACAGCACGGCCATAGTTTTTGGCGCTGAGCCCCAGCTTTGGCTTGATGGTGCAGCCAAGCAGCGCGCGGCCGTACTTGTTGAACTTGTCGCGCTCGACCTGAATGCCGTTCGGCGGACCATTACAAGTCATCACATAGGCGAGGGGGAAACGTACGTCCTCGAGGCGAAGCGCACGAACGGCCTTAAAGCCGAACACGTTACCGACCAGGGAGGTGAAGACGTTGACGACCGAGCCTTCCTCGAAGAGGTCGATGGGATAGGCGATGAAGGCGTAATAGCATTCATCGTCGCCGGGCACATCCTCAATGGCGTAAGCACGGCCTTTGTAGTGTTCCAGGTCCGTCAAAAGGTCGGTCCACACGGTGGTCCAAGTGCCGGTCGAAGACTCGGCGGCGACGGCGGCAGCGGCTTCCTCGCGGGGAACGCCCGGCTGCGGCGTAATCTTAAACACTGCCAGAATGTCTGTATCTTTGGGCACATACTCGGGCATCCAGTAGGTTTCCCGATACTCCTTAACGCCTGCCTGATAGGTTTTTTCGGCCATTTCGGTCTGTCCTCTTTGCTTTCTACGATGCGTCGGCCACAGTTAAATTCCAGCGCATGTGACTGTGGAATTCGTGTCTGGGACGTAATGTGATGGATTCCTCCATAAATTAAAAATTATTTCTTTTTATAATTTCCATAATCATATGTTAATGTGAAACATGCACGCGACCTTGCAGCAATTGCGCCTGTTCGAGGCGGTGGCACGCCTCGAGAGCGTCACCCGCGCCGCCGAGGAAGCGCACCTGACGCAGCCGGCCGTCTCGATCCAGGTCAAGCGCCTGGAAGAGCACGTCGGCATGCCGCTGTTCGACCAGGTCGGGCGCAAACTCTACCTGACGGCGGCCGGCCGCACGCTCCTGGAGAAGAGCCGCAATATTCTGGGCCAAATGGCGGAACTGGATGATGCCCTGGAGACCTTGCGCGGCGAGGTCGCCGGCCCGGTCCGCGTCTCGGCGGTGACGACGGCGCAGTATTTCCTGCCGCACCTCCTGGGCGCCTTCGTGCGCCGTTATCCCAAGGTCCTGCCGTCGATGACCGTGACCAACCGCGAGCGCATGATCTCCCGGCTCGAATCCTATCAGGACGACCTCTATGTCATGGGCCAGGTGCCGGACAACATCGATGTCGAAAGCGTGCCGTTCCTGGAGAACGAACTGGTCGTCGTCGCTCATCCGGACCATCCCATCGCCGGGCGCGGCACCATCTCGCTCGATGACCTGACGGCGGAGCGCATGCTGGTCCGCGAACCCGGTTCGGGCACCCGCCAGGCGGTCGAACGACTTTTTGCCGCCAACGAGGTCTCGGTAACGCCGTTCATGGAGCTGGGCGGCGGCGAGGCCCTGAAACAGGGTGTCATGGCCGGCCTCGGAGTCGCCATCATGTCGCGCCACGGCATCGGCCTCGAACTGGCGCTCGACCGGTTGGCCATTGTCGACTGCGAAGCCTTCCCCCTGCACCGCCCCTGGTACGCCGTGCATCCCGTCAAACGCCAGCTGCCGTTGGCGGCGCGGACGTTTCTCGAGTTCCTCGAAAGCGACGGCGAACAGGTGGTCGCCGGCATCAGTGGCTCGGGGGAAACGGAAGCCGCTTGACCGGGGAACGCCGTCGACGTGGTAAGATATTTCCATGCGGAAATGGTCGACGCATGCAATGCTATGGGTCTTGGCGGCGTTCACCCTTCTCGTCGGTGTCATGGCGGACGAAAGCAGCGCCAGGAAAAACAACCGTCTTTTCGATCGCGCCAAGGGAGCCTTCGTTGAAGCTTCGGCCCTGATCGAGCGCAAACGGTACGCCGCCGCCAAGAAACGGCTTGACGCCTTGTGGCGGACCGACCCGCCGGGTTCGCCGGCGTGGTACCGCGCCCGGCCCACCGACAAGGCACGCAATTTCGGCTCGCCGCCGTTTTACTATGGGCTCCGCATGCTCTCCGACATTGCCGATTGGCGGGTTCGGCGCGGCGGGAATAACCTCGCGAAGGGCGATCCGATCCGCCTTACGGTGCTACTGATTCCGCGCTCCGAGGGCTTGCAGCCAAGAAACCAGGGCGAGCTTAACCGCGGCAAGGGCATCCGGGTCGCCAATCGCCTCGACAAACGCCTTACCCACGCGCCCGAGGTGATCGACGAATCCCTCTGGCTGTTCGGCGAATACGTTTCCTTTTTGACCGACGGCCGCCTTCGGCTGCAGACCGATATCGTCACCCTCACCGAATTGACGGTGCCCGTGCGCGCCGCTGGTTCTCCACGGCGTTTTGCCGGTCTCGACGGCAAGGCCTGGCGCGAGATCTGGAAGGCCGTCGACCCGGAGCCACGTGACCGGACCGATTGGTGGTGGGTCCTCTACCCATCACACGTCCCGAACCAATATCGCGATTTCAAGAAAACGGAGTTCATTACCGGCGGCATGGGCCTGGGGCCGAAGGGCGAACCGATCTTCATCATCGACGACCTGTGGCTGATCAGAAAGCCGCCCCACCTCGGACAGGGCACCTACAGCCGTCTCGAACGCCGCGCCTATTTGCCGCAGTGGTTGCAGCACGAGTTCTTCCATCACCTGTTCCGGTCCTATCCTGCCTTCCGGCTGGAGGCGAAAAGTCACCAGTGGTTCGACCGCAGCACCTGGCCGTCCGATTTCGAGGGACGGCACGAGGCGGACTATTACCATGAGGCGGTGATGAAACGCCTGCTCGGCGCTGACCCGCCGCTTCACCGAACGCTTCGCTACGCCCGCACCGTCCCGGCTTCCCTCGGTCGCCTCACGGCCGCCGATATTACCGGCACCTACCAGCGCAAACCGGTCGAAAACGACTGGCACGTCGGCGAGATCATCTTGGCCCGGGACGGAAAATCGCTCCTTTGGCGAAACCGGGCCGGTGCTTCGTGGCGCTTGCGTCTCGATACCGCATCGGGCCGCCTCGTGAGCGGTCCGGACAACCCCTATTTCGAATCCGTCGGCGAACCCGCGCGGGATTTCACCCTGACGTTTGGGGAAAACCGCCGCGGGAAATCGACCGTCACCGGATTCCGGTTTCAAGGTGAGCGTTATCGCCGCGATTAAAGGACCTTGTACATGATCGTCGTCGGATGAAGACGACCATCGATGGGGTCGTGGCAGAAGTCGGGGATGGTGCCGACGGTCTCGTAGCCGATCGACCTGTAAAGCGGTTCCGCCGCGTCGCCGGTCCGGGTGTCCAGCGTGATCAGGCTGCGGCCGAGGTGTTCGGCCGCGCGCTCCAATTCGTCCATCAAGGCGCGGCCGATGCCCCGGCGGCGGTAATCGGGGTGGACCAGGAGCTTGGTCACTTCGGCCCGGTGCGGCTGATTGGGCGGCGTTTCCGTATCCAACTGAACGGTTCCGGCGAGACGACCAGCATGGCGCGCCACCCACAACAACCGGGTTCCGCCAGCCAGTGGCGGCGCCACCTTTTGACGCCAGAAGGCTTCGCTATCGGCGAGAGTGAACGGCAGCACGAAGTTGACGTTGGCGCCGGCGTGCACACAGGCGTGCAGCAGTTCACCGAGACCGTTGAGACAGCCCGCGAAATCGTCCGGCGAAACGGTCTCGATCGAAAAGGGTCGGCTCGTGTCCATGGTGCCTCAAACGATGAAAAGCAGGTACTCGGCGCCTTCATCATCGGGCGTCGAGAAGACATTGGAGCCGAACAGTTGATAGCGAAGGCAGTCGCCGGCCTGCAGGTCGTGGGTGTCGTCCCCTATGGAGATCGTCAACCGGCCCGCCCTCAAAATCAGATGATGTTCGAGACCGGGTTTCGGCGGTGCGTCATAGGAAATCCGGGTTCCGGGCTGAAGTCTGCATTCCAGCACTTCGCCGGCGAGGGTTTGCGCCGGAGGCGACAGTGAACGGCGCCGGTAACCGGTTTCCGGATCCGTCCATAGGGGCTGGTCGACCGGACGGATGAGCGGTGCGAAGTCGTTCTCAATCATCACCATCAGGCGGGACAGGGTTAGGCCATAGGCGGCGCAAAGCCGTCCCAAGACGTTTGCCGTGGCGCTGACCTCCGCGTTTTCGAGCCGGGACAACGTCGCCCGACTGACGGAACTCCGCTCCGCGAGTTGGTTCAATGACCAGCCCCTTTCCAAACGCAAGGCTTTCAGGCGGGTGGCGATCCGCTGATCGACCGACTGCTCGTCATGAATTGCAAATCCCATAAAAGAGAAAATTTCTCGTTTACGAGATTTTATCAAGTCCGTTGCCGAACCGCTGTGGCCGTGCCGCCAGGTCTTACCCCGTAACCGTGATCTGTCCGAGCCGGGTCGGCGATCGCACGCCGTCGACGACGACGATGCCGCTGTCGGTGACCATATGGTGTTTGGCGTCCTCCTCGAGATCGTAGCCGATCACCGTATCCGGCGGCAGGTTGACGTTCTTGCCGATGATGGTCCGCTTGATCTTCGAACGCCGGCCGATGTTGCTGTTGTCCAACACAATGCAATCGTCGATCTCCGAATAAGAATGGATGCGGACGTAGCGCCCCAATACCGAATTCTGGACCCGTGCACCCGTGATGATGGTGCCGCCCGACATGATCGAATCGATGACCTGGCCCCGACGTCCATCCTCGTTGAACGACACCTTTGCCGGCGGATCGTCATAGGACGCCGTGCGGACAGGCCATTCGCGGTTGTAAAGATTCAGTTCCGGCTCGATCGAACGCAGGTCCATCTGGGCTTCATAGTAGGCATCGAGGGTCCCGACGTCGCGCCAGTAGGCCGGCTTGTCTTCCGGTTCGCCGGGAATGCGATTGGTCGAGAAGTCGTAGGCGTAAAGTCCGCCCTTTTCGCGCAGTGCCGGCAACACATCGGCACCGAAATCGTGGCTACTGTTGTCGTCCGCCATGTCGCGGCGGATGGCCTCGACCAGGACCTTGCCGGAGAAAACGTAGTTGCCCATGGAAGCGAAGATCTCGTCCGGGCGTCCGGCGATGGTCGGCGCGTTCGGGTTCTTTTCATGAAACCCGTGAATTCGGCCTTCGGCATCGGCCTCGATGACGCCGAACTCATGGGCATGGCGCTTGTGGACCGGCAAGGCGGCGATGGTGGCGTCTGCCCCCTTGGCGACGTGATAGTTGATCATCTGGCGGACGTTCATGCGGTAGATGTGATCGGCGCCGAAGATGCAGACCACGTCCGGTGCCGATTGTTCGATCAGGTTGAGGTTCTGGGCAATGGCGTCGGCGGTGCCCCGGTACCAGGTCTCGCCGGGCGCGCGCATCTGGGCCGGCACCGGGATGATGAACTGGTGGCCCAAGGGGCCGGCGAACTGCCAGCCCACGGTCAAATGCTGCAGCAACGACTGGCTGCGGAACTGGATCAACACGTAGATCGAATAGATGCCTGAGTTGATAAAGTTGCTGAGAACGAAATCGACGATGCGGTACTTGCCGCCGAAGGATACGGCCGGCTTGGCCCGTTCCTTGGTCAGGGGCGAAAGACGCGTTCCCTTGCCGCCGGCGAGAATGAATGCGAGAGCCTTGATCTGCACGGAATCCCCCTCAGATGATTGGCCGACAGCCAGCGCCGACGGCGCAGTTTACCCAGCCCCCCAATGATACCCGGAAGCCTTAAGATGATCGACAATGAAGGTGGGCCGAAAAAGCAGAGGCGTGACGTCAAGGCAGCGCCGATTGGTGTCGCTAGAGGATCTGGCTCAGGAACTCCTTGGTTCTCGGGTCCTTGGCGTCGTTGAAGAAGGTGGCCGGCGGGCCGTGCTCGACGATGATACCGCGGTCCGTGAAATAGATGTGGTTGGCCACTTCCTTGGCGAAGCCCATCTCGTGGGTGACCAGGATACAGGTCATGCCTTCTTCGGCCAATTCTCGGATAGTGACCAGGACCTCCTTGACCGTCTCCGGATCGAGGGCGGCGGTGACCTCATCGAACAGCATGACGTCGGGACGCATGGCCAAGGACCGGGCGATGGCGACCCGTTGCTGCTGGCCGCCGGAGAGTTCGCCCGGGTAGCTGTCCTCCTTGCCGTCGAGCCGCACCTTCTTGATCAGGTCACGGGCCCGCGCCTCGACCTGGTCCTTGTCTTCCTTCAGAACCAGGACGGGCGCCATCATGATGTTCTCAATGGCCGTCTTGTGGGGGAACAGGTTGTACTGCTGGAAGACCATGCCGACCTTCTTGCGCAGCTCCAGTTTGTCGAGGTTGGGGTCGTTGACCTCCTGGCCCTCGACGGTGATCGAACCCTGCTGGATGTCGTTCAAGGCGTTGATACAGCGGATGTAGGTCGATTTGCCCGAGCCTGAGGGCCCGATGACGCAGACGCATTCGCCTTTCATGACGTCCATGGAGATGACCTTCAACACTTCCAGCTCGCCGAAGGACTTGTGGACATCCTTGGCGCTGACCATGGGCTGGTCGGGGGTCCAGGCTGTGGCGGCGGTCATGGTTCCAACTCCCTCAAAACTTCACCGCGAACCGGCGTTCGAGCCGGATGGTCCAACGCGCGATGGGATAGCAGTAGGCGAAAAAGATGAGCAGCGCGAAACCGTAGAACGGCACCAAGAGCTCCGCATGGTTGTCGGACCCTTCCATGGCTTGGCGCGAAAGCGTGATCAGTTCCTCGACGCCGAGCAGCGAGCACAAGGGTGTCGCCATAGTCAGGATCGCATACCAGTTCATCCACGGCGGGATCATGCGCTTGAAACACTGGGGCAGAATGATCCGCCATAGCGTCTGGGTGCGCGAGAAGGCGAGCGCCTCGGAAGCCTCCCACTGCGCCGTCGGCACCGACAGCACGGCACCGCGGACGATCTCCGAGATGTTGGCCATGATCGGCAGGCTGAGGCCGATCACCGCCTTCATCCAATCGGGGACGGGGATAATGACGTCTCCGATGACGATCTCGAACGGAAAGGCCAGCAAGACAATGTAAAGCAGCACCAGCCACGGCGAATTCCGGAACCCCTGGGTCATGAACTTGGCCGTCCAGCGGATCACCGGATTGAGCGAAATCTGCCCGAGGCCGAGGGCCGCACCGAGGACGGTGCCAATGGCCATGGCGAAAAACGAGATCAGGATGTTGAACAGGAAACCGCTCTTGATCAGGAACGGTAGCCAGCGGAACAGGGTCTCGATGGCGTTGAAATAGGTGAACTTCGCCGCTTCGGCGGTCAGCGGCCACAGCAGAATGACAGCAACGATCGCCAGCGGAACCCAGGCCGGCATTCCAGCCAGCCAACGGCTGACCAGCAAGGCATCGGGTCCGGTCGCCTTGGAACGGTCGAGCGGCAGCAGCACCGGAAGATCGGTGAGCGGCGCAGTATTGACCCCGGGAATGCCGTTGCGTGCTGATACGGTCATAGCCCGTACCCCGGGATGCGCATGGCCCGCTCCCAACGGTGCATGGAATAGACGAGAATGCCGACGAGGCCGATGTATATGATGAAGACCATCGTCAACGCCGGATAGAGGGCCGACGGGTAGTCGTTCCAGATCCCAAGGAACTCGTAGAGCAGTTCAGGCACGGCGATGGCCAACGCCTGGGTCGTCGTCTTGACCAGGTTGACCAGGTTGTTGTTGAGCGCCGGCAGGCTGACCCGGAAGGCCAGCGGTAGGACCACGTAGATGTAGGATTGCAGCCGCGACATGCCTAAGGATTCGGCCGCCTCCTGGGTCGAATGGGGTACCGCCTCGATACCGGCCCGGAAGATCTCCACGTTGAAGGCGCCGGCGAAGAAGCTGAGCGATATGATCGCCCAGCCGACGTTGGAAATGATCGGCACCTCGAGCCAGCCGTCCGGCGAATAGGTCGGCGTGAACTGGCCGAGGGCGAAATAGAAAAACAGCAACTGCACGAAAGGCGGCGTATTGCGGAAGAATTGGATGTAGCCCTGGACGACGTTACGAACCAACCTCAAGTGCGATCCCTGCAGCCAGGCGCCAACGACGCCGATGACGACGCTGAAGATGACGCAGGCGACGGACAATTGCACCGTCACCCAGAATCCACTAACCACCCGCTCCCACTGGACGGGGTCGTGGAAAAAGATGAAGTTTCAGCGCGGTGCGACCTCGTAGAGGTCGAGGAACAGCTGGCGGATGAAGTCGACCATCGCGAGCTCGCGGCGACGGAAGGACGGGGCGCCCCAACCGGGCGCCCGCCCCCGTCAGGCGATTACTTGTCGAGCCAGTCCTTGGTGCGCTCGGCCTGGGCCTTCAGGAAGGCCGTCGGCTTGATGCCCCACTTCTTCTCCCATTCGATCAACTGGCCGTTCTGCAGCCAGTTGTAGGAGAGACCGGACATGAAGTTGCCGAAGATGCAGTCCTTCTCGGCCAGAGGAACGGCCAAACCCCAGGGGTTGTCGTCCTCGGAGTTGAGCGGCATCTCGAAAGCGTCCCAGTTGCCGGACGCCAGGTCGGAACCGATCGACGAATCGTCATAGACCCAGGCGATGCACTTTTTGTCGCGAAGCGCCTGTTTGGCCTCGGCGTTGCCGGTAAAGGCGATGACCTTGGCGCTGTGGCGTTCGGTGACGATCTTGTTGTAAAACGCGCCCTGCTTGCCGCAGACCGGCTTGCCCGAAAGGTCCTTCCAGCTCTTCAGGCCGAGTGCCTTCGGCGACATCACGTTGGTGCCCGACGTGTAGTAGTTGGGCTGCACGATGCCGACGATCTTGCGGCGGTCCGGGCGGTCCGACATGGTCGCGATCATCAGGTCGATCTTGCCTTGTTCGAGGAACTGCATGCGGTTCGACGACTGCACCGGCACCAATTCGACTTCGACGCCCATGGCCGCACCGGCGGCCTTCGCCATGTTGATTTCCATGCCGACCAGACCGCCGGACTCGTTGCGGAACCCCCACGGCTTGTAGTCGGCCTTGACGCCGACGACCATCTTGCCGCGGCTCATGACCTTCTTCCAAACGTCGTTGGTACACTGGGCCGCTTCGGCGACACCCGCGGACACCAGCAGCGCGGCCGCTGACGCGGCCAGGATCGCTTTTTTCATGATTTTACTCCCTGTACATGTTCGTCGGCGGTCGCTTCGATCGGACCGCCGCATTGGCGCCACCTGCCAGAACTGAGCGCACGACGCGCCACCAGTCCCCCACCTGCGGTGACGAGTGCGGAAAGCTTATGAAACATTTGTTTCTAGTGTCAACTTGATTGTGCTGGAAAACTTTAGGCCTTGCATTTGCAACAGTAACAGAGATCAAATACTTGTAACATTTGTTACGCGCCTACGAGGTTCGATATGGAAGAAATCATCGATCATCTCTCCCGAGAATATCCGCGCCTGAGCCCGCAACTCCAACGCGCAGCCCTCGTCATCCTTGGAAATCCTGGCGGTGTCGCCATCAATTCCATGCGCACCCTGGCGGCCAGAGCCAAGGTGTCGCCGCCGACCATGTTGCGACTGGCCCAACGTCTGGGCTTCGAAAACTACGAGGCTTTTCGCAACGTGTTCAAGGAAATCGTTGCCGGCTCCAGCTACGGCATCCGCGCCGACGGTCTGCGCAAAGCAACGGACAAGCAGGGGATCGCCGGACTCGTCGAGGCGACCGTCGAAGCCGCGGCAACCGGATTTGAACGGTTTCGCGATCCGATGTTCGCCCTCAGCCTCGAGCGAATTGCCGACATCATGGTCGGTGCCAATCGCACCTTCGTCGTCGCCAGCGGCTCTTCGTTCGGGCAGGCCGTGAGCTTCCAGTATGTCTGCCGCATGGCCTTGCCGTCGGTCGAGTTGGCCAACGGCCTCGGCATCAGTTCCATGGGCGAGGTCGCCTTCGCCGGGGTCGACGACGCGGTGCTCGCCATTTCCACGTCGCCCTACGCCAATGCCACCGTCGATGCTACCCGCTTCGCCAAGGAACGCGGAGCGACAGTCGCCGTCGTTACCGACAACCGCGCTTCGCCGTTGGCGCGGATCGCTGACGCCGCCATCCTCACCGATACCCATAGCCCCCACTATTTCCCGTCGACGATCTGCCTCAACACCACCCTTGAAATTCTAAGCGCCCTGATCGCCGTCAAATGCGGTAGCGCCGGTGTTGCCGCCATCTCAGACTACGAAGCGGTCCTGCGGGCCAACGATTACTACTGGACCGACACCCCATGACGTCCGGCCTGCCTTTACCTGCCCATGCCTCCGTCGTCGTGGTCGGTGGCGGTGTCATGGGTTGCTCGACTCTCTACCACCTCGCCAAGCTGGGGGTCGGCGATGCCGTTCTCGTCGAGCGCAACCAACTGACGTCCGGCACCACCTGGCATTCAGCCGCCCAGGTCCGCGCCCTTCGTTCGACCCGGAGCATGACCGAATTGGCCCGCTATTCCATTTCCCTCTATCCGGAACTGGAGCATGAGACCGGCCAGGCGACCGGTTGGATCAACAAGGGGTCACTGTCGATTGCGACGACGCCGGACCGTCTCGTCCATATCGAGCGCCAAGTGGCGCTCGCCAAGATGTTCGGCCTCACCGCCGCCTCAATCTCACCTAGGTTCTGTTGACGAATTTTTCATGAATTGAGTGCGATCCTCCGTTCTGGGTTTTCATGGAGTTGGAGGGTGGTGATGCCGAGTTTTCTGCGCGAAGATCAGTGGTATCGAATTTACGGTTTTCTTTCTTGTGAGGCGAAGAT
>Ga0209680_1000162_pt1 | contig 16841 bp, 23 predicted proteins | sample WorMetLIZISLAND1_FD_187413 | JGI IMG/M metagenome (GOLD analysis project Ga0209680, IMG submission 187413) | Marine gutless worms symbiont microbial communities from Max Planck institute for Marine Microbiology, Germany - Olavius loisae LIZARD... ... | reverse complement strand
GAGGCCACGCGGCGGATTTACGGCGCGTCCAGGTCGGCCTCCGAGAGTGGGGCGAGGTACTGCAACAATCCCGGTGCTTCCTCGTAGCACTCGTCGTTCAGATAGCAGAAATCGCTGCAGTTGTAGGTGATCGCCTTGTGCTGACGTTGATCGTCGGGGGTGGGCATTGAAACATGTGAATTAATTATACTAATCGAATAGTATATTTATACTAATGAGTAATTTGAAAAATTTTATGCATTAACTTAAAATACTAATCAATATAGCATCGTTCCCCGGAGCTGCTTGCCTTCCAACACACCGTGCTCTGCCAAGCTTGCATGCCGTACCGCAATCCTGGGGGTGAGGTAAGGGTTTGGGAGCGTAAGCAAGGTTCGATGCTTTTGCATATTGAGGCAGGATGTGCCACCGATCCCAGTACCGAACGGTACGCCAAAATCGGCCTCCCGTTCGGCCCCAAGGCACGCTTGATCCTGGCTCGCCTGAACACCGAGGCGCTCAGGACCGGCTCTCCTGAAATCGAAGTCGAGCGTAGCCTGACGGCCTTTATCCGGCGTCTTCAGGACCAAATCAAACGGGGAAAATCGGGACCGAACGGTCGCGAAATCCATGTGTTTAAGGATCAGTTAGGGCGCTTATCTTCTGCTCTTATTCGCGTCGCTACAATCCGTAACGACCGCGCCGTACAGATCGATGGGAAGGTTGTTTCCGGCTTAGACATCTGGTTTCCAAAGGATGAACAACAGCGTGTCCTGTGGCCTTCGACCATCCAGCTTAGCCTCGATTACTTCGTGAGCCTACAGAAGCACGCCGTGCCACTCGACGAGCGTGCGCTGGCGGCGCTGTCACACTCGGCTATGGCGCTTGACATCTACGCCTGGCTGGCTCAACGCCTGCACCGTATCACTCATGGGAAGCTGCAATTCATCACGTGGGTGGCCATCAAGGGGCAGTTTAGGGTGAACCACAGTCGGATGGACAAATTCAAAACCGTCTTCTGCACCGCTCTGCTTCAGGTCCTTCGGTGCGACCCGAAGGCCAAGGTCGAGGTGGACCATGGAGGATTGACGTTGAGGAACAGTCCACCACCGGTGTCTGCGCGCATGATCCTTGTGGAAAAACCTGGTGATCGGTGAAGTTATCCACGGGCACTTTGGTGGACAATCCTACAGTTATGCTTAAATAGCTTCCAGGTAGCTATAAACCCAAAAAACCCAAACTTATGGAAAGCGGAAAGTAAAGCCAAATGAGCCCAATTCCAGCTCAATGGCGTGGATAGCGTCACTGATAAATCAGTGCTTTAGGTAGAACAATATGGATCAAGAGCAGGAGATATTTCTAGCACACCTGAGGGAATTAGGGACAGCTCTCACCGAGTATGTTTCCACGAATGGTAGAGACTGGTCTATCAAGGGCTTTGTAGATGTCGATCAAAACGTCTACACGATTTCCTCTGATACAAAGATTATATCTAAGATATTGGAAATTCAGCTTTTCCCTAGGTTTAGGGAACTTGCTAAATCTATTGGGTATGGAATTGTCTTAGCGGAAAATCAAAACTGGTATCCAGATCTATCATTTGTCAAGAAATACGATCCATCGATAAAGTTTGCAGTCGATATCTAAAACAACTTATCGCCTTGATGATGATGGCCTATTCTGTAATGGATTCACGCTCGGCTCTCATGGAAAGTACTTCCGGGACAGAAGCAGCTCAAAGAACGTCCAGTTCCCTTATGGCGATTACAAGGCACACATTTCTATCGGCATCCTATACACTCGTGCTCCACCAATAGATATTGATGAAACAGAGATAAGAGGCATCACTGAACTAGCATCTATTACCTCAGTAATTAGTGACCTACAGTTCTTTGTTGAAGAGAAATGGAAAATAGCAAGCGACCGCAGTGGAAGCGGAAATACTGCCAACATCGGCAGCATAAATCATATCCCTGATATCCTGTCAGGGAATGGGGTGTTCGCTAAGCTCGGCGAAGAAATATTCGACGAGTACTGGATTAATCAAGGGGTACTCCAAGTGCCTGATCCTAAGAAACCAGGAAAATTCAAGAAGCTCACTAAACTCACTGAGTTCCTAGAGTTCAAGGGGATAGATGCAGCCCTCATTAACAAGCCAAAGCAAATGCGGAGAACAGGAAAATCATGACTATTGTTCCCCCTATCAAGTTGCAAGGCATCAAAACAAAGCTTGCAGATTGGATCCGAGATTGCAGCTCAGATCAAACCTATGAACGTTGGATTGAACCGTTCATGGGAACGGGCGTCGTAGCTTTCAATGTTCAACCCCGTAAGGCTCTCATGTGTGACAGCAACCCATACTTGATCAGATTTTACAAAGCGATCCAGAGTGGAGAGATCACAGCAGAGAAAGTGCGCGAATTTTTGACGGACGAAGGAGCAAAGCTTCTACAGACGGAAGGCGAATACTACTATGTTATCAGGGATCGCTTTAACGCGTATAGAAATCCTCTAGACTTTCTATTCCTCAGCCGCTCCTGCTTCAATGGAATGATGCGTTTTAACAAGAAGGGTAGTTTCAACGTGCCATTCTGCCGCAAGACGAACCGCTTTTCACCAGCACTCATAACAAAAATTTCTAACCAGATTGCAGCCGTCTCCTCTATAATTCAGAAAGGAGACTATGAATTCAAACGCCAAGAATTTCGAGATACAATCGCCGAAGTTAATGAAACAGACTTGGTCTACTGTGACCCCCCATACATCGGGAGACATGTTGACTACTTCGCCTCATGGTCTGAAAACGAAGAAGCAGAGCTTCACGCACTTCTCATGAACTCGCGCATACCATTTATCATGTCAACTTGGCTCAAGAACCGCTACCGAGTAAATAACTACGTATTTTCGCTGTGGGGTAATTGCTCACTTCTAATGAAAGAACATTTCTACCATATCGGTGCCAAGGAAAGTAACAGAAACACAGTATTCGAAGCCCTTCTCGTAAACTTCGATACTAGTGGGTCTTTGCCCGTCAAGGAATTGGATATTGATAGCGTGCAACTTCCTACCAAGGAGAGCTATAGAGGAAACCGACCTTCAAATTCGAATGTCGTACCCGTCTCACCAAGGGAATTGCACCGTTCCTTAATACCTAATCAAATCTAATCATTTCTTTACTCATGAAATGAGTTATGTTCTTATGAAATCTGAGTATGCGCTATGTGGTTAGTGGAGTCCGGCGCATGACCGATATCTACCTCACCCTGATAGAAGCCGACAAACTGATTGAAATGAAGAAGCGGTCAGAAAATCCAGATCCTGTGGAATCTCCCGACTCTAGTGGAAGATTCCAACTCGATACGACACGGGCGAGGTGGTTGTGCCGTTGGCGGTAGGCTGCATACTCTTGCACTTCCGCGTTTTTGAAGCCGATGAAGAACCATGGCACAAGAAAAAACGCGGAGGATAGGTAGGGGTAAGAGAGTAGAGGGGGGATGGGCTGTGCTGTGCCGTTGGGAGTTATCACTTAGGATTGTCCTGTAAAGTATCCGTGGATAGCATCACCGATTCTCAGGTTTTCCTACAATAACTACACGTGCCGAAACCGGGGGTGGGCTATGTCTTAGGGTCAGACCCTTACAGTCGGCCTCAACCTTGGCCTTTGGGTAGCAGCCAATGGATGGGTAGCTCACTCATGATCGCGCTGGTGGAGCAAGGGCGCTTGGTGAGAGAAGTGCCGCGTTCACTGGAAGACGCTCTACCGCGCTGAAATGGCGTCTCCTAGGGCACAGGGGGTGCGTTCCTTGGCAGACTGTCGTTACTGTGAGCGCAGGCCTTCATATTACTGAGGAATCAATATAATGAGTCACAGAAATGAACAAACTAAACACGATGAACATCGCCAAAATGTTCGAAATTCCTATGCAAAGGTCGCACAATCAGAAGAGGCCAATCAGTGCTGCGGTGTAGAGAATAGTTGTTGTGGTATATCGGATGATAAGGTTATAAACACCCTGATATCATCTCGGCTTGGATACAGTAATGAAGATATTGGAAAAGCCCCTAAAGGATCAGATATGGGGCTCGGTTGTGGTAACCCAAAAGATATAGCAAAACTTCGCACTGGAGAAATTGTTGTAGACCTAGGTTCTGGCGGTGGTTTTGACTGTTTTATATCTGCTGATGATGTTGGTAAAACCGGATACGTTATCGGGGTCGATATGACCCCTGATATGGTGACGAAAGCCAGAAGAAATGCTGAGAAGGGAGAGTACTCGAACGTCGAGTTTCGTCTCGGTGAGATTGAATACCTCCCTATCGCTGACAATACGGCTGATGTGATCATCTCAAACTGTGTTATCAACCTTTCACCAAATAAGCCCCAGGTGTTTAAGGAAGCCTACCGCGTATTGAAGCCCGGTGGCCGCCTAGCAATTTCTGATGTGGTTGCAACGGTCGAATTACCGGAAAACATGCGAAATGACCCAGCACTTATTTCAGGATGTGTTGGGAATGCCTCTTTTATTGAAGACCTAGAAGAAATGATAACAGCAGCTGGTTTTACCGATACCCGCATTGAGCCCAAGGATGAGTCTAAAGACTTTATCCGCGACTGGGTTCCTGGGAGGAATATCCAGGACTATATCGTTTCAGCCACTTTTGAAGCCATAAAACCTATGGTGATATGACGATACTAGAGGAAATGCGCAGCGTATTCCTTAATCTGCAGAACTGGCAGATAAATGCCCTAACTGGTCTTTGAACGCGCGGATTTAATAACCGTTCGATCTCGATTTTCCCCGTTTGGTTGGGTCCTGAAGCTGCCGAACAAAAGCCGTCAGGCTACACTCAACTTCGATTTCGGGAGAGCTGGTTCTGAGTGCCTCACGATTCAGGTAGGTAAGGATCAGACGCGCCTTGGGGCTGAACGGCAGACCTAACTTGATCCACCGGTTGGTTTCTGGGTGATAAGCCTTCCCTGCTTCAATTAGCAGCGCAATGTTGCCCTGCTTCCGTTCCCAATCCTTCACATTATCCCCAGGGTTGCGGTACGGGAGTGAAGTTTGACAAAGTACCATGTGTTGGTAAGTGATTCCCCCCTGCATCTTGGATGCGGTAGAGGTATTAGCCTCTAGGTTGCGTTTTCCTACTAGCGCCAATCGGCAAGCGCCCAGTTGTAGGCGAAACGCGCCGTGCCGGCAGCCCGTGCCATATAAGTCGTCTGTGCGTTGTTCAAATCAAGCGCGATTTTGTGGGAGATTCGCATCGCGTTGCCTCCACTGCCTTCTTCACGCTGTCGGGCAGCTTCTGGTTTTTGCAGCCAAGTACCTGTGGATATCGCTCAAGTAAGTAAGTAAAACGTGGGTTTGTTTAACACCTTGCCCACGCCACCTTTCCTCCTTGTTTTCGAGTGCGAAAATGGTCAAATAATACAGTAAATAAATCTACGTAAGTTTTCATAAACCATTATCGAGTTTATTTATGAAAGTGTGCCAAGTTGCGTTATCAGGAAAATATCAGTAATTCTTTGCGTTAACCGATCACCGCCGCATCAGGCATACGGTGTAGCGGTCGTCCCATAGCATCGAGTAGGGCGCGAGCTGTCCCGGACCTTGCGGAAACGCCGCCATCAGATCGCGATAGGTTCCGTTATCGCGATTCTCCAACACGAAGCGGTCAAGAATGACAAATCGGTCTGGCGCTGGTGCGCCGGGAGCTGTCATGCGCAGAATCCGCATCCTGATCGCCTGTTTCCGTCGCGGTCCTTCGAAAACCAGGTTGAGACCGCCAGGTTCATACAGAGAGCTCAGGTGCCGCGCCGGTTCGCTTTCCAATGTCCAACTTCTGAGCTCCGGGAACCGGACCAGCAGTAACTGGCCGTTCAGCCGCGCCCTAAATCCGGTTCCGTCCTTGGAAATCCGGATAAACCAGGCATCCTCCCCGTAACCGTAAGACAGGCAGGCACGGCCATGCCGAGCTTCATACTCTCCGTCATACGCAAATGGCTCTTGAGGTGCAGTCGCGCTGAAAACGAACCAAACGGCCGTCCCACCCACGATTGCTAAAAGTCCAATTAGGATTTTCATCCATGCAGAATTTTATCTTGTTCCTCTCATTCTCTAAACAAATCATTATTTACTGGTGGGCGAATATGATTTATAACTTTTTTGATCGTTCTAGTAGTTTTCAACCTGCCGTTAGCAATCTCTTGCAATAAATGGCACTTGACTTTCAGTAAATCACCTTTTGCAAAACTCTCTCTATTGTCCACTCTCCTTAAAAATTCCTCATCTTCAATAGCTGCCTGGAAAGTACTTTCGCCATCATTGAATTTCCACTTATTGCCGTGATAAAACAAAGGAGAAACAATCGTAAGGGTTATTTGTAAGACCTGATCTGTCTGGATTTTTCTCTGAGACAAATCAACAAAATACCCTGAATCCTCGGTTCCTACCTCGATTTTATCTTTCGGTATTTGCTTCGAGGTAATGTCCATTTTTCCGGCTGCTTCATTTAACGGCTTGTTGAATATTCTTTCAACTGCTTCGCCTGCGCGTGGGTCGTTAATTACAATATTTATGTTTTGGTTAAAGGTATTGACATCGCCATTGATGTTGGTCATTTGCATTTTGCCGCCCGCATTCACTATTTCTTTTGGTGGTTTACCGCGAAGAGATTTCCATACCTCAACGGCATCACGCATTAGATTCCAAAGGTCGTTTGGCGACATGGGTGACGTTAGTAGTCCCGTAAAAAGACTTCCCGAAACCAGTAAAAATTCAAAGGATACAGATCCTCCTTTCGGGGTAGATACTGAAGTTTTCAGTTTACATTCCCTTCCAAAGGCCGCTCTTGATACAATTCCAACAAAATCCCCAAAAGCCAAAATCACCGATGCAGCATCGTAATATCCCATTCGTCCTTTATCAGCTTCCTTTCCGTAATACCTAAGCGTATATTGATCTTTCATTGACGGCACCCGATTATTCGGTCCCCGAATCCTCGGCAAAGTATTGCCGTTCCTGGTGTTCGGAGCGCTTACCGGCATTGAAAGCGAATACTGGACGGTGATAACCCATGACACGCGTCCAGACCTCACAGCGCGTGCGCTCGCAATCCTCCAGTTGGATATCGGGTTCCCCCTCTGAGGCGCTCCCTTCGTCGTTCAGATCAATGATTTTAGGATCGGTCATTGCTTCAGCTCTCCTGTTTATAGTCCTCTGAGCCCCGGAGAAGCCCTCTAAGGCTGTTTCTAGGTGTAGGACCACTATTACCTACCATTAGAAATGGCCTTAGATGGCCTAACGCGCTTCGGAATGACGGTATCGGGCACGCCGTAGCGAGCGGCGGCTTGCGCCATAGATAGCCGCAGCAAGGCAGGGTCGCCCAGTTCTATCAGGCCTGAAGGAGCAAACGGCATCACACCCATTGCGGAGAGAATCTCTGTGGCGACACTCTGCGCTAACAGCGGAGGCACCGAATTTCCTATTTGCCGGAAACCGTGCCGTATAAATTGATATTAATTTCGTTTTTTTTAATAAAAATGTTATGGCCAATTCGGTGCTCAAGCTTGGCGTGAGCAATTCGGGAGTGATTCCCTTGGTGAGACGAGAGTGACATTCCCTCGGAGCCGACGCTTTCAGAGTTACTGAGCGTTGGGAGCGGAAGTCACCTCGAAGAGGCCGCAAGGAGCATAGCGACTGGAGGACGGCATAGCCGTTGACGGAGCGAGCTCGCGCGTAGGATCCAGGTCGGATCAGAGGGGTACCTCAACGCACTACCGGATAGCCGTCGATACCGCTCAGGCGCGCCAGGGACGTGGCGATCGATGCGCCAAGCTGATCTGCAAACCGGTCAAGCAGGCTACTCCGGCTGCTGTACTTGACGATCTTCTCCGCTTCAATTAACTCACGCGCCACGAAGGAGCTACTGCCGATCCCATCAGCCAGACCGAGCGCCACGCTTTCCTCACCACTCCAAAAGAGACCGCTGAAAACCTCATCACCACCTTTCAGACGCTCGCCCCTCCCCGTGCGGACGACATCGATGAACTGCTGATGCAGTTGATCCAAGGTTCCTTGGAGGAACGCGCGTTGCTCATCAGGTAAGGGCGAAAACGGGTCTAAAATCCCCTTGTTACGCCCAGCCGTCAGCAAGCGCCGCTCGATACCTAATTCCTGAAGGGCACCCTCGAATCCAAAGGCATCGATGCGAACTCCAATGGACCCAACTAAACTCGCCTCGTTCACATAGATGGCGTCAGCTGCTACCGCAATGTAGTAACCACCGGAAGTGCATAGGTCAGCCGCAACCGCATAGACTGGAATGTCCGGATGCTTTTTACGTAGCCGATGAATCTCATCGCTGATATACCCGGCCTGAACCGGACTGCCCCCAGGACTGTTGATGCGCAAGATGATGCCTTTGGTGTTCTCATCCTCATAGGCTTTGCGCAAGGCAGTGGCGATCCGATCCGCGCTAGCGCTTCCCTTAGGAGAGATAAAGCCACTAACCTCGATCAGCGCCGTGTGCCCCTCCCCGGAAGAAATACTCGGATCGAACCCACTGAGCTTGAATTGGAAGAACACCAGGAAGACCGTCAGGTAAGCGAAGGTCAGAATCTTGAAGAAGATACCCCAACGGCGGCTCCGCCGATGCTCCTTGAGGTGGTCCAGAAACACATGATTCGCCAACGCCTGTTCCCAGCCCGGCTCCCCCGGGTGGGGCATGGTTTCCCGACGTTTCCAAAATCGCCAACTCATTGGTCTTCTCCACGTTTACGACGCGCCGTCTCCGGCACTGGCTTACCGTCCTGGTCGGACTGGCTATTCGCCCTTAACTGGGAGCGCAATTCCTTCAGCTCGTGTCGCAGCTCCACCAGTTCGGCATCGCGCTCTTCGTTCATACTCTTCTTGACCCGCTTGAAAGCCTCACCGAGGTCCTTATCCGTGGGCATCCCACTCCAGCCCTTTGAGCTTATTCCAAAGTAGTACTCATTGCGAAGTCTCGATGCTCGCCCGAATAGTAGAATGGAAATAACCATAAGTGCGGCACCGAATAGGAAAATACGAACTGTATGCTCGGCATTCAGCGCAACTGACCCGAATGTTAATAGTAAGCCTGCCAGGAGTAGCACGGTTGCGATTGCACCGAGCGCGACAGAACGCTTTCGGATATCCTCCCGCTCTGCATTGGATTTCTCGGTATCCTGGTCGTTCGCAGTCTTCTCATTCAAGTCATTCACAGAATAGCCTCCTACTAGGAATACTTAATGAAAGTATAGATTCCTATTAGGAGGATATCAAAGTGAAATATAAAGTGATGCTTATGCGCCACCCTGTAGAGGTGAATTTGTGCTTGCAGTAAAGCGAGCACTTGATATAGACTCCCTATTGAGAGTCTTCCCCTCTCTTAGTTGGTTGCTGCCTGATGGCGATGTGCTGGATGCGCATCGCCATTTTTTTGCTCCACCCTCTCTGCGGACATGAATCCGGTTCTTATCAATCCGGGCAATCTCTCAGAACATCCATGACCGCCTCGGCCTCGGCCCGATCCATTGTTAATCCCCAGTGGTCCTTAACCTGCATCCAGGTACGGACATAGGCACAGCGGTAAGCGGTATTGGGCGGCAACCATGACGCCGGATCACGCGGTCCCTTTGCGCGGTTCGCGCCGTTGTACACGGCGATTAGCGCCTCGGGGTGGGACAGATCGTTCGCGTAAGCCCGCTTGCGCGTGGGCTTCCATGAGGCAGCGCCGCTGTCATGCGCTTCCTTGAGGGGCACCAGGTGATCGATATCGAGTTTGCGCGGATCGGTGAAGACGCGGCCGGTATACGGATCATGCCACCGGCCTGAAATGACGCGGCAGCCCTTGTCATCCAGGGTGACGGCAACGCGGCTTTCGGCAATTAGTACTTCCTGACGCGTGTTCTGACAATCCCCATCGGCATCGGCCCAGCGGGGAAGATAGTCTTCACGGTCATAGGCGGCAGCCGGTGGACTTCGATGACCATCAGTGAGTTCGCCCCGATGGCAGTGATAGTCGTCGGCCTTGCGATCATGATGACACCCGGAACGGTCCAACCCGCCACCATGGGCGAAGACACTGGCGGAGAAGACGAGGGAATAAACAAGGGCGGAAAATTTCATAGCGCCTGAATCTGAGCTTGCTGAATCAGCCTCGGAACGACCGGCGACTATCTGGAGACCAACTACCCGCCCCTGCTCTTAATGAGCGACGGGTTTCATTGGGATCCCGCTGGTCCGTGTCATTAGAAAAACGGCTGTCGGCGGGATGCCAACTATCCATCTTCGGTTTCCCATCTATCGACTTGATATCGTCAGCATGCGTCACCTGCGTCGTCTTTACCAGGTCTTCGAAATCACCTCGGAACAGCTCACCCGCCCGCGCGTAGATTTGCTGTGCGCCTTCGAGTTGGCCGCTGGCAATGCGCCATGCTGTGACAGGTATTCGGTCTTGGCTTGCTCAACGGCACCTGCGCCCAAGCTTTGCATAAGCAGCAGGTTCTTGTTCGTATGGACGGATTCGGTATCGCTCCAGCCATTTGAAATGTTTTGTGGACGAGGACGATGAGAGCTACCAGGCCGAGACAGAGGCCCACGGGCAGCAATGCCGCGAAGCCATGACAGCTCTCTATGAACAGGCCGCCTATTGCTGGAACCTATTGCTGGAACCACTGCATAATCGACGACGTGTCCGATCACCCCACACTCGCATTGCTCGGGGCGGACCTCAACCGCCACTTTCCGGTGCTGTTGAGTTGCTGGCTCGCGGACTTCCGCGCCGCGATCCGCAAGACCGCCGAAGCGCCCGACACGGATGACCACGATTTCCTGTATTTCACGCTTCTCCACGATTTCAACGGGCGATATCCTGCTCTATCAGCATGCGAATGTAGCGCGTAAAGGGAATACCCTGCGCCTTCGCCTTGGTTTTCACGGCGTCCAGGAGCGGCCAGGGCACGCGCAGATTCACCTGCGCCCCTTTCCTGGCAAACTCGAACGTCGCTGGCTTGAAACTCGATAGATCATATTCCGTCAGGTCGGCCTGGTCGACAAAGCACTCGGCCTCTTTATCCGTCTTGAAGGACGGAAAAGGGTTAAGAGTCTTTTCGTTGTTCATAGTGGCTAACCTCCTTCTGGTGCATGTAGCGGGCGCTGATCGGGCGGATCAGGGCGTCCTCGTCCTTCGCTCGAAAGGCGAAGACAATGAACAAATAGCGGCCCTCGGCATTTCGGCCGATAGCGTTGAAGCGCTCTTCCGTCTCCTGGCCACGATCTGGGAAAACAGCCGGGCCGTGCATTAACACCTGCTCGATCTCGGCCTTAGAGACGCCATGCTTGGCGCATTTGGGCCAGTTGCTGTCATCCCAGTCGAATCCTGCTATCGCGACCCTCAATAGAGCTAAAATATACATTTGTATATATATTTGTCAATCATCCGACCCTTTACCTACCCACCATGAACGGTTCATGCAACTCCAACGAATGGGCAATTCCCTTGGTGAGACGGGTACGATATTCCCTCGGAGCCGACGCTTTCAGAGTTACGAGCGTCGGGAACGGAAATCACCGCGGAGAGGCCGCAAGGAGCGAAGCGACTGAAGGACGGTTAAGCCGTTGACGAAGTGAGCACGCACGTAGGATCCAGGTCGGATCAGAGGGAGTAGGTATTGTTGGTTTTACTGGGGTGGGGGCCGTGTCCACCGGTCAGCAGCGGTCATTGGTATTGGACGGAGCCGGAGCGCCGGTGCGTATTGGTCCGTTTCCGACGTCAAATTGGCATTTCTGGCACGGTGAAGGTCGTTTCCAGCCAGGCGTTGCTTATCCGATACGGATTGCGTTTTGCGTGTGCGATCCGTCTGGATCCTGGATCGATGAGTGTGATCCGGTAAATTTCCCGGTGACTATCAATCATTTAGGTAGCTTTAGCCTATTGCGTTAAAGCGTGCTGTTACGACTTGCATGGTCCCCCCGAGGGCTTCATGGGTGTTCCTTCCTTTCACTCGAACAGAGCCGTCTGCACGGGTTTCGGGGCCTGCGCCGCTGCGGCCTCGATGGCGCTCCAGCTCGTGACGATTTCGTTGTAGGCACGTGCATCCTCAGCCCATCCGGCGCGTTCGCACAGCGTGTAGAGACGGTAGGCAAGTTGCCGAGTCGCTTCGGCCTTCCCCGGAACGGCGGCGATGGTCAGACCTGCCGCGCGCTCGCCGTCAGACTTGAAGACACAAATTATCTGGTGCAGAACTTCCCAGACTGGCAGCCGGGAATCCCTCGCTGGGTCCCAGTCCGCCGGGTACTCGGACCATTTGAGCAGGCGCACGATGCCGCCAGTGGCATAGAGCACACCGAATTGCTTCACCCCATCCACGCTCGTGCCCTTGGCGCGGGCGAGTGTATCGGCTTCGCCGAACTTGTCCTCCTTCCAGCCGTGTTGCTCAAACCAGCGCAAGCAAAACTGGGTATCGTGGTCGAAGTCATCCTCGGCCAAGAAGCGATTGATGAGCTGGAGGGCGGTGCGCACGCTCATCGGCGTGCCGTCGGCTTCGAGGACGGCAGAGTATTTGGAGAACACGGCTATGCCGGGGCCGATGATGGCTTGTGAGAGGTCCACAGGCGCAACCGGCGAGCGCTTGTCGCCTGCCCTGCAGGTCATCTCGTCGAGGGCCTCCGGAAACACCTGGTTCAGCTCGCGCAGGAAGGCGCGGCGGGAGATTGTTTTGGCCGTGGCAGGACGCGGGCGGCAAACCAAAACGATGCTGGAGGTGAGCGCATTGGCCCCAAACCCGATCATGCGTCGATCTAATTCGGTACGCATCGGCCAGGTTCCGGTGAGAGAAAATCCCGATCAGATCACGGCGTCGAGAAAGGTTTCCCACCCCGTTCCGATAGTCCCCGCTTCGGCTTTGGTTTCCGACTGCTTGAAGGCGTAGTAGATGGTGACAGGCGATAAGGGATGTGCCTGACTGGTGAGTTGCTGCATCGCCTCCGTCATCCCACCCACGAAAAACACTTTGGCCTTGTCCTTGCTGCCATGCCGGTAAGGCGTCGCCACAAGCTCTTCTGCCTTGTCCGGCTTGCTCCGCTGCGGCTTGGTCAAAAATCATTTTGACCAAGCCGCAGCTATGCTAATGATCGGTTATCCAATAGTTAACTAGATAACTTCCCATAGTGGTTATTTTATGGATAACCGGAAATTATCTTTACGTTATAGTTATCATTCAGATAATTGGATAACCAATAGACAGGAGCCTTCCCGATGCCCGTTATTGTTTTCGCATCGAGCAAGGGCGGTGCAGGCAAAACAACTGCTTGCGTTGTCCTTGCCTGTGAGCTTGCCCGACAGGGGCAAGCCAAAAATATAGGTGTGTCACTGATCGACGCAGACCCCAACCAACACAGCGCAGCATGGGCGAAGCAGGAGGCTACGCCTTCAAATATCCGGCTATTTGAAGGCGTGAACGAAAGCAACATTTTGGACGTGATCGAGCAGGCACAGCAGCAAACGCCTTTTGTGCTGGTCGATCTTGAAGGGGTGGCCAGTAGTGCCGTGATTGGCGCTGTAAGCCGCGCTGATCTGGTGATAATCCCTTGTCAGCCTTCGCAGAATGACGCGAAGGAAGCAGCCAAGACTATTAAAACGATCAACGCGATATACCTTTTTCGGTGCTGTTTACGCGCCTTAGCGCTGCGATTATCGCCAAGACAGGCAAAGCCCTTGCCGCCGAGTTTAACGGGGCAGGGGTGGATATATTCAAATGCTCGCTGATCGACCGTGAAGCCTTCCGCTCAATTTTTTCCTTTGGTGGTGCAGTTAATGACCTTGAAGCCGACAACAAGGGCGCACAGGCCAGCATAGACAAGGCAGCAGAGAATGCGCGCCTCTATGCAGAGGAAGTGAAACAGCACCTTTTGGACCTTATGAAGGCCGAGCAGCCGCGAAAGGAGGTTGCAGCCAATGTCTAACCAGCAACGTACGTCTTTAGGTCTGGACGATGAGAAGGAACAAATAGACCTTGAAGAACTGACAGGGACAGCGCATCGACCGCCGCCGACAGCAGAGCAACAACAGCAAATCATGGAAGCAGGCGCGGCGAGTGGCTTTGTATGCCGCGAGCCGACACCACGTCGCCGTCGGAGGCGTACGCCGTACACGACACAATTTGGCGGGAAATGCCGCGAGGGAATGAAACTGCTGTTTCAGGAAGTGGCCGACCGTTTAGAGCTTCACGATACGCAAACGCTTGAAGCGGCAATTTTAGCGCTGATCGAAAAAGAGGGATTCAACGACCTCAAGCAACGATATAAGGGGCTTGTAGGATGACCCCACTGAAGAAGAAGGCAGAGAAGCAACCACTCGCACTACCTATCAAAAGTCCGCAATATGACCTGTTTTCGCAGTTTGTCACCAATGAAGAAAGCGAGGTTTCAAACACGGTTGAGGTGTGGGAGAGCATACCCAAGTATTTCTTTACACCGCGTCAGGTGGAGAAATTACGCACCGCCACAGGACATGCAGACCCGTATAAATGGGATTATACCTATAACGGTATACCGTGCGCCGTGAAGATACAGCCAGCTCTAATCGAGCAGGAGGACGGACGCTATAAGGCGTTTTTCCCTAGTGTAACTGAGGAGCTTGTAGAGGAAGTCTTAAAAAAGATTTTAGCCGATCAACGTTATGGCCTGCATGATCCTAGTAACGTTGAAACATGGGTGCGCTTTTCGCTTTCCATGATTCAGCGAGAATTGCACGCCAGAGGACGCACACGCAATCGGCCTCAGATCAAGCACGCAATCGAGGTCATGGCCAGCAGTGTTTTAATCCTCTACAAAGAGGGAAAAGAGGTCTGGAAAGGCTCGATTTTGCAAGACTTTGTGACCGTTAGCCGTGACGAGTATCTAGCCGACACAGACGCGCAGCACATTGCACGTTTGCCGCTTTTCATAAGCTACGCGATCAACCAGCTTGAATACAGGCAGTTCAATTATGACCGCTTGATGAGTTGCGACGAGCAGCTAACGCGCTGGCTTTACAAGCAGTTTATACACCGCTTCCGGCAGGCCAGCTTTATGAACGACTATCATTTCATGTACTCGAATTTAGAGCGCGATAGCGGGCTTTTGCAGCAGGTCAGGAGCAACGATAACCGCCGCAAGGCACAAGCCGCTCTTGACGAGCTGGTAAGCCGTAGCGTACTGATTAGCTATGATGCAGAGTTGCGGAAAGAGGGTCGCAAAATCGTGGACGTAAAATACACAGTGCGCCCGCATCCTAATTTTGTGAGCGAGCAGAAGGCCGCTAATAAGCGAGGCCGCGACAATCATATGCAGGCTTTGCAAGCAGGCGTTACGTTGCAACAGAGCAGTGCAGGGCGGCGGTGAACCTGTGGATAAGTCCGGTACAGGTAGGTGCTATGACCCGCATAAAGTAGGTGCTATGGCTCACAGTTCGGCCAAAAAGTAGGTGCTATGGCTCACAGTTCGGCCAAAAAGTAGGTGCTATGGCTCACAGTTCGGCCAAAAAGTAGGTGCTATGGCTCACAGTTCGGCCAAAAAGTAGGTGCTATGACCCGCAATCACGACGGTTAAAAAGAATATAACTAATTGTTTCTATTAGTTTTTTTAACTCCTTAAAAATCTCTATTCTTTTCTAGTATATTTCTTATATTAATCTTGCATTTGATCCTGTGGATAACAGCAAACACCACAGCAAAAGCACCTTTCAAACATCTACCCTCCTTCCGCTTTGCTCACAAAGACAGTCACAAGCTCCCCCCAATCAATATCTTTAGCGCAGCACTGAATTTATTCACGGTTCTCAAAGCTCACTTCAAATTTAATTTCAACACCTTAAAAATAAGGAATCTTCAGTTCGTTAGCAATCCACTCAATAAATTCTAGAAATTCTGTTTGTAGTTCAGGCTTCCCTATACCGGATGCTTTTGCCAGTGGATGCTAGTGGAGCTGTCGCGATACCTCCACTCTCCAAGTAAGTGAGGTGCAACAACGGCTCATGCTGCGATTTCCCTTGTACTCAGCATGACACATCGCATCCGCCGCACGGGGATTCACCAAAGGAGGATCCAAAGTAACTCCCAATCTCCCATCGCCAACAATACCCCGCACAGCTCTTCGCCGTAGCCTTCCAGCACTTCCTTTAGCATCGCCCACTCACACCATTCCTTGAGCGCCGTCTTAAACCGCAGCAGCCGCCCGAAATTATCCTTTTGTTCATCATAGGTAACAGCATCTACATGCAACGGAGAGTAAATCCAAATGTCCACCGGCGCAGGTAAGTCTCCCTTTCGCATCTGTATTCCGCAGTATCCCTTAGTAAGAACCTTTTGGCCGGCTAGTGGCCAGCTGGACATCCCTTTCCTCCAAGGGCTGTTCAGAAGCTTCCCGACGCGAAACCGCACTCGTCTCACCAAGGGAATCAGCGATCTTTAGATCAAGATAACTATCAGATAACCATTTAGGCCGACCCCCATCCCAGTAAGTGCCCCCTAACGTGCAGTAACAGAACCAACCGTTTCATTTACTTACTTGAGCGATATCCACAGGTACTTAGCTGCAAAAACCAGAAGCTGCCCGACAGCGTGAAGAAGGCAGTAGAGGCAACGCGATGCGAATCTCCCACAAAATCGCACTTGATTTGAACAACGCACAGACGACTTATATGGCACGGGCTGCCGGCACGGCGCGTTTCGCCTACAACTGCAGCGATTTCTGCTATCTGAACGACGAGTGCTACGAGGAAGCACCGGGATTGTTGCAGTACCTCGCCCCACTCTCGGAGGCCGACCTGGACGCGCCGTAAATCCGCCGCGTGGCCTC
>Ga0209680_1000158_pt1 | contig 17259 bp, 19 predicted proteins | sample WorMetLIZISLAND1_FD_187413 | JGI IMG/M metagenome (GOLD analysis project Ga0209680, IMG submission 187413) | Marine gutless worms symbiont microbial communities from Max Planck institute for Marine Microbiology, Germany - Olavius loisae LIZARD... ... | reverse complement strand
CGACAGGCTGGAAACTGCAAACCCGAAAAGGTACAATCCGTCACCGCCAATTCCTCCCGTTCGATCCATTCTAACCAATTGAATCATAACGGATTATGAGGAATTGGCGGTACCTTTTCGTGAATCTTTCGGGTTAGGGGGGATAGCCGAAGGAGCTCGGACCTTCGAACGCGGCATTCATAAGTTCCGGCCTTCTCCACCTTCGGGCGTCTAGGCAACGATCGACGGTGATTTATTCACGAGAATCACCTTGGCAGCCTGGCCATCTCTCCCCATCTAAACTGCCAATTGACCCTCGTCTCAGTGAGCAGCCTTTGGCCCCGCGAAGACGATGCACGAGATCATCCGTTCCCATATGAGAGGACGCTACATGAATATGAATGAGCCGGTTTCCCTGAAACAACTGTGGTACATGTTTCTGGGCGGCGGAGCCATTGCCCTCGCCCTTGTCGCAGCCGTTTGGGGCGTTCTCGGCATTTTCGTCCTCTAGCCGCAATTGGACTCCTTGACGCATTTGCCCCGACCGTTTTGCGGTCAACCTCCTTTGACCGCTCTGAGGGAACGGCGGCGCCACGTCTAGAACATCAACGTCCGATGTGCGGAATAAGCGACCTTCGGCTGGACGACCGCGGGATAGCCACGATGTCGGCGCCTTTGGGTCCGACCGGGCCGGCTTGTATCCGTCTAACCGGGAACCCGCATCCTCACCGCCCCTTCCACTGGGGCTTCCGTTTCTCGGCGAAGGCCGTCGCGCCCTCCAGCATGTCTTCGCTGCCGTAGAGCCTGTCGACGGTCTCGAACTCGCGGCCATCGACGCGCCGGATGGCCTCTTGGAAACCCATGGTCTCCGTGCAGCGCAATACGTCCTTGATGGCGGCGAAAACGAGCGGCGGGCCGTCGGCCAACAGATCGGCGATCACAGCCGCGCGGGACATCAGATCGGCCGCCGGCATCACCTCGCTGACCAGGCCCCAGCGGGCGGCCTCGTCAGCTTCCATCCAGCGCCCGGTCAAGAGGACATCCATGGCGACGTGATAGGGGATGCGCTTGGGCAGCTTGAGCGTCGCCGCATCGGCCAGGATGCCGACGTTGATTTCCGGCAGCGCAAAGCGGGCCCGGTCGGCGGCGATGATGATGTCGGCGGACAAGGCGAGCTCGAAACCGCCGCCGACGGCCATGCCGTTGACCGCGGCAATGACCGGTTTGTTGAGGTCCGGCAGCTGCTGCAGGCCGGCGAAGCCGCCGACACCCCAGTCGGCGTCCGCCCCCTCGCCGTCGGCCGCCGCTTTCAAGTCCCAGCCGGCGCTGAAGAACTTGTCGCCGCCGCCGGTGACGACGGCGACGCGCAAGTTCGGATCGTCGCGGAAATCGGCGAAGACGTCGCCCATGCGGCGGCTGGTCGCCGCGTCGATGGCGTTGGCCTTGGGCCTGTCGAGCGTCACGGTGAGCACGGCGCCTCTTCGTTCGGTCTTAATGGCGTCATCCATGATCTTTCCCTTCCACGGTTCGGATGTAGGCGTCGACGGCGACGGCGCCCGAACCCCGGGGCCGCACCATCAGCGGGTTGATGTCGATTTCTGCGATACGGTCCCGGTTCTCCTCGACGAAGCGGCCGACGGCGATGACCATGTCGACGACGGCCTCCACGTCGCCCGGCAGCCGGCCGCGGTAGCCCAAGAGCAGGGCCGTCGTGCGCAAATCGAGAAGCGCGCGCTCGACGTCGTCTCGCTCCAAGGGCAGCAGCAGGATGCGGCTGTCGGAGATCAGCTCGACGGTAACGCCGCCGAAACCGACCACCATGTAGGGGCCGAACTGGGGATCGCGGTCGACGCCGACAATGAGCTCAGCGACGGCGTCGGTGACCATGGCCTCGACCAGCACCTGGTCCGAAACATTGAGGAGCTCATCGGCGGCAACCGCGACGGCCTCGGTCTTATGGACGATGGCGGCCGACACCGCCTTCAGCACCACTGGGTAGCCGATGCGCTCGGCCGCCGCCATGGCCATCGTGGCGTCGGTGACGATCTCGGCGGCCGGCACGGTGACGCCGATGGCGGCTAGGGCCTGCTTGGCCTCGACCTCATCCCAGGTCCTCAGCGAACCCTCCGGCGAGGGTCCGGCCAGAACCGGCGCCGGCAAATCCCGTTGCCAGGCCTGGCCCATGGCGGCGCCGGCCTCGACGGCTCTGAGCGCCCGGTCGAGGCCGTGCAGGGGGACGACGCCGTGGGCCAGCAGGTAGGCGCCGACGGTCTCCGGCATGTTCTCGGAAAGCGTCGAGACGACGGCCGTACGCCGGCCGCTGGCTTGGGCGGCGGTGGTGATGGCGCGGAGCGTTGGCCACCAGTCGTCGATCTCGCATCGGTCCTCGCGCGGCAGGTCGAGGCTGAACAGCGCGACGTCGATGCCGCCCGACAGCACGACCTCGAAGCAGGCGGTCATTGCCGCCTGGTCACCCCAGATGAAGGTGTGGAAGTCGAAGGGGTTGGTGGCATGTACCGTATCGCCGAGAAGCGCTTTCAGGTCGCGCTTCTGGTCCGTCGACAGGGCGGGCAGGTCGAGCCCGGTGCCGGCGGCGAGGTCGGCGAAGATCGACGCCTCGGCGCCGGAACAGCTGACGGTGGCAAGGCGGTTGCCGTCGAGGGGCCCGAAGGCGGCCAGCAGCGCCAGGGTCTCGATGAAATCCTCCGGCGTGCCGGCGCGGGCCACGCCGAGGCGGTCGAAAAGCGCGTCACAAAGCCCGTCGGCTCCGGTCAGCGACGCCGTATGGCTGAGGGCCAGCTTTGCGCCGGCCGCCGAGCGGCCGGTCTTGAGAACGACCAGGGGCACGCGCCGCTCCCGTGCCTTTGCGGCGACGGCGACGAAGGCGGGGAGGTCGGTGAAGCCCTCCACATAGAGACCGACGGCGCGGATCCGGGTGTCTTCCAGGCAGGCCTCGAGCACCGGCTCGATGCCGACGGCGGCCTGGTTGCCGACGGTGAGGATTGCGGCGAGTGGCAGCCGGCGGCGCTGCATGGTGAAGTTGATGGCCAGGTTGCCGCTCTGGGCGATGATCGCCGCCCCACCGTCGACCCGTTCGCCGCCGTGCTGGTCCGGCCACAGGGCGACGCCGCTCATATAGTTTAGGAGCCCGTAGCAGTTGGGGCCTAATAGCGGCATGGCCCCGGCCGCCGCCACCAGCCGGTCCTGGCGCTTGGCCCCGTCGGCGTTCCTTTCCTTGAAGCCGGCCACGTAGCAGACGGCGCCGCCGGCGCCGATGCGGCTCAACGCCTCGACGACGGCGATGCTGGCCTCGGCGGGAACGGCGACGAAAGCGGCATCGGGCGGCGCCGTCAGGTCGTCGACGGAGGCGAAACAGTCGAGCCCGGCCAGGGTCTCCCGGTTCGGGTTAACCGGCCAGATCGGCCCCTCGAACCCGAGGCGACGGCACTGTTCGATGACCCGCTCGGCCTCGCGCCCGCCGACGACGGCGATGGTCGCCGGGCCGATCAGCCGGGCCAGGGACGATTGGCGGTGCAGGCCCTCCACCGGTTCATTCCTCCAGGGGCCGCAAGACGGCGCGGGAGATAATTAGCCGCTGGATCTCGCTGGTCCCCTCCCAGATGCGCTCGATTCGCGCGTCGCGCCAGATGCGCTCCAACGGAAGGTCCGTCATCAGGCCCATGCCGCCGTGGATCTGCAGGGCCTCGTCGGCGATCAGGGCGAGGGCCTCGGAAGCGTCCAGCTTGGCCATGGCCGCGTCCGCATCGGTCATGGTGCCCCGGTCGTTCTTCCAGGCCGCCTGGTAGGTGAGGAGCTCGGCCGCCCTCAGGCGCACCGCCATGTCGGCCAATTTGAAACCAACCCCCTGGAATTTGCCGATGTTCTGGCCGAACTGCTTGCGGGTCGCCGCGTATTCCGTCGCCAGCTCCAGGGCCCGGTCGCAGCGCCCGAGGCAGATGGCGGCGACCTGCAACCGCGTCGCGCCCAACCAGTCGTTGGCCACATCGAAACCGCGGTCGACGGCGCCCAGGACTTGGCTCTCAGGCAAGCGGCAGTCGTCGAATTCGAGGATGAAGTTGTGATAACCCCGGTGCGAGACGTTGTCGTAACCCGCGCGCACCTCGAAACCGGGCGTGCCCTTGTCGACCAGGAACGATGTGATGGTCTTCCTTGGGCCGCGATGGGTCTCCTCCGTGCCCGTCGCCGCGAACAGGATGACGAAGTCAGCGAGGTCGACGTGCGAGATGAAGTGTTTGGTGCCGTTGACGACGAAGTCACCGCCGCGTTTCTCGGCCTTGCAGGCCATGGAGCGCACGTCCGATCCGGCGCCCGGTTCGCTCATGGCGATGCAGTCGGTCTTCTCACCGTTGATGCAGGGAAAGAGATAGCGGTCCCGCTGCTCTCCGGTGCAGGCTTGCAGGATGTTGCTGGGCCGGGCGACGATATACTGGAGCGCCATGCTGGCGCGGCCGAGCTCGCGGTCGAGCAGGCACATGGAAAGGGTGTCGAGACCGCCGCCGCCCAAGTCTTCCGGCATGTTGGCGGCATAGAGGCCGAGTTCGATTGAGCGTGCCTTGATCTGTCGGACCAGCTCGGGTCGCACCTGGCCCGTCGCCTCGACTTCCGCTTCGTAAGGGTAAAGCTCGTCTTCGACGAACCGTTTCGCCGTCTCGACGATCAGAGCCTGCTCCTCACTCAAGGAGAAATCCATGGCCGTCTCCTATAATTCTACCGACCGTCCGGCCCAGTCTGGCGGTGCCGGATCGACCAACTGGGCCAGGCGCGCCTGTACGCTGTCCGGCATGGGCCGGGTGCCGCCGGCCTCGGTATCCACGTGAAGCACCATCAGCTCCTCCGTCGCCCGCTCGACCCCGTCGACGCTGAGCACATGGCCGAAGCGGATGCGTTTTTCGTCGAAACCGAAGATGCGGGTCTCGACGTCGAGAGTAACGTCGGGCGGCACCTCCTTCAGGTAGCGGATGTGGGCCTCAACGGTGTAGAGGGAGCGCACGTTGGCTTCCCGGTAGTCGGGACCCATGCCGAGGTGGTCGTAAAGGGCGTCGGTGGCGTGGCCGAGAACCAGGACGTAGTAGGCCTCACTCAGGTGGCCGTTGTAGTCGATCCACTCGGGGCGCACCGGTTCAGAATGCAGGCGCAGCACCCGGTCGGCACCGGGTTCTTCCGGTTCAAGGGCTTGGCGCAGATTCCTCTCGTAAGCGTGGAGCACGGCACCGGCCCCGTGGTCGTGGTCGTTGAGGCCGTGGATGACGGAAACCAGGCAGTCGTCGCGCAGCCGCTCCAGCTCCCGAAGGCCCGTATCGCCGGCCTGGGCATCAGACTGTTCGGCGATGCGTTCGATCAGCCCCTCGGTCAGATCCGGTCCCTCCATCTTGCTCCAGGGGAGTTTGAGCGTCGGTCCGAACTGATGGAGAAAGTGGCGCATGCCCGCTTCGCCGCCGGCCAGGCGGTAGGTCAGGAAGGTGCCCATGAACGACCAGCGCAGTCCCGGACCGTAGCAGACGGCCTGGTCGATCTCGTCGGTGGTCGCCACCCCGTCGTCGATGAGGTGCAGCGCCTCCCGCCACAGGGCCTCCATCAGGCGGTCGGAGAGGAAGGCGTCGATTTCCTTCCTGACGATCAGTGGATGCATGCCGAGCGACCGGTAGACCTCGGCAGCGCGGGTCTTGGTGGTTTCCGCCGTCATGTCGCCGCCGACCACCTCGACCAGGGGCAGCAGGTAGACCGGGTTGAAGGGGTGGCCGACGCAGAGCCGTTCCGGATGGACACAGTCCGCCTGCAGGCGACTCGGCAGCAGGCCCGAGGTCGACGATGCGATAATCGTCGCCGGCGGCGCCGCCCGGCTGGCCGCGGCAAGCAGCGCTCGCTTCAGGTCCTCGCGTTCCGGCGCACTTTCCTGGATGAAGTCGGCCTCCGCGACGGCATCTTCGATCTTGTCGACGATCCGGATCGTGCCCGGCCATGGCAGCGGCGCTCGGACCAGCTTCTCGAAGGCGCGCCGGGCGTTGGCCATCACCGCTTCGATCTTGCGTTCGGCTTCCGGGTCCGGGTCGAAGACGGTGACGTCGATGCCGTTCAAGGCGAAGCGCGCCGCCCAGCCGCCGCCGATGACGCCGCCGCCGAGGAGGCCGACTTTCCTGATCGGTTCCATTGCCGCCTTAGGTCCGCTTTTTGAGTTTGAGTTTTTCCCGGACCTCTTGCGGTCCGAGAATGCGCACATTCATTGCCGACAAAATGGCCGCGGCTCGTTCCACCAACTGCCCGTTGCTGGCGAGCACGCCTTTCTCGAGATAAAGGTTGTCCTCCAGCCCGACGCGCACGTTGCCGCCGGCGAGCGCCGCCATGGCCACATAGGGCAGCTGGTTGCGGCCGATGGAGAAGGCGGAGAAGACGGCGCCCTGGGGCAATCGGTTGACCATGGCCATCAGGGTCGAGGGGTCGTTGGGCGCGCCGTAGGGGATGCCCATGCAGAGCTGGATCATCACCGGATCGTCGATCAGGCCCTCGCGGATGAGCTCGTGGACGAAAACCAGATGCCCAGTGTCGAAAACCTCCAACTCCGGCCGCACGCCCAGCTCCTGCACCCGTCTCGCCATCGTCTTCAGCATGCCCGGCGTGTTGGTCATCACGTAGTCGCTCTCGGCGAAATTCATGGTGCCGCAATCCAGCGTGCAGATCTCCGGCAGCAATTCCTCGACGTGTTTGAGCCGCTCCAGGGGGCCGGCCATGTCGGTGCCGCTTTCATCCAAGGGCAGCGGGGTTTCGCCGGGCCCGAAAACCATGTCGCCGCCCATGCCGGCGGTCAGGTTGAGGATCACGTCGGTGTCCCGCTCACGGATGCGCTCGACCACTTCGGCGAACAGCGCCGGATCGCGGGCACCGCGTCCGGTCTCCGGATCGCGCACGTGGATATGGGCGATGGCGGCACCAGCCTTCGCCGCCTCGATGGCGGCATTGGCAATTTGCTCAGGTGTGATCGGCAGGTCCGCGTGGCGCCCGGCCGTGTCGCCGGACCCGGTGACCGCACAGGTGACGAAGACCTCCCAGTTCATGCGCTCCTCCCTTCGCACCGGACTGTCAGTGCCGCCCACTCTACCGGCATTCCGAAAGCTTAATTAACGTTTATCGATGCTGAATTACCGTTTATCGTCACGATATGGCGATTTCGCTCTTCGACCCACCCGACGCGCTTCCCCAGGAGATCGGTATCCTGCTGATGCCGGAGTTCTCCTTGATCTGCTTCTCCTCGATTACCGAACCGCTGCGCGCCGCCAACACGCTGAACGGCGGCGGGCTCTACCGCTGGCGCCTTTATTCCGAGGACGGGTCGCCGGTGCGCTCGTCGAGCGGATTCGAGATCGCCGTCGAGGCGCCGCTCGAAGACGCCGATTGCCCACTCCTGCTTGTCGTCGCCAGCTTCCACCCGGAACGTCATTTCTCGCCCCGCCTCGCCGCCCGGCTGCGCGATCAACGCCGCCTGGGCGCACTCCTGGGCGGTCTCGACACCGGCAGTTACATTCTGGCCCGGGCCGGTTTGCTCGACGGGTACCGGGTGACCATCCACTGGGAGGACCTCGATCTCTTCGCCGAGCGTTTCCCGGGCGTCGACGTGGTGCCTGACCGTTTCGTCGTCGACGGCGATCGCATCACCGCCGGCGGCGGCACCACGGCCTTGGACATGATCCTCGCCGTCATCCGCGCCCAGCACGGCCACCTGCTGGCCCTGCAGGTGGCGAGCCAGTTCATCTACGACCAGGAGCACCTGCCTTCCGACCCGCAGCGGGCCGTCGCCATCCGCCAGGTCCGCGCCCAGGCACCGGCCGTGGCCACGGCCTTGGAGATCATGGAGGAGACCATCGAGGAGCCGCCGGCTATCGCCGAGATCGCCAGCCGGTCCGGGGTCTCGCAGAAGGAGTTGGAGCGGCTCTTCAGAAAGGTCCTGCGGACGACACCGGGGCAACATTTTCTGGGGCTGCGCTTGGCGACGGCCGAGCGCCTGCTCGCCCAGACGGCACTCCCGATCGCCGAGATCGCGGTGCGCGCCAGCTTCACCTCGGCGCCGGCTTTCTCCAGGGCCTACAAGACCCGCTTCGGCCGGCCACCGCGGGCGGCGCGGTAGAGGGCGGGGAAAGGACCGCTCTGCGAAAGACGAACGATCGCGGCGGCGACGGGTCGTTCAAGGTGTCACAATGTCGGCGAAGCCATCCTTACGGTCGGAATCCCCTTCGTGGTATATTTGGTATAGGACGGTGCTGAGACTTACGCGACACGTTTTGGTCAAAAAACACGATGTTGACCCCGGTAGAAGACTTCCTGGCCCGACAGGTCCGCGAGACCTCACTATTCACCGATTTCACGGCCTTCATCGACCGCATTAGGGGCGAAAGACCGAGCCCTCGGCTCCAAGACGTCGACTTGATGTCCGAATACGTCCTCGCCCGGAACATGTATATTTTCGATGTCCTGCCGGGCGACGCGACCTTCAAGATCCGTTTCGTCGGCTCGGCGATCTGTAACTTTTTCGGGTTCGATCCGACGGGGCGGTTCCTTGAAGACCTGGATTTCGTCGAGAGTTTCGATGCGACCATAGCCGGCTATAATACGATCGTCCGCGAGCAGGAACCCCACGCCTTCCTGAACCACATCGCCTTTCACGAACCAAGGTTGGACCACTACAAGAAAGGCCAGAATTTCGTGATGATCCGGCTCGCCTTCCCGCTCGTCGATGATAACGGTGACGTCGGGAACATCGTCGGCATTATGGATTTTCTCGATCCCGAGGACTCGCTTGAGGATCGCTTCGTTCAACTGCCCTATTCGATCGCCGGCGAAGCCGATTGACGTCGCCGGCCGTCGCGAATTCGGGTTCGCACTTACGATCGGTACCGACGATTACGACCGTCTCAAAAAATACCCCCCAATCTCGCGGATGGCGTTGAAGAACCAGAAGACGGCGAAAAAGACGACCCACTGGCCGACGAAATAGCCGACGACGGCCGCGGCGTAGGGGTCGGCGGCACCGAGGATATCCGGTTGGTAGCCGTCGATCTGCGAAAGCTCGTAGGCGAAGAGCGCCGTAAACAGGCCGATCAGGCGGGCCACCCACTTGAGGCGGCGTTTGGCCTTGCGGAGCGTACGCCCTAGGGTCATGACCGCTGGTCCCCCGAATTTCACCCGATAGATGGCGACAAGCATCTTCGTCTCGGCTAAACCCTAAGGCAAGGAATCAACCGAGGGGCTCGGGAGGAACCATCGGTCATGGCCGACACCGACGACATCTACGAAGTCTTCGCCATCAAATACGCGACGCACGAGCGCGACGCCGACCTCAACTTCATCGACCCGCCGGACATCCACGACGGCCCCATGCCCATCGACTATTTCGTCTGGTTGGCGAGATCGCAAACGCGCACCGTCGTCATCGACACCGGCTTTAACAAAGAGACGGCCGAGGCGCGGGGCCGCGAGTTTCTCAACTGCCCGACCGAGGGGCTGAAGGCGCTCGGCGTCGACGTCGATACGGTCGCGGACGTCATCATCACGCACCTCCATTACGATCACGTCGGCAACTTCGACCTGTTCCCGGCCGCCACCTTCCACCTGCAGGACCGGGAGATGGCCTTCGCCACCGGGCGGCACATGCGCATGAAACCGTTCCGGGCGCCCATGGATGTCGAGCACGTCACCGGCATAGTGCGCGAGCTCTATCGCGGCCGCGTGCTGTTCCATGACGGCGACGCCGAGCTGTTCCCGGGTCTGTCGGTGCACCGCATCGGCGGCCACACGGACGGCCTGCAATGCGTGCGCGTCAAGACGGCGCGCGGCCAGGTGGTCCTCGCCTCCGACGCGTCGCACCTCTATGCGAACAGGGACCGGGTCAACCCCTACCCCATCGTCTTCCGAGTCGACGAGATGCTGGCCGGCTTCGAACGCCTGGGCGACCTGGCCGACAGCGACGGCCACATCGTCCCCGGCCACGACCCCCTGGTCATGGCGTATTACCCGGCGCCGGAACCGGAACTGGACGGGTGGATCGTCCGGCTCGACGTGGCGCCGCAAGCGTAAACCGGCTGTGGTCGGTTTTCCGTCGGGACTTACTTGTAGAAGCGGATCTCACGGATGAAGGCGCTGGCTGCGCCGCCGTCGCCGGCCTTCTTGGTGTCGACGGCGACGGCGATCCCCGATATCCCCGGGTCGTCGTCCTTCTCCTTGTCGAAAAACTCCCGATAGCCCGAAATCAAGCTGAACCGTGATGTCGCGAGCGCGCCGGACCGCGGTTTGTCGACGCAGACGTAGCGGCCGCTTTTCTTGAAATATTTTCCCACATAAGGGTGTCCGATCCGGTCATCGCCGGAGCAAATGAATAAGCCGATGAAATAGGGGCTGTCGGGAATGAAGAGCGATCCGCTCGGCAGCCGTTCGTCGCCCATGAAGACGATGACCATGATCGCTTCGTTGCGCACACCCTGTTCGTAGGACGCGCCTTCCGGGTGTTTGTTCACCCCCCAGTCGATCTCGATCGCGGAGAAATCACTGAGATTGACCGACTCGTTCGGCAACAGACCCAACGCCTTGCGCCGGGTGATCAGAATCAGCTTCTTGTCATCGAATTCGAGGTCGATCCGATCGCGCCGTTTCGCATCCTGCTCGAATTGAAAACCCTTGGCGGCAAGCCATTCCTCCAGCGAACCATCACGGTAGTCGGAGAAGGTCACCGAGTAGACGGGTTCTTTCTCCGCCGCCTGGGCAGGCCCGACCAGGGACAGGCATGCCATTAATCCGACGAAAAAAAACAGCCAGCGAATCACGAAAACCCCATAGGACCGAGCGCCCCGCGGCGTCTGACGGTGTTGACGAGACCATTATCGGGATCAGGCCGGAGAGTTCAATCGGCCACAAGGACGGACCGCTCCGGCCGGGCCTATTGTCATAGAACCGACCGAAAACCGAGGCCCGACCGCCGGCGCTCCCGCCTTACCCCGCTGGCAGCGTCACCCGGAACGTCGTCGTATCGTTCTCCGATGACTCGTAGCCGATGCGGCCCTCGTGTTTCTCGACGATGGCCTTGGCGATGCTCAGCCCCAGGCCGGTGCCGCCGATGGTCTTGGTGTCGCTGGCGTCGACCTGGCTGAACTTGTCGAAAATGCGCTCGCCGAAATCCGCCGGGATCGGTCGGCCGCGGTTGGCGACCGAGATGGTGACGCTTCCGTTTTGCCGCGCCACGCCGATGCGGACCGGGGCGCCCGCCTCCGAGAACTTGGCGGCATTGGACAGCAGGTTGTTGAGGACCTGGATCAGGCGGTCGGCGTCGCCGATCACGCTTGCCCCCCGGGCATAGCCACCGGGATCGCCGGCCTCCAGCTGGTCCGCTTCGATTTGAAAGGTGACGCCGTATTGCTCGGCAATACCGCGGTTCTCCTCGATGGCCTGTTCGATCAGCGGCACGATGTCGATCGTCTTCATGTCGAAGGCCATGCTGCCGGCCTCGATCTTTTCGATGTCGAGGAGGTCGTTGATCAGGAGGAACAGGCGTTCCGAGTTCTTGTAGGCGACTTCGATCATGGGTTCCATGTCGTCCGGGACCCGGCCCAGCGCACCCCCCTTGATCAGGTCCAGCGCTCCCTTGATGGAGGTCAGCGGCGAGCGCAGTTCGTGACTGACCGTGGAAACGAACTCGTTTTTCATGCGGCCCAGTTGACTTGCCTCGGTGGTGTCGCGACCGACGCCGCGATAGCCGACGAAGGTGCCTTCCGCATCGAAAATGGGCCAGCCGGAGATCGACCAGTCGTGGATCTCGCCATGGCGGTCGACGAAGGAATACTCGAAGTTTTGGAAAGGCTCGCGGGCGTCCATGACCTGGAAATGCCGCTCCCACCGCTCCTTGTCCTTGTTATGCGCGATCGGCAATTCGCGCCGCGTCATGCCGTAGAAGACGCTGGGGTCGATGCCGCCGTTGTAACGCCGGACCGTATCGGTGATCAGGGTGAACCGGAGGTTCTCGTCGGTCTCCCAATACCAGTCGAGGGCGGCGCCGGAAAAGTCCCGGAAGCGGGTCTCGCTGCCGTCGAGTTCGTCACGGAGGGTCAGGGCGTCAGCCAGCGCCTTGTTGATGTTGCGCCCCAGCATCAAGAGCGCAATACCGTATACGGCCAGCACCACCCCCATGGTCAGCGCCGTGTCGTCGCCGGCGGTGGCGAACCTGAGGATGATGGGCAGGAGCGCGGGGACCAGGAACGCATAGAAGGCCGGCCATTCCCCAGACGATGCCTGATGCGAAGGTACCGGCCGTATAGGTGGTCGGGGCCGATCCCGCAACGCTGCCCCGCCGCCGTACGCCGACGACGTGCAGGTAACGCAGGGCGTTGATGGCGATAACCGCGCCGCCCCAGACCAACAGCCAAAGCTCCGGCACCTGGCCCCACAGCACCCAGATGGCCAGCGGCGCCACGATACTGCCGCCCAGCAGTGCCGTGCGGGCATTGGAGAAAAGTAGGTTACCCATGGTCCATTCGGATCGCCACCGACGTATTGGTCCCTGTGACGCCGCGCCCGCACAACGGCATCGCTGATGACGTTCCCCTCCGGAAAGGCTGCCGGTTCCCGGCTTTATTTGTCAGATCCGAAATGTCGTCAACGGCGGCGAGTATTTCAAGCGCAGATTGCGTCCGTTAATTTTGCCGGAACCAGCCGTTGCTGTTGGCGGCGTTGGCCAGTTTCTTTTCCATGGCCAGGCGTTTCTTGTGTTCGGCGAGGAGCGGCTCCAGGGACTTTTCCAGGCGTTTGATCTCGCGGCGCTGGCCTTCGATGCGTTCCTCCAGGTCGTCGAGGACGGCCTGGGTGCGTCGCGCCGCCGATTTGATCGCCTTGTCCTGACGCACGTGGCGCTCGGAAATATGGACGTCGATCTCCTGGAAACGGGCGGTGATGATGGCCTGGCAGCGTTTCGAGACCTCGGTACCGTAGATTACGCCGCCGATTCCAAAGATCAGCCCGAAGAGGCCGATGATATCGAACAGGACGTCCATTGGACTTTCGTCTGGTTTTGGTTGGTCGTTCTCAACGCCACGCTATCAAGGCAGGGTTGGGCGGGCTATGATTGCCGTCACACGGGTGAGTATATTTTCGTTGCCGCATTCCCGTCCGCCCGACCGCCGCCGGGCAGGTGATCGCCGATGACCTTGAACGCCATTTCCATGATCGACTACGTCGTCTTGGCCTGCCGCGACCTCAAGGCGGCGCGGCGGTTCTACCGCGATGTCATGGGTTTTCCCATCGTCTATGAACGGGGCGATTGGATCCGCTTTCAGGTCGGTGCCACGGCGCTGGCCTTGCGTCCGTTGGATGGCCCTTTTAGCGGCCGCGGCGACGACGGACCGGCCGTGCAACTGGCCTTTCGCGTCGGTTACGCAGAGGTCGATGCCTGCCACCGGGAATTACTCGGCTCGGATGTCGAGATCATCGAGCCGCCGGCCGACCGGGAATGGGGCCACCGGACGCTCTTCTTCCGGGACCCGGAAGGCAACGTCCTCGAAATCTATGCCAACATCCCGGACAACGCCGAGACCGATTGACCCTCCGGCCGCCGTTCACGGCCGTTAACACGAACGAAAGACCGTCACCCCCTTCCGATCTTGAAAGGTCCCTCACCCCTTTCCCACATGCGTCGTGGGGATACGTTCGTCGCCCTCGCTTTTGGGGAGCGGGGTAAGGAGGAGACCCGATGATACCGGCACCGATACCACCGAACGACGCCGAGCGCGTCGCCTCGCTGGACAACATGAACCTGCTGTCGGCGCCCCGCGAGTCCGACCTCGACCGCGTGACGCGCACCGCCCAGAAGATGTTCGGCACGGAGATCGCCTTGGTCTCGCTGGTCGACGCGGAGCGTCAATGGTTCAAGTCGCGCTACGGTTTGGATGCGGCGGAGACACCGCGCGACATTTCCTTTTGCGGCCATGCCATCGAAGACGGGAGCACCTTCGTCGTCACCAACGCCGCCGAGGACGAGCGCTTTCACGACAACCCGCTGGTCACCGGCGGACCCGAGATCCGCTTCTATGCCGGCCAGCCCCTGACCAATCCGGACGGCTACCGCATCGGCACGCTCTGCGTCATCTCGCCCGAAGCCCGCGACTTCTCGGACGACGACCAGGAAGTCCTGCAGGACCTGGGCCGCATGGCCGAGGTGGTATTATCCAACCGCCATTTGAGCGAAACCCAGAAGGCGCTGCTCGATTCCCTGGTCGCCGCCAACCGCGACAAGCTGATCGACCCGCTGACCGGGCTTTGGAACCGGCGCGGTTTCGATGACCTGATGGACCGCGAGATGTCGCGGGCGCGGCGCGAAGGCGCGGCGCTCGCCGTCGCCATGGCCGACATCGATTTTTTCAAGCGCATCAACGACAGCTTCGGGCACGCGGTCGGCGACGAGGCCATCAAGCTGGCCGCCGAACTCCTGACCGAGGGCTCGCGGTTAACCGACGTGGTGGCGCGCTTCGGCGGCGAGGAATTCGTCGTCATCGCGCCCGGTGTCGATGCCGAAACCCTGCCCGTATTGGGCGACAAGATCATCAGCATGTTCCGCACCAAGGCCAGGATCGACACCGTGGAAGGCAAATACCCGTTCACGGTCAGCCTCGGCATGACCCTGGCCGGCCCCGGCGACGGCCTCCATCCGGAGACCCTGCTCGAGACCGCCGACCAGGCGCTCTACGCGGCCAAGGCGGGCGGACGCGACCGCTACGTGATCTCGTCCTAGACTTCGCTGTAGACTGGCGTCATGACTGGGCGCCTCTCATCATCGGTCGTCACCGTCCTGGCGGTGCTGGTTTGCGGCAGCGGCGGCGTGCTGGCCGATCCCTTCCGCCCCTACGACGACCTGATGGAAAATCTGCTCGACAAGTGGACCATTCCCGGCGCGGCGCTCGCCGTGGCCCGTGACGGCGACATCGTGCTCGAACGCGGCTATGGCGTCGCCGATGAGCAAAGCGGTGAGGCGGTCGAACCGGACTCGCTGTTCCGCATCGCCAGCCTGTCGAAACCGTTGACGGCGGTGGCGGTAATGAAGCTGGTCGACGAGAACGGGCTCGACCTCGACGAGGCGGCGCTGCCCGTGATCTATGGCGATCGCGCGCCGCACCTGGCCCGGGGCGATCACCGCCTGATCAAGATCACCGTCCGCCAGCTCCTGGAGCACACCGGCGGCTGGGACCGCGCCGAGAGCGGCGATCCCATGTGGGACGACGTCGACGGCGGCGACGACGACTGTTCGTCCGCCATCGAGCAACGCCTGACCGCCCCCCTCGACTTCGCGCCGGGCCGCCGCTACGCCTACTCCAACTTCGGCTACTGTTTGCTCGGCCGGGTCATCGAGGCGGCCGCGGAGCGGCCCTACGAGGCCTACCTGCAAGACACCATTCTGGGGCCCGCCGGCATCGAGACCATGCGCATCGGTAGCCCCTCGAAGGCCGGCCGCGCCCCGGGCGAGGTGACCTACCACGACCGCGCCCGCGGCCAGGCCTACGGCCGTTTCTCGCCCCAGGCCATGGACGCCCACGGCGGCTGGATCGCCTCCGCTCCCGACCTGGTCCGCTTCGTGCTCGCCGTCGACGGCCGTCCCGAGCCGCCGGATTTGTTGGAGCCCGTCAGCATCGCGACCATGACCGCGCGGCCGCAAAACGGGCTGTGGACCGGCAAGGCCTGGTACTACGCCAAGGGCTGGTCGGTGCGGCCGGTCGGCAATGAGGCCAACTGATGGCACAGCGGCAGCCTGCCCGGCACCGCCGCACTTCTGGTGCGCAGCCACCACGGTTTCGCCTGGGCGGCGCTGTTCAACGCCCGGCCCCTGGCCCATGACAGTTTCCTGGCCAAACTCGACGACGGCCTGTGGCGGGCGCTTCGGGCCGTGGACGATTGGCCCTAGCCGGCGCACCGCCGGCCCCGCCGCGCCCCGAAACGTGGTAGAATGTCGGGTTCCAAGACACATCCATCGGACGCATCAGGAGGTGGCCATGAAGTACATTCTCGCCGGCAATCTTGATCGCGACTGGATCGGGCGGCACAAGGAGCGGGTCGAGGCCTGCCGGGCGAAGGCCCACGAGTTCGGCATCGAATTCGAGAGCATCTACTACACCCAGGGCGTCTACGACTTCATCGACGTGGTCGAGGCGTCAGACGCCCACGTCATCCTCGCCTTTTCCATGTGGTACTCCAAGAGAGGCTACGGGCACGTCACCACCATGCCGGCCTTCGACGAGGAGACCATCGAGCGCGTCGACGCCATGACCTGAGGCCCGCGAACGCCGCATCGACCTGACGGGGATCAACGCGGGACCGACGGGTTCGGCGTAGACTGGTGGCTGAGGGAGTCCCCGTTCGGGCGCATCGTTCATAGCGTTGTTTGAATGGACGGTTTCAAGGGAGACCAGCCATGGACATGGGCGCGTTGGAAACCAGCATCACGGAAATGGAGGGCGAGCTCGAGGCCCTGCAAAGCCGCCGCGAGGCCTATCGCGACGGCCGTGCAGAGGTCGACCCCGAACGCCTGGACCGGACCATCGAGCGCATCGAGGTGATCTTGGGCGAGCTCCGGGCGCTCCGCTCCGACATGCTGGGCGACCGGCCGGCGGAGAAGGATTGACGACGGCGTCGCCGATCCGGCCCCTTATTCGGCTTTGTCCTGAATCGGAATGTAGAGATCGATTTCGCCCGAGAGCGTCTTCGGATCGAAGCGGTCTTGGTCGTAGTATTCGAAGTCCGGCGCCTTGGCCAACTGGTAGCCGCTTTCCGGCAGCCAGGTGCCGAAGATGTATTCGAAGCTGCGGGTCAGGTCTTTCCCTAAGTTCTTGTCCTCGATGACGTGGGTGAAGACCGCGTAACGCTGCGGCTTCAAGGTCACCATTTCCATGCCGTCGGGCACCGGCGCGGCGGGGCTCTCGACCTCGAGGCCGGCCAGATAGTCGAAGCCGCGGACCGGGCCGCCGGGCTTGTGCAGACAGAGGCCGAAGGCATGCCCTTGGACAACGTCCTCGAGATCGTCCTGACGGTCGTGCAGGTCCATCCAGGCCTTGGGGATGTCGCCCTTGGTGTCGGGCTTGACCGAGATGCGGACACCGACGACGGGGGTCTCCGGCAGGTCGATGAAGGTCGGTTCCATGGTCGGTCTCCTCAAGGGGCTGTCCTAGCTAAGGACGTTTTTGTCTCGAATTCACCCATGTCTTTAATTGGTTAAGCAGTTCCCGGTGATCACCTCCATTGAACCGC
>Ga0209680_1000156_pt1 | contig 17313 bp, 6 predicted proteins | sample WorMetLIZISLAND1_FD_187413 | JGI IMG/M metagenome (GOLD analysis project Ga0209680, IMG submission 187413) | Marine gutless worms symbiont microbial communities from Max Planck institute for Marine Microbiology, Germany - Olavius loisae LIZARD... ... | reverse complement strand
TCCCGATTGATTTGCTGAGATAGTCTACAAACCCTTGAGAAATGTCCCCATCGACCACAAATCCAACAGTTTTGATTCACTGCAGGGCACAAATTGATATTAGTATGTTCTTTGTATCCACATTTCATACACTTTCGACCCTCACCTACCTGTTCCATTCTTTGTCGACCTGAAATTGATTGAGGAATCGGGTAGCGAGGTTGATATACTCCATCCCTTACCTGACCACTATCTGGCATGCGAAAGGTAGTACGTGGTTGAGTTGGTCCTTGCCATGGTCTCTGTAGACGTGGAATAAACCCTGGTCTAGGAGTATACCCCTGATTCCAATTACCAGATCTTTGGGGGCTTCTGTTCTGACTCCTAGTGTTATCATCAAAGGTAACCCTTCTCTGAGGAATGGGAGACCTCCTTTCCTGAACTGATGATGTGGTCATCTTACTCCATGTGCTCATTAGTTTGTCTACCTTTGCGTGAAGGCTGTCATCTCTTGGGGCTGGGATAGTTAACTCGGCCATCCTTGCCGCGGCTAGGAGCTCATCAATATTGCGCGGAGCTTTTTGAGTAACGAAATTAGCAATATGTGTCTTTAAGCCATTGAGGATTGCATAGTTCAACATTTCCTCATTAATACCGACCACTTTACCTAATTTTTGCATTTGGATAACGTAGTCATCGACATTTTCATCCTCTCCTTGAGGTCTCGAAAACAATTCCCGGGCCCATTTAAATCTCATGATTTCCGGGACTTTATACCTAGCTTCAAAGGCAGTTTTGTAATTATTGAAGGTCACGTTATTGACATCCTCGAAGCGAACATTCTCTAACCAGTCTGCTGCTGATCCAGTCATCAATACTCGAAAAAGATTTTGTTTCTGCACATCCGTCAGCGCTTTGTATGTACAGTAGTTCTCAAAGTGTCTTAGCCAATTTCCGGCATCTTCAGACGATTTTCCTGAGAATGGTTGTGGGGTTACCGCGGATTCCGCCATTTCATCAATTGGGGGTGGTTGGTGGGGTTGTGGAGGACCTACTACTATCTGTTGGTTAGGTTGTACAACGGGTCCTTGCGGTATCACTTGAGGTTGCTGATTTATTAATGGGGCTCTCTGTGGTAATTCTCCTATACGCGGTCCCAACTGGTAAATTTCCGGATTTGGTTTAAATTGCCAAAGTCTTGGTGATATCACTTCTTCCGGTCTCTTATAAGGTTTGGTGTAATCTGGCTCTGGTTCAAGCTCAGTAGAACTAAAAGATTCGTCTAAATTAGGTAAGGGTGTTGAAGCTGCTTCCGCTAACTTTTCCGAATATTCTTCCAATCCTTTCAACTTCTCGCCGGGGTAAAGAGGTGGTCTATCGTTTGGTGGGGTTACTGTAAATAACGTTAAGGGTGGCGGTAATGGATAATTATTAAACACTGGTTCTTCAAACACTGTGTCGTGCAACCTTTCTTTTGCGTTATCTTCTGGCGGCGTTAAGGACGGTCGACGTAATTCTAAAATTGATTTGGCTAGTTTCTGTAAGCTTTTTATTGGAGATTTATTGCTATTAGTAACCTTCTTTCGTGACTGAAGATTTTCCAATGATTGAGATCTTTCGCAGATCTTTACTGTTTCTTCGTTAGGTCCTAGGAGGTAATGTACCTCGGGTTTAGACGATCTTAATTCCCTAGTTCTAAATATCACTTCCTCCTTTTCACTAGGTTCTGTTACTGTCTTAGATGATTTATTTGCTGTATTTACTTGCACATTATTACTCATTAGTTCATGATAATATTACTCGTTAATTCATAAATATTTTGTACCTCAATTTCGGGATATCGTCAAGTTGAGTCGTCGTGTAGTGCTGTCGAGGCGCCGTCTGTTCTCCACCAGATCTTGCGGTGCGGTGTGTGTTGTGTTGAGGTGTGTGATGTCCACAGGAACAATGAAGTAGCTGATCGATTGTATCTTTATTGATCACACAAGGGACCGGATCTGACCCCGGTCAGCACTATACGGCGACTGCCGTGGCAGTCCTAGACATGCATGTATATTAGGTCTGCGAGGACAGCAGCAGCAGCAGCAGCAACTGCTGCTCTAACAATATCCACGCAGCAAGGGGAAGGGGAAGACAGTCTCATGGGTAGGCCTCCCTCTTCCGGTAATACCCTCCCCCCGCCAGGAGCAAAAATGAAACCACCGCACTTGTGCAAGAAATTTTGGTGAGAGGAGACATAAGTCAATTATTCTGTCAAAGGTCAAGTCTACCGTCCGAAGGGGATAAAATCTTTGATAAGTGTATTATGTTGAATTTGTTTGCTCTTTTTTTCGTTTAAATTTGACCGGTATCAACATCGTCTTGTAGACCAACTAAAGCTATATCTGATAATGTTATACATGACAAATAGTATATATACCTAAGGCGACCAAGATATCATGTCATTGGCTGGCGGGTATGCTTGGGGGTAATGAATATGTGACACTGTCGGTTGGAAGGAGTAGTTGTCCGTCACAGCAGGCAGTTTACCCCAGGCGGTTACCTGTCAACACTGTGATACACACCACTTAATAGGCCTCGAACCCGCAATCTTCCGATTGCTGATTCGACGCACAACCAGTAGTGTTATTGACTCAATAGTCACTCCAAAATGACATAATCGTTTCTGATGACGACTGTATGTGGACTGAAGAAAGGTGGCTAGGCTTAATCAGTCACACAAAGTGTCACATTTTCTTGAATATTTTCAAGATATATCACAATTGTGATGAACAACACACGTAGCCAATGTGTGTAATAATCGATATTTAAGTAATTGAAGTTTATCTGGAGTAATTGGTCGCCGAATTCCCTACCCACTGGAAAATGTCAAAGGAATTAAGTGTTAAGATGAAATTCATTTTGATTGCTGATCCCCAAATCGTCACAAAATGCTTAAAAAAATAAATGTTGGTCTACACACACGATGTTGATAATAATTAATAAAATAAAGGTTTTAAATTTTATAAAACAACTTTAAGTTTTAATATTCATAATCTTATAAATTTAAAGTGTCCAAAAATCAATTTTGGATAAAAGTTAATAAAAAAGAAAAAGTACAAAACAGTGAAGAAATATCTTGCAACAGTGAAGGATTTGACGTAATCAGTGGACATATAAATATAATATACAATTATAAAGGAATGCTAGACAATGTGGAACATTAGAATAAAAGAAATTTAACAGCACCGGTAGAATAATATACGTATATCACAGGATTGAAGTCTTGATAACAGTTCGTTATTTACAAGTTAATTTATAGTGAAGGTCTAAGGAAAGACAATGTCGGATAATGTCAATGTCAAATGCAATAACATAACAATAATATTGTAACAGTGAAAGAGTCATGTTTGTTGTTGTTGGTTTGTTCAGAATCACACTGTCGCAAAACGACTAGGCTATCTCGCTACCAGACACGGGCACTAGCGAGAATTTAAATAATAAAATTTGTAATAGATTTTGAGGGTTAAATTTTGGTGTTATTTACAGCTTAAGTGCTCTTGGTTGAGACGTCATGCTGAAATCTGGCGACGAGTTGAATATCTCTGGTAATCGCGACATCCCAGCTTCGTGATGCGGACTTGACGTCGAAGATGTAGGTAGACGTTGATGTACGATTCAACCTGCGGTGCTAGAGCCCGTCGCCATCATACGGTTATGGCCAACCGCCGGGAATGTTGGTCGTCGTCGTTTTCGCGTCGCCAGTAAGGGCTGTAGCGTTGCTCCTCGGTGACCACCAGTAGTCGCACGCCTCCATAGGTTCGTTGGGGGGGATCCCGTTGTTCTTGCGGACGTGGTCGATCCATCGTGCTCGGTGTCGGCCCGGGCGGCGTTTCCACTGTCGTTGGGTAGTCGGCCGAGAGACAGGTCGACGTGGTAGTGGAGGGCCCTTTATGCCGCGACGTCTTGTGGTAGTCTTGCGACATGACCAAAGAGGGCGCCACGACGGCGGTGGATATTTTTTGATAACGACGGCAAGCCGGTAGTCGCTGCGACCTCGTCATTTCTGATAAACTGTTGTCAGCTGATCTACAGTGTCGTTTTATTATTCTGACAAGGGTATCGGAGTCAGTCAGATTCCGCTGGTACTCGAGACGGAAGTTAACCTTCTTCTCCCAGCAATTTAGTAATCTTACTGACTCCCATATATCTTATTAACCGTTTCCCCTGAATCTTGTCATAGGCCTCAATACTTTTTGTTAATAATAACTGAATCTGAAGAAGTCTTGGGTGGTCGGAAGTGCCGATAGCGACCGGACTGACATCAGCAACTGTGGTTTATGAAGGTGTTGAAGGCATAACACACACCACACAAGGTCACGGTAAATAGCGAACGAAGTGGACGCTCCAGAGCCACTTGACAGCCCAGCATGATGTGACCCGACAGCGTCTACGAGGATGCAAGACGCTGAGGTCTGGAAGCATATGTCACCATCTGTTATCAAACGACAGCGGCGGCGGTGGTAATTGAGCAGAACAGCTGAATGTAGGCAGGAACGGCTGCCGCGCCAATGGCCAAGAAGTACGACGCTGATGCTGAAGGACTGAAGACGTAACGTATTGATGTAGAGCACTGCGAAAATAGAAAGCTTTACTACAATGTCGAAATTGGGAAGCCGAAAGGTAAAATGTTGTAGAGAGTTGTTAACTGCATGTCGACGTCTATTGGCGTCGAAATGACAGAACAACTGCCCACGAACATACAGAATAAACATTCAACCTGTCAACTGTAACTCGAAAACAATCCGAAAAAGTACTCAATTCATTACACACCACTATTCACATCACATCACTAACCAAAAAAAAACTCGAAAAGGTCAGATAAAATTGCTAGTAATTAGCTTAGTCTAGCACAAATCCAAAAACCGAAACAAAAAAAACATTGTGAACTGAAAAAGGTTCACGAAAAAAAGTCGAAAGGCTTGATTGGGAAGGAAAATGAAGTTATATAGTAAATACACATTCCTTCCGCATTTGTAATTTGACAAAATTAATTCGAAACAATCCGAAAGTACTCGTAATAAATAAGAATACTTGTATCTTCACTAAGCTAGATATTCACGAAAATCGAAAGCATTTCTGTAACATCGTAAAAATTGCATGCTAACCTTTCATGGTTTCTAAAAGAAACATAGGGAAATATACAGGCAATGACAAGTTATCAGTAGGGAGGGTGTATTATGTCAATAAACTCACAGTAGTAGGCCTATATACAGTTCCGAAGAGAGGTTCATGCAAGGGTTAAAGATAAATCCGTGAAATTAAAATAACACTGCAAGTAATAAAAATACAATACGGTAGAAGAGTTTAACGTAGACTCAAACTAAATGTACAGCTTAATGTAGCTTAATATAGTCTATATACTTTATTTCTTTTATTTACTTACTTTCAATTGAGAAATGTGGTAAATTTAATGAAATTAGTTACAGAAGGAATTTAGTGTTACCTTTAAAGCAACTGTCAAAACATGACATTTATAATTTCAATAGAAGCAATGCGTTTACGGCTAAATGAACCAATCCGAAAGCAGTGATGGGACAGATTAATAATAGTCTACCAGCAACACGTGCTGTTGATGTCACGTCGCACTAAAATAAGTCACACATAGGTTAGTTCAAACCCAAAAAAGGTTATATGTGACACGCACGCATTCAAAAACATTCCTTGAAAAGACTAAAGTCTCCATGCATTTGTATTTGTTTATTCATTTTGTATTTTAAAGAAGTCAAGCCATCACAGGGCAAAGCGAAAAAAAATAGAGAAAAAGACCGCGCGATGTCGGAAAAACTGTATAAATTGCAATAAAGTAGTGATTTAGCATAAATCTGTAAAAATCCATTGTCCCTACAGCTCGCGCGTTCCCTGTACCTTATCAAGGAAGCCGCGCCATTGCAACGGTCTGTACTATATCAAGTCAAATGATATTATACAAAACTAACTGTTGATCATTATTTACCAATCAGAAAAATACCTCACTACCAATGTAGCCCTAATTATTCAGAGGCAGCGTAATGTACAGCGCCAATATTTAATGTCATCCTGATGTCTAAATTTTCTTTTAAAGGTTAATCTTCGTAACTGAATGTTGAAGCATCGCGCGGTAAAAAAAGAAGATAGAGAGACTGAAGGACAGGTTATTTATTCTTACTTATTTACTTTAATTCGATCCGGTAATTTTGTATGTCCACTCACTAATATTCAAGCAATAAGCTGGTGTTAATCGTATAGCACACTGGGATCAGTAGTGATGGGACATCTGAAAACTTCAGTCTCTCTTGTAATCGATAACGATACGAATACGGTTCGAATATATAAAAGATATATATTGATTAATCTGACGATTAATCAAATCGGGCTTATTACAGCCAGAGAGCCGATTGTTTTCTGGCCTACAGTCATTATTCCTCTGTCTAAGCGCCCGGTTCAAGACCGAGGGCTATTATGACTAGAGGTGACCGGCATTTATATTCCTATCTGACTAACAATAATGTAAAATCCCCCACCCCAAAATCTAAATTGGCGCTGGGTCTCGCCCTTGACAGGGGTCTCCGGCCCTTGGCCCCCATGCCATTGGTCCACCGGGGCGGTACCTTTGACCTTCTGCCGCGATTCAATCCCTCTAATTCAGAGAATGCGCGGACGAGTTCACTACGTAGTTTTTATAGGCCAGCCTAAAATTTAGCCTAGTATTTGTTTTCTTTCAAAAAAAACTACTCTATTCTGCTTATAGTCCATCCGGACCAAGAATTTGTGTCTTTTAATAAAAAAAAATCATTTTAAACTATGAGTCAGGTCCCTTCCCTTGAAGACATGGATCCTAAGGATTATTCGAATAAGATTATAGCATAGGTAATTGGTTGATGACCGTTGATTTTCTTGTCTCGGTACTAGTTGGTCACTGGTATAATTTTTGTTAATAGTAATCTCCGTTAAAATGCAAGACAACTACAGTAAACCTATAGGCAGCTATTGACAGTCTAGTGAGATTGGCAGTTGGCTAGCGGTTGGCGTGCATAGTCATTAATCAGTACTGCGGCGAGCAACAGAAGGCTATTATCGTCTCAGTCAGTACGGACCCGTATGGTCGGCGTTTGCTACCGCCGCCTGGAGAGATGTTTATGACTATTAGCACGGTAGCATCGACGGTCAGCCAGTTACAAAGGTCTATGGGGATTTATACAGGAGTAATTTTTTTTTGACAATTAGTCCGTTGATAATTAGCAATAAATCACTACTACCACATGTAATCTAAGTCCTATGATTGTTTACATCAATATCCCGTTTAATTAAACCGGTGATGCTCCTAAAATGGAAAAATTATTTTAACAGGAAGACCAGCTATTGCTAGGATAGAAGGCTGTTCCGCGTGTCAGCAGCTAAGCGCTAATCAGTGAAATTGCAACAATGAAATTAGTGATTTTGCTAGTCTATGTTTTTCAGCTGATAAGCAAGTATTTGACAGAATCTTAAAGAAACCTAAATATGTTTTAGACTCTCTTTTCCTGCACCCTAGAGCTTCCCGATTGACTGATTATAATTTTAGCATTAAAATGTAATATAGCAATATGTATTGACTGAGGTTACGTACATGTGTGTTTGTCTCATAAGAAGGTGCGTTTGACATTTCTGTAATTAAGGAATAAATTGAGTGATTGTTGCTTCATAGCATTTTCACCTATTGTTTTTGAGATATTAACTGTAAACGAATTGCAGTCACTAGTTTAAACCTTTAGTGTCACGTAATGTCATTGGTCACGTGACCTTTGATTCCCCATAAACAATTTCATATTCATAATCCTTGAAACCAGGTCCCATCTCCAACAATTTCCGACATAATTAACGTTAAAATCTCGTAATGGTTGACATGACCTTCATATGACCTCTAAATTCGATTAATCATATACGACTTCCTATAGATTGTCCGCAATAATTTTCTTTAGAAAACATCCTTTCTAGTCAAGATATACTAAGTTAAATATTGATTTATATGGTCAGCATTCAGAAAAACCCTAAGTTACCCTACACGCACAATTTAATAATCACTGATAAGCTGCTAAGCTTGCTGTCAAGCGTATTGACGGTGTCAATCTAATCAACGTCTTCTAATCCTCCAGTTTGTGGTAGCGGGAATTTGGTGAACAGGTTATTGCAAAGCTCCCGAACCCTACTCCCTTCAGGCATGCGCAAGAAGTTTCGTCTGAACGTCAGGTCTTTGAGAAACAGCCAAACTTCAACAGGAGATTTGAATAGGTCTGAAGAAAAGAGTCTTTCATTAAACCCATTAAATTCCAGGTCAGCAAAATCCAACTCACCAAAAACTATGTGAAAGTATGAATCTGGGTCGTCTGTAGTCAGTTTGAGATAGCGTGGGTAGAAGTAATCAGGAAGAATGTGGAGAGACAGTAATTTGGGCATCTTAAATGTTTCCTGGAGTTCTTCACGGATTATTTCAAACTCCTTGAAATGCCATCTTTGTAGTTTACGATTATTCAGGTAGGTGATCAATAATTGACGTGTTTTTACCGCGGCTAGCTCTGTCAAGGAGTTGGGGCCTCGCTTTTGGAAGAAGTTAGGTTCGCTATACATGTTAAACCAAACCTTTTCTGCCTCATGCCAAAAGAATGAGTGGTGCCAAACTGGGCGAACGTTGTTTCTACGGGAGAAACATCGACAGTCCTCTGAATGTTGAAAACTTGGTAAAACAAAATCCCTCCAGTATTGTTCAGTATAGCCGTTACGAAGTGAATTTGGTTCTAGAATTATGTTTCTCAGATGGTATCTCCCAAAGAAATCCATAATTAGACAATTGTACTTACGATACGACAAGGCTGACGACTAACCAAACAATGCCACTGAAAGAAAGGTCCCAGATGCAAGGATTGGGTAACAGGTGTTATGTGCTGATTGCTTGTTGAGCCAACAATGAAAGGCAAGAAATCTGATTTAGCGCTTACCGCTCCTAAAAAATGCTTGGCGAGCAAGATAATAAATAATTTCTTGTCGAGTTACAGCGGGCCGCCAAGGCGTGCCGTTGCGGCTTTTTGGTGTAGACCAAAGGCAGAAGAGTTATTTAGATCAAAGGAGCTGGGCGAAGCACTCCTTAGTGTATCCGGTAGTGTGGCTTGCAGAGTCACTGGTCCGTCGGTGATCTGAGCCTGCAGCCGAAATCCTGTGGCAATCTATTCAGGTAGTGCTGCGCTGCGTGGTGTCGGCACAGCTCACTTACAGCTGAGCGCGGTTAGGCCTACTTAGGTGTATACTGAGCAAAGACGTCTGAACTGCTGCTGCAAGCGCGGTTGATGGCCGTAGGTGTAGTTATTTCAATCCATCCGCTCTGCTGTAGGCTGAAGTCTCTGCACAGCTGAAGCTAGTAGGCTGGTAGGTATGCCTGAGAGGCAAGGTGAGCTGATAGATGGTTCACAGCTGTATGACCAATCACCAATCCTAACAACAGTCTAATCGTTCACTCAGAATCTGTACAAGAAACAGAAGCAATTGCAACAATTTACACGTAATATATGTATAATCAATAATGCCCGTACCGCATATCATACGTTAACCGCCAAACGAACAAGACTTCCTAACTGCTGTATCTGTAATCCCAATAGAAATGAAGGATTTGGAGCGCAATAAAGCAAGCTAAGGCAATCTGATAAGGTAACGCAGGTAGCATTGGTTCAGTGGGTTGCTGCTGGGACTTTTAATCACTTATTATGCCGGTCTCGTTGTTGGACTCTGGAATATATTAATAGCTGTCTGAAGGTTCCCATCCGGTGACAAAACCAGCAAAACTGCCGTGTAATCTGAATTTAGGAGATTTCGTACACGACGAATCCACAGGCATGGAATTAGGCTCTGCAGAGGAGTGGGAATAGCCTGATCTAACACCGTGTTATAAATATTTATGCCAGCTGTAATAGTTACGGCGGAGCAGAAAAATCCCTCTTGTAATCTGATGTTAAACAGATTGCGGTCTATCTCCATCCTGTAATGGACAGAATCATACTGTAACTGCAACAGAGTCGTCTGGAAGTCCTCCTGCTCACTATTAGTTAACTGTAGGACAATCCTAGTTCGATAGCGTTTAACAGACAGTTTTTTATAAGTGCAGAAGATAACTGCCGTTATGACAACTAGGAGCAGAAGTAGTAGAATGGCGAGGTCAATCGGTACTAACTCAGAAATGTGTTCGTGCCACTGTTTATTCCCAGAGTCTATTACAGACAGATTTACAGCAGGGGTGGTAACTTTCTGTAGACGCCAGCTGTCAGGTAACTCCAATAGTTGAGCTGCAGCACCAGGAGTTCTAGTAATTATTAACAAGTATAGGGTTTTAACACGCTGATGCAAAAATATGGCCAAAATTAACGCTAAAACTCCCGCAGAAATTCCAAACCCAATGAAATAAGTCTGCCAATTAAGAAAATTAACCTCGTTATCAGTTACTTCATTTGCCCTTTGTAATTGGTTAAAAATATAGTGAGATAGACTTTTATAAATTTTGGCTTCAGACTTACTACGATTGACCGCTGTATGCAAATCTATGGACGTCTTTTCTTCCAATTGAAGCAATTCTTCATACTTTTCAGAAGCTATTGGGAGGTCAGGCAACTCAGAAGGTATGCTGTGGTTTAGCACTGCGTCTGCTTTAATTAAATCCAAAATGTCTGTCTCTAAAAAACTGGTAAGAAACGGCAGATTAACAATGTGCTGAACAGGGGGTTCCTCTAAAACATATCTGTTGTTACAATGTGACGATCCAGTAGTAATAAGCAAATCTGATGTCTCAGCAAAACAATCACAGCGAAGTTTATATACATACTGTATAGCGTCAGTTCTTACCCAAGTGTAGTTTCTAATGCGTCGGCTTAAAAATGGCCGTAACTTATGTCCTACAGAAGGGCAGGAAACCTTCATAGTCGAAATATTGGAACAAAGAAATAAATCGTCCGATAGTCGAAAAAACTCAGAGGGAATAGGGGTGTTTTTTATCTTAAATTGACAAAGATCTTTAATTATCGGCAAATCACCATCAATGAGTGATAAGGCACAAGACGTAGCGTTCTTATTCCACAAATGCAAATTAGACAGATGGAGATCTAAAATTAGGCCATTCCTCAAAAAAGGCATTTGATTAAACGTCAGGTAATAATCCGTGTCTCTAGAATATGCGATGTACTGGAATTCATCTGTCATCACTGTGTAATGAAATGCGTCGTCGGGAATAAGTAGTGGTATTCTTTCAACCTTAATAATCTCAAGCGGTTTTGATAACGCTCTGACCGATATCGGAACGTGTAACACAATGAATAGATGCTGACCCTTTCTAAAGGTGTGAAAATCATTGTGCTGATAATAATAATTTAAATCACTGATTAAGACCTGTAAATTCGGGTGATCGTCCCCTAGTTTTTGTTTTAAGAATCCCAGTGCAACTTGCAGACGATCATGGCTGACAAAATATGACGGAATTCTACCCGAATTTAAGATTTGAATGGCGTGGTATAATTCATTAACTTCACTCATTTGAAAAATACTGGGAACCAAAAATCCACTCAATAGAGTACTGATAAAATTAGTTCGGCGTTGTGTTTCTTCTATCTGAGGTATTAATTGCCGTTGAACGCTAAGAATAGACTCAGTCTGCATCCTTATCATGGCTTCTAGGTTATCGGTCCTCTTGGTTTCTGTAGCTAAGGCTGTGACAAAGGCATTTGCGCCAGACTTCCAACTGTCTGCTGCCCTGGCCATACCCCTTTCCAGTTTTTGAAGAACGGCGTTTAGTCTATCTACGTCCCCCTTTTGAGCTAATCCAGTTATGGCGCTCCAAGCAGCACTCCACAATCCTCTCTTGCCTCTATCCTCCTCTGGCAAATCATAAATCACGTTATACATACTGTCTATAGTCTGTGCCAGGTACAAATTGCTGTGAAAACGCATATTATTCGCCATATTCAACAAATCCAACATTTGTACACATTCGGTCTCTAGGTCTTGCATCGCTGAACAATTTACTGCACTTCTTGTAACATTGAATCTTGCCGGTAACTTAAAATGAATCACTGCTTTAGCCTCAGCAGTAGCCAGGTATACTGATTTCATCTTTCTCAACGTATAACCGTAATTATGATAGTTCAATATTTGGGACGTATCAAAAAGAGTACCAGTAGTGCTAATTGACAACCACAACAATATTAAAGCTACCAACCTCATATCTGTAATTCTGCGTCTGTTAACTCTGAAATTCCTGTCTTCACTTCACTGTACTTCGTCTCACTGTCTCCTAAATAACAATGATTGCAAATTAGAGACATCTGAAGCAATTAAACTTTGCTAAATGTGCGCATAGGCTTTTAGTCTGTTAAAATTTAATACGTCTCTAGTACGTATCACAGAAGCCTGTCTCAATGCAATCATTGTCACTACAACCTAATTACTTCTACGATGTTTAGCCTTTCGTAGTAAATAGTCTTCCAATAACGCATTAGTCACTTCTTCACACCAATGAGAAGATTTGTCCTGAAAAAGTACTAAGTACTGTATTTTACCGTTAACAGTCCTTTGACGCACGATCTTCTTAGCAGGTTCGAAGCCTTCCTCTAAGTCTTGAGGTAGAGGCTCTGCCTTTTTAACTTCCGATTTTTTAATACCTGGCAATTTATCTGAAAGATTCTCTCTTTCGTCAGCCGTATATTTCTTCAAACGGTCTGCTCCTATGAGAGATTTAAGCGCTCGACCTGATTCCCAATGGACCAACTTATAGGCCGCACCGATTTTAGAACCTTGGACTACTTCCGCTATTATATATGGTCCGATGTAACGCCTATGTGTTAAAACCTGGTCTCCTCCTGGTTTAATCTTGTTTTCCCACATTAATACTTTATCTCCAACCTTCCAGCAAGGCTCTTGAACCTTATTAAGCCTATCGTACTTGTTTTTCATTTCTTCCTTGTTTTCCTGCTGGTTTAACGTGACCGCAGAATGTATGTGCTGTAATTTATGTCTAAGCCAAGCTATGTAATTTTCCTGTCCGGGGGGTAATTTAGGTCTTTTCTCGTTTAAATCTACCGGTAACCCAGTTGGCATCTTATAGCCATAGATGATTTCATAAGGCGATAATTTTAATACACTATGATTACAAGCACGTAGACACATCTCACATAAGGGTAAGATTTCATCTAAATGTCTATCATTTTGCCCATATACCCTCACTAGCTCTACTAACCTCTTTACAATGCTTTCCGCAAGGCCGTTAGTTCGGGGCGAACGGGCGGAGCTTATGCGGTGTTTTATTCCTAATTCCTTCATAATAGCCGCAAAGAACTTACTAATAAAAACAGACCCTCGATCAGACTGGAGTCTCTCAAACACCCCGTGCTTAGTAATAACTTCCTTAATAACCGTTTTTGCTGCGGTTTCAGCTGACATATCCTTTACTGGACAGAGTATAGGATAACCAGAGAAGGCATCAACTATGCAGAGTACTGCAACAGATCCTTCGTCTGTGTGACGAGTTAGGTCTTTATAATCTAACTGAATGTGTTGAAAAGGTCTTTCTGGGATTTCCAGATAGTTTAACGGTTTTGTTTTAAATTTAAAGTTACGTTTTGCACGCAAACAAACATCACAAGTATCACAGTAATTCTTAATATCTAAATACATAGTTTTCCAATGAGCAGTTGGGTACATAGTTAGGAACACTCTTTCTGAAGCATAATGTCCGAGCAAATCGTGGTAATGTTGCAATAGTTGGAACCTAAATTTTTTGGGTATACACAGACGCTGTTTTACCGGGTATGCTCGCTGTTGTTTTTTTCCCCGAGGAAGGCTAATCTTATAAAGTTTATCTTCCTCTATGACGTAATCTTCCATTATAAATAACAAATGACGATATTCTTTATCATTGCCGTCAAATGTATTAGTTGATAAAAGGATATAGAGATTTTTCCACTCCTCATCTTCCAAGTAGTCTTCCCTCGTTATGGGAGGTAAGGGATTGTTCATTAATAATTCGCTTTCTTGATCTTTTAATTGGTCATTTTCCGTTAATGGTTCCGCCGCCTCCTCAGAGGAATCCATGGGTTCCAAGGATGAGTCGTGGATTCCTGACTGTATTACCTCCCATGTCGCTTGTGATTTGTCATCAGAGGGTTGTATATCTGTCTTGCTCTGATCCATTTCACCTGTTTGGTCATTTACCGTCTGGTCAGTAGCCTCGTTTTGAATTCTGTCTGAATGGCTGCGTGTCGTTACCGCTTGTACGTCTAATATATCCTGTGGGTTTGTTATTAGTGTGTAAGTCCTATAACCTTCCTCCTCTTCCTCCGGAGTTTCTAATGGGTCCTCTTCCACGCACAGATCTTTGGGGTAATTTGATATGGCCAAAATAAAATCATCTCTTTCATCCTCAACTGTTGGCAAGAACTCTTTACGGTCCTCCTCTTTCATATCTGCAAATGACCTACTTAAAGCGTCTGCCGAGCAATTCCTACATCCAGGTACATATCGGATGGTTAGTCTAAATTGCATTAAGAAACTGATTAAACGTCTCTCTCTCTGCCCTTGGGGGGTCCACTGGTCTAACGCCAGCACCTTAGCGTTATCCGTTAAGCAAAATATTTTCCTATGTATTGCGATGCTTTCATATTCCTTCACAGCCATCGCCAAAGCTGCTAATTCCAGGGAAGAAGAATGCCAACGCTGTTGAACCTTTGTCAGGGCCCTACCTCCAAATGCCACCGCATGGAGCAACCCGTCGGGCCCCCGCTGTAGTATCTGATATCCCAACCCATTTTTACCCGCAGCATCACTCATGATCACAAAGTCTTCATTAGGATTAACAGGTGCTAGTACTGGGTCCTGCATTAGACATGTTTTTAAATATTCTAACTCTCGTTCACATTCTGCATTCCACTCAAAATTTTTATCCTCTAGTAATAGCTGTCTCATATTAAAGGTATTAACGGTATACCCCTGTATAAATCGTCTCCAGTAATTAAACAAACCAAGTAATCGCTGTAATCCTTTTCGATTTTTAGGAGGCCCTAGCTTTTCGATGATCTTAATTCTTTTAGGATCTACTCTAATGCCATCCGCCGAGATTACAAATCCTAAGAAGTTCATTTGGTGATACCCCCACTGGCATTTTGCCCCATTAGCCGTTAAGCAATTTGTATCCAATGTTTTCAACATTCTTTCAATAGCCTGTAAGTGATCTTCCCAGGTACTAGTTACAATTGCTATATCGTCCATATAAATGTATAAATTTCTCGATGACGCTGAGGCAAAAACGTTTAAAAGAACTGTTTGTAAGGCCGCAGGGCTAGTACTAAGACCAAAAGGAGTTACTGTGTATTGATATTTCTTCCCCGCTGGCGAGGTAAATGTGGTGTACGGTCTACTACTAGGGGTTAACGGAATATGCCAAAAGGCGCTTTTAAGGTCTGCAGACGATATCCACCTACAATCTTGTGACGTAATGTCATCGATTAATTCTCCTATCTTAGGCATCTGTACAGTAACTGGTTTAATAATAGCATTTAGTTGGCGAAGATCACAAACTAACCGTTTATCTCCAGTTTTTTTCGCTACGAGAAAACATGGGGAATTATAACAGTGCGATGTACTTTCTTCTATGACTCCCATTTTAAACATCTCGTCAATCTGCTTATTCATTATTTCAGCATCTTCCGGAGTGCATTTATAGTTCCTTCTTTGAACACGTTTATTGGACAAAAGTTCAATGTCGTGTTCATAAAATGGGTACCTTTTTAGATCTAAAATTCCCTTAGCAAAAACATTACGATAATCATACAATACTTGTAGTAACTCCTGTTTTTGTTCAGGGGTTAATGTTGGGTTGATATTAAGGGAATATTCCTCTGCAAATTCCTCCAATTTGCCGCATTCCTGGGGTTCTAAAACGGTCCTTGGAATCGTGGGTTTATCATCCTTATCTATTTTTTCTGGAGTGCAACTAGCGACCACATCCATGGTTGTTATTTTGGCTAGTTGCATGCCCCTTCTCAAGGTTATACTGTAAGGTTTAAAGTTGCCAATGCGACATACCGTTTTTCCCCCTTGGCATTCATTAATCGAGTGGGCCGTCGCTACTGGTCGGAATTGAAAACTAATAATTGGTTCCAAAAGAATCGTTTTGCCGTCAAAATACGTAGGACTTTTTACCGGTATAACCATTTCCGTGTTGGCTGGGATACACATGGTCTCTACGCAGGTTACCACACCTTCTCGGATTTGGGGGCAAAACAGTGGCACAGCTATCAGATTGTCAGCTAGACTAATTACTCCTTGTTTGTAATCAATAACTGCTTGGTTTCTTTCCAGGAAATCCAATCCTAGTATTAGGTCATGACTTAATACTTGTGCAACCTTAACTGTCACTGGGATATGAAGTCCGGCTATTTGTATAGATAACTCTGATCGTCCCACAATATCGAGTGATTTTCCACTGGCAGAAATTAACTGACTACTAGGGGGATATGTTTCCGGTATTACAGTTAATCTATTTGCTTTAATGAAATGAAGACTTGCCAATGACACACAACTTCCGGTATCTATAAGAGCTCTTTTAGTCTTTCCCTTTAATCGTACTGATAAAAAATTTCTATCTTGCAACCTACGTTGGATCGGGGATATATTTCTTCTACTCGGTTGACGTCTATAATTTAATCTGCCTGGACGTTCCTGTGATAGTCAGAACTCCCGATTGATTTGCTGAGATAGTCTACAAACCCTTGAGAAATGTCCCCATCGACCACAAATCCAACAGTTTTGATTCACTGCAGGGCACAAATTGATATTAGTATGTTCTTTGTATCCACATTTCAGAACACTGAACACTGAATTTATTGAAACACACTGGCAGCAAAATGCTGAATAGATGAATAAAGTGCATAGAAATAAGCAAAAAAAATCACAACAATGAATGAATAAATGACTGTTACAATAACGATAAAAACAATTATAGTAAGTCACTGGTGCCACTGATAATGCATAACACGTAAATGTATAGACTGATAGTAACATAATAAGTAAGGTATTGAGGTGACAGAAGCAAAAAAAAACATGTGATGAGGGTAGCCTAAGGTCTATGTAGCCTATTGGTCATCTTGTCCTGATAGTTATTTAAGGCATGGTTAATAAATGAACAATAACGTCTAGTACGGGTGTAGGTTCTTGGATATTTTTCAAAAGTTCTTAGCCGTGAAGTAAGAGATTGCTCTCTTGGATCAGGTAGAAGATGATGTAAGCAGGAGGAGGGGTTAGTAATATCGC
>Ga0209680_1000155_pt1 | contig 17332 bp, 17 predicted proteins | sample WorMetLIZISLAND1_FD_187413 | JGI IMG/M metagenome (GOLD analysis project Ga0209680, IMG submission 187413) | Marine gutless worms symbiont microbial communities from Max Planck institute for Marine Microbiology, Germany - Olavius loisae LIZARD... ... | reverse complement strand
CACGCTGGACAGAATCGCCGATCACAAAATCACACGTATCGACGAACTTCTACCTTGGCACTACGTTCAGACCTGACCGAACGACGTTACGGTCAGGCCGTCGAGGTGGGGTTCACCGGACGGTTACAAATCTAGAGCATGCCACATAGGTGAGCTGAATCAGAAAGAGCAAGGAAGCTAAACCGGTCTCAACCTCATCCGAATTTCTATTCTATCGCATTATTCGTTTCCAATTCGTAGATCTTTGCATTTATCAAGTATCTCGCGGCTAGTATGACGGTCTCGGCACCGACTCCAGGTTTTTCATACTGTCTTGTCGACGCATCATGACCGTCCGGTGAACCCGACCTCGACGGCCTGACCGTACGACATTACGCTCAGGTCTGAGCGTAATGCCAAGGCAGCAGTTCGTCGATACGTGTGATTTTGTGATCGGCGATTCTGGCCAGCGTGTTGGTCAGCCAAGCTTGCGGATCGGCCCGGTTGAGTTTGGCGGTCTCGATTAGGGAGTAGACGATGACCGCCGACGTTCCGCCGTTTTCCGATCCCATGAAAATGAAATTCTTGCGGCCGAACGCAATGGGCTCCTTGTGGGATTCTGCCGTCTTATCGACGATCGATCATCGATGGTCATTTTGCCACCATCAGCGGACCTGGCACGCCATAACACGTCGACCTCGCTGCCCTGAGCCCTGTGGAGTCCGGTACAGGTGAAATCCGGTCGACACGGCGGGATCGTGCCTTCATCTTTTATCCAATAAACAAACCGATGGTTTCCATGATTCCGCCGTTGCGCAGCAATGGGATATTGCTTTTTTTCCTATTTTATGTTATTAAGCCCTGTCGTGTTTATTACCGCCGAGGCCGTCCCCGACCATGGACTTACCCCGCAAATTCGCCGCATCTCGCGCGATGGGATGGATTGGGTTCGTTCCGTCACTTTTTTGCACGCACCGGCGGCCGTACCGGGATCGCCGGGATGACGACGGCAAATTCCCTACCAGGCCTACGAGAGTCGTCGAAGGTCGTCATTTCGGCGGGCCCAGACATGGCCGGTGCGCGGGGCCGGCGGAAGGGCCGGTGATCGAATGAGATGTCTAATCGGTTCCCGGGCCGTTGCCGGCGATCGCCGACAAGACGGCGCGGGCGGCGGCTTGGCTGGGCGATCCGCCGGCCGGCCTGAGTGCTTTCAGTGCTTCCTTGTAGGCACTGCGCTGGTTGTCCCGTTTCTGCCCGTCCTCAAACAGGGTCTTCAACTCGGCAACCAGGGCCTCCGGCGTACAATCGGAAAGCAGTTTCTCCGGGATGGCGCCGCGTTCCAGGACCAGATTGACGATGCTGGCATAAGGGACCTTGACCAGGCGTTTGGCGAACCAGGCGGTCAGCGGGTTCATGCGATAGGCGATGACGGCCGGCGTCCCGGTCATGGCCAATTCCAGGGACACGGTGCCAGAGGCCGCGAGCGCTACGTCGACGGCGGCCATGGCGTCATATTTCTCGTCGGCGGCGTCGATGATCAAGGGCTTGCCCCGCCAGTCCGCCGTTCCGTCGCGTATGGCCGGTGCCAGATGCGGCAGGGTGACGATGGCCGTGCGAACCGGTCCCATTTCGACCGCAACCCGCGCTTGGCTTTGCCCGAAAACAGGAAGGTGGCGGGAGATTTCGCCTCTCCGGCTTCCCGGCAGGACCAGCAACAGGCGTTCCTCCGAGCCGATTTCGTGGCGCCGGCGGAAAACGGCGCCATCCGCATCGCCTGCGCCACTCTCCAAGACCGGATGACCGACGAACGTGCAGCCGAGGTCGACGGCGTCGAAGTACGGAGGTTCGAAAGGCAGCAGCGCCAGCAGGTGATCGAGGAACCGCGCGATTTTCGCCGCCCGCCCCGGCCGCCAGGCCCAAACACTGGGGGCGACATAATGGATCAGGGGAACCCCGGCGCCGGCCAGCCTCTTGGCGACGCGGAAACTGAAATCAGGCGCATCGATGGTGACGACGGCGTCGGGGCGCCTGGTCCTGACGTCGTTCACCGTTTCGCCGATGCGTCGGATGAGGAGCGGCAGGCGCGGCACCACTTCAGCCAGCCCCATGACCGCCAGGTCCTCCATGGGAAACAGGCTGACGAGCCCCTCGACCGCCATGCCGTCGCCGCCGACGCCGGCAAAGGATACGGCACCGCCCGTTTCTTCCTTCAGGGCCCGCATCAAGCGGGCCCCCAACGCGTCGCCGGACGGCTCTCCGGCAACGAGGTAGATCAGGCGTTCGGGTCTTTCGTCATTCAACGGGGCCCCCATTACGCGCCTTTGCAGAGTGTATCGAGCTGCATGCCGACGACGAACAGGCCCCTGGCATCTGCCCGTCGCACCGTTTCCGCCTCGTCGAGTACGAGGGCATTGCCAGCCTCCACGGCGATACCGGCCAGACCCGCCGCGGCCGCCCGGTCAACCGTTTCCGGACCGATGGACGGCAAATCGGCGCGGCGCTCCTGGCCCGGTTTCAGGGCTTTGACGAGGACGCCTCCGCGTCCACCGGATTCCAGCGAAGCGACCCGGGCCAAAAGATCGTCGGTTCCTGCCTTCTTTTCGAGACCCAGAACCTCACCGTCCCGTGCGATCGCTCCCTGCCCAAGGTCCTGCCGTCCCAAGTCCTTGGCCGCCGAAAAGGCCGTCGCGATATCGGTTCGGTCGGTGTCCGAGGGCTCGACCGTTCCGTAGGCCCCTTCCCTGGCAACCAAACGGGGAACGAGATCGTCGGCACCGACGACGGTAAATCCCTCATCGCCCTCGAGGACATCGATCAGTGCCTTAAGGAGCCCGTCGTCACCCAATTTCTGGGCCCCGGTCTTGGCGAAAAACGCAGCCGTCCATAAATCCGGCCGCAGTGCCGCAAGCGACGGGCGCTGGAAGCTGCCGGCGAGAACGATCTCGTCGACCCTTTCCCGGCGCAGCGTCTTGATGACCTTGCCGGCGGCGCCGAGGCGGATCCATTCGTGGGGCGTTCCTTCAAGGGTTTCAGCATCAGCCTGATCCTTGAGGCCAACGACGAAAAAAGGCCTGCCGGTGGTTTGACAATAGCCGATGACAGCCGCCGGAAGGTCGCCGCCGCCGGCGATGATGCCGAGCTTACGCGGCATCTTCCATGCCGGGTTGGCAGATACGCCTCGACGAGTCGGCGCGGACGAAGTTGACGATCTCCATGACCGGCTCGTTTTCAGAGAAATCCTCGGCCACGTCCTCGAGGCGTTCGTTGAGGGTCCCTTCCTCGGCAAAGATCAGGCGATAGGCCTTGCGCAATTCGTGAATCTGGTCGCGAGAGAAGTCGCGCCGCTTGAGCCCGACGATATTGAGGCCTGAAAGGCGTGCCCGGTTTCCGAGAACGGAACCGTAAGGAATGACGTCGTGTTCGACCCCGGACATGCCGCCGACCATGGCATGCTTGCCGATCCGTACAAACTGATGAACCGCCGACAGCCCCCCGACGATGGCCCACTCGCCGATTTCCACATGACCAGCGAGTGTTGCGTTGTTGACCAGGATGGCATGGTCGTGGATCCGACAATCGTGTGCTACGTGCGCGCCGACCATGAACAGGCAGTTATTACCGACCGTCGTCACCATACCGCCGCCTTCGGTGCCCGGGTTCATGGTCACATGTTCGCGAATGACGTTGTTGGCCCCGATCTCGAGCCGCGACTGCTCGCCGTGGTACTTGAGGTCCTGGGGTTCATAGCCAATCGAAGAAAAGGGGTAGATCTTCGTATTGGCGCCGACCCGCGTTCGGCCCGCGACGGTGACGTGGGAAACCAGCACGACGCCGTCATCCAGGGTCACCGACGCACCGACCGTGCAAAAGGGTCCGACGGTCACGTTGTCGCCGATTACGGCACCGTCTTCGACGACGGCAGCTGAATGGATGTTCGGCATTTACGGTTCCACGATCATGGCCGAATAAACGGCCTCGGCGACCAACTGTCCATCGACACGCGCCTCGCCCCGGAACTTCCAGACATTTCCGCGGTGACGCTGTTTTTCGACGTGTAGCAAGACCCTGTCGCCAGGGCGCACCGGTTTACGGAACCGAGCTTGGTCGACCGTCATGAAATAGACGACGTTGCCGGCCCTCTTACCAGTCGTTTCGATAACGAGTATGGCAGAGGTTTGCGCCATGGCCTCGATGATCAGAACACCCGGCATGATCGGATGGCCCGGAAAGTGCCCTTGAAAAAACGGCTCGTTCACGGTCACGTTCTTGATCCCGACGGCGCTTTCGCCAGGGACCATGTCGGTGACCTTGTCGATCAACAGGAACGGGTAGCGGTGAGGAATCATCTCCATAATCTCCTCGATCTCAACCGTATCCCTTTGCTCTTCGTGTTCCTTGTCCATCCGTCATTTCCCCTTCTTAGAAACGAGGCGCTCCAGGGCAGCAACCTCTTTCAACCAGGTGCGCATTGGTTTCGCTGGCGAGCCGCCCACCGTGGCGCCCGGTTCGATATCGCGCATCACACCACTTTGCGCTGCGATTCTCGCGCCGGAACCGATATTCAAATGCCCGGTCAATCCCGCCTGCCCACCAAGCATGACGAAATCGCCGATTTCCGTGCTGCCCGAAACTCCGACTTGGCTGACGACGACACAATGCCGCCCGATCTTCACGTTGTGGGCAATCTGAACCAAATTGTCGACTTTGGTACCATCGCCGATCATCGTGTCGGGCCCCGTACCACGGTCGATCGTGGTATTGGCGCCGATCTCAACGTCATTGCCGATGATCACGCGGCCCAGTTGCGGCACCTTGATGTGTCCATTGGGACCAAGAGCGAAGCCAAAGCCGTCCTGGCCGATACGAACGCCCGCGTGCACGGTAACGCGCGCACCGGCAATACAATGACTTATCGAAGCGCCCGGTCCGACGTAACCGCATTCACCGATGACGACCCCGTCTCCGATGACGGCGTTGGCTGCGATCCGGCAACCGTCGCCGATCTCAGCTTTCTTGCCGATAACCGCACCCGCCTCGATCGCAACGCCATTTCCGACCATCGCATCGGCTGCGACGCTCGCCGTTTCTGCGACGGCGCCGTCCCTTGCTGGCGACGGATAGAAAGCCTGTGCCACCCGCGCATAGCCGTGATAGGGCGTATCCGTCAGCAACAACGCCATGTGCCCGGGAGCACGGTCAGCCATTTCCGGCCTCACGATGCAGGCACCGGCGTTGCTTGATTCGAACGCTTCGACATAAAGCTTGTTATCAAGAAAGCTGACGTGTTGCGGGCCGGCATCGGACAACGGCATGACGTCCGTGAACGGGCCATTGCCAGCTGGAGCGCCAGCGACCTCGGCTCCGGCCAAATCGGCAAGTTCTTCCAGGGAGAACGGGCCGGTGACCGAATGGAACCTGGGGTCGGCCATGGATTATTGCCCGGGGGCAGCGACTTTCACGTTAGGCAGCGCCGCATCGAGCCGTTTTAGGACTTCGGCCGTAATGTCGAGGCGACGCGAAACGAGAACGGTCAGGTCGCGACGCAGAACCAGGTGGAGGTTATTCTCTTTCGCAATACCTTCGATGATCTTGTTGAGTTCATTCTCGACAACGACCATGGCGTCCGACCGAGATTTGCCAAGCGCTCGTTTGTGTTCCTGCACCTTGCGTTGAACGTCGACCACTTTCTGTTCGAAATTACGCCGCTCCTGGGCAAAGGCTTCCGGCGCCAAGATGGCCCGTTTTTTGGCGAGTTCCTGATTGGCGGCACGGAGCGCGTCCTCTTCCTTCTTGACCTCGTCCTGAAAGCTCTTGTTGAACGCTCCCATTTGCTTATTGACGTCCTGCACGGCAGACGCCTGCCGGCGAATGGCGACTAGGTCGAGAATAGCGATCCTGAGGCCCTGAGAGGACGCCGCGGGTTTTTCCGCCTCTTGTCCGAGGGCATGCCCACTAATGGAGAGAAGGCCGCAAAGAACGAACAAAGAAATGACGATTTTTAGATTTTTCAACATTCTCTCCTAAAACCGGGTACCGAAGTTCACCCTGAACAATTCCTCCTCGTCGAAGTCTTCTTTGACCAGAGGAAAACCGACGTCGAAACCCAGCGGTCCAAACGGCGACACCCATGTGATGCCAACCCCTGAGGAGACACGCAAGCTTCCCGTATCCTCAACAGTCGCATTGGTCGGCTCCAACTGGCCCGAACTTCCCATATCCGTGAAGACACGGCCAGTGACACCGAGTTCGGCGGGAAGACCCAAGGGGAATCCCAATTGCAGCGTCCCCGTATACATCCACTCACCGCCCAAGGCGTCATCGGTCAAGGTATCCCGCGGTCCGACTCCGCGGGTCGCGAATCCGCGTAAATCATCGCCACCGATGTAGTAACGCTCAAGGATATCCACGTCATCGCCGAGCCCGATGATGTAGCCAGCCTTCCCGCCGACGGTAATTACCCATTCGTCGACGACCTCGTAATAGGTCGCACCACGCACCGTGTTTCGCAGGTGCTTCAACGTTCCGCCGAGACCCGCCGCATCCGTTCTAAGGGCAACCTGATACCCTTCTGTCGGCTTCAGGGGACTATCGCGCTTGTCGTAATTGATGTTGTGGGAAACCTGCGACAAATACTCGGTTCCTTCCTGGGCTTGGACCAGGGTCGACGCGTTGGTGTCGACATCCGTGATTTTCGCCCGGCGGAAGGTGTAATTCCAAGATTGCGTCAGGTCCTCGGTGATCGGGTACCCAGCCCGCAATCCGAAACCCGTCCGTTGGGTATCGTAGGAACTGGTATCTTGAAGATTCTGACTGACGTGAAAGATGTCGAAACCAGCAGCAATCTCACGATCAAGGAAATAGGGTTCGGTGAAAGATAAATCGATCGTGCTCCGTTCCGCCGCCAACTGAAATTTCAAGCCGACATTCTGACCACGACCGAGGAAATTGGCCTCGGTGATCTCGATCTCGCCGATGGCGCCGACTGCCGAAGAGTAACCCGCACCGAGCGAAATGGAACCCGTCGACTTTTCCTCCACCGCTACATTGATTACAGCCTTGTCAGGCGCGCTTCCCGGTACCTGTTCGATATTTAGCTTCTCGAAAAAGTTCAACCGTTGCAGCCGCTGGCGCGACCGGCGCATTTTGGCCGAATTGAAAGCGTCGCCCTCTACGATCTGAAACTCGCGCCGGATGACCTTATCCAGGGTTCGCACATTGCCTGAGATGTCGATCCTCTCGACGAACACCTGCGGCCCTTCGTTGACTTCGAAGGTAATGTTGATTTTTTGAGTGTCGCGGTCGCGGTTGACACGCGGACGCACATCCACGAAAGCGAAACCGAGCTCACCGACCCGGTTGGTGATCGTTTGAATGGCATCGTCAACGGCCGTGATGTCATACCAATCGCTGGTCTCGATCTCGATCACCTCTTCGATTTGCTCGGCCTTCAAATCGCGTAGGTTCGCCTTGACCTTGATTTCGCCAAACTCGTAGCGAGCCCCTTCCTCCACGGTGAAGGTCAGGAAAAAGTCCCGCCGGTCCGGTGTCAGTTCGGCAACAGCGGAAAGAACCCGGAAATCGACATAACCATCGGACAGGTAGAAGCGGCGCAGCAATTCCCGATCCAGCGTCAAGCGGTCCGGATCGTAGTTGTCGTCATTGGATAGGAAGCGCCACCATGCCGTTTCCTTCGTTCGGACGACTTCCCGCAAACGGCGGTCGCTGAACTCCTTGTTTCCGACAAAGCGGATGCTTTCGACCTCCGACAGGTCGCCCTCGTTGATCTCGAACACCAAATCGATGCGGTTTTGTGGCAGCTGGATGATCTTCGGTTCGACGGTGACGGCGAAACGTCCGTTGCGGCGATAGAGGGTCAGAATGCGTTTGACATCGTTCTGAACCTTCGTTCGCGTGTAAATGACGCGCGGACGAAGGGTCGTCTCCGCCTGCAATTGTTCGCTTTCAACCTTATCATTGCCTTCGAATGCGATGCGGTTGATGACCGGGTTCTCGACCACGGAAATGACCAAGGTGAAACCCTGCCGCCGCGCACTGACATCGGCAAAGAGACCGGTCGCGAACAAACTTTTCAGGGATCGGTCGAGGCGTTGCGCATCAAAGGCGTCTCCCTCGCGGATGAGCAGATAGGATTTGACCGTACCCGGTTCAATCCGTTGGGCGCCTTCGACCGTGATCTGACGGATTACGTCTCCCGCCTGCGGAAGCACAGGCGTTACCGACCGGGTTTGCGCCCAGGCATGACCATTAACCTGAAGCAAAATCACGAGAGTCAAAATAGACAGCAGGAAACGTGATACCCGCCCCAAGTAATCCTCCCAAACGAGAAAATTATTACGTTATGAGTCCTTTTATGAACTCTATTACGTCTAAATGTACCAAATCGTTCCAAGTCACAAAAACGACCAGCATCAATACCAGAATCAGGCCGAAACGGAAACCGTATTCTTGGGCTCTCGGCCCCAGTGGACGGCCCCGAATCACCTCGATTCCGTAGAAGACAAGATGGCCGCCGTCGAGCATCGGGATGGGGAACAGGTTGATGAGACCTAAGTTGACCGACAACAGGGCCATCAAGTGAATATACTCGACAAAGCCCTCCTGGGCCATCTGACCCGCGACCTGCGCAATGCGCAGTGGCCCGCCCAGGTCGTCGGTGCCGCGGTTTCCGGTCAACATGTCGCCGACGTATTTGAGAATGGCGACGGTCAGCGTGTAGGTCCGTTCAATGCCGAACCAAAGGGCGGCCAGCGGGTTCTGCCTCTCGTATTCGACGTTTTCGCGGTCCCACTCGACACCCAGCAATCCGACTGGGGCGGCAACACCGTCCTCGCCCGCCCGGGTAGACGTTTTCGGAACGGCGCGGAGGACCAATTGCTCATCGTTGCGCTGAACACCGAACGTCAACTCGACTTCTGGGTTTTTGCCGACGGTCGTGCGTAGTTCTTCGAAATACGTGATCGGTTCGCCGTTAATACTGATCACTCGATCACCGGTCATGAACCCGGCTTGCTCGGCCGCACTGCCTTTCAATACCTTTCCGATACTGGCGAGGGGAACGGCCGTACCGATGGTTCCAGCCAGCATGGCAAACACGAGGATGCCGAAAAGGAAGTTGATGGCCGGCCCAGCGAAGACGATCGCGGCGCGCTGACCGACCGTCTTGTACTCAAAGGATACGGCCTTTTCCGCTTCCGTCAGCTCACGCGGTTCCTCACCGTCTTCGGGAAGATCCTCCTGTCCAAGCATCTTGACGTATCCGCCAAGCGGAATGGCGCTGATCTTCCAGCGCGTCTCGCGGCTGTCAGTCCAACCATAGAGCTCGGGGCCAAAGCCAACCGAAAACACCTCGACCCGAACGTTGTTCCGACGAGCCACCCAATAGTGTCCAAGCTCGTGAACAAAGACGAGTATGGTCAACAGGACCAGGAATACGACGATGTAATACCAAGTAAAATCGAGAATGCCCATGGACTGAGAGTCGATGCCTTTATTATCAGGAGGTTAAGCCAACCGGGTTCGAGTATGCCCAAGTGCCGCGTCAACAGACCTTTGCCGCATGGCGCCGGGCTTCCGCGTCCGCCTCGACGACATCTTCCAAGGAGTCGAGGCTACGTACCGGTACGCTGTCCAATGTATCTTCCACGATCCGCATGATATCGAGAAAGCCGATCTTTTCACGCAGAAACAGGTCGACCGCGACCTCGTTGGCCGCATTCAACAACGTAGGCGCGCCACCACCCTTTTGCAACGCCTCGCGGGCCAGACGCAGGGCCGGAAACCGGGTCGGATCCGGGTCTTCGAACGTCAGTGTCGCCACTTCGCGAAGGTCGAGCCTGGGTGAAGGGGCCTCCATGCGATCGGGCCACGCCAAGGCATAGGCGATCGGTGTTCGCATGTCGGGTGTTCCCATCTGGGCAAGAACTGAACCGTCGACGTATTCCACCATGCTGTGAACCACCGATTGCGGATGAATGAGAATGTCGATCTGGTCTTCGATGATCGGAAAGAGGTGAAAGGCCTCGATCATTTCGAGGCCTTTGTTCATCATGGTCGCCGAATCAATGGAAATCTTGGCGCCCATGTCCCAATTCGGATGGGCGACGGCCTGCGCCGGGGTCGCGTCTGCCATGTCCTCGAGAGACTTTTCGCGGAAGGGGCCGCCGGACGCGGTCAGGGTAACAGTACGGACCTTGTCCGATTGCTCGAAATCGAAAACCTGGAAAATCGCGCTGTGTTCTGAATCGACCGGCACGAGCGACGCTCCGTTTCCACGCAACTCCTTAACGAAAATATCGCCAGCCGAGACCAGGCATTCCTTGTTGGCGAGCCCGATAGTGGCGCCCCGGCGAACCGCTTGCAGTGTCGGGGCCAATCCGGCGGCGCCGACAATGGATGCCATAACCCATTCCGCGGGACGGTCCGCAGCCTCGGCCACGGCGTCTGGCCCTGCGGCAGCTGCGATGCCTGACCCAGCGAGCAGATCCTTGAGATCGCCATACCGCTTAGGATCGGCGACGACTGCGAGTTTCGCCGAAAGGTTCCGGGCTTGTGTGGCCAGGAGCTCAACATTGCTATTGGCCGTCAACGCTTCGACTTTATAGATTTCGGGATTACGTTCCAGTAGATCGACCGTATTGCATCCGATCGAACCTGTGGAGCCTAGGATGGTTACCGACTTCGGATCGGCGACGGAATGGACCGTTGTCGGACTCACACCCATGCCAACAAGCTCCCTTTTCCCGACGCTTCAGTGATCAAGGCGGCGGCCAACGCAGCCGCCAACAACCCATCGACACGATCGAACAGTCCGCCGTGGCCAGGGATGAAGATTCCGGAGTCCTTCTTGTCGAAGCGCCTTTTGACCCAGGATTCCAGCAAATCGCCTCCTTGCGACACGACCCCAAGCGCACCGCTTGCCAGTGCCAATGGAATCACACTTTGTCGTTCCAATACAAGTGCCGTGACGCCCCCTACCAAAGCTGCGAACAATACGCCGCCGCCGAGCCCGGCCCAGGTCTTGTTCGGCGAAATTCTTGGCGCCAGCTTGGGGCCGCCAATCGTACGCCCGGCGGCATAGGCACCGGTGTCCACCGCCCAGACCATGGCAAAAAGCCAAAACACCGTGTAGGCACCTAAATCTGGGTCGGTGCGGAGGTAAATTAAAGCCCAAACCGATGCCACGAGATAAACAGCACCGAACACGAGCCAACCCGCCCGCCTGCCACAGAGACCAAACCATTCCCACGCCAATACCGCGGCCCCGACGAAGACCATGGCATCGAACCAGGGCGACCCGAAATACACAGCCGCCAATGCGGGCGGGATCATTACCGCCGCCGATAACAGTCGCAGTAACAGCGCGCTGCTTCCGGGCTTAGGCTCCGGTCGTCCCGTACCGGCGCTCACGGTTCCGAAAGTCCTCAATCGCCCTGTGGAAATCCGGCTCCGCGAAATCCGGCCACAGAGTATCGATAAACACGAGCTCCGTGTAGGCGAGTTGCCAAAGAAGAAAGTTGCTGATCCTCTGCTCGCCGCTTGTCCGGATCAATAGATCCGGATCAGGGATCCCGGTCGTAAACAAACGCCTATCGAACAGATCTTCGTCAATCATCGCGGGATCGATGGCGCCAGTGGTTGCTTCAACGGCAATGCGGCGCGTCGCCTCAACGATTTCCGCGCGCCCTCCGTAACTCAATGCAATGGTCAATACGAGCTTCGAGTTGCCCGCCGTTTGACGTTCCGAACTCTCGATCAATTCGACAATGTCCGGAGCCAAGCGCGACCGTTCACCAATGACCTGGAAGCGGACATCTTCCTTGTCCAGGGCATCGATTTCCTTGCGCAGATACAGGCGAAGGAGACCCATCAGGTCTTTTACCTCGGTCGCCGGACGTTTCCAGTTTTCCGACGAGAACCCGAATAACGTCAGGTAGGAAATCCCACTCTTGATGGCATATTCGACGCTTCGGCGCACCGCCTCGGCACCACGCTGGTGTCCCGCCGTCCTCGGCAGGCCTCTCGACTTCGCCCACCGGCCATTACCGTCCATGATGATCGCAACATGGTCGGGGACCGCAACCGAAGTGGAGCCAGAGTTGAGCGAGACGGCTTTCATAACACTAGACCTGCATGATCTCTTGGTCCTTGTGTTTCAACGCCTCGTCGATCTTACCCACATATTCGTCGGTGAGACCCTGCACTTCGTCCGCAAACTCGTGGTGCTGGTCTTGAGAAATGTCGCTCGCCTTTTCCGCGGCCTTCAGGTCGTCCATGGCATGACGCCGTACATTACGCACGGCAACACGGGCATCTTCGGCGTATTTGGCAGCGACCTTGGTCAATTCCTGGCGCCGTTCCTCGGTCAGGGCCGGAATGGGAACACGTACCAACTGCCCATCGGTCTGGGGATTGAGGCCCAGCCCCGATTCCATGATCGCCTTCTCGACAGATGAAACCAGTCCCTTGTCCCACACCTGAACGGCGAGCATGCACGGTTCCGGCACGCTGATCGTACCGACTTGGTTCATAGGCATTTCCGACCCGTAAGCCGAAACCATGATTGGTTCCAGAAGGCTCGTCGCCGCCCGCCCCGTGCGCAGGCCGCCAAATTCCTGGTGCAAGACATCGACGGCGCCTTCCATCCGCCGCCTGACGTCTTTTTTCAGTTCGTCGATGTTACTGGCGTCAACCATTATTCCGTCTCCCTGTTTAGTTATTCGGATATGATGGTGTGCTTACCGGAACCGCTGATGACGTCCGCAAACCCTCCGGGATTGTGAATGGAAAAGACAAGGATGGGAACCTTGTTTTCGCGCGACAGCGCGATCGCCGACGTGTCCATCACTTTCAAGTCCCGGGCGATCACCTCCTGATAGCTCAGGCTTTCGAATCGCTGTGCGGTAGCGTTGGTTTTCGGATCGGAATCATAAACCCCGTCGACCTGGGTTCCCTTGAGCAGGGCGTCGCATCCCATTTCCACAGCTCTGAGCGCCGCCGCCGTATCCGTGGTGAAGAACGGATTTCCCGTTCCACCAGCAAAGATCACGACCCGTCCCTTTTCCATATGACGGACGGCTCGGCGCCTGATGTAGGGCTCACAAACGGTTGCCATCGGAATTGCCGACAGAACACGGGTTTGCACCTCCATCCGTTCGAGGACGCTTTGCACGGCCAATGCGTTGATGACGGTCGCGAGCATCCCCATGTAGTCGGCACTGGTTCGCTCGATTCCCTCCGCGGCGCCTGATACGCCACGGAAGATATTGCCCGCACCGATGACCAGGCTGACTTGAACGCCCATGTCGTGGACCGCCTTCACGTCTGTGCAGATCCGCTCCATGGTCTCTTGGTCGAGCCCGAACTCTCGCTCCCCCATCAGGCCTTCACCGGAAAGCTTGAGAAGGACGCGTCGGTATTTCGCTTCGTCGGCCATGAAAGCCCCTGTTTCGTCGGGCTGTCGCCCTTGTCTTTATCGCTTCCACGCCCCGGGTGCGGAACCCTGAGGGCGGCGGACCGCGGCCAATATAGCGGGCCGCCGCGGTCCGGTCTTGGTGTTTCTTCGAGTGAATGCCACCTCAGGTGCCGGCAACGACCGCGACTTCCGCGGCGAAGTCCTTTTCTTCCTTCTCGATGCCCTCGCCGAGGACGAACGTCCGAAATCCGCCGACCGAAAAATCGCCGCCGGCCGCCTTACCGGCTTCGGCAATGGCGTCGGAAACCTTCGTTTCACCGTCGATGACGAAAGTTTGATCGACCAAGCAAACCTCTTCGTAGAACTTGCGCATCCGGCCATCGACCATCTTCTCGATGATTTCCTCGGGTTTTCCGGATTCCCGGGCCTGTTCGGAGAGTACGGCGCGCTCGCGCTCGACCTCAGCCGCATCGAGATCATCACGGGAAACAGCGAGGGGCTTGCTGGCGGCGACATGCATGGCCAGTTGCTTACCGAAACCGGCCGCGGCTTCCGCATCGCCGTCGGTCTCGAGGGCTACGATCACGACGATCTTGCCCAAACCGCCGGTCAGGGCGTTGTGGACATAGGATGCCAGAACGCCGTTCTCGACGCTCAAGGACGTGGCGCGGCGCAAAGCCATGTTCTCGCCGATAGTGGCGATCAGATGGGTCAGTTGTTCCTCGACCGTGCGTTCCTCTCCGGGATAGGCGGTCGCCTTGAGGGCGTTCAGATCTTCGCCGGTTTCCAACGCCAAGCTGGCGATGGTCCGCACGAAATCCTGGAACGTATCGTTGCGGGCCACGAAATCGGTTTCAGCATTGACCTCGACGACGGCACCGCGAGCGCCGTCAGTGGCGACACCGACGAGCCCCTCGGCGGCCACGCGGCCGGCTTTTTTGGCCGCCGCCGCCAAACCTTTTGTACGCAGCCAGTCAACCGACGCCTCGACATCACCATCGTTCTCGGCCAACGCCTTCTTGCAGTCCATCATTCCGGCACCGGTCTTGTCGCGCAGTTCCTTTACCAGTGCTGCCGTTATCTCAGCCATCTTCCACCTCTCGGGTTCTAAGACATCATATTCGTGTCGGAGGGCCCGCCGATTGGCCGCCTTTCCATTAGGCCGGCGGCGGGCACTATGCCTCGGCCGACTTCTTTTCCTCCGTACCGGCATCATCAGATCCGGCTTCGTCGGGGGCCGCCGCTTGCTCTTCGGATGCCGCCTCTCCAGGCGCCGCCTCCGGTTCGCCGTCTGCCGCCGCGCCCTCTGGATTCTCGCCTGCAGCTTCACCACCTTCCTCGGCCGGCAGTTGCTCCTCCGGGACCTCTTCCGCTTCGCCGAGGTCACCGCCAGAATGGGCGAACTCTTCTTGGATACCATCGAGCACAGCGCCGGCAATCAAGTCGCAATAGAGGTTGATGGCGCGAATGGCGTCGTCATTTCCGGGAACCGGATAGTTGATGCCTTCCGGGTCGCTGTTCGAGTCGATGACCGCGACCACTGGAATGCCCAGTTTTCGGGCCTCGGCGACTGCGATCGATTCCTTGTTGGTATCAATGACCACTAGGATATCCGGCAGGCCGCCCATTTCCTTGATGCCGCCGAGCGCGCGCTCGAGCTTGTCGCGTTCACGGGTCAGCCCCAGCAACTCGCGTTTGGTCAAGCCGACAACTTCGCCTGCCAACTGCTCGTCCAGGTCGCGAAGGCGCTTGATCGAGTTCGAAATGGTGCGCCAGTTCGTCAACATGCCGCCAAGCCAGCGGTGATTCACGAAATACTGCCCGCACTTACGCGCGGCATCGGCGACCCTTTCGGAGGCTTGCCGCTTGGTGCCGACGAATAGAACGCGGCCGCCGCTGGCAACCGTCTTACGCACCGCCAGCATGGCCTGATGCAAGAGCGGCACCGTCTGTTGCAGATCGATGATGTGAATGTCGTTGCGCGAACCGAACAGGAAGGGCCCCATCTTTGGGTTCCAACGCCGCGTGTTGTGTCCGAAATGAACGCCGGCTTCAAGAAGCTGGCGCATGCTGAAGGCAGGCAATGCCATGGTCTGTTTCCTTCTCCGGTTGAGCCTCCGCGGGAGTGGCCGGATACCCGGCACCGGAGCGACGAAACCGGCGAATTTGCGCCGACGCCGCAGTCCCGCGTGCGAAATCGCGCCCTGGATACCGCCCGGCCGAGCGTATTGCAAGCCCTATGACTTGCTTCTCCCGCCGGGTCCGGTTTATCCCTGTCGGTTCCCGGTCCGCAGAAAGCAGGAGGTTCTGTCGCCATGCCCCAGCGTATCTTCGTTGCCTTTTCCCTTGTTCTGGTATTGTCCGTCACCACGGCGTCGCTGACGGTTCGGGCGGGCGAGTCATCGTTGCAGAGCATCCAGGTCGCCGACAACGTTTACGCGTTGGTCGGGCCGCTTACCCAGCGGGACCGGAATAACCTGGGCAACAATGCAACTTTCGGCTTCATCGTAACCGACGCGGGCGTCGTTCTAATCGACCCGGGCGGAAGCGCCAAAGGCGCGGCCGTCATCGCGGCGCAAATCGGCGCGGTCACGCATAAACCGGTCAAATGGGTTATCAACACCGGCGGACAGGACCATCGCTGGCTCGGCAATGGGTATTTTCGCGAACGGGGCGCCGAAATCATTGCGGCGGCGGCGGCAGTCGCCGACCAAAGAGAGCGGGCCAACGATCAACTGCTCGTCCTCGAGGCGTTGATCGGTGCCGACAATCTGTCCGGTACGGACACCGTTTTTGCATCCCGGACTTTTGATCAGCGGTTCGCGCTCACGCTCGGTGGAGAGACGTTCGAACTGTCCATGGTCGGACCGGCCCATACGCCGGGCGACACCTTGGTATGGATGCCAAAGCGGAAAGTCGTTTTTGCCGGAGACGTCGTTTACCTGGAACGCATGCTGGGAGTTGGCGGACAATCCGACTCCGCCGGGTGGCTCCAGGCCTTCGCGGCACTCGAAAGCCTGTCGCCCGAAATCATCGTGCCGGGCCATGGAAGGCCGGCCGGTCTTGCCGAAGCCCGTGCGCAAACCCGGGACTACCTCGTTTTTCTGAGGCAGGCGGTCGGCGACCTCATCGAAGCCGGGGGAACGCTAGCCGACGTCGGCAAGATCGATCAGAGCCGGTTCGCCCACTTGGCCGTTGCCGACCAAATTGCCGGCCGCAACGCCCATCAAGTGTTTCAGGTGATGGAATGGGAATAACGCGTACCGCCGCTGTTAACAGTGCGTAACACGGCGCGCACACGTCGTTCATCGCAATGACGAATGCCTTTCATACATTTTTATGGCGAATGGTGCCGTAATGTGCGGTGCCAATCCAGCGTGGGAGAGGAACGGATCATGGAGCTCCGCCCTTACGAAGCCGAGCGGCTCGCAGCGCTCGTCAGTTACGGAATCCTAGACACGGACTTCGAGGAAACTTACGACCGGATTACGCGCCTGGCGGCCCGGATTTTCGGTGCTCCCATCAGCTTGGTATCCCTCGTTGACGAAAAACGCCAATGGTTCAAATCGGCCTACGGATTGAGCGCTCGCGAAACACCCAGGGAATATGCCTTCTGTCAGCATGCCATTCAGCAGGATTCCGTTTTCGTCGTGCCCGACGCGACCCAGTCAGAGACCTTCAAAGACAATCCGCTGGTCACCGGCAAACCGCATGTTCTCTTTTAGGGGCTGTCCTAGCTAAGGACGTTTTTGTCTCGAATTCACCCATGTCTTTAATTGGTTAAGCAGTTCCCGATGATCACCTCCATTGAACCGCCATTCGCACTCCTTTAGGAACAGGTGAAAGCTCTGTTTCGGGATGCCGTTAAAGCGCCGCAGATGCCGCTTCGCCTGGTTCCAGAAGTTCTCGATCCCGTTGATG
>Ga0209680_1000154_pt1 | contig 17354 bp, 18 predicted proteins | sample WorMetLIZISLAND1_FD_187413 | JGI IMG/M metagenome (GOLD analysis project Ga0209680, IMG submission 187413) | Marine gutless worms symbiont microbial communities from Max Planck institute for Marine Microbiology, Germany - Olavius loisae LIZARD... ... | reverse complement strand
TGGCTCCATCAGCGCCCACTGACGATCCGTGATGACAAAACGCTCTTCACTCATTCAAGCCTCCTCCAAAAGGAAGCTTGAATCATAAATAGGACGGTTTGGGAATCCTGAATCTCAACAGGCCCTAAAGCCAAAGGCGCCTCGATTGACGCCGACGGCGCTTCGCCGGACGCCGATCACGCGGGCCGCGCCTATTGGCTTGATTGTCAGGGCTTAGAGTCCCTCGATCACCGACTTCAGCATGCCCTGCACTTCCGTGGCGATTTCACCCAGGGACGAATTGTCGATAGCGGCCATGGACGCGATGGGATCGACGGCCGAGACCTCGATGCTGCCGTCGTCGTTTTGCTGAACGACCACGTTGCACGGCAACATGGTACCGATCTTGTTTTCCTCGCCCAACGCCCGATAGGCATAGTTCGGGTTGCAGGCGCCGAGGATTGTATAGGGCCGGAAGTCCTTGTCGAGCTTGTCCTTCATGGCCTGCTTGACATCGATGGTCGTCATGATGCCGAACCCCTTCTCCTTCAGGGCGTCGGTGACGGTGTCGATCGCTTGACCGAAAGACGGTCCCTGCAGGGTCGTCGTGAAGTAATAGCTCATCGTCGGAATTCCTTGTCCCGTGTGTTCTCGCCTCCGCCCCCGGATCAATCCCCTTTTAGCAACCGACGCGGCCTACGGAAAGCCGCGTTCAATCCCAACTCTCCACTTTCGACAGGAACGGCCGAAGGCGCCATAATCGGTCCAGTCATCGAGGGAGGACGCCATGCCGAGAATACGGCGCATCGCCGTCGGCCAGTCAGGGCCGCTGCAGAAAAGCGACAACCGTGATGTCGCGGTTGGCCGCCTGAAGGAGATGATGCGGGAAGCCGCCGCCGCCGACGCCGATGTCATCGTCTTTACCGAATTGGCCCTGACCACTTTTTTCCCGCGTTACTACGCGGAAGACCGGGCCGAGATGGACAGCTGGTTCGAAACCGAGATGCCGGGACCGGCAACGCGGCCGCTTTTCGATTTGTCGTCGGAACTCGGGATCGGGTTCTATCTCGGGTATGCCGAATTGACACCGGAGGGGCGGCACTTCAACACCTCCATACTCGTCGACAATAGAGGCGCGATCGCCGGCAAATACCGCAAGGTCCATCTGCCCGGCCATGCCGATCACGATCCGGAACGGGCCTTCCAGCACCTGGAAAAACGCTATTTCGAACCGGGCGACCTGGGTTTCCCCGTGTGGTGCTCCATGGACACCTTGGTCGGCATGTGCATCTGCAACGACCGGCGCTGGCCGGAGACTTTCCGGGTCATGGGACTCAAGGGCGTCGAGGCGGTGCTGCTCGGCTACAACACGCCTTCGGTGAATTCGCAACGGGCCGACGAGGGCCCGGAGATGCGCAGATTCCACAATCGCCTATGCCTGCAGGCCGGAGCCTATCAGAACTCGACCTACGTTGCCGCCGCCGCCAAGGCCGGTTCCGAGGACGGCCACCACATGATCGGCGAAAGCTGCATCGTCGCGCCGACGGGCGAGATCGCCGTCATGGCCGAAACCGAAGACGACGAGGTGATCGTCGCCGACTGCGACCTCGACCTCTGCCGTTTCGGCAAGGAAACCATGTTCAACTTCGCCAAACACAGACGTATCGAACATTATGGGGTAATCACGACACAAACGGGTGTCGTCGAGCCTGAATAGGGCCTATTTCAGGACTTTATCGTAGACCTTCTCGAGGCCCGCCAGCATTTTCTCACCGGCGGCTCCGCCATCGCCTTTCAGGTCCTGGCCGATGACCAGTTTCATGGAATCGATATGCACGCCAATGGCGTCGATCACGTCGTCATCGCAATGATCCAGGCGTTCGATCATCCGGCACAGCTGATTGCCGAGTGCGGTCATCAGGTCATAGCCGAAACTGCCGCCCTGGCCCTTGATGTCGTGGGCCAATTGGAAAACGGCATCGAGTTCGTCCTTGCGCTCGCCTTCGGCGTTGCGCAACGCGTCGAAGGCGGCATCGATCTTGATCAGGTCCTGGCGGACCCAGTCGAGGTAGTCGTCGGTCATGCTGGCGATCGCCTTTTCGGCGCGTTCAAGGGCTTGCGGATCAACCGCCCCCGGACCGCCGACCGTCACCTTCGACTTCAAGGAGTTGGGCGGGGTGATGATTTCGACGTCGTCGTCCGACATCCACTGATCTTCCTTATGCGCACAATTGTATTTCGTTCCAGATCTAACCTATCGTTCCTGTGAGTCGGCCATCAAGGGCATTCGACAAGAAGCGACTTCATTTGATCTTGATGCTGGCCCAATCAACCGGGGGCTCGGAGGCCGTCAGATAAGCCCCAATTCGCGCAACTCGTCGGCCATTTCTTCCGGCACATCGGCCGCCGGATCGGCACCTTCCGGGAGATCCGGCGGCACGTCGGCATCCGGAAAATAGCGCCATCCTTGAAATGGCCGGAAAGAGCGATGTTTGGTCCGAACCAGGAGCGGATCGAGGACGATGGCGCAGGCCGGGGTGCCGTCTTCCCTTTCGGCCGCCTCGAACGCGAGGATGCGCTGCCGCACCCGGATGACCCGTCGGATCACCCAATAGAGGGATCCACCGTCGAGCACCTGGGCGGCGCGTCTCGGCGTGTTTCGCGTCACGTGGCGGATCTTCGGGTTTTGGATCCCGGCCGCACGGGCTGCAGCCAATCGGGCCGCCTGGTAGCCGGCCAGTTCGTCCACGTGATCGACACCGACGCAGAGTTTGATCAGGTGCAACGCCATGCTTACGCGGTCCCCGCGGAATAAAGCGCGCGGGCGACCTTCGATTCCGGTGCCCGTCCCAAGGCGCGGGAGATATAAACGGACGCTTCCAGTAGGCCTTCCCAGTCGATGCCCGTGTCGATGCCGAGCCCCTTGAGCATGTAGACGACGTCCTCCGTCGCCACGTTGCCCGACGCCCCTTTCGCGTAGGGGCAGCCGCCGAGGCCGGCGATGGAACTGTCGACGACCCGGACACCGAGCCCGAGAACCGCGTAAATATTGGCCAAGGCCTGGCCGTAGGTGTCGTGGAAGTGGACCGCGATCTTGTCCATGGGAACCGCCCTTGCGACTGCCCGAACCATGGCCTGCGCCCTTGCCGGCGTGCCGGTACCGATGGTGTCACCAAGCGAGATTTCGTAACAGCCCATGGCGAGCAGCTGTTCAGCCACCCGGGCCACGGCGGTCGGTTCGATAAAGCCTTCATACGGGCAGCCGAGGACGCAAGAGATGTAGCCGCGGACCGGGATTCCGTCCTTCTCGGCCGCTGCGCAGAGGGGGCGGAAGCGTTCCAGGCTCTCGGCGATCGAGCAGTTGATGTTCTTTTGCGAGAAACTCTCGGAAGCGGCGCCGAAGATGGCGACCTCGTCGGCCTTCGCGGCGATCGCTCCTTCGTAGCCTTTCATATTGGGGGTCAGGGCCGAATAGACGACGCCGGGGCGGCGTTTGATACCGGCGAAAACGGCCGCCGAATCGGCCATCTGCGGGACCCATTTGGGCGACACGAAACTGCCGGCCTCGATGCCCGTCACGCCCGCCGCCGCCAAGTGGTCGATAAGCTCGATCTTGACCGCGGTCGCCACGTCGCGGGCTTCGTTCTGCAGGCCGTCGCGCGGACCGACCTCGACGATCTTGACCCTTTCCGGGACCTCCATGGCGCCCCTCGCCTAACCGGCTTCAGGGCGTTCGAGCGACGCCAACTCGACACCTTCATCGACCTGGTCGCCGACGGCGAAATGGACCGCCTCGACAACGCCGTCGGCCGGCGCCGTCACCGTATGTTCCATCTTCATGGCTTCGAGCACGATCAGCGGATCGCCCTTCTCGACCTTGTCGCCGGATTTGACGCGAACGGCCGTCACCTTGCCGGGCATGGGCGCGGCCAAGCTACCGCCCGCCTCGTCGCTCTCACTGGCGGCGACGACCGGATCGAACAGAGAGAGGCGTAGGGTCGGTCCGAAGCCGTAAACGTGAAGGGCGCCGTCACTGTCGACCACGTGGCCGCTGGCCTGTTCATGGGCGACGGTGGTCTCGTCTTGCCCGCCGAGGCTGACCCCATAGTCCTCGCCCCTGTGCGATACGGAAACCTCGATGCGGGTTTCACCGTAGACGAAAGTCAGATCCTGGTGCCCCCTATCATTGAGGCGCCAGCAATCGGTCTCGTTCCACGGCGAGTACGGGTCGTTCGACCGGGCCGCCCGCTCGGCCGAGCGCCGTTCGCGATCGCGGACCACGTAAAGGGCTGCGGCGACGAGGCCGTCTGCCGGCGGTTCCGCCGGCGCAGCGAATGTGGCCGGGTCGATGCCGTCGACGAACCGTGTGTCGGCGCGGCCGGCCCGGAAATCAGGATGGTCGACCAGGGAGGACAGGAACGACAGGTTTTCGCCGGGCCCGATGATTTCCGCATGGGCAAGGAACTGGGCGAGATGATCGAGAGCCTGGGACCGCTCCTCGCCCCTGGCGATGACCTTGGCGATCATCGGGTCGTAGTGCGGCGTCACGCTGTCGCCCGCCTCGACGCCGGCGTCGATACGCACCAGGCCGCCGCTTCGCGGCCATTTGAGATGTCTGATATGCCCCGGCGCCGGCAGGAAACCATTGCCCGGGTCTTCGGCGTAGATGCGGGCCTCGACGGCATGGCCGCAATGGGCCAGGTTGTCCTGCATCTTCGGCAGCGGCTCTCCGGCGGCGACGCGGAGCTGCCATTCGACGAGATCGACCCCGGTGATGATCTCGGTCACCGGGTGTTCGACCTGGAGCCGCGTGTTCATTTCCATGAAGTAGAAATGGCCGTCGGGATCGAGCAGGAACTCGACGGTGCCGGCGCCGACGTAACCAACGGCCTCTGCGGCGCGCACGGCCGCCGCCCCCATCTTGGCCCTCAGCGTCTCGTCGACGCCGGGTGCCGGCGCTTCCTCGATGATCTTCTGGTGACGGCGCTGCAGGGAACAGTCGCGTTCGAACAGGTGCACCGTGTCGCCGAGGCTGTCGGCAAAGACCTGCACCTCGATGTGCCGCGTGTCGGTCAGGTACTTCTCGATCAGCATGCGGTCATCGGCGAAGGCCGCCATGGCCTCGCGCTTGGCACCCTCGACGGCATCGTCGAACCCGGCCGCGTCCATGACCGCCCGCATGCCCTTGCCGCCGCCGCCCATGGCCGCCTTGATGAGCACCGGATATCCAATCTTGTCGGCTTCCGTTCTCAGGGTTTCGAGGCTCTGGTCCTCACCTTTGTACCCAGGCACCACAGGTACCCCGGCCGCCTCCATAATCGCCTTGGCCGTGTCCTTGCCGCCCATGTCGCGGATGGCCTTGGCCGGCGGTCCGATGAAGACGAGCCCGGCGTCGGCGATGGCATCGGCGAAATCGGCGTTCTCGGCGAGAAAACCGTAGCCCGGATGGATCGCCTCGGCGCCCGTCTCCTTGGCCGCCGCGATGATCCTGTCGATGACCAGGTAGCTCTCGGCGGCAGGCGGCGGGCCGATGAGGACGCTTTCGTCGGCCACACGCACGTGCAGGGCCCCGGCGTCGGCCTCCGAATGGACGGCGACGGTGCGCACACCCAATCGTTTTGCCGTGCGCATGACGCGACACGCGATCTCGCCCCGGTTTGCGATGAGGATCTTGTTAAACACGGCGCCTCAGCCTCCACCGGTCCAGTTCGGTTTACGCTTCTCGAGGAAGGCGGCGACGCCCTCCTTGCCTTCGTCCGAGGCACGCATGCGGGCGATGCGCTCGGCGGTGTCGTCGCGCACGGCCTCGTCGACGGGCCTGTCGGCGACGGCGCGGATCAGGGCCTTGCATTCGGCCATGGACAAGGGCCCGTTGACCATCAGGCCGGAAACCATGGTATCGACGGCGCCGTCCAAGTCACCGGCAGGCACCACTTCATGGAGCAGCCCGATGCGCCTCGCTTCCGGGGCGTCGAAGCGCTCGCCGGAGACCATGTAACGCCCGGCCTGGCGTTTGCCCATGGCGCCGATGAAGTAGGGGCTGATGACCGCCGGAATGAGGCCGAGCTTGACTTCGCTCAAGGAAAAGACGGCAGTCTCAGCACCAATCGCGATATCGCAGGCCGAGACCAGCCCGACGCCGCCGCCGAAGGCCGCCCCGTTGACCCTGGCCACAGTTGGCTGCGGCATGCTGGCCAGCGCCGCCAGCATGTCGGCGGCCTTCCGCGCATCGGCCTTGTTCTCCGCTTCCGAGTAGCCGGCCATGCGTTTCATCCAGTTGAGGTCGGCGCCGGCGGAGAAGCTCTTTCCGGCGCCGGTGAGGACGACGGCGCGGACCGATGGGTCTTTCGAGAGCGTTTCCGCCGCCTCGGTCAGTTCGGCGATCAAGCGCTCATCGAAGGCGTTGTGCACATCGGGCCGGTTCAACGTGATGGTGGCGCGCCCGGCGTCGATGTCGACGGTGATGGTTTCCAATTGGCTCACGTCCCCTCCTACATCCGGAACACGCCGAAGGTGGTCTTCTCGGGCGGCGCGTTGAGGGCCGCCGAGATGCCGAGGCCGAGGACCATGCGCGTGTCCTTGGGGTCGATGACGCCGTCGTCCCAGAGCCGCGCACTGGCATAATACGGGTGTCCCTGGTGTTCGTACTGCTCGCGGATCGGCGCGCGGAACGCCTCCTCGTCGTCTGCCGACCACTCCTCGCCGGCCGCTTCCATGCCGTCGCGCTTGACGGTGGCCAGCACCGAGGCCGCCTGTTCGCCGCCCATCACCGAGATGCGCGCATTGGGCCACATCCACAGGAAGCGGGGCGAGTAACCGCGCCCGCACATGGAGTAGTTGCCGGCCCCGAAACTGCCACCGATGATGACGGTGAACTTCGGCACATTGGCCGAGGCCACTGCCGTGACCATCTTGGCGCCGTCTTTGGCGATGCCGCCGGCCTCGTACTTGGAGCCGACCATGAAGCCGGAGATGTTCTGCAGGAAGATCAGCGGGATGCCGCGCTGGGCACAGAGTTCGATGAAGTGCGCGCCCTTGAGGGCGGATTCCGAAAACAGGATGCCGTTGTTGGCGATGATGCCGACCGGATAGCCAAATATGTGCGCAAAGCCGCAGACCAGCGTTGTCCCGTAGAGGGACTTGAACTCGTCGAAGGCGGATGCGTCGACGATACGCGCGATGACCTCGCGCACGTCATAGGGTTTCTTGATGTCGGCCGGGACGACGCCGTAGATCTCCTGCGGATCGTACAGCGGGTCGGCCGGCTCGCGGACGTCCATTTCGACCTTCTTAACTCGATTCAAGTTACCTAGCGCGCGACGCGCCAAAGCCAGGGCATGGGCGTCGTCGCGGGCCATGTGGTCGGTGACGCCGGAAACCTTGCTGTGTACCTCGGCCCCGCCCAGCGCCTCCGGGGTCACCACTTCGCCGGTCGCCGCCTTGACCAGGGGCGGGCCGCCCAGGAAGATCGTGCCCTGGTTCTCGACGATGATGCTTTCGTCGCACATGGTCGGCACGTAGGCGCCGCCGGCCGTACAGAAGCCCATTACGACGGCGACCTGCGGGATGCCGGCCGCGCTCATGCGGGCCTGATTGTAGAAGATGCGCCCGAAGTGCTCGCGGTCCGGGAAGACGTCGTCCTGACGCGGCAGGAAGGCGCCACCGGAATCGACCAGATAGACGCAGGGCAGATGGTTCTCGGCGGCGATCTCCTGGGCCCGCAGATGTTTCTTGACGGTGATCGGGTAGTAGGTACCGCCCTTGACCGTCGGGTCGTTGGCGATGACCACCACCTCCTGGCCCGAGACGCGGCCGATGCCGGTGATGATGCCACCGGCCGGCACCGTGTCCTCGTAGAGTTCGTAACCGGCCAGCTGCGAGAACTCGAGGAACGGCGAGCCCGGATCGAGCAGCTCGCGGATCCGTTCACGGGGCGCCATCTTGCCGCGCGCCACCAGTTTATCCTGGGCCCGCTTGCCGCCGCCTTGTTTGACCTCGGAAACGACCCGATGCAGGTCGTCGACCAGTTCCGTCATCGCCGCCGTGTTGGCGCCGAAGTCCGGTGTTCCCGGTTTCACCATGGGACGGAGCGTGGTCATGGATATCGCCTTGTCACGTTACCAGTTCCCTTCCCTGTTACCAGCCGCCGGCCTTCAACCAACGTTTGACCATCCACAGGCGGTCCGCCCCCCAGAAGGGTTCGCCGTCGATAATCCAGAAGGGTTCGCCGTCGATAATCCAGAAGGGTTCGCCGTCGATAATCCAGAAGGGTTCGCCGTCGATAATAAAGAACGGCGAGCCGAAAACGCCGGCTTCGAGCGCTGCCTGGGTTTCGTCCTTGAGACGTTGTTTGATCGCCGGATCGGCGACGGCCTCCAGCAGGCCGGCCCGGTCGATACCGACGGGTGCGGCGATGTCGGCGACGGTTTCGGCCGCCGTAATGTCCTCGCCGCGCCCGAAATAGGTGTCGAAACAGGCGAGCGCGAACCGCTTGGCGAGCGCCCTGTCCTTGTCCGCGATCCAGTAAAAAGCCCGCGCCGCCGCCAGGGTGGCGATGGGGAACGGGTCCGGCATGGACCAGGGCAGTTTCATGAAACGCGCCAGCCGCGCCCAGTCGTTGGCGCAGTAATTCCCCTTCACCGGCTGGTCGATCAACGGCGCGTTGTCGGTCATCTTGAAAGCCGGGCCCAGCATGAACGGATGCCACACCACCTCGCGATCGAACTCGGCCGCCAGCTCGTCGATCTTGGTGATGGCGAAATAGGCGTAGGGCGATGAAAAATCGAAATAAAAATCGACTGGGCTGGGCATTCCTTAATCCTCGAGCAGGGTGCGGCTGATGACCAGGCGCTGGACGTCGCTGGTCCCCTCGTAGATTTGGCAGACGCGGACGTCGCGGTAAATCCTTTCGACCGGGAAATCCTCCACGTAACCATAACCGCCGTGGATCTGGATGGCGTCGGAACAGACCTTCTCCGCCATCTCTGAGGCGAAAAGTTTGGCCATGGAAGCCTCCTTCAGACACGCCTCGCCAGCGTCACGGAGTCTCGCCGCGTTGAGATACATGTGACGTGCCGCCTCGATGTTGGTCGCCATGTCGGCCAGGCGGAAGGCGACCGCCTGATGTCCGGCAATGGGCTTGCCGAAGGCCGTTCGCTCCTTGGCGTAGGTTCGCGCCGCCTCGAACGCCGCCTCAGCCATGCCGGTGGCCTGGGCGGCGATACCGATGCGCCCGCCCTCCAGGTTGGAAAGCGCGATCTTGTAGCCCTCGCCTTCCTCGCCGATGAGAAGATCGGGCGTCAGTTCCATGTCCTCGAAGACGATCTGCGCCGTGTCGGAGCCGCGCTGGCCCATCTTCTTCTCGATCGACGAGACCCGGTAGCCTTCGCCCTCCGTCGGCACGATGAAGGCCGATATACCTTTCTTTTCGCTGTCCGGATCGGTGACGGCGAAGACGACGGCGAGGTCGGCGTATTTTCCGGTGGTGATGAACTGCTTGGTGCCGTTGAGGATGTAGCGGTTGCCGTCGCGCTTCGCCCGGCACTTGATGGCCGCAGCGTCCGAACCGGTCTGCGGTTCCGTGAGCATGAAGGCGCCCAGGTTCTCGCCGCTGGCGAGGCCGGGCAGGAAACGGGACTTCTGTTCTTCCGAGCCGTAGCGTACGATGATCATCTCGGTCAGGGTCTGTACGCCCATGATGGTCGAAGTGGCACCGTCGCCGCCGGCGATCGCCTCCATGGCGAGGCCGTAGGAGACGTGATCGACGCCGGCACCGCCCCAATCCTCGGGTATCAGCATGCCCATCAGGCCGAGTTCGCCCATCTCCTTGACCTCGTCGGCTGGGAATCGGGCCTCGCGGTCGCGCTCGAGCGCGCCCGGCGCCAGGCGTTCGGCGGCGAACTTGCGGGCCATATCGCGGATCAGGGTCTGTTCTTCCGTGAGGTTCATGACTTCCAGCCTACCAGGGCACGGGGGTGCCGTCGTAATTGAAAAAGGCGCCGTTGTCGGACGGGGTCAATTTGTCGATGACACGGCGGATCCCGATGATGCTTTCCTCGGGGGAAATCAGAGCGTTCGGGCCGCCCATAGCGGTCTTCACCCAGCCCGGATGAAAGACGGCGACGGTGACGCCGGCGCCGGCCACATCGTTGGCGAAACTCTTCATCACCGCGTTCAGGGCCGCTTTCGACGAGCGGTAGATGTAGGCGCCGCCGGACGTGTTGTCGCCCATGCTGCCCATCTTCGAGGTCAGGGTGACGATCCTCCTGCCTTCGGAGCGCGTGACATGAGGCAGGAAGGCGGCACTGACCGCGAGCGGCGCCATGGCGTTGGTTTCAAGCGTGCGGTGCCATTCTCCACGGTCGAGATCGGAGTAACCGCCGCCGACCGGTCCGTAGCGACCGGCATTGTTGATCAGGAGATCGATGGCCTCGCCTTCCAGGTCACCCGCCAGCGACGCGATCTGGCGCTCATAGGTGACGTCGAGGCCGTGGACCTGGATGTCGCCATCGATGGTCGCCAGTTCGCCGACGCCGATGGGATTGCGGCAGGTGGCGATGACCCGCCAGCCGTCGCGGCCATACTGGCGCGCGAACTCGAGGCCGATGCCCCGGTTCGAACCGGTGATCAGGACGGTCGGCATGCCCTTCCCGCTCCCGCCCTTAATTCATCAGCTCAAGGGCCATGGCCGTCGCCTCGCCGCCGCCGATACAAAGGGCGGCTACGCCCTTCTTCATTTCGTATTTGCGAAGCGCGTTCAGGAGCGTGACGATGATCCGCGCCCCGGATGCGCCAACCGGATGGCCCAGCGCACAAGCGCCGCCGTGCACGTTGACCTTATCGTGCGGGATGTCGATGTCGCGCATGGCGGCCATGGTGACCACGGCAAAGGCCTCGTTGACCTCGAAGAGATCGACCTCATCTTTTTCCCAACCGGCCTTTTCCAGGACCTTTTGGATGGCGCCGACCGGTGCTGTGGTGAACCAAGCCGGCTCCTGGGCGTGGGTCGAATGGGCATGGATCTGGGCGAGCGGAGTCAGGCCGCGCTTTTCCGCCTCCGAAAGACGCATCAGCACGAGGGCGGCGGCACCGTCGGATATGGAGCTCGAATTGGCCGCTGTCACCGTGCCGTCTTTGGCGAAGGCCGGGCGAAGGCCGCGGATCTTGTCGAGATTGGCATTGAGCGGCTGTTCGTCGGTGTCGATGACTGTCTCGCCCTTGCGGGTCTTGACCGTGACCGGTTCGATCTCGTTCTTGAAGGTGCCGTCCTTGATGGCGTTCTGGGCCCGGTTCAGGGACTCGATGGCGAAATCGTCCTGTTGTTCGCGTGTGAACTGGTAATGTTGCGCCGTATCCTCAGCGAAACTGCCCATCAGCTTGCCCTGTTCGTAGGCGTCCTCCAGGCCATCGACGAACATGTGGTCCCAAACGGGATTGTGGCCCATGCGGTAGCCGTCGCGCGCCTTCGGCAGCACGTAGGGCGCGTTGGTCATGCTTTCCATGCCGCCGGCGACCATGATGTCGTGGGCGCCGGCCAGAATGTTGTCGTGCGCCAGCATGGCCGATTTCATGGCCGAGCCGCACATCTTGGAAATGGTCGTGCACCCGGCGTCCCAGGGAATACCGGCGTTGTGGGCGGCCTGGCGGGCCGGCGCCTGGCGCTGGCCGGCGAAAAGACAGAGCCCCATGATGACGTCGTCGACGTCGTCCGGCGCCACACCGGCACCCGTGAGCGCCGCCTTGATGGCCGCACCGCCCAGTTCCGGCGCTGAAAGCGCCGACAACTCGCCTTGAAATCCCCCCATCGGCGTGCGTGAGGCGCCGACGATGACGACCGGGTCAGATTGCATGGATTGGTTCCTTTCCTGGGTTAACCGTTCGATACCGCACGCCTCGGGCGCGGCACCAGTTCGCCGCCGCAATTGGGGCATGTGTTTTCCATTTTCTCCGTGCAGGGAGAGCAGAAGGTGCATTCATAAGAGCAGATGAAAGCGGCTCCGTCCGATGCCAACGGCTCCGAGCACGATTCACAATTTTGCTTCATTTCCAGAGACATATTGATCGTATTTCAACTAAAAAAGTAATTCGCTCACGAGCCAGACCATGGTCGCGGCATAGGCGATGACGATGCCGCGTGCGGCGACCGTGGCACCCCGGCTCGTCGTGTTTCCGGCGCACCGCCAGAGCGCCGTCATGGAAAACAGGCCGTAGGCGAGAAATGTCACCAGAAGCAGGCCCATGCCGACGGACAATCCGGCCAGTCCCGCGTCGAGCGAGCCGGGGTCGACGGCGAAGCCGAGGACCATGCCGAGGACCATGACGCCCAAGGCGCAACCGAGCACGATGCCGTGGCCGAACAGCACATAGCCCCAGAACACCTTCCACAGGATCTCGCGGCCGTGCCAGCAGCGTTTCCAGCCGGGTTCCTCGGGCCGGGTCCCATAGAGATCGATGAATTCCGGTTCCTGTCCGGTCATGTGCGTCGCGTTCATCCTTCCAACACCGCCGTCAGGCCGTTTCCTCGAACAGCTCGCGGCCGATCAGCCAGCGGCGGATTTCCGACGTTCCGGCGCCGATTTCGTAGAGTTTGGCGTCGCGCAGGAGTCGCCCCGTCGGGCTCTCGTTGATGTAACCCATGCCGCCCAGGCACTGGATCGCCTCCAGCGCCATCCAGGTCGCCTTCTCGGCGGCGTAGAGGATGGCCCCGGCGGCGTCCTTGCGGGTCGTCTCGCCCCGGTCGCAGGCCTTGGCGACGGCATAGACGTAGGCCTTGGTGGCGTTCATGGTGGTGTACATGTCGGCGACCTTGCCCTGCATCAACTGGAACTCGCCGATCGACTTGCCAAACTGCTTGCGCTCATGCAGATAGGGCACCACCACATCCATGCAGGACTGCATGATGCCGGTCGGCCCAGCGGCGAGGACGGCGCGTTCGTAGTCGAGGCCGCTCATCAGCACATTGACGCCCGCGCCGACGGCGCCGAGCACATTCTCCTCCGGCACCTCGCAGTCCTCGAACACCAGTTCGCAGGTGTTGGAGCCCCTCATGCCGAGTTTGTCCAGTTTCTGGGCCGTCGAGAAGCCCTTGAAGCCCTTCTCGACCAGGAATGCGGTGATCCCGCGCGGGCCGCCGTCCGGGTCCGTCTTGGCGTAGATGACCAGGGTATCGGCGTCGGGGCCGTTGGTGATCCACATCTTCGTGCCGTTGAGCACGTAGCGATCCCCTTTCTTTTCGGCCCTGAGTCGCATGGAGACCACGTCGGACCCGGCGCCCGGCTCGCTCATGGCCAGTGCGCCCACGTGTTCGCCGCTAATCAATTTCGCCAGATAGCGGTCCTTCTGGTCCTCGGAGCCGTTGCGGCGGATCTGGTTGACGCAGAGGTTGGAATGCGCCCCGTAGCTGAGACCGACGGAGGCCGACGCCCGGCTGATTTCCTCCATGGCCACCACATGCTCAAGATAGCCCATGCCGGCACCGCCGTAGTCCTCCTCCACCGTGATACCAAGGACGCCGAGGTCGCCCATCTTGGTCCACAGGTCCGCGGGAAATTCGTTGCTCTCGTCGATGGCGGCGGCGCGCGGCGCGATCTCGTCGTCGGCGAAACTCTGCACCGAGGAGCGCAACATGTCAGCGGTCTCGCCGAGATCGAAGTTGAGGGTCGGGTATTCGTTGGGGATCATGGCTATGGCCTAATCGCTGAGGGTTACTCTACTGCCCGCGGGGGCTCATGGAAATCCAGTTGTTGGCGCACTCAACCGACCACGTCCGGGCGGTTGACGATACGCATCAGGGTCTGCTGCATCAAAGCGCAGACCTTCTCCTCGCCGTCGACGACGGAAACCACCTCGCCCTTGGTGACCGTCAGCGTACGCCCCGGGCGGATGACCTCGCCGCGGGCGATGACCGCCTCACCGGTGGCGGGTGCGACCAGGTTGACCTTGAACTCGACGGTGAGGATGCCGTCGGTCTCGTCGAACAGGGTGAACCCGGCGTACCCGCCGGCCGTATCGACGATGGCCGCTAGGCCGCCGGCGTGGAAAAAACCGTGTTGCTGTGTCAATCCCTCGCCGTAGGGCATGCGGATCTCGCAAAACCCGGGGCCGGCCGCCGTCAATTCGGCACCCAGCGTCTTCATCAAACCCTGTTTGTCGAAACTTTCCCGGACCCGGTCCTGGTAATGCGGGTCCGCCGGTTGGAATGCCGCCACCCGTCCCTCCCTTTGTGCTGGCCGATTTTGTTATCGGCCGGGCGACTGTACTTTACGTTTACGTAAACGTCAATTACTTGGAATCGGCTCTAGCCCCATTCAATCACCCACATTTATTGCCGCCGCCGTCACGGGAAAATCCTGTCGCATGTTCTGTTGCTTGATCTTTAGACTCGCCGGTTCGACCGGTTCTCATAAAATTTGGCCCTACTTACTTCTCCATAACGGACCTATTAGTGGAACCATTTATCGCTGTAACTTTGGCAATGACTCGACAACAAGCCACTCGATTCTTACTGGTTTCTTCGACGGCCTGTCATCGAGGATCAATTTGGCAAATGGGATCGATGGCCCGGAAAGGAAATAATTCGATGCGGGTAAGACCAGCAATACCCACGGACAGCGACGCGTGGAGGCTATTGTGGAAGGGTTATCAAGACTATTACGAGGTGGATTTGTCGGACACGACGGAAGACACATGGGCGCGTCTGTTGGCAGAGGAATCCAACGGCCCCTTATGCCTGGTGTGTGAAAACGAGGGGGACGAGCTGGTCGGTTTTGCCACTTACCTGTTTCATGGCCACACGTGGCAACCTGAACCGAGGTGTTACCTAATCGATCTCTTCAGCACGCCGAAACTGCGCGGTAAAGGTATAGGTCGCGCTCTGATCGAGGCTGTGTACGAGAAAGCCGATGAGTATGGCTGTTGCCAGGTTTACTGGCTCACCCAGGATTTCAACGAAGCGGCCCGCCGGCTCTACGACAAAGTGGCAAAGGTCACGCCGTTCATAAAATACCAGAGGTGATGGGTTGAAGACCTGCCGAGGTCAGGCCCCGGCGAACGCTGCCCGCGGCGATTCCCTGACCGGCAGGTGGACGAGCGCAGAAAAGGCCCCGACCCCGACGCCGACCCACCAGACCATATCGTAGGAGCCGTTGATGTCGTACATGACGCCGCCGAGCCAGACGCCCATGAATGACCCCAGCTGGTGGGAGAAAAAGACGATCCCGTAAAGCGTGCCCATGTAGCGGAGCCCGTAGATCTGCGCGATCAGGCCCGACGTCAACGGCACCGTGGCCAGCCACAAGCCGCCCATGACCAGCGAGAAGACGACGACGGTCGTCGGCGTCATGGGGATCATGATGAAGGCGGCGGCAGCGATGGTGCGACCCGTATAGATGAGCGATAGCAGGTATTTCTTCGACCACTTGTGGCCGAGGGCCCCGGCGACGACGGTGCCGACGATGTTGGCGAGACCGATCAGGGCCAGGGAAAAGGCGCCCAGGGCCTTCGTCGAGTTGATGCCGACGGAGCGGATCAAGCTGTTGGGCGGGATGGCCGCGCAGACTTCCGTAATAAAGGCCGGGAAATGGGCGGTGACGAAGGCCAGCTGGAAGCCGCAGGAGAAGAACCCCAGGAAGATCATCGAGAACGTCGGGTCCTTGAGGGCGGTGGCAAGCACCCGGCTCATGGATTCCGATGGATGCGATGGCGGTTCCGCCTGCTTCGAGCCCAAAAACGGCAAGGCCAGCAAGGTTAGGAGGATAACGCCGGCGAAGACGACGAAGACCGACGACCAGGGCATGACCCTCAGGAGCGCGTCGGCGAAGGGCGGGCCGACGACCTGGCCGGCGGAACCGGCCGCGGTCGCCATCCCTAAGGCCAGCGAACGGTGCTTGTCGGAGGCGGCGCGGCCGACGACCGCGAGGATGACGCCGAAGCCCGTGCCGGCGATGCCGAAGCCGACCAGGACTTCCAGAAACTGGTGCGCCTCGGGCGTGACGGCGACGCTAGAGAGCACCAATCCGAGGGCATAGGTGAAGGCGCCGAGCACGATCGCCTTCTTGTCGCCGAACTTCTCGGCGAAGGCGGAGAACAAGGGCTGGCCGATGCCCCAGGCCAGGTTCTGGATGGCGATGGCCATGGAGAACTCGGAACGCAGCCAGCCGAACTCCTCGGCGATGGGGATCTGGAAGAGCCCGAAGCTGGCCCGGATGGCGAAGCCCGTCAGCAGGATCAGGCTGCCGGCGATGAGGATCGGCGTGAACAGCCGGGACGACGGAACCATCGACGTCATCGGGACAAGCCGCCCATTATTTCCATCAAGTCATGGCGGGTCACCGTCCCGCGCCCTTCTTGTCGTCGAGCAGCGCCTCACATTCGCGCTGGCGTTCGTCCAATTCGGTGAGGATCTCGGCGATATCCGCCTGCTGGCGCCGGAGCGCCGTCTGGCGTTCGTTGATCTTGTCGAGAAAGAGCTTGAGCTGCGCCACTTCCGTGGTGTCGGAGTCGTAGAGGTCGATCATCTCGCGGATTTCCTCCAACGAGAATCCCAAGCGTTTGCCGCGCATGATCAAACGCAGTCTTACCTGGTCGCGGGGATGGTAGATGCGCCGCTGCCCTTCCCGTTCGGGACTCAGCAAACCCTTGTCCTCATAGAAACGGATGGTCCGGGTCGTAACCTCGAACTCGCGGGCCAGTTCGGCGATGGAGAAGACGGTCGCCATGGACGGAGACTACTTGACCTTTACGTAAACGTAAAGATGTCCCCTGTTTTTCCTACAACAGCACGATGGCGGCGAGGCCGAGGAAGACGAAAAAGCCGACCACGTCGGTGACCGTGGTCAGGAAGACGCTGGATGCGATGGCGGGATCGACGCCAAGCCGGTCGAGCGCAAGCGGGATGGCGGTGCCGGCCAGCCCGGCGACGACCATGTTGACAACCATGGCCAGGCCGATGACGCCACCGAGCACCGGGTTTCCGAACCACAGCCAGGCCACGCCGCCGGCGAGCACGGCGAAGATGACGCCGTTGAAGACGCCGACCATCAGTTCCTTGCCGACCAGTCGCGCCGCGTTGGTCGTGGTCAGTTCCTTCATGGCCAAGGCCCGGACGACCACGGTCAGGGTCTGGGTGCCGGCGTTGCCGCCCATGGAGGCAACGATCGGCATGAGGATGGCCAGCGCCACGATCTGGTCGATTGTGGCGTCGAAAAGGCCGATGACGATGGAGGCGACGATGGCCGTGATCAAATTCACGACTAGAGCGTCGGGTGAGAATTTTGAATCGGGGATTCCCTTTTGGCTCGAACCGTGATTCCCTATGAGCAGGAGGTGCTCCATGGGAAAAGCAATTTCATCGGATTTGCGGCTTCGGATAGTGCGCG
>Ga0209680_1000152_pt1 | contig 17627 bp, 15 predicted proteins | sample WorMetLIZISLAND1_FD_187413 | JGI IMG/M metagenome (GOLD analysis project Ga0209680, IMG submission 187413) | Marine gutless worms symbiont microbial communities from Max Planck institute for Marine Microbiology, Germany - Olavius loisae LIZARD... ... | reverse complement strand
GCCTTGCGCTCTTGGATGCGGTCGGGCTCGGGGAGCAGGACTGGTCGCCGGAAGTCCGACGCTATGGCCGCGCCGCTCGAATCTTCGGCCAATGGTAGGTTGCGCTGTTATGTATATAAACCCCTTTAGAAAAGGGCCTGGAAAGAGGTGTAGAAGTAAGGTTTGGGAAGGGGTATGGAAAGAGGCAAGGCACAGGTTGTGCGTCGTTTGCTGAACCAGCCTGGGGTTGCGGAAGTTTCCGATCTGCTCGGTCTCCCCATGGAAGACGTGGAGCGCATCGCCGCACAGGGAAATAACAACGATTTAGCGTACGGTAGGCATTGATGTGCGTCCCGGACCTGGCTAGGGGATAGGATGCGGTTGTCGCCCTCCGCCGACGGTGACTTTACCCTAACCGGCACTTTGATCGCGAAAAGGTTCAGCCTGCAAAGGCACTACGGGCGTAAAGTATGGTCGGTGATGTGACTGGCATCCCGACCCTACATGAACTCCTTGGCGTTTTTTAGGATACCCTCGGTTACCACCCGGAAAAATACGAAGGAGATAACATGGCTAAACTAACAACGAACCTGGCCTTCGCCACTGGTGCCTTGGCGCTCGCGCTTTCAGCCACCGTGTCTGCCGACGACACCGCAGCCGCAGATATGCTCGCGGGTACCTGCTACGGTTGCCACGGCACGAACGGCAGCAGTTCTGGCCCGGCCGCGCCCAGCATTGCTCAGATGGAAAAGACGGCCTTTGTCGAAGCTATGCAGGCATTCCGCAGCGGTGATACCTACGGCACCATCATGGGCCGCATCGCCAAGGGCTATACGGATGAAGAGATCGAACGGATGGCCGGCCACTTTGCGGTCCGGAAGTTCGTCCCGGCCAAACAGAAATTCGACGCGGCAGCGGCCAAGAAAGGCGCCAAGCTCCATGATAAATACTGTGAGAAGTGCCATGAAGAAGGCGGCAAGCCGATCACGGGCGAAGATACCGAGTACTTCCTGCTGGCCGGCCAATGGGTCCCGTACTTGGAGAATACTATCGCCGATTTCCGCGCCGGCCGCCGTGAGATGCCCAAGAAGATGAAGAAAAAGCTCGACAAGCTGATCGAGAAAGCAGGTGATAAGGGCCTGGCAGCCATCAACGCCTTCTATGCCAGCCAGCAGTGAGTTAAGGAGGAATAGCATCCATGAACATGAATCGTCGCGATTTCGTCAAGGCCGCCGGGACCGCTACCGCTGTCGGCATGGTCGGCATTCCACACCTAGCCCTGGGCGCTGGCAACAAGAAAGTAGTCGTCGTTGGCGGGGGTAGCAGCGGTGCTACCGCCGCCCGCTACATCAAGCTGGCGGATGCGTCGGTAGACGTCACCGTCATCGAGCCCAACACCCATTACCACACCTGCTATATGAGCAACGAGGTGCTCGGTGGCGACCGCAATATCGACACCATCAGGTTCGGCTACGACAAAATCAGGGCCATAGGGATCCAGGTCATTCACGCGACCGCTGAGCGAGTCGATCCGGCCGCCAAGGTCGTCAGGGCCGGTGGCAAGAACTATGCTTTTGACCGCTGCCTCGTCGCCCCCGGTATTGATCTGCTCTACGACCGGATCGAGGGCTACAGCGAAGCAGCCAGTCGCAAACTACCCCACGCCTGGCAGGCCGGTGAGCAGACCAGACTCTTGCACGCCCAACTAGAAGCGATGCCCAATGGTGGCACCATCGTCATCGCCGCGCCTCCGAATCCCTTCCGCTGCCCGCCCGGACCCTACGAACGCGCCAGTCAGATAGCCCACTACTTCAGGCAGCACAAGCCCAAATCCAAGGTCCTGATCCTGGACGCCAAACAGAAGTTCTCGAAGCAGGACCTGTTCACCCAGGGCTGGAAAGAACTCTATGGCTTCGGCACCGACCAGTCCATGATCGAGTGGCAGCCAGGTCCAGACGCGGCTGTGGTCAAGTTGGATGCAGACAGCATGACGGTGGAAACCAGCTTCGGCGACGAAATCAAGGCTGACGTCCTGAATATCATCCCGCCGCAACGGGCTGGCAAGATCGCCCAGGTTTCGGATCTCGCGGATGAGAGCGGCTGGTGCCCGGTGGACAAAAAGACCTTCGAGTCTGCCAAGCACTCAGGCGTACATGTGATCGGCGACGCCTGCATCGCTACCAAGATGCCCAAATCCGCCTACGCGGCCAACAGCCAGGCCAAGGTGTGCGCGGCCGCAGTAGTCGCCATGCTTAAGGGTGAGGAGCCGGGAACCCCCTCCTACGTCAACACCTGCTACTCCATCATCGGGAAGGACTGGGGCGTCTCGGTGGCCGCGGTCTACCGGCTCAGCGAAGACGGCAAGACCATCGCCGGGGTCGAGGGCGCCGGTGGCCTGACCCCCATGGATGCCTCCCCTGAGGCCCGGCGGCGCGAAGTGCAGTACGCCCACAGCTGGTTCAGGAATATTACCGCCGATATCTTCGGCTGATGACGGAGCCGTGGGGTGAGTCACCGATTCCCAGGGAAGGGTATGAACTGCAAAAATGTCAAGGACGTAAAGTAGCCCCCTTGCAGGTGCCCAGCCGGGTAACCCTGCAATGCCGGTAGTAACATGGCCCTGAATGATTTGTCGCGAACCCCCAAATAGGATCGGAGGCAATTCCTCCGCCTGGAGGCGGTCTGTGGCGAAATGGGGGTGGTACTGCGTGACCCCGCTTTCTCCTCCAATGTCCATGACCGGCTCGATTTCTCCTGTGCCGTATTTGATCGCGCTGGCGAACTCTGCGCCTAGGCCGCCCACATCCCTGTCCATCTGGGCAGAATGGCCTTTGCCATGGCCTCCGTGGTTGCCGTCATGCAGTGGGATGAGAGCGATATGGTGATTCGATGACCACTTCCTGGGTGGGACCTACCTGCCGGATGTGACCGTCATCACGCCGCCGGTCGCCGGTCGCCGGCTCGTTGCCTTCGTGGTGAATCGGGCCCATCACGCGGATATCTGTGAAACCGTCGGCGGCGGCATGGGGGTCGGGGCAATGGGTGGTGGATGTTCGGGGATCCAGACCCATATGACCAAAACACCTTGAACACCTGATCGAGGTGCTGGGAAGCCACTTTCCCATGCGCGTCACAAAGTACGCTCTGCACCACGAGTCCGGCGGACCAGGACGACCCGGCACGGAATCTACTCAATGACCGCGAGCTGCTGGAAAAGGTCACCTTGGAGGTGGCTGCTGAAGACCGCCTGCGGATCGAGACACCAGGTGGTGGCGGTTGGGGTGAGGTTCGACCGGCAGGATTGACCGACCTTGCCTGGGGTGTAGGTCGGGCAAAGCTGTGGGTACTCTGTTCCCGAGCAAGTCCAATTTAAATGGAGATCGACAAAAAGTCGTCTGTGATGCATAGAGTTGGCTTAATCGGCAGCCGTCTCGGTCGGTGTGGAGAAGCGACGGCTGTCGAAGGGTGTTCGGTTCTTGAGCATGGCGTGAATGCATGTAGTAGTTTACGCATGACGGCACAGACGGCCTGGAGCTTCTTAAGACCTCGTTTCTCGATGAGCTGGGGTAGTAAGACTGTGCTAAGGCCGTGTTGGGGCCGTGGCGTACGGTGCTCAAAGCAGACATATAATGAGGGCAATGCGCAGGTAGCGGTTGCCAGCTTTTGATGCGGTTCGCGGTCAGGGTTGGTGTAGTTCTGCTACGGCGTACCGCGCTCACCGTATCCTACGGGGGTTTAGGGGCACAATTTGCCGCAATTGATATTGATTTGCGGCCGTTTTCCGTGAGTATCCTGTTGGCTCGATATTACTGATAGCTATAAAGCATCTGAGGAGAACCGAGATGTTGAACTGGGACGATCCATTAGCCTTTGTGTCGAACCGGCACGAGAGCTCTAAAATACCGCCACCGGCCGAGTTGCCGAGATCGGTATCCTATGATTCATACCCCATCGGTGACAAACATGTTGAGCTTCAGGCTCGCGATACCGTTGACCCTATGACACTGAGCCAGGGTGCAGTTGCCGATGATGCTCCGACAACTACCGCAGGTACGGCACCGGTGGTGGATCCGAACCCGTTGCCAGTACAGCCGGATTTGGTGGCTTGGGGGGCAGCTGTCTCCGTCGCCGGTGCCGGCGGCCTGCCGGACCGGCCCACCGATCTAACGGTCGCGGGTGGTGCCACCGGCCTGGAGGGCCTGGAGGTGGGTGCCAGCCGGGTGCGGGTGGACGACAAGCGGATTATCAACTGCCGTGCCGACCTGAACCAGCTCGTCCCCTTCAAGTATGACTGGGCCTGGCAGAAATATCTGGATGCCTGCGCCAACCACTGGATGCCGCAGGAGATCAATATGAACGTGGACATCGCCCTGTGGAAGAACCCCAACGACTTGACCGAGGACGAGCGCACCATCATCAAGCGCAACCTGGGATTTTTCTCGACCGCCGACTCCCTAGTGGCGAACAATCTGGTGCTGGCCGTCTACCGGCATATCTCCAACCCGGAGTGCCGCCAATATCTGCTGCGTCAGGCCTTCGAGGAGGCCCTGCACACCCACGCCTACCAGTACGTGGTGGAAAGCCTGGGGCTGGACGAGGGCGAGATCTTCAATATGTATCGGGAGGTACCGACCGTGGCACGTAAGGCAGAATGGGCGTTGTCCTATACCCAGTGCCTTGCCGATCCCAATTTCAACACAGGCACCCCGGAGAACGACCGCAAGCTGCTGCGGGAGCTGGTCGCCTTCTACGTCATCTTCGAGGGTATTTTCTTCTATGTAGGCTTCGTCCAGATCCTGAGCATGGGCCGCCGCAACAAGATGACCGGTACCGCTGAGCAGTTCCAATACATCCTACGCGACGAGTCTATGCACATGAATTTCGGGATCGACGTGATCAATCAGATCAAGCTCGAGAACCCGCATTTATGGACCGAGGAATTCAAGCGGGAGCTGGTGCACATGATCCGCGACGCCGTCAGACTGGAGAGCCAATATGCCCACGACACCATGCCCCGCGGCGTGCTAGGCCTGAACGCTTCCTTGTTTGATGAGTATCTGAAGTTCATCGCCAACCGCCGCTGTGCCCAGATCGGTCTGCCGGAGGAGTATCCGAGGGTGACCAACCCCTTCCTTTGGATGTCCGAGGTGTTGGATCTGAAGAAGGAGAAGAACTTCTTCGAGACCCGCGTCACCGAGTACCGTACCGGCGGCAGTCTGGTCTGGGATTGACAGTAGTCCTGAATAATTTAGCGCGGTTTGGGGGACTGGACGGGTTGCGTTACGCCGCGTTCGGCTCTGTCGCTGTACTTCGGGATCGGGCAGATGTTGGGTACGGGTCATCCATTGATGCAGTTTGCCGCTGGCGTTAGGGGATGTTGACATTCATCTGAGCGCAGGCGATTGCAAGGAATTTTGCGTGCTGACCAAGCGTGGCGAGGAAAAATAGTCGGCCTATTTTGACGAGCCGCAACGCCGTCAGTGTGGGAAAGGGCCGCAATCGGACTGTGAACAGAAGGATGTCAACAGCCTAGTGTAATTCTGCTACGATATACTACACTTATTTCTGTAATAATGTGACAGCTCAAAAGTGAGGTCAGTGAGTGCAGACAGGCGACACGTTAAATTCAAAAGCCTTGTAAATCCTGTTGTAATCCTGTCCTATTCGGCGCTCGCAACAAATCATTCAGGATTGCTTTGCGTTCATTTATGGACGCGCTTGACCCAGGCGCTATGCAGCGTTGTTCGGCGTGATCCGAACAGGTTCTGGCCTTCGGATCGCCGCCCCCATCGTCCGGTCGCTGTACTTGGTGTTCAGCTCCTCCGGTAGTTTCGTGGACACCGAGTACCTCTACTAATCCCTTCTTGCTCCTGAATATCCGAATTGCCTCCGCCTTGGTCATACTTACTACCCACCCTGCAGGGTGAACATACCTATCCATGGTCAACCGCGCGGCTGTTTTGGGCCAGTGATCATACGGCGGGTGGAAAATCACAAGCTGTCTGGGCGACCTTAAACCGGCCGCCACCAGTGGGTGGTTCAGGGTGAATTCGGTGAACTCCTCCAGCACCGAATTGCAGGTAATATCACCGCCGAAGGCGCGCATCACCCGTTTGCAGTAGGCCAGTCCTAGCCGGGTGCCGCCCGCTTTTGCGATGGTAAAGAAGCTGTCGAAGAGGTGATCCAGATTCTCCTCGGCAGTCTCGGGATCCGTGTCCCTGAAACGGAGATAGTCGGCGGCCTCGCCCTACTCCAGACGCAGCGAGATCATGCTCTCGGGCATCCTATTTGAGATAATAGAAGGCGTTCTTCAACAGATTGAACAAGACGAACAGATAGAGGGTCTCGTCACCCCGGAAGCTGAAGTCCGCTCGCTCGTCCAGGACCTCCGCTGGTCGGTCCGGGTGATAGACCAGGAACCGCTGCGCTGCCCAATCCCATTCAGCGTGTACCGTTCATGGGCGATACTGCCAGTCAGGGAACGTAGGGCTTTGCGTCTCTCTTGGAACGCTATGTCTCTTCTCTTGGTGATGTCAAACGCGACAGCGTAGATCAAAACGATGCGAATCAGCACGACGGTATCGCTGCTGACCGGGACCGCGCCATCGACTGCGGGCAGTGTCCGCCTGCCATCGATACCGAACACTGAGACCTGCAGCCCTGCGCGGACCCTTAGCGAAGATCTCGGCGGCCAAACCCTTTAACAGGCGGCTGAATTTGTCAGGCAGATCAATCAGTGTGAATTTGCGTGGTGTCTCGGCATAGCCGATGAAACGGTTCACCGCTTTATCCGGCCGGCGGCGCCAAAGATGGCTAATTTTACCGTACCGAAATCCAGATTGCTTTCCGCACTGGCATGAATGGCCCATTGCTTAAACATAGCTCGGTCGCGGCATGGTCGGTGGTGATTGAGGGCGTGGCCAGCGGTTGAGAGAGCCACCCATAATTACAGGCATAGAGCATCAAGGCGGCACCCAAGGCCACCATACCCAGGCTGCAGGCGTCCGCCAACTAGAAGCGCTAGGAAAAGCTGTCGCGTGTGGAATGCCTTGCCCCGGCTCACCTAAGCCTTGCGCAGGGCTCGGACAGGGCCAGACGGGCGGTGTTCTTGATCTCACGGGGTATCCAGTGCGCCCCTCGCGGTTGATCGCCATGGTCACGGTTTCATGGCTGACATCAATTCCGGCACTCTTCCAAGGCGTGGGAGCAGGGGAAGGGGTGGAGAATCGCCTCAGGCGATTCCCAAAAGGGCTTGTTCAAGGGTCTCTGATACGGGGCCATCCAGTTTCCCGTCGGTGCAGAAACGCCAGTAGGAAAACCCTGTTATCAACCGAGCTGCAACTCAGTTCAGGGAAGGGCGAAAATTCTTCCGCCACCATTGCCTGGGCTGGCATACAGCGTAGCATTCCCAGCAGTGCTTGTAATACTGACCGGGAAACCAAGAGGCCCGGTGACTTCGGTCACTGGGTCCCTTCCTTTTCTAGGGGATTTCCAACCTGCCCGCGAAGCGGACGGGCGGGCACTGCGGTCACCATCGGCATCCGGCATAATGATGACTCGTCATGAGAAAAGCCAATGACATAGGTAAAATATTCTATTAAGTGACGACACCCTTTATCTTATCAATCCATTCTCTATAGGATTCTGACATAGTTTTGGATTTATTTTCGTCGCTCTGCGACATGGTATAAATTCGATAGTTCATTGAGAGACGTATTCTTAAACTAGGCCACCCGGAAGTTCAACCCCCTAGCAGGTTATCGTTCGCGAGAACATATCGGTGAGAACATCGAGCCGTCACGGTTGCTCCTTTGATTGCGCCAAGAAGAAGTCGCCTACGGTGGGGTTGACTTTGTACTTTGGTATTTAGAATCCGCAATACCCGTACAATTACCAGGTTCGTAGGGTCTCTTAGTATTGTGGGTTTCTGCAGAAGGCATTACCTAGAGGGTTTCACACCAGTCGTAATCGTTAGATCAAGCATTCTGATCTTGTTGATCAAAGCCGCACCCTGCGTTTTGCAGCCAGTTCCCGTTAGGGTCACGGTAAACCCGACATATCGTGGGAAATCACCGCCTTGCGTGATCGGCGTGACCGGCACGTGGTCAAGACTAGTGCGGGATCTCACCACGGTCGAAAACAGCCATCACCATACCTCTTGCTCCATCGGCTTTGCCGCATCCCATAAATCAAGGTCAGCGGGTGGCACAGCCTTCGGATCGCACTGCGCAAGCAAATCGGACGAGGTATACCTGCACTTGCGGGCCAACACGTCTTTCCTTCATTGGTCGTATTGAGCGTCATGGATTGGTCTACCGACAAACCGGGGTCCTTCAGAACCGGAGTGGGGGTACAGCAACGGTGCTGTCGCATCACACGTTTAACCCTGTTAAACAGGGGTGTATATTAATAGGTGACGAGTGGATCGTTCAACTCATCTACCCCTTTTCGCCACGGCTAAGATGTCGAACAACGTCCTAGGGTAATGAGGTTTCGGGTGATACGGATGGTGCTGGTTCTTGCCCGGCCTCGCGCTTGAGTGTGACGTCGGTACCGACCCCCCCCATTCCTTGTCCTCATGCCAGAGGGGGAAGTTGCGGACCCCCATTGCCTGCTCGAAACTTCGGGGAAGAAGCCACAGCCGAAGCTCTTGGCAGTACCGCAGGCGGTCAAGCGCACGTCCGGCATCAAATCGAACTTCCTTTGGGACAAGGCGTCCTACGTGCTGGGTGTCTCGCGGCGGGTGGGGGAGCGTGTTGCCCAAGAACACGCCGATTTCAAGGCAACGCACGAAACCGCGCTGGCCAACGCTGAGAATGAAGGCTTGGTGGCGTTTCGCAAGTTCATCGCTGAATGGATGCCAGAGCGGTTCGAGGCACCACGGTTCTCCCCCGATGTGCTCGACGCCAACCTGGTATTCCGTCTCGCGACGGCGAACCGGCGAACCGGCGAACCGGCGAACCGGCGAACCAAGCTACATCCATGAGCGACCGGCAGCTCGCGATTTGGTTGATTCGTGCGACATTCCGCGTACCGGACCACCGTGCGGGGCGCCCGTCTCTGGCTGGTGGGTGGGGCTGGTCCGATCTCAAAGCGCATCGGGAGGGGAGGACACTAAGAATCCGGCCTGCGTGTACGGCCCTGTGCGGCTCTCTAGCGCGTTTGCGGAGAAAACTACGTGCCTTGTATCAAGACCGGACGCCGGACTTTTTACCGCCTGAGGATGTCGAGCTCGTGCGGGTTAAACGACCTCTCGAGGCGTAGGGAGGCCAGGAAGCAGCGCAAACAGTTTAATCCCGTGAACCCCAACCCCCCCAACCCCCCCCAACTAAGGATTACCGGGAAAGGGCTGGAAACGCCGTCAGGACGGCCAGAACATACAGTAAGCGGGAAGACGGCTTAGAAAAACGCGCCCTTGCCCTGGGAGGCGCTGTTTCAACGGGACGGAGCGCGGTAGAGCGTTGCCCGGTGCACCTTGAGCAGCGTGGCTACCTCTTTCACCGGGGCACCCTTGCTCGACCAGCGCGCGACCGTGGCTGAGCTGCTCAGCCGAGAGCAGCGGCTTCAGCCCAAACTTCACCCCACGCGCCCACGCCGCCTTCGGGCCGGTCTCTCTGGGCGCCGGTGATCTGCTCGGCAAAGGTACGGAGGCACCATGTCTGCTGTAGCTCCGCCCGTTACTTCGTCAACTCTTGCCCGTCTGTGTTCACGCGGGCGCAGCCAAACAGTAGGCGCGGGTCAGGCTGACCCGGGACGAAACACCTCCTGTGAGCCACAGAAGCCTCTAGAAGCCCGCCCACGGTGTTTAAGCAGAGATGCCCACAAATCGACCTGATGAGGACGAGATAGACGCCCCGTAAGGGGCATTTTTTGTGGATATGGCTTCGGCAATTGGGTTAGATAAGATCCCCAAGAGAAAAAGGCCCTGTACCTTGCGATGCAGAGCCTTGGATCGGAAATCCCAGTCATCTTGTCATCCCCGACTGGGATCATATGACCGGACGCTATCTCATACGACGACTGGTCCATGAGACGGCCAAGAATGGCGGAGTAACCACCTAGTCGGTACCGGAGAAGAAACCGCTCTCCACCCAGGTACTGTCATCGAGTCGGTAGATTTCTACTGTCTGCTCAACCGGATCAATCAGCCATGCATGCTGTACACCATAGTGGGCATACAGCGGCATCTTGACTTCAAGATCTTTGCTCGCAGTAGAAGGAGATAGAATCTCACACACCCAGTCAGGGACCACCTCGATGTGGTTACCCTTCGGCAGATAAGGCATCCGCTCCCGTCGCCAACCGGCCAAATCCGGCACCGCAACCTCGATGTCACGCACGGGGTGGACCTCCGGCTCGATAAGGAGCCACCGACCGCCAGGACCATCAATACCATTGCCATAGCCGCAAGCGATAGGGATGCCAAGCTAGATAGCAGCACGAGCATGACGGTTAGAAGGTTGTGGCTGGGTATGAAGCTGCCCGTGTAGAATCTCCCCGGTCATGCTCTCGGGTAAAGCCTACAAGTACTCGTAGAGGGTAGGCTTGCGTTGGCGGTTTCATCTGTATCTCTATCTGTACACGTTGGTTTGATCTAGGGCGCGGGTACGGATGCATCATCTATGCTCTGCTAGGGAGTACCCCCAGCTGGGTCGCCTCCGCCTGAACCGACACCCCAAACCGGGTCATGCTGTTTACTTTCGACAGCATCCTACCCACCATGGAGGTTAGCCTGTTTGATTTAGCATATGCCCTCTCGTAAGCCTTTTCTTTTTCCTTCGCCGTTTTTTGGCTTTCGCGCTCTCACGCTCAAACTAGCCCAAAAGTCCAAGGGCATCGAACAGGCTGGCAGAAATCGTCTTGACGGCGGAGAGGCTTTTATAGGCCCATCGTGCAACCGTTCCCTGGTTTCAGGAACGGTAGGAAACCCCGCTGGGCTTCACTCCGCTGGTGTTGGTGCAACGTCAGCCAGTCCCATATGGCCCCGACGCCGTGCGGCTCGCACTCGCCAAGCCAGATATAGCTGTAGCGGTGCCGGTTGTTCTCGGCGTCGAACTCACGCTTGCGGTCTAGCTCAGCGGGAAAGAGTGGATTTGCATCTAGCTGATCTAAACAGATTAAAGAAGACCTTCTGTAGATCGACGTTGATATCAACTTTGTACTAGCCTTCTTCGCGTATGAGGAATGATGAGCGATCTGCCCGGTAGCAAGATCAAGACATCCTTTAATTAAAGGGTTTCGCAGCCTTAAAAGTTTATATTCATGTCAATATTCCACCATCCACCACATGGGCATGGCCAGTAACAAAAGATGCACCTTCGGAGCATAACCATAAAGCTGCGGCGGCGACCTCTTCTGGTCTCCCAAACCGTCTCATCGGATGTAGAGCTATCATTTTCGCAGTGAGCTTCTCATTCTGAGAAAGCACTGGTTCCACCATCGGAGTCTCGATCACACCTGGGCAAACTACATTGATACGAAGGCCTTGTGTCGCATACTCATTCGCGGCTGCCTTGGTCAGCCCGACCACGCCATGCTTGCTGGCGTAATAGGCTACTCCTATTCTTGCTGGTCCCCCTTTCAAGCCGGCTACAGATGACATGTTTACAATGGCACCTTGCCCGTGCTTAAGAATTTCTGGAATTTCATATTTCATACATAGCCATACCCCTTTGAGGTTTATATTCATAACCTCATCCCAAACCGCTTCCTCATATTCCGCTGCTGGGATGCCAGGTGTTCCTCCGATACCTGCATTGTTTACCGCATAGTCCAGCCTACCATATTCGGTGATACAGGCAGCGACCATGGCCTTTATTTCGGATGCTTTCGACACGTCCGTTGGTACAAAATAGGCTTCACCGCCTTGTTCCCGAATCATCGCTACGGTCTCTTCACCTTCTGGAATGCGACGCGCAGCCAATACTACTTTGGCACCTTCTCTAGCGAACGCCAAGGCAGTAGCTCGGCCAATACCTGAATTTCCGCCGGTAACCAGCGTCACTTTCGCTTTGAATCGACCTGTCACTTCAATATCCCCGTTTAGATGGATGTTGAGCAAGTTTCCGTCCGAGGAAGCGGTTTTCTGCCTACTTTACACCACGGTGTAGCCCATTTCCTCTCTCAGCAGACGCTAAGAGGGCGCGGTGACCGGAACCGTTGACATTAATAATGATTATTAAATAAAAACAATAATTTTCTGATTATATTGTATTTTTACATGGAAAATTGACGAATCACTAATTTTGGCCGTTTTGGATGCCCGTAAAATCACCTTACATGTCAATATCTAACCGCACTTAGCACACCATCCGCGATGGGCCCTATCCAATTCTTCCCTGAGTGTAACGGGCCAACATGCTATCTTGTCGGGTCTTCTTTTCCATTTCTCGAGTCACCGAAATAGCGTTCGCTGGGCATGCTGATACCCTTGTCAGTTTCTTATGTTCGCTTGATGAAGAAACCGCTTGGCTTCCTGGTAGATTCTCTCCCTATTCCAATCCTGGTTGGCTCCTTTGAGATCGATCATCAGTTCCGAGATCCGTCTACGGGACTCGGCATCAAAGCTATCCAGGTACTTGCTCACCGAATGAAAGGCGGTGTAGATTAGAAAGATAGAGCGTCCTTGCTTTCTACATATCTTGAGTTCTCACAAATTTATGATATGAGTGGGAAGGTTCCGGGTTCGAGTCCCGCCGCCGCATCTATCTTTCAACTTGCGAGAAAGCAGGAAATCATCTTCAGGGCCGGTTGAAATAAATGAAGGCTTTCTCCGAGTCCCTGTTTGCAAATCCACTGGTGAACAGTGTCGCAGACTGCCATGAAATCCGGGTGGTCCTGTCTCATCTGAGCAAGAGACTTCGGATCAGTGTTCTTCGCCTGCCATTCCGGCGTCGATTTCTGGCCGTCGAGAACCCTAAGACACATTTCAAGCTTGCCCGGCCAGATTTGGGACAAATCCGCTAAGCCACACATGGATTTCACTTTCTGGCGGGTCTTTTCAGTGTTCGGGTTAACTGAGCCGTTCAGGTAGGTCGATGTTCATCTGAAACTCGGCGAGAGATTGACGCTTCTTCCTAGGCGGCATGACTTATCCTCTCCATCTTATTGATCATCCACTGCCACAAATCGCGAACCTCGGACGCCGCGTGGCTGCTGGTGTCGTATTCAGTGACACCGAGTCCAAGGCCGTAGGCGTCGAGGCGACGGGCCGTGGCAACGGTTGGCGACTGGGCACGCATGTCGACCATGGGACCGGCACGGAAGAAAGCAGAAATTGGCGGTTTGGGCGGCAGCATTGACGGGTGGCGAAGACCTCGCTCATGGCGACATCCCACAGCATAGAAGATATTGATGCCCCGGTAGGGTGTGCCGTTGTGGCGACGGGTTGAGATTGATGGGAAGCCCAGGACCTTTAGATTCTCCGGATCGTGGCCGTAAGAGGCGGCACCGGACATACCGGCGCGCTGTTAAGCATAAAAAGACCTATCTTCTAAGGACATACAGGAACGACAGCAACGTGTTGATCAGATCGAGCTGCGGTTGCCGCGAGCGCCGCGTGAAGCGAAAGGTTGACCTCTCGCCTCTCACCAAATGGTCGAAGACCTCGAAACAGACACGTGCGGTTTCCTCTTCAATGCCCCGTAGTTCGTTCACGCCTTGCGGGCGTTGTGCGCGCCGGGTGCCGCCTGGCGGTTGTCAGCTCCAGACGATATCATGCACCAGAGCGGCGGCCAATGCTTCGTCATCGGTAGCGCGGTACTTGTGCTCTACGCAGCAGCACATCGCTGGAAACCGGCCTCTACCCAGGCTAGGAATCGAATCGACCTTACTCGGTCATGAACGGGATACAGACCCCTTGTTCGGCGCAGTATCCCATCAGCGGAGGCAACATGCCGACGCGGCCGGAGCATACCAAGGCCCCTATCATATGGACTGAGACTCGACCGCGCTCGGCACCGTCCAGTTCGATTACGACGTTGGCCCCATCCTTGCGCAGCCAAGCGCCCTCAATGGTGAAGGGTATTGAGGTGGCGGCGCAATCCCTCTCACTCCTCAATGCGCGCCGCCAGCCAACGGCCGACCGGGACGCGCCTGGTGAGGCGCTCAGGATGACACTTTGTCTTCAGAGAACAAGCTTTGCATTTGCACGCCTCATAGACTGGCAGCAGCGTGGGTCCCTCAATTATCACACGTTGTACCTCCGCCGCTCCCCAAGGTCATATTCCTCCCCCTCGAAGACGCGGGTTACGGTAACCGGATCGAACAGCTGGTGCGCAGGAGCGTTGCCGAGAGCACTCTCGCGCCTGATTACGATCATTGGCAATTCTTGAGGATAGCCGTAACCGTCTTGGCCTCGGCCTGGTCCATGGTCAGGCCCTAGTGGGCCTTGACCTGCGTCCAGGCGGCGGACATAAGCACAGCGGCAAGCCGCATTGGACGACATGAAACCGGATCACGCGCCTCTTCGCGCGGTTCGCGCCATTGTACACGACGATCAGCACCTCGGGGTGGGGTGGGACAGATCGTTCGCGTAAGCCAGCTTGCGCGGCAGCGGCCATGAGGCAGCACCACTGTCATGCGCTTCCTTAAGCGACACCAGGTGATCGATGTCAAGATCGCGCGGATCGGTGAAGACGCGACCGGTATTAGGGGTCGTACTGACCGGCAACCGGCAATGACGTGGCACTTGCCGGGACCCAGCGTGACGGCCACGCGGCTTTCGGCGATCAGCACTTCCTGCCGCGTGTTCTGGACAATCCCCATCGGCATCGGCCCACCGGGGAAGATAACCTTCGCGGTCATAGGCTGCGGCCCATGGTCCTGCCTACTCGCCCGTGAGCGTCCCCCGATGGCAGTGATAGCCACCAGCCTCTCGGTTGTGATGACACCCGGAACGATCCAGCCCACCGCCATGGGCAAGGGCGCTGGCGGAGAAGATGAGGGAATAAACAAGGGCGGCGAACTTCATACTTATGCAACATGTTGGGCATCGTTGGTTAAGCGGGGTTGTGCGTCGCATGATATAGGCGCAGTATTTGTATACTTGCGCAGGAAATATGCGACACTTCGTGAAAGACGCCTTGGACAAAACACAAAACCACCGCCGATCGGTTGCCCCAAAGCTCGCTGTTGGGCTACGCCTGCGTGAGCACGCACGGGCAAGAGTTGACGAAGCAACGGGCGGAGCTACAGCAGGCAGGGATGCCCCCGTATCTTTGCCGAGCAGATCACCGGCGTCCAGAGAGACCGGCCCGAATTGGAGCGCTCGCTCGATTACCTTCAGGTCGGGGATGTGGTTGTCGTCACGCGGATCGGCCGGTTAGTGCGGAGCTCCAGGGATTTGTTGGATATCGCCAAGCGTCTGCGGCTCATTGATGCGAGGTTGCGCAGTCTGCGCCGAGCCATGGGCCGATACGACAACACCAGTAAGGTGGTCGGTCCATACCGCGACTGGGATCATCTGTGACCGGCACCCGAAGTCCACGTCAGTACCTGATCAAGCCTCCGGGAGGACAGCACGCGACGCAATCCACCGAACAGGTAGGTGGGGATGGTGACATAGTAGCGGGGCTTGGGCCGTGGACTCTCCAGGGCATGGATCAGCTTCTTAAGTACCGCCTGGGGGAGAAGGGTAAAAGGTTGAACCGGTCCTGCCTGGAGCAGGCGCCTCTCCACGGAGAGATATTGCTCCCGGTGCGGGCTGTGCTCTCGCTCGATATGGGCGCGGAACTTCTCATAACTATTAGCCCTGATCCGGCTCTCGATGGGACCGGGCTCGATCAGGGAAACTTCGATACCGCTACCGACAAGCTCCAGACGCAGGGTATCTGTCAGTCCTTCCAAAGCGAATTTACTAGCCACATAGGCGCCCCGATAGGCCAGGGCTGCCAACCCGAGGACGGAGCTGTTCTGAACGATGCGGCCATAGCCCTGGTTACGCATGACGGGTATGAGGTGGCAGGTCAGCTCATGCCAACCGAGCAGATTGGTCTCCAGCTGGGCACGCAATACCGTGCGCGACAGATCCTCCACGGCTCCCACTTGCGTATAGGCACCGTTGTTGAACAGGGCGTAGAGCTGACCTTGGGTGCGGAATAGAACCTGATCGACTGCATCTCGGATCGTAGCCGAATTGTCCAGATCCAGACGCAATGTCTCCAGACCTTCGTCGGACAGTCGTTCCACGTCCTCCGGTTTTCTAGCCGATGCGAAGACGCGATAGCCTCTTTCCCGCAGACCGTGGGCGCAGGCGTAACCGATGCCGCTGGAGCAACCGGTGATCAGGATCGTGCGTGTTTCCTTTGGTTGCATCTGGCCTATCCCAGACTGGCGGTGGTATCACCTACTCTGAAAAATCGAAGCGCGTGTATAGGGTAACCTCCAGAAACGCATTACGTTACGTGCCAACACCTCACCATATAGCATACCATCCGAGATGGGGCCTATCCAATTCTTCCCTGAGTATACGGGACCAGCATGCGATCCTATCGGGTCTTCTGTATCCATTTCTTGAGTCCCCTGAAGGGGACAGGCTATCACCATAGTAATACGAACGAACTTGTCTCACGGCTGTGGTTTCCCGTTCCGATACCAGGTGGCACGGCTCGTCCCTAGGGCTTCCCACGGTTTCCGACAGCTCAGTGAGTTGGCTTCGTACGCTTCACGACTGACTGCTTCTGCTTCAGCACGTTTTTCCCACTTGCGGGCTGCATCGCGTTCGCGGGATAGGTCTTTGCCGATGATCGCCTTGAGCTGGCTCTGCTCATCCTCGCTGATGCCGAACCTCTCGGTCAGAGTCGCATTCCGGGGCGTGTACAGAGGCGGGTATTTCCGTCCGTTGGGCCCAAATCTATTCGCCGCAGGCCATCTGCTTCTGCTGCATTTTGCTCCAGACGGTGCTCAGGTTTGCTGACGCTTCGTATTTCGGCAGAGTGGGAGTCAACTCCGATGCGAGCTGGTAAGCCTCGTGCCAGAATCCGGATGTCCGTGCCCAGAGATTCAGAGCTGCGAAGTTCACCGCGCATTACGCAACGGCTGTAAGAGGTCCTTGTCGTAGTGGACGTGAAGTCTTTGGATTACGTTATCGTAGGCGCGGATACCTGCTCCTTTGCTGAACGAGGATTGACCTAAAAACGTGTTCCCTCACGCTCACAGAGCTTGATCCGTTTCGTGGCTTTGCTAGATGTGATGCCCCGGACGCCGCTGGTTTACTGGGATACGTAGCAAGAAAATCGAGAACGCTTTGCTTACATATATGAAGCTCTGGTTGTGCGAGGAGTGACCCCGCAACCCAGGTCCTGAGTCCAGGAACTTTTGTGGGATGGGTTTGCCTGTGGGGTCGGCCCTTAAGGGCCGGTTGAGGTTCATGACAGTTTTTTGGGTTGTTTCGTTGTGAAGGTTAGGTGTGGGGCTGGTATACAAAACCGCTAGATTAGCCTCTGAGGCCACCATACTCCTTGTTACTCTCCGCATGTCCGCACGCATTGGGTTCCGGGATGCTTCTAGGTAAGGTTTCAAAAGTTCGGTAGTGCGTCAGTTTGAATTTTCACGCAGCTTTTTTCTTCGAAATGATAAGTGGTTATGGACTTAGATGGCTGTATCGTAATGTAGTGTAGTGTAATAATTAGGGAATTATATACATGACT
>Ga0209680_1000149_pt1 | contig 17694 bp, 16 predicted proteins | sample WorMetLIZISLAND1_FD_187413 | JGI IMG/M metagenome (GOLD analysis project Ga0209680, IMG submission 187413) | Marine gutless worms symbiont microbial communities from Max Planck institute for Marine Microbiology, Germany - Olavius loisae LIZARD... ... | reverse complement strand
GGAATCGCATCAACGGGATCGAGAACTTCTGGAACCAGGCGAAGCGGCATCTGCGGCGCTTTAACGGCATCCCGAAACAGAGCTTTCACCTGTTCCTAAAGGAGTGCGAATGGCGGTTCAATGGAGGTGATCACCGGGAACTGCTTAACCAATTAAAGACATGGGTGAATTCGAGACAAAAACGTCCTTAGCTAGGACAGCCCCTTTCCGAAAGCCGTTTCAACCGATGCTCTCAAGTCGACCGGCGCCGTACCGGGTCAGGTGGATGATCTGATCCTGCGGTTCGTCGAGGCCGAGAATCTCCTCTTTCGACAACCCGAGATAGAGGCCGCGCAACATGCGCCCGGCGACACCGTGGGAGAAGACCACGAGGCGGCCGGCCGGCGGTTGTTCAGAGAGCCAATGTATGATGCGCTCGCGCAGGCGCTCGTAGCTCTCGCCGCCGCCGGGAATGACGTAGTCCCAGCGGCTGACCCGACGCCCGGCGACGTCTTCCGGGTAGCGTTCTTCGATCTCGGCCGTCGTCAGGCCTTCCCACTGGCCGTAGGACCGTTCGATCAGGCGTTCGTCGTAGATGATCCTCTCGACATCGGCGCCCGCCTCGTCACAAGCGATGGCGGCCGTCTGACGGCAGCGGAACTTGGTGCTGCAGTGAATGGTCACCGCCGACCAGTCGTCGATCTCGGCGGCCAGGCGCCGGCCGAAGCCACGCGCCTGTTCGCAACCCTTTAGGGTCAAAGGCGAGTCCATGTGCCCCTGGTGTCGGTCGACGCGGTTCCAGGTGGTTTGGCCGTGGCGTAGCAGGAAGATTTCCGGTTGGTTCATGACAAGGGGAACCCATTCGGCGTCGTGAAGAAGGTCGATGCCTTGTTTCCAGGTCCGGCGGCCTCAAGTCAAGGCGCATATATCCTTGATCTTGTTTCGCACCCTCTCGATCGGGGTCGCCCAGTCGCCCGGCGCCGGTTGGCGGAACAGGGTCATGGAGTCATACCAAGGCGTCGATTCACCCGCCAACGTCCAGCGCCAATCAGGTACGTGGGCGAGCAGGACCCAAACCGGGCGGCCGGTGGCCCCGGCCAAGTGCGCGAGCGCCGTGTCGACGGTTACGATCAGGTCAAGTTCGCCGATCAGGGCTGCGGTCTGGGCGAAATCGCCGAGGCGGTCACCGAGGTCGATGATGTGGTCGGCCAGGCCGGCAGCTTCCAGAGGGTCGCGCCCCGCCGCGAATTGCAGGGAAAAGAGACGGCAACCGGGCATGCCGGCAAGCGGCGCCAGGCTTTCGAGCGGGACCGAGCGTTTTGTGTCCGCTTCGTTGCTTGGGCTTCCGGCCCAATTGAGGCCGATGTTGAACGCTCCCTTGCTGGGCAGGCGGTCTTCGGGCGCAACGGGTACCGGCAGATAGCCCTCGGCGCCGGGGATCGTCTCTTGGGTAATCCCGAGGCGGCGGGGCAGGCTGAGTAGAGGGAGGTAAAAGTCGATTGCCGGTAGCGGCACGCCCGGAACCAGTACGCGGTCGACGCCGGGCGCGTTCTCAAGCAAGCGGACGAGGGGTTCCCGGCACTGCGTGATGACGGCGACCGCTCCTCGGTCCTTGAGGGCTGGCGCGAAACGGATGAACTGGATGGCGTCCCCAGACCCTTGTTCGGCGATGAGCAAGATGGTTTTGCCGGCCAGGTCCTGGCCGCTCCACGTCGGGTGGTCCAGGGAGCCGCCCGGCGGCCGTCCGGCCGGTCCCGCGAACCGATGTTCGTAGTCCGGCCAGCCTTGCCAGTAATCGCCCCGCAGCAGGTGAACGACTCCGCGGTTGTAAAGCGTCTCTCCATCGTCCGGGTTGAGGGCCAATGCCCGCCCGTAGGCGTCGAGGGCTTCGTCCAGACGGCCCAGTTCCTTGAGCGCAACGCCCCGGTTGTTCCATCCGGCGGCTTGGTTCGGGTCGAGAGCGAGACCGCGTTCGACGGCGGCCAACGCATCCTCGGGAAGATTCCGTCTTAAATCGGCGGCCGCCAGTCCGAACCAGGCGGCGGCATTGTCGGGTGCGATGCCGGCAGCGCGGCGGAACTGGACGCAGGCCGCCTCCGCGTCGTCGATTTCGGCCAAGAGGTTCCCCAGATTGAGGCAAAGGTCCGCATTGTCGGGATTTCCGGCCAACGCCTGTTCGAACAACGATCGCGCAGCCGGCAGCTGGCCCCTGCTCCTGAGGATCGCCGCCAGGTTGTTGAGTGACGGGAGGTGGTCCGGGTCCTTTTCGAGATGGGATCGATAGGCTTTTTCGGCAGCCTCCAGATCACCGTCTTTGTGCAGTGCGAGTGCCTTATGAAAAGCGCTGTTCACGGGATGGCGGTTTCTCGTCGGTTGGCGGGCTTGCCGGCAGGACTTCGCCAGCCGGCGATTTTCAGTATAGTCTTTGCGGCGTTCCAATGGGGGAGGAAATCATGGCCCACGGCATGGTCTCGGCACCGCAGCCCGAAGCGGTGGAAGCCGGCGCGCTTGTCCTCAGGGAAGGCGGCAATGCGGTCGACGCGGCGATCGCTTGCGCCCTCGTACAGACGGCCGTCGACCCGCAGATGTGCGGTATCGCGGGGTTCGGTTCCATGCACCTCTATCTGCCTGAGGCGGGCCGCCATCTGGTCCTTGATTTCCATGGTCGCGCGCCCCTGGCCGCGCGGCCCGACATGTGGCAGGACCGGATCGAAAGGGAAACGGAGGACGGCTTCGGTTTTGTCCTTGAGGGCCAGGTCAACGACCTCGGCTACGGCGCCATTACCTCGCCGATGACGTTGAAGGCCTTCGACGAAGCGCTCCGGCGCTTCGGTACCCGCTCACTCGCCGAGCTTCTGAAACCGGCGATCCATTACGCCGACGAGGGTTTCCTGGTGCGTCCGCACATGTCTTACTTCTGGAACCTGGTCGAAGGCGCGGGGCGAGTCCCGCATATCGAGCGCATCCGCCATTTCCCGGAAGCCAGGCGCATCTACACCGATGAAGACGGCAATATCCGCAAGACCGGTGCTGTACTGAGAAACCCGGACATGGCGAAGACCTACAGGCGCATCGCTGAAGAGGGTATCGGTGTCTTCTATGAAGGGGCGATCGCCAAGTCCATAGCCGCAGACATGGCCGCCAACGGGGGGCTGCTGTCGGTCGACGATCTGGCCGCAGTTGCTGTCGACGAGACCGAACCCCTATGGGGAACATACCGGGGTCTTCGGGTCGCCACCAATCGACCACCGGGCGGCGGCGTTATGATCCTGGAAATGCTCAACATCCTCGAACGTTTCGACCTCGCCGCCATGGGGCATAACTCGCCCGAATACATCGCGACCGTGTCGGAGGCCATGAAGATCGCCACCGTTGACAAGGACCGCGACGTCGGTGATCCGCGTTTCGTCGACGTACCCTTGGGCCGCCTGACATCGAAAGAATATGCGGCCACGCGTGCCGCCGAGATCGAACACGGCGATCAGTGCCACGTGCCGCGCCTGGGCGACGGCGCCGACATCAAGGACACAACGCAGGTCTGCGCCGTCGACGAGGGCGGCAACTGCGTCAGCCTGACCCACAGCCTCGGCATGCCGTCCGGCGTTATCACCCCGGGGTTGGGTTTCATGTACAACGGCTGCATGTGCGTCTTCGATCCGCGACCCGGGCGAACCGGCTCCATCGCCCCCGGTAAATCGCGATTCTCCGCCATCTGCCCGACCATCGTCTTCGATCGTGACCGGCCGGCCCTGGTCATCGGCGCGCCCGGCGGCACCTACATCACCATGGGCGTTCTGCAAGGGATATTGAACGCCGTCGACTTCGGTATGAACGCCCATGAAGCGGTGGCGGCGCCGCGGTTCTGTACGACCAGCGATACCATCGACATCACCAACCGCATTCCACGCTTCGTCGAGGCGGATCTCGAGGCCATGGGGTATCCGGTGCGGCGTTCAGCATTGAGCTACCATTTTGCCGGCGTTCACGCCATTTCCATCGACCAGGAGGGGCGCTGGATCGGCGGCGCCGACCCGGGCCGCGACGGTATGGCGTTGGCGGTTTGATCGTCGGTCGCGGTTTGCCGGCCACAGGCTCTTCGTGATAGGCCTTCCGTCATGAGGACAGCGTACCCATCGGAACCGATTGGCGGCACTGGGGCTCGACGACTTCCCGTCCCGGCCTAGGCTCTTGGCCGGGATCACACTGCACAATTCTCAGGGAACGACGTTCCCGCAATCCACTCTTCTTTCATGGTGTGCACATGCCTTGTCATGAACCGATCCTTCACCTTGTCTGCGGCAAGATCGCTGCCGGAAAATCAACGCTCTGCAACCACTTGGGCACGGTTCCCGGTACGGTGCTGATCAGAGAGGACTACTGGCTGACCAGGGTTTTCCCGGACACCATTTCGACACTCGAGGACTATGTCCGCTGCTCCAACCGCATCAAGGACGCGTTGGGGCCGCACGTCGTCGACCTGCTCGGCGCTGGACTTACGGTGGTTCTTGATTTTCCGGGCAATACACCCAACCAACGGGCATGGATGCGCGACGTCATCGACCGCTCCAGTGCATCGCACCGCCTCCACTACCTCGATGTGCCGGACGCAATCTGCAAAGCCCGCCTGCGGGCGAGAAATGAAAGGGGGAATCACGAATTCACGGTTTCCGATGAGCAATTCGATACGATTACCCGCTATTTCGCGCCTCCGTCTCCGGATGAAGGGTTCGATGTCGTTGTCTACGGTGAGGGCCGGGCCAAACCAAGCCCGGCCCCGGATTGACCGCTCGTTCCCCTATTGTGCAGACAGCGGATTAAGGCATGTAAATGCGCGTTAAATTTCCATTTTTTGGAACTATTCTAATCATTCAAAATCCCGCTATAGTATCGGCATCTTTCTTTAGGGGGGCGTCCTAAATGAATTACGTCAGTCGGGAAGTTCCGCTCGAGGAAATTTTCAGTTCCGAATGCGGTAACCTCTATAAACATTGGAATGACCTGCGCGGAGAGCGATTTGCACCCTCTTGGCAGGACTTTGATCTGCCGTCCCTCTCCCGGGAGATTTCCGCGAACCTGCGAGTCGTCGACGTTCTCGATGACGGCGCGGATTTTTTCTACCGCTATTGGGGAACCGGCATGGTTTCCATGTGCAAGTCGGAAAAGTCAGGCAAACGCCTGTCGGAGACCCCTGGCCCGCGGACGGCTGAGCTCTTCGCCGAGTATCGGACCGTATTCAATTCCCGGGAACCGCTCGCCATCATTCACGATGCCCGATGGGCGGACAAGCATATCGATCTCATCGCACCGGCTATCCGGCTGCCGCTTTCGTCGGATGGGCAAACGGTCGACAAGATCCTCACGTTCACCGATCCGCAAGGCCACGAGGAAAAGTGGGGCGCCATGTTTGAGGCCGCCGCTGGTTAGTCTGGCGTGCTTCGAAGCGAGCGGATCAACCGTCAAGCGACAGTTTCATACCCTCGTGCGAGGCGACGAAGCCTAGGGATTCGTAAAGACCGCGAGCATCGAGACGGTCCTTGTCGGTTGCCAGATGCACCAGGCCGCATCCACGCCTCTGCGCCCGCTCGATGGCCTATTCGAAGAGCTTGCGGCCGAAGCCTTTGCCTTGCAGTGCGCGTAAAACGCGAAGGCTTTCGATCTGGCCCCGTTCCATGCCGCGGCGTGACAGCCCGGGGATGTCGGTCAATTGGAGGCACCCATTGACGGCGCCGCCGGTGTCTAAATTGAAAAACTCGTTGCGCGGGTCGGCATCCAATGCCTCGAAGGCGGTAATGTAGCAATCGGCCGGCGGTTCCCCGAGGGTCTCCCGGGTGGCTCCGAGCGCGTCATCGGCGAGCATGGCAATGACGGCGGCAAGGTCCTCACGCGTCGCTTCGCGGATTTCGTAGCCTTGATATTCGGTCATTGGGGACCGCCCGTGAGAAGATTCCAATGCTTCAGCTTCTAGCCGCCCGCCGGCAGCTGGTCCTTTTTCGTTGCCCTAGATCGGCCTTTGGATCCATGCGCCCAGGTTTTCGGCGACAGCATCGGCGACCCCTTGCCAGTCGCCGGGCCGGGCCTGGCGGAACAGCATCAGGCTCGGATACCAGGGACTATCGTCGCGCTCGAGAAGCCAACGCCAATCGGGCAGGTGCGGGAGCATTACCCAACAGGGTCGCGCCAGGGCGCCGGCAAGGTGGGCAATGGCGGTATCGACCGTGATCACCAGATCGAGGGACATCAGCGTCGCCGCCGTGTCGGCGAGATCGCGGTCCCCGGCGGCGCCGTCGACCAGCCTCCCTCCAAGCCCGAAGCGGTCGATCTCGTCAGCCCCGTTCAATTGCAGGCTGACGAAATCGGTATTCGGGCATTCGAACAGAGGTGCCAGCGTTTCCAGCGAAAGCGACCGCCTCGCGTCGTTAATGTGGTCGGGATTACCGGACCAGCTGAGGCCGGTGCGGCGGCCGGCTGCGGCTTTCGGGGCGGAGCGGTCTCGCGGTACCGATAGGTAGGGGACCGAGCCGGGAAGCGTATCGTCGGCGACGCCGAGGACCCTTGGCAGGCTCATCAACGGGATATGCCGATCGAAGTCGGGCAAGGGCGAGCCGCGCGCGATCACGCGCTCGATGCCGGCGGCCGTCCGCGCCAGAGCGGCAACGCGTGGCTGGCAAAGAAGGGTCACCGAAGCGCCGCGTTCGGCGAGTGGCCGGCAGAAGCGGAGAAACTGAAGGGTATCGCCCAGCCCTTGTTCGCCGTAGACCAAAATCCTCGAGCCTCGAATGTCCTCGCCCTGCCACTCCGGTTGCGGATAACCGGGTTTCGGCGGCACCCCCGGCGCGTTGAAACGGGTTTCATAGGCCGGCCACCCGCGTTCGAAGTCGCCGGTCAACAACAGAGTCTGGGCACGGCCGTTGGCGGCCGGCCCGAGAGCGGGCTCGATGGCCAACGCCCAATCATAGGCGGCGACGGCGCCGTCAAAATCGTGCAGACAACGCCGCGTGTTGCCGAGATTGTTCCAGGCCTGGACCATGTCGGGCACCGCTTCGACGGCCGCTTCGTAGCACGCGGCGGCGGCCTCGAACGCTTCGAGCTCAAATAGGCGGTTACCGACATCGTTCTGGAATGGCGCGACGTCGCGAGTGAGTTCGGCAGCCCGGTGGAACCCTCGGTAGGCTTCGTCCCTTGCACCGCGGTCGCGGGCCAGATCGGCGAGATTGGCCCAGGCCTCCGCATAGTCCGGATTGAGCTCGATGGCCCGCAGGAGGCTGGACCTGGCAGCTTCTTCGTCGCTGGCACGCCGCTGCGATCCGGCCAGGCCATTCCAGGCCTCGGCCGAGCCCGGGGCCAGGCGGACGGCATTTTGCCCGGCTTTGACGGCACCTTCGATATCGCCGGAACCGCGCAACGCCACGCCTAGGTAACTCCATACTTCGGCCCAATCCGGGTGGTGCTGAAGGATTACCCGATAGCGCTCGATTGCGTTATTGAACCGGCTACTGCGAAGATCGGTCAGCGCTTCGTTCAAGGCGCGATCCAGGTCGGACGGGTTTTCGCGCACTGTCACGGAAAGATCACCTGGCGCCCGTTGGTCCGGCTATGGTCATTCCCGTATCCGGTTTGATAGTATGGCCACGTCCCACCCTGTGCAGGGACGGTCGGGGATCGGTTTTCCGAAACGGGCAGCACTGGCGAGACACAAGGGGGAAAGTTACCATGGGCATCTTCAATATGCTGGTCGAGCACCATAAGAAAAACAAGGTTCGCTCCCAGAATTTCGATCTGTTCAAGGCCTGTATCGCCGCCGGCGCGCTCATCGCCATGGCCGATGACGATATGGTGCGACGGGAGCAGGCGGCGTTCAACACCATGCTGAGGGCCATCGATAAGCTGAAGATCTATCAGACCACCCATGGCAAGGAGCTCTTTCAGGAGTTCGTGGAGAAGATCCAGAGCGATCCCAATGACGGCCGCGCCGAAGCCATGAACGCGATCGCGGCGGTCAAGGAAAACTCCGATTGGGCGATGACGCTGTTGATGATCGCGGCAACGATGATGGAGGCCGACGGTGAGATCCACGAGAACGAGCTTGAGGTCATCGGCCAGATCGGCGACATGCTGGGGATCGATTCGAACACCGTCGAAGCCCTGAAGATCGATATCAAGGACGAGATCTTCCGCGTCTGACCGGTCTGATGACCGACGGCTTCACGGTCTTGGCCGCGTCATCGTGAACACGCTCTCCACCGACGTGTAGTCCTGATAGCCCATGCGCGCCACCGGGCGGACGCGTTCGATGTCGATCAGGCCGTCCTTGAGAAAGGCGTCGCGGATGTGCACGCCGACGACGCGGCCGGTGACAATGGCATTGCTGCCGCCGTGGCGGTCGGGCGGCAAACCCAGGGTTTTGTAGAATATACATTCGAGATGGATGGGTGCGGCTTTGACGCGGGGCGGGGCGACCAGTTCGGACGGTTCGGTCTCCAGTCCGGCCAGTTCGAACTCGTCGATATCCGGTGCCGCCGGTGCGCTCGACGCGTTCATCGGTTCACGCAGCTCCCAAGTCACCATGTTGCAGACGAACTCACCGGTCGCTTCCGCATTGGCCCCCGAATCCTTGAGGCCGCTTGGCTGCCGGCCGCCGGCGGCGAACATGACCATCGGAGGATCGCCGGAAACCCCGTTGAAGAAACTGTATGGAGCCAAGTTGACGACACCATCGGCGCTGACACTCGATATCCATCCGATGGGACGCGGAACGACGCAACTCTTGAAGGGGTCGTGGGGCAATCCATGCGGCTCGTTGGTATTCCAGAACATCTTCTCTCCTCGAATTCTCGGTCCTTCGGCCACCCGATGCGGTTACGGGCTGTAATGTCACCTTCAGGAAAATAGGAAATCGTTAGGCCGGCGGGAAGGTGGAAACGCGTCTGGTCCGCGCAAAACGGCTTGACGATATGCACGCGATCGCAGTTTCATTGAGTTTAGAAGATACCGGGGGGTAGAAAATGCTGCATAACTTTTTCGATCTCATGGAGGCCTATGCACGGGCCGACGACGATGATAACCGCGCCGCTATCGATGCCGAAGTCTGGGAGACCTATGGTGTCGAGAAGGCCGTCTTCATTCTCGATATGTCGGGATTCTCCCGGCTCACGGAAAAACGCGGCATCGTTCACTATCTTTCGATGGTCCGCCACATGCAGTTGGTGACGAAACCGATCGTCGAACGCTACGGCGGTGGAATCGTTAAATTCGAGGCCGACAACGGTTTTGCCTGGTTCGAAGAGGTGTCGAAGGCCATTCAGGCCGCCGTATCCATCAACATCGCCTTCGACGCCATGAACCTGATGACTCAGGACGACCTCAACATATATACGGCGATCGGCATCGATTACGGCCGTTTCCTCCTGGTTGATGACCGCGACTTCTTTGGCGCACCGGTCAATACGGCGAGCAAGCTGGGTGAGGATATCGCCGGCGCCGGCGAGATTTTGGTCATCGCCAATGCCATGTCGCATGTGCCGGAAAGCTCGGGATTCAAGACTGAACCCGAGACTTACGAGATTTCAGGCGTTACCATCGAAGCCCGACGTATCCTCTACTAATACGGTTGGCCAATAAAACTGGAACGGATCCAACCGCGGTTGGAAACGGGTTCCGAAATTGGGAGCTGCGGAATGGCAGACATCACGACATCGCCCCTGTTCATCTTGGCGACGGCCCTGGCCTACGTCATCAATGCGGATAATGAAACTACATTTGAGGAAAAGGCGAAACTGATTACCGCCTTCGGCAAGCACGTGAGTCGCGGTGAAATGACCAACGAAGAGCTTCACGCGGTCATGGACGACGCCTTCGAGTACGCCGCCCGGACCGAACTGGACCTTTTTCTCCACAACGTGACGCCCAACCTGTCGCCCGGCCAGAAGGTCGCCATCTTCATCAACATCTATGACACGATGCTGGTCGACGGCATCGTCATGGCCGGCGAAAAGGCGATCATCAATAAGTTCATCGGGGCCTTCGACATCAGTCGCGATACGGTCCGCGCCATCCGCGAGGTCCTGATGATGAAGAACGATACGGCGGTCTTTACCGACCGCACCCATCCCTACAACGAACCGTCTTACCGGTTCGAATTGAAGATCTATGATGCCGGCGTCAGCGACAGCCTCCATGCGCCGCAGTTGACCGACAAGCTGCCGGGCATGAAAGAACGGTGGAAGGAAAGCGACAAGCCGAGTTGAGGGTAGGCATCTCGGCTAATCCGTCACCGGACTACTTGCTGGCGAAATAATCCCGCAGGAAATTCTTCAGGCGCGGCTGCGGCGTGAACTTGGCGGCGAGCTTGCCGTCTTTGACACGGACCACGTTGGCGAAACCGGTCGTCTCGACCGCCTCACCCTTCATGTCGCCCATGAGCTTGAACTCGAAGTACTGGTTGCCCCTGAGGTTGCCGTCATATCCCGTCACCGCGAAGCCGCCCATGGATACGTCGAGGACCTGGTACTCTGGTCCCGAGCGGCCGGCGTCATCGAGGACGGCAAGGGTCTCGCCGTCACACTCGACCCGTTCGTGCTCCCGTTTCGGGCCGTCGCCCCCCTTGTCGTCGCCGCCGGTTATCTTTTTCAGCCAGGACATCCGTTTCTTGCCCCTGTTTCGAAATTCGGCCCCTACTTTGTCATGTTTGGCCGAAGTTTTGTAGGTCTCAAAGTAAAGTTACGAAATCACCGTTCCTTAAGCGCCAGGTTCATCTGCCCGATATAGGGATCGAGAAGATAGCGCATGACTGTCCGGGTTCCAGTCTGGATGCTCGACTGTACCTGCATGCCCGGCGACAACCGATAGCGCAGCGTACCCCGTTCAAAGAACTCCTTCTCCGGCACGATACGGACTTTGTAAAAAGACGATCCTTCGCGGGTGACAATGGTATCGGGGCTGACGTGGACGACCTTGCCCGAGAGCGTGCCGTAGCGCGCCGCCTCGCCGGATGCCAGCTGCACCCGCGCCTCCTGGCCGACACGGACATAATCGATGTCCTGGGGCTGAAGGCGCGCTTCGATAAGCAGCCGGTCGTCGCCGGGCACGATGTCGAGGACCGTTTTGCCGGCCTGTACGACGCCGCCAACCGTCACCACGTAGAGGGTCTTGACGATACCGTCGACGGGAGCCCGGAGCACGGTGCGCCTAAGGCTGTCCTCCGACTTGCGGATGCGCTGCGACAGCTCCTTATGGGTGCGCCGGGCATCGGCCAGTTCCTTCGCCGCTTCCTCGCGGAAGCCGCTTTCGATAGCCTTCAATTGCGCCTTCGCCGCGTTCTGGGCAGCGACGGCACGGGGCAGCAGGGCACGGTCCTCCTCGATGCGGCCCTGCAGCGACGATTCCTCCTTGAGGAGGTCGAGATGGGCCATGCGGTTGGTCAGGTCGAGCTTGATCAACTTATTCGAGATCTTCAGCTGCTCGCGCACCAGATCGAGGCCTCGCGTGTTGTTTCGCATGCGTGCCTTGACCTCCATGATCTCCTGTTCCTTCTGCACGATTTCCTCGCGTTGGGTGGCGAGTTGGTTCTCGACCCGGTTGCGCCGGGTCCGGAACAGCGACTTCGCCTGGCTAACCAGATCCGGCTCGCTGGCGGCCAGTGCCGCCGGATAGGTGAGATCGGCCTGACCCGACATTTCGGCCTCGAGGCGGCCAATGGAGACCTCCAGCGCGGCGAGGCGGATTTTCAGCTCTTCAACCTCGGCTCCGGACCGGGTCGGTTCCAGTTCGATCAAGGCTTGGCCCTGGGTGACGGGATCGCCCTCCTTGACCAGGAACTTCCGCACGATGCCGCCTTCCAGGTGCTGTACCGACTTGACCTGACCGGCTGGGACCACCTCGCCCATAGCGAGGCTGACAACGTCGAGCTCACCGACCGTCGCCCAGGTCAGAAAGACTCCGACCAGTGCCATGCAACTGGCCAGGAACAGGTGAGTCCCCGCATTGCCGCGCTTTTTACGGGGCTCTTCTTGCGGCTCCGTGCCGGCGTCCGTTTCCGGGTCTGGCGTTGGTTGCCTGGTCATCCGCCGCTCTCCCTTCGTCCGCCAACGGGTAGCGCATCCCTGTCTTCGACGGCCTGGGCCGTCGTCGGAGGTCCCGAGGTCAGGGTCAGGTTGGGAACCGGCTTGGCGTTGAGGTCGAGGATCAGCCGGGCACCACGGACAATCACCGGATCGGCGGTGACGACAATGATCGTGCGTCCGGCCTCGGCGAGTTCCTTCATGATGGCATAGACGGCGGCGCAACCTTCCTGGTCGAGGCCTTCGGTCGGTTCGTCGAAGACGACGAGGCGGCCGTCCGTGGCGATGGCGCGGGCCAGCGCCAGGCGGCGGCGGATGCCGACGGCCAGTGTGCGGCCGTTGTCGGTTATCGGCGTTTCCAACCCGTCGGCGCTTTCGTCGATGAAGGGCCCGAGCCCGGCCTTGCGGAGGACCCGATTCAACGCCTCATCGTCGAGGGCCGGGTTGACGGCTTCGAGGTTGGCGCGGATGGTGTCGTTGAGGAAAGTCGGTTCCTGCGGCATGTACATAATCTGGCGCCGCCACCACGCGGGCGCCATCTGACGCACTTCGACTCCGTCGCCGAGGAGTTGCCCGCGTGTCGGTTCGACGAGGCCGACCAGGAGCCGGGCCAGTGAGGTCTTGCCGGCCCCGTTGCGCCCGCGCACCAGCAGAACCGACCCCGGTTGCAAGGTCAGGCTCAACGACTCAAATAGCGGTGCCTGGGCGCCGCCGTGAGCGAAGGCGATGTCACGGAATTCAACGGAACCCGTGTAGGTCTCGAGCGCCGACCCGCCGTCCGCCTCGACCGGCATCAAGACCAGTTGGCGAACCTTGTCGAGGGCCTGTTCGGCCTTGGCCATGGCGTCGCTCAACTGAGCCAGCTTGATCATCGGTCCGAGGCCTCTCGCGGCCAGGATGTTGGCGCCGATCATGGTGCCGACATCGAGCTCGCCGGCGACGACGAGTACAGCACCGGTGGCGATGATGGCGACACCCATCACCGCTTGCAGGCTCTGGGTCAGGGTCTGGGCCATGCCTTGGCGGCCGCTGACCCGACGGCGCAGCGTCTGACTGTGATCGACGAACGTGCGCCAGGCCTTCATCATCGGTTCATGGCCGCCGAAGGCCCGGATGGTGTCGGCAGCGCGACCGGCCGTCGAAACCAGGCTGTTGCCGAAACCGGTGACCTGGGTCAGCTGCTGGGTAATCGGCTGAGTCAGGCGCTGGTTGATGACGCTGAAGAGAAAGGCGCCGACGATAAAGATCGAAGCGATGCTGCCAAGGACTGGATTGAGCAGAAAGAGCGCAGCGACGAAAACCAGGGCGAACGGCACATCCATGACGGCGGCCATGTTGGGCGCGTTGTACGTGGTCTCGACCGTCGACAGTCCCTGGACGGTCTCGCGGCGCTCGCCGGCCGGGATGCGTTCCAGGACCTCTGTCTTGGCGGTGACCATGACGCCGAAGGCACCGACGGCACGTTGCTCATCCCTTTCAGCCAGTTCGGTGGCGGCGATCATCAGGCGCGCCTGACGGAACCCCATCTCGAGCACGATGGCCGCGAGCACGCCTGTGGTCAGCGTGATCAGGGTCGCGTCGATGCCGTAGGCGACGTAGCGGTTGAGGACCTGGATGACGAAAAGAGGCGAGGCCAGGGCCAGGAGATTGGCGAAAAACGACGCGAGCAGAAGCTCCGCCGTGATGACGGGCCGTGCCGCGAATCGCCGGAAAAGTTCCCTCATGGGCGAATCATCTCAGAAGTTGTAATAATTCGCAATGAATCCAGGCGCTTAGTTTTTCTTCCGTCGGGTCCAACCGACGCCCTTGAGGAAGTCGAGGATGGGCGGGCGGACGAGATCGCCGTACCATTGGGCACCGGTCCGATTGAAATGGCCATCCGACAGCCGGAATGTTCCTCGACGCTTTTTCCAGGCGCGGCCCGACGGCATGAGATCCGTCGTGTCGACGAAGAAGAACCCGGGTGTTTCCTTAGATAAACGTTTGAGTTCACGGCGTGCGCTTTGGAATAGCCGCATCTGCGGGAAAGAAGGATCATCGCCGAACATTTCGCGGTCGGCCGGTACCCAGACCGCCATTAGCGGCAACCGTGCATCACGGGCGATGCCGATCAGGCGTCTCATATGGGCGGTGGTGACGGCGACTATCATGTTGATCGACTGCGCGTCGCTTTTGTTTTCCGGAAGTTGTGCGGTGAACGCCGGGGCTGCGTCGATCCCTTCGTTGGCGGGTTCGCCCTGTCCCTCTTGCGGCGATGTGGCGACAGTCGGTCGGTCGAGGCCGCGTTTCCAATCGAGTGCGCGCTTCAACTGATCCTTGGCCAGGACGAACAGGTGCGAGTTGCGGTTGAGCCAGGCGTAGGGCGTATGGTTGAGGAGCCGGCGTTTCCAGGTCGAAAACGGTTGCACGTCGATGAGCCGGACCTCGCCTGTGCCGTCGACGGCAAACTCGGTGACCCGGTAGTCGATGTCGGTGACGACGTTGTCGATGAGGTCGTTGTTGTTGATGAAGTAGATCACGGCGGCCGGCTCGACGACCGGGATATGGCGCTCGAGGAGCTTCTTGACGTGCCCCGTCGAATAGCCGCCGACCCCGGCATTGAGGAACTGCACCGATGGGTCGGCTTCCTCGGCGGCGGCCTTGAGGGCGGCGAAATAGGTGTCGGCGTACTCGAGCCCCCAGCCGAAGGTGAAGCTGTCGCCATAAACAAGAACCCGGAGCCGCTCCGGAGACGGGTCGACCTCTTCGTCCATGCGAAAGCCCGTGGCGTTGGTGCGCACCCGGTAGGGGCCTTCCTTGGTGTAGGCGTCGACGTAGTCGGCGTTGGCCGCGACATAAGTGCCGAGGTCCGGGTCGGGCCGCGCGTAGCCGCGGACCAGCTCCTGCGGCATGGTCGTCCGTACGCCGACTTCCATGGCGCCGAGGCCGAGGGCGAAGATCGCCACCAGCAGGATCAGATTGATGAAAAACCGTCCGGCCATGCCGGTTTATGGCACGACCCGCTGGGAATGATCAAACGTAGGACGCAATTTCCTGGTTCGATGAGCGATCAGGCGCGCTACCCCTGGCCGCGCCCAGGGGTTCGGCGTATATAGTCCCCATGGACGGATTACCCCTTTTCTCCCCGCCGAAACGCTCGGCCGTTGAAGACGGAAGGCGCTTCGTGCTGGCCTCGCCATTCGATCCGGCCGGCGACCAGCCGCAAGCCATCACCGAACTGACGGCGGGGCTCGAGGCGGGCGAGCGCGACCAGGTGCTGTTGGGCGTCACCGGGTCCGGTAAGACCTTTACCATGGCCCATGTCATCCGGAACCTGAACCGCCCGACCCTGGTCCTGGCTCCCAACAAGACGCTGGCTGCCCAGCTCTACGGCGAGATGAAGGAGTTCTTTCCGGAAAACGCCGTCGAGTACTTCGTCTCCTATTACGACTACTACCAGCCCGAGGCCTACGTGCCGAGGACCGACACCTACATCGAGAAGGACGCGTCCATCAACGAGCAGATCGACCGCATGCGCCACGCGGCGACCCGCGCGCTCTTGGAGCGCTCCGACGTGGTCATCGTCGCCTCCGTCTCCTGCATCTACGGCATCGGGGCGGTGGAGACCTACGCCGAGATGACGGTGAAGCTCCGCAAGGGCATGCTGATCGAGCGCAGCGATTTCCTGAAGCGTCTGGTCGAGCTCCAATACAAGCGCAATGACACGGCCTTTTTCAGAGGCGCTTTCCGGGTCAGGGGCGACGTCGTCGAGGTCTTCCCTTCGCATCTGGAGGACCGGGCCTGGCGCTTCTCGCTGTTCGGAGATGAACTGGAGGCGATCTGGGAGATCGACCCGCTCACCGGTGAAAAGGTGGGCGCCATCGAAGAGGTCATCGTCTACCCCAACTCTCACTACGTGACGCCGCGTCCGACTCTGTTGCAGGCGATCCCGCAGATCCGCGCCGAGTTGAAGGAGCGCCTCGAATACCTTCGCGACAACGAAAAACTCTTGGAGGCCCAGCGCCTAGAGGAGCGCACCACCTTCGATCTGGAGATGCTGGAGACCACCGGGTTCTGTTCCGGCATCGAGAACTATTCCCGCTACCTCACCGGCCGCAACCCGGGCGAGCCGCCGCCGACGCTGTTCGAATACCTGCCTGAGAACGCGCTGATCATGGTTGATGAGAGCCATGTGACGGTGCCGCAGCTGGGCGGCATGTTTCGGGGCGACTACAACCGGAAATCGACCCTGTCCGAGTTCGGCTTCCGCTTGCCCAGTTGCGTCGACAACCGGCCGCTGAAGTTCGAGGAATGGGAAAGCATGCGCCCGGATACCGTCTTCGTCTCGGCGACGCCGGGACCCTGGGAGATGGAACGCACCGGCGGTGTCTTCACGGAACAGGTCGTCCGCCCGACCGGACTGATCGATCCCGAATGCATTGTCCGGCCCGTCGAGACCCAGGTCGACGATCTCCTGGGCGAGGTCCGCGACATGGCCGCCAAGGGCCTGCGTACCCTGGTGACGACGCTGACCAAACGCATGGCCGAGGATCTCACCGAGTATATGCACGAGCACGGCGTGCGGGTGCGTTACATGCATTCCGACATCGATACTCTGGAGCGCATCGAGATCATCCGCGATCTCCGTCTGGGCGCCTTCGACGTCCTGGTCGGCATCAACCTGTTGCGGGAAGGGTTGGACATCCCCGAATGCGGCCTGGTCGCCATCCTCGATGCGGACAAGGAGGGCTTCCTGCGCTCGAAGACCTCATTGGTGCAGACCATCGGCAGGGCGGCCAGGAATGTGGACGGGCGCGTCGTCCTTTATGCGGACCACATGACCGACAGTCTCGAGTACGCCATCAGCGAAACCAACCGGCGGCGCGAGAAACAGCGGGCCTACAACGAGGCCCACGGCATCACGCCGGAAAGCGTCAAGAAGGGCATCTCAGAGATCATCGACAGCATCTACGAGCAGGATTACGTCACCGTCGACACCGGTGCCACCGGCGAGACGCAGCTGGTCGGCCACAACATCGCCGCCGTCATCGACGATCTTACGGAAAAGATGAAGGCGGCGGCCGCCGATTTGGAATTCGAGGAAGCGGCCCGGCTCCGTGACGAGATCCGCCGCCTGGAAGCCACCGAGCTTGGCCTCGACAAGCCGGGTGTGTCGAGGAAAGCCGCCTGGCAGCCCAAGGGCAAGAAGAAGAAACAGCGCCGGGGACTGTAAGGGGACATGGGTCCCGCCATCGGCGGTCAATCGGCCCATACACTTTCGAATATCCCGCCGCTCACCGCCCCGGCGAAAGCGGCAGTCTAGTTTTGACGATCAGAAAAGCGGGCTGAAGCGGACAAATCATTCTAAGAATCCTGCGGCTGCATACCCCCCAAAGGCGCCATGCCGGTTCTCACAGTCCGGTCCCAAAACGTCATGGGCGCGTCAAGCACGGCCATGACGATGGGTTTGGGCTGCTGTCAAAGAAACCCTCGCCGGTATGGAATTGACCGTTGCGGGAATAACCCGGCCAAGATAGCAATCCAACCTCGACGTCCTGTGTGGATGGCTCCCGCGTTGCAAGGACTTTTTGACGACATGGCGGCCAAATCGGGTACGGTCTTGTGTGCGGCCTGTTGACGCGGTGTTTCTGAACCGCTGGCCCTGATGGTATCCGTGGAT
>Ga0209680_1000147_pt1 | contig 17862 bp, 12 predicted proteins | sample WorMetLIZISLAND1_FD_187413 | JGI IMG/M metagenome (GOLD analysis project Ga0209680, IMG submission 187413) | Marine gutless worms symbiont microbial communities from Max Planck institute for Marine Microbiology, Germany - Olavius loisae LIZARD... ... | reverse complement strand
TTTTACGCAATTTGTTGTTAATCATTATCATTGTACCACCGTATGGTCTCCCTCTCAAAACACCCATTTCCACAGATTTGTTCATAGCAGAGCATCCAAAGGAAAAATAACCTGGAAAATGTTCATCAAATTTATTTAGGCTGCTCGGTGTTAACCAATGCTCCTGTAACAAAATTACATCAGGAGGGTCACTGGCTATTAAATCTTTTACAGCTTGGAGCCCTTGGAAAAAGCCGTGCATATTATAGGACACAATACGTATACACTTAGAAAGATCGGTATTAGACGCCATCATTACAAGTTGTTATAATAGCAGATCTGTCTACAATAGAAATAACTGTGTCGTCACCACCTTCATCACTGCATTCCATATCATTCAAAACACTGAAACTATTCGCAACAGGTATTTGCTGAGCAACAGATGTGTCTACAGCAACACTAGCCGCAGGTAAGCCTACATCACCTGCAGGTGCGACACTTGCAGTATGAGAATTACCATCAGTAACACGATCAGATGTTGTTTGGTTTTCGACAGTGTCAGATCGAACATCAGACCGAGCAGGCGCAGGATCAGAAGCTGAACTTGCGCGTTGATTGCCTCTGCCTCTAGTATTCGTTTTGGTGTACCACTCAGATACAGTAACGAAGGCTGGCCACTTGCCAGGGCTCAGCAGGGTATCGCGGTCTTGGTCTCGGATACAGAGTCGAAATGCCTTTCGACCTGCAACTTCCGTATTTGGCGACGTAGCTTCCATATCCCGCCGTCGACGCCTTGGTTGAACCTCGAAGCATGACAACACCCGAACTCCCATACTCTCTGCGAGGGCTCGTATGTCTTGGTCGGAGTGTTGAACATTGACGTTGTCGATATAGAAGATTGCTCTATCGTCAGGTCTATTTCCCGGATACTGCCTCGCAGCCTGAACGCCGTGTAGACTCGAGGAAGCAGCTCGACCGATGACCAGGGGTCCTCGACGCCGTGTGTTTGTCGTTCCTGCAGCCGCCTGATGGGGACTCCGCCCATTCGCAGTGGACTGACGCTGACGTTTGCGAGAACGCGAAAGAACCGTAGTGAACGTACCATCTGCATCGTCACATTCAGACGCTTCCGACGTCGATCCGCGAACACAGTGATTCTGTGGAGTAGACGTGACAGTCGACCATACAACGCCATCAGGTATCAGCTGATCACTGGCCGGCATGTTATTGTTATTGTTGACAGATGACGTCATACTGCGCTGCGGCTCGAAGGTTTTCGGGCGGGCTCCGTTGTAACTTGCACCTTGACCAGCTGACCGGGCTGGCAGGGCTGGCCAGTCAGGCAGTGCCACCTGAGTGCGTGCTACCTGTTGAAACTCCTTCATCATGGCGGACAACGCCGACCCAATAGCATCAATACGACTGTCAAACTGCTCTAACTTATTGAAAATGACACTGAGATCACCTTCAAATAGCCGCGTAGTTGGTAAATTATCCGGATTATCAGTAACGTACATGGGAAGCTGCTGAATCAGTTTCTGGTCGTCAAGAGCGGTAATCAAAGTAAAGATATCATCCAATTCACGAGCTGTTTTGTTCTCACCGTCCCTTCGTTTGGAAACGTACGGGATGTTTTCAGTCGACTGGATCAGTTTAATGTCATCCATCAACTTCATCTTTGCGTCATAGATATCCTCAGGTCGAAAGTAATCCAGAGCAACAGACTTTATCGACTCAACACCAACTTTCTTATATTTACTCGCGATAAAACACAACGGCTCACACAACACCAAACGTCGTTCCGCCATTTTACCTTCACCTCGGCGATTACGGACATATAGTAGTCTTTCTCCCGTACCTAGGGGCCAGCCCCGGGAGCCCTGGGAGGTCTGTAGTACTGACTGGTGGTTGCTGGACAACTGTTGAGTTAATAGTTGCCCTTCCCGATGCGTACCGCGGACGTTGATGTCTTTGCGGTGTGTCCCATGTGGGTCATACATGGGTCTCTCACCGTTGTGTGCTGTCTGCGTGTGAGGTACGACGGTCGATGGCAGCAAGGGATGACACTACATCACCAGCCACGTCATCGCCAGCAGAGTCGACGTCCGCTGCTCCGTGACTGACAAAGTGTCTTGGTGATCGGAATCCTGCAACTGTTTAATTGTTTACTGTGTATTACTGTATGATACACTCTCCCAACAAAGGGTTCATGACGGGTTCGATAAAGAACTCTCTGGTTCCATGTCGAACCCAAGGGTTCCAAAATCAAACAGTGACTTGTAGATGGTTCATTCCAGTGGCTGCGTACATGAATGGTTCAATATAGAACCCTTTCCAGATGTTCAATTTCGATACAATTAATGGCCTTAAGTTACAAGTTAACTACGGAATAGTATGTTTGACTTAGCAATACACAGTTCAGTTCATAGCACACGATTACTTAAATGTGCACATGAAGTCCAAGATTTTAAATAAGCTTATAATTGGACAGCAGACTTCACCGGAACTATAGTTACAGTTTTTTAGTTAATTTTTACCGCGCGATGCACTAGAGTGCAAAGCGCGGTCTTGCGATCGCATGTCATCTGTCCGTCTGTCCGTCTGTCTGTCCGTCTGTCCGTCTGTCTGTCTGTGACGTTGGTAAATTATGATCACATACGTTGGAATTCTTCGAAAATGCCTGGGATGTTCGCTCTCTGCACACCCAATTAAACATCAGGGTACCTGAAATTTGGGCCCAAAGTGACCCCCCCCCGTTGATTTGAGCGTGGGAAACATTCGATCGCAAATTGCGGCCGAATTGTTACAGATATAGCGCAACGGCCATCGCTGACCCTTACGACCCCCTCCCCCCAAAATGGGGGGTTACATATCCCCAAGATACGCGAATGGCCATATCTCCGCAACGGGTGATCCGATCCACTTCATATTTGGTTCTAGGGTGGGGTTTTCGGGGACGGCGGATCTAATGGCGCTGTTTTCGATTCGAACAAATCAGCCTCAATGGACTTTAAACAAACTTAACTAAACGTATACTGTAGAGAACAAGAAAGCTGACCGCGCGATACGCGCTATATAAGTAGATCTTATGAGCCGTTGCGGAGATATGGCCATTCGAAATTATCCAAGATGGCGGTGGCCGCCATTTAAAAAAGCGAAGCCGCCATTTAAAAAACAAACGCAGAAACAACCAAAGCAGGTCAGAAATAACAATAAATAATATTTGTTTACTGGAAGACACTTTGTATCTCAGAACACTAAAATTTAGGTTGAACCTAGTTTTTATAGAGATGATATAATTATGCATCTGATGACTGTTTTCATAATCAGTTTAGGCTTTTGTGTCTGTCACTCATAAATTGCTATTTTGTCAACTGGTCTGTTGCACCGATCTGTATTCTGTCTGTTTGTAGTTATCGTGCGTACTGTTGTCACTCTATCTTGTTGGCTACTCGTTGTGGCGAAATAAACTTCATATAAGGCAGGTTAGACAGTTACTTTTGTAATACAAAGAAGTCCGACAAGCAGCCGCGAATAACGAAGTTTTGTCGCATTGCTATTTTTCGAATACGGGTTGTGAACGCTGCGATCTGCAGGCTTCACATCACAGCGTACCGTATACAGTTACGACGTCCTCTTCCGATTATTAGTTGGAGCGGAAAATTTTGGAAATAAATGTTCTATCTTATAGCGTAAATAGTTGTATTTTTTTGCAATTTTTGCGTAATGTAATCGTTTTCGTTGTATGTGTGTTGCTATTTGCCGAATACAGGTCAGTACTAATGTTGTCTAAAATCGAGTTGACTGTTCGGTATCCAGTCACTTCGCTTTAATGCCAACTCGCCCACCAATAACTGCCCCACGTGGGGCGAGTTGTGCCGCCAACCGAAGTCGCCCTACTATAGTACTATGACACAACGAAATCACTCCACTAGCCTGTCAGCAGCCCGTTCATACTAAAACAAGCCGCGACGCCGGGACAGATAGTGCCCATCTGTAGTGGCGTTTTCAGCAGCTTAGTCTTAGGTTTCTCGTCTTGAGTAGGACTATTTTTATTGCGGCTTATATCTTTTAGCTTTACTGGCATAAATGATCACATTAGTTTATCTGTTGACTAGAGGGATACAGCTCAATAGCCGACAATTACAGCCGTCTTCAGTCGTCGTCGTAGACAGTCGTGATCTGCATTCTTCAGCTTCAGTACAGTACCGGTTTGACTGAAGTCACCACCGACACCACTGACCATAATTAGTAGCACGTACCGGTCAGAGACGTACTTGTACAAGCCGCTAATTACTGCCTTGTCCTCCACCGTTTGCATTTGAGCCTTGGAGATCATTCAAATAAAATTCAAAAGTTGGAAAACATTTTATGCACATGGAAAACACTTTATGCTGATAAATTTACCTGACTGTTCTGCCTGCTTATTCATTTGGTACGGGCTGCTAATTATGGTCAACACTACCGACCGGTTGTGTCAGTTGTGTCGGTGGTGACTTCAGTCAGACCCGTATTAGCACCAGTAGTCGCCGCAGCCGTGGTTGTAATATTTTGTGACATTTTTTTGCAAAATCGTTTCCCAAAGTACACCTAAATTATGCACGTTTTTCCGCAGAAATGATTTTGCAAATAACGCGTCATTCTGCAAACTACACCAACCCAATTTTTACATGGATACGTTTATGGTCAGTCGGGTTGAGGTTTTTTTGGTAAATGTCAGTGGGTTTTAGTCTGCATCTTAATTGTTGTTGGAAGTTTGGTGTTGTCGACTGAAATTCTCCAATTTTAGCCATAGTTGACTTAAATAAATTTAGTCGACACATCCCATGTAATGAAAGTGTGCATTGTATACTGTTGCTTTTAATTAGAATAAAAAGCTACCTGTGAAACAACATAGACAATGTATTAACCCTTGAAATACCAAGCTTTTTTTCCACATCCTTTACCAATGTGGGGGTGGTTAAAGCTCCCACTATAGACTTCAAGTGTTCCATAAGATATTAGTAATTTAACTATAGCGTCTCACGCAGCATTAATTATGATTATCTACTGAATATTTGAGAGTTTCTTTATTTTGTCTGGGGGCTATCTCCTCTGAAACGCCGTGTCATACGACGGCGAAACTTTGCATGCAGATGTGCACAGACTATGTGTAAAACATCTACTTTGTTGTATGTCTAAAGGGCTCGTCGTTACCAAAAACTGACATTTAAAAAAACCTGCATGTAGACCAACAGTTTTGCAGCGGTGACGGACGGGTCGGTCGGCTGGCTGGCTAGCTGCATGCACAGCCATTACAGTGACCTGGCAAGCATGTCGCTATCTGATTGACCTTAGCGGGAAACAGCTTGTTTTGATATATCATAAAGTACTGTGACTGATAACTGAACAACATGTAAAATGTTCTTTATGTCGAAACCCTGCAAATTTTGTGCGAGTTACATATTATGTCTTAATTGCAAAGAAATTGGTATTAATTTAAACATGACATGATGTTTAACAATTAAATGCATAACATTTTTATACAACACAAACTGTAATGCAATTTCAGTACATTTTTGCATTTGTTAAATTTGTTGCCTTGCGTGCCAGTTAATAGTAACAGATTGGCACCATCACAGGTGTCTTTTATGTGTGTTGATGACTATTTGAAATTATTTGTCATGTGATATTTTGTAGACATGTCAGAATATGAGTCGTCGGATGTGGCTTCATGGACAGTGAGTGATGTTCTGGCATGGCTGGACTCAGTTGGTTTAGGCATTGCCAAAGATTCTTTTCTGGGTATGTGATCCTCATCTTGACAATTTCATGAAAAATAATGTCTAGCCGGTTGTTCCAGTGTCACTTTTGTTCTGTATCTAAGTTTACCCGGCAAAAATTGTGGAGTCATCTGGAAAGATTTCATCAGCATCAGCCAGATTTTGGTGTTACGTGTGATTTGATGGACTGTAAGAAGCGGTATAGGTCTGTTCCTGCTCTGAGAACTCATTTCCACAGAAAACACTTGGTGCGCGAAGAATCAGTCATTAACTCAACTGCAGTAGATGATGATGGTGAGAATGACTCTGACATTAATGATGATGAGTTTCAGCATGACGAAGACGAAGCTCCATCTTTGAACAGTATTTGTGTAGAATTAAAAAAGCGATGCAGCATGTTTTTACTTCAGCTTCAAGAGCAACACAAATTACCACAGTCTGTTAGAAAGCCAGTACTCTCATCTGTGCAGTCATTGTTGACGTACGCTACTACTAGTTATTCGAGTATAATTTCGCACCATCTTCGCCAGGCTGATTTTGATTTTGACAGACATGCTGAGTTAAGTGAATTGTTGTGCACTGACATTGTTACTGATGCAATTGGTAGTCTCAGTTCTGAGTATGAGATGTTGAAGTATTGTAAAAATTCATTAAACATGGTTGAACCTCAGCAGATATATCTTGATAAAGTGAATGGCAAGGATGCTTATCAATATGTGTCAATTCTTGATGTGTTAAGGCTTATTCTCCGACAGCCTGATATATTGGATTCAATACTTGGGAGGCAGCAGAGTGACTCCTCCAGTCTTTGTGATTTTCAAGATGGTTCCATTTATCGCAGTCATCCTGTTTTTTGTTCAAGCAAGCAGTCACTGTCTATTCATCTGTACACAGATGAATTTGAAGTGGTAAACCCACTCGGATCCAGGAAGACTCTGCATAAAGTGCTGGCCTTTTACTTCTTTATTGGAAATTTGCATCCGCGCTACCGTGCTCAGTTGCGGCACATATATTTGTGTATACTTGCAAAGAACAGCTATATCTCGTCTGGGCAATATAGTATGGCTACACTTTTAGAACCGTTAATCAGTGACTTAAAGATCCTTGCAGAAGATGGCATTTGGATTGAAGTTGATGGACGACGTGTACATTTCACTGGTGCTCTTGCTACAATTTCTGCTGACAATCTTAGTGCGCATAAACTTGCTGGGTTCACTTGTTGCTTCAGTTCAGGTCACATATGCAGATTCTGCATGATTGATTACAAGGACCTAGAAAGCAAGTTGTGTGAGGAGTCGCTGGTTTTGAGAACATCAGATTCTCATGACCGTCATCTGCAGACAATGGCATTTGACAAACAGTTGTCGCGAACTGCTTATGGTGTTGTTGACGTGTGCCCGTTTTCATGTCTACCGTATTTTGATGTTTTGTCTTCCTTTCCATGTGACGTCATGCATGACTTTTTAGAGGGTGTTGTCCCTTTGATATTGCGTGTAACACTTCTGCACATGCATACACAGCGTCTAATGACTGTTACACAGTTTAATGCTGAACTGAAATCCTTCCAGTATGGTAAGCATGACAAGGATGCATTGCCATGTGCACTCCGAACAGATCATTTAAGTGGTAAGGCCACATTTCCTGGCAAAGCATCTGAGAAATTTTGCTTGTTCAGAGTGCTACCATTTCTGGCAGGACGGTATATCTCGAAGGATAACCGTCACTGGCGACTGTACTTGCAGTGTAGGGAAATAGGTGACATCATTTTAGCACCAGTAATCGGTCGTTCTGTTCTCAGCTACTTGAAGATGTGTATTGAAACGTTATTGTACGATTTCTGTGAACTTTATCCAGATCACATGACTCCGAAAATGCATTATTTGCTTCATTATGCCGATGTGATAGCGTTGTTTGGACCACCACGTGCCCTTTGGTGCATGAGATTTGAGGCAAAACACCAGCATTTCAAACGACTGGCCGGCGTTATGAACAACTTCAGAAACATTTGCCTCTCCCTTGCTGTTCGTCACCAACTGCATCAATGTTGGCAGTTTTCTTCTGTCGATATATTGAAGCAGGATGTCAGATGTAAAGGCAGTACAAGCATTCCGTTTTCTGTTGTGCCAGGATGTTTCAGGGAACTAATATGTCAGTATACGTGTTTGAGTGCTGATGCTTTGTTAACTGTGGAGAGAGTTACTGAAGTTGAGGTTGATAACATCACATATGCCGTTGGTGACATATTTGTACTTGCCTTATTACATGAGGAGTCAGTGCCACTTTTCTTCAAAGTGACACTTATACTGAATTTGGATCGGTGGATTCTCTGTGGACGTTTGCTGATAAGTGACTACTATGACAGCCACCTGCATGCATTTCACATTTCAGAAGGTGAAAACTGGATAAGTGTGGCAGGCAGTATGATCGATCATCATCCTTTAGATGAATATGTTGACCAGGACGGAGAGAGATATGTTGTACTTAGGTACAGCATAATGAGATCGTAATGTACAGCACACTTTACAGTAGTTCGTCTGCGAAGTGTATTATATTTGTAGTATAAAGTCAACATTCTGCATCTGTATATGACACATCATACGCTTGTAATTGCAACAGACAATGAGATCGATGGCGAGACACTGATTGGTATCAACGACCGCATGATAGGTCAATTATTCAGCACCATGAAGCAGCAGGTGGCTTTCAGCCGTGAGCTGAAGTTGCTAATGCAGTCATCTGTCACGCATGGGTATGTTGCATCTGCACAGCACCTTTGTCATCGAAAATTTATTTCTGTTGTTGCTATGAAAGTTGTGTTTATAGAAATTAGCGACTTAACCCTTTGACGCGCACTGTTGCCATATGGGTACAGCTATAAAGCATCCTATGTGGGTTATGCTGTCATTTGTAATTTTTTGACATCTGGGCTATCTGTCACTCAGGCCTGCATGTGAGTGCCCAGATGTCAAAAATTACAAATGATGGCTTAACCCGGTCTGACACACGATGCTTTATATCTGTACGTATATGGCAGCAGTAGACGTTAAGTCTCCACTCAACTTCATATACTGGCAAATATTGTCATTTTTTACCATAAATGTATTAAGAACAATTTTAATCCACACAAATGCGCCTCGTAATCATCTCACAAAACCAAGAACTAACCCATATGAGGACTCAAGAAGTATGATGACGGTGAATTTACGAATAGTGCTGTGCAATAAGTGTTTTTTTCATTTAGAATTGAATCGAATAGTTGAGCTATTATTTGAAATTTTGAATCATATCGAATACGACAAATAGTTATCGTCGGTCTCAGAAGTCACCAGTAGTAAGTACTTGTTAAATATATTCAACTGTTTTTATGGCACCGCACTGAAGCAGTCAAGGGGTGCAGGTGTAGCAGTGTAGCTATGTAGCTGCAGCAACTGTAGTCATTGCTGCTCTGTAGCGAACTCTCATCCTAAACTGTCTGTTTAGTGTTTGTGTATATTCTACTTTCCACACTAACAATGCCATTGACTTTACTGAGTGTTGTCGTCATAATTAATAATAGTAATATTTGTTTAATACGGCGTTGTCAAAATGCAACATGCTACAACGATATGAACAGAACAGTCAAGAAACATGAAATGACAGAAGTGTTAGACTATTAGTAGCAGTTTTTATAAAGTTGTCTAATTAAAAAGTTACTCTCAATCAAGGAGTTGACTTTGGGTACCAGTTCTCGATCATGACTACGAGGACTACCAGTAAGTTCGTATTCCAAACTGCGTCGCCGGTCAGGGAGCAGAGCGTGCAGAATGTAGTTATTGTCCCGCAGAATCCGCTGGAACAAATTGTCGTCCATATCTTCAATGAGTTCGGCTGCTGTCAGGATATCGGAACGGCACAGTCCGGTTTCATCTAATTCTTTCTGTGTTTTCCACATAGCCTCGGACAATGTGCCCAACCTAAAAAAATTTCTGCGGCCTCAGCCTCAGGAGTTTGGTGTCTGTTAACGTCACTGGTTTTGCATATGGTGATGTCTGTGATTGTGCAGGCCAAACCAAGGAGAAGCTGGAAATGTGAGTTAGTGAGAATGTGCCGCCTATTGTGCCGACACATTCATTAGCCGGTAGCAGCTCAGCCAGCTCATTGGACTGGTCGTTGGTGTTCAAGTTGCCACAGTTTCCGTCAGTGGTCAATGATCAGTTGGAACGTAAAAACAAAAACCTGCTGAAAGCTGGTAAAAGCAGGGAGAGAGCCATACTGATACAAGCCCTCTTTGACAGCATAACTGTTCACACGTGGTATTTATTACACTTGCACTGTGTTATGCACCTGATTTCTCAGTGGAGATGAGTCTGTATCACAGAATCCATTTTAGTCATTTTACATGGTCAGTCTTAAACTGGGGGGGGGGTGATTCGTTTTTAGACTTACCTGAAAATTGTACTCGGAAATGTGCTAAATTTCCAGTATCAATAGTGTGGGCAGCCCTCTGCATGTCAAAAAATTGGATAAAACGGTAGGCAAAATTGGCGATTTTCGGCTTTTAAGCTGCCAATATCTCAAACATGGTTGATCATGCAATTTTCGCTGTACAGTAGTAGCCCCATACATCTATTTTTTGCGGTGTAAGTTTCTTCCAGAAATTCTAAGGTATTCCCCGTGAGTGGTGGCGTCAAACAAGGGAAGGGTGGCAAAATCAGAAGTTTTCTATCTTTCAGTGTAAATATCTCGAAAACGGTAGCAGATACGGCTAAAGTTACAATTAACGACCAATAGGAAGTCACATATGGGCTTTCCATTGACACCAAGGTCGATGACCTTGGATGACCTTGATCTGCTGTAACACTTGAGACGCAGGTCTTTGTGAATAATCTGCGAAACTGATGACCGACGGATCCCCCGCCTCACGTGAAATTTCTCTTGACTGTTCGGTGGCTCTGAGGTTTGTCTTCCGGACTCAGCAACAGCGACTCAACTGTGACGACGTTTTCATCAGTATGCGCACTCCGTCTGCCGCTGCCCAGACGCCTGCTGACTGTTCCGAACTTCACCAGCAGCCTGTTGATGCTGTTCTTCATCCAACCTTTGTTCTGAAACTTTGTTATAAATTGCCAACATTTCTGCTAAGAGTATTAGGGGCTTTGGTGATTAAACGCTATACAAACCTATGTTTTACTTACTTACTTTGGTTTGTCAGCCCAAATGACACAGCACGTGCACATTTTAGCAAGTTGTTTGTATGTCACGGTTGAGTGGATCAAGATTGTTAAAATGTGGAATAGTTTGCCGGCTGCTGTTGAAGACTATAGTACAATACAAATTTTGTTTGCAGTATTGGAACTGCTTGGCATGCAACTATACTGACTCCGAATATGCTCAGTGTAAAGCATAAAGTGTTACTTGTGTAGGTATCCCAGCCGCAAACAATGTGCTGATGTCTTGGGTTTGATGATATTTAAGTATCCATTTCTGCGGGACAAGTCAGCAACCGGATATGTAAGTTTGTGTCAACTTTTGTTTGTGCCTATTCAGTATTTAGTACATTATTAGCATTTATGGTTTGCATACATTGCTTTATTATTTATTTAAAATTACGTAACATTACATAATTGGTGCAGTGCATCACAGTGCAGTGGCTGCACTAACTCCAGTAATGTACTAAAAAGGACTGAGATAATAATGTGCACTAGCGCGCAACAGCATATAGCATATATACTTAGCGCGCTACATGCTGTTGCCCGTCCGTCTGTCTGTCTGGCACACGGGTGGATCAGTCAAAAATGGATGAAGTTAGGATTGTCAAATTTTTACCATACGTTAGCACCATCCATCTGTTTTTTGTGGGGCAAGTTTTTACTGCGTGATCCACTATAGTGCAAAACGTGGTCTTGCGATCGCATGTCGTATGTTCATCTGTCTGTCTGTCTGTGACGTTGGTGGATTGTGATCACATACGTTGGAATTCTTCGAAAATACTTTCACGGTTAGTTAGCCTTGGGTGTTTGCTCTTTGCAACCCAAACGTCACGGATCCACTCCTAGGGTGTGTTAAATTGTGTTTTGTGCCAGCATGTTTGAAGCTCTGAAGTGTGGCTTTCAAAGCTTGTAGTGAATGTTGGTGAACTTCAACTGAGAAGAATACTTGCGGCATCACGCGGTTTCCTTGCGGCAGCACTGCTTTCTTGTTTCATATAGGCATCAAACAAGGGAGGCATGAAAAAACAAGCCATTTTGTAGTTTTAAATGTCAACATGAAATTAATGAAATGCATTGCATTGCACATTATTACGAAGTTTACAATACCAGATATTTACGTTGTGCAATGTTAGGACTGTCTGTTGGAATGCCCGAAGAACAAATTCAAAAAGGAACGACGGCCACTGGTCAACGTGGAGGAAGTGAACACAATGAAGCAGCGTTTTGGCATTCCTGGAAGTGGTCGGAAACGGAACGGTGACAGCAGTTCGGCGACATCTGTCATACGGAAGTCAAGATCTACACATGGGAATGTATGTTTAACATTTCTGTTTGTAACGTTATGCAGTATGTCAGATGGTATATTCTTTAGCATGTGACAGCCTTTGTCTGTGATGGGTGATCACAAAATTTCAGACTAATTAATTAGAATTAGCAATTTCGCAAAAGCCATAACTGGAATTGCAATTGGCATTTTCCCATCAACTAATTAAGTAGAATGAAAATTACTTGATGAACTAATTAATTAGCTAAGTATTTACTTTCTAATTAATTGATTACCTATCACTGGCATATATACTTAGCCTGCCATATGCTATGTTGTAAGCGGCGACTCAACTGGGCTATAGTTTTGTTTTGCTGTATTTTGCATTGTTTTCTTTTTGTGGGTTGTGTTTAGTTATTTAAATATCAACTGTATTTTTAACTTGTCTTCTGTCTATATTTTCCAGTGTACACCAACGTGAACGGCACTGCATAATATAATTGTGCTGTTAAGACTGCTCACATGCTCTTTCGATTGGCACCGAAGTCGATGACCTTGAACTGAACAGACCCACTAATATAGGAAGTCAGTCACAAGGCTTTTGCTTCCTAACATATATGCTTATATTTCTATACTGTTGCTGTACTTTGTCAGTTGTCAGTGTCAAATGATGGAGAGGACGCCGCAAGTATTGCACAGCATCACTTGTTCATCGCTTCAGAGTGTGAGAAACTTAGGCCCAACTGGGAGGCGGTGAAAAGCAGCATGGAACGAACTGTGTCCGCTCATTCTGCTGTAATGGAGTCTTCTACAACTGCTGAGATTGTATCACATTATTCATGGATCACCATACCAAAGCTGGTAATAGCAGTCAAAAGTTGTAGTGCTAAAATTCAACTATCTGTAATATTAATCAATGCGCAGATTACTGTGGACTCTGTTTCTGCTAATTCTGCAAATGGATATGTAACCTTATTCGGTAATTTAAATATTTACAATTAATTAGCAGAAAAAATCCAGTTCATAACATTGTGTAAGGGTGATATGAATCAACAGTAACCGACAACAGCGAAAATCACTTTGGGTTGAATCATCGTGTGCTAAGCTCTTTAAGATGCAATTGCTGTATTCAAACCACATATGTTGCCTTTCTGGTAGCCCTCCTTTAGTGAAGGATTATTGTGTTATGTTATGTCATGTTACATTGTTGTGGTCAGTGATGGGCACAAATTTTTTATTTTTAGTTAAACTTTAACTATTTTTCCAACTAAAAAATAGTAGTTAAACTTTTAGTTAAACTATTTTTCCAACTGCCTTGGAAAAAAGTTCAACTAAACTTTTTTTAAATAGTTAAACTTTTTCCTAACTTTTATAAACTTTATTAACGTGATTCACTTTATGGACTTTATTGATTTTCTATGCATCTACTGAGAGTTAATAGTGAAACGGTAAAACTGCAAGTAATATTTCTCGTATCATCAAATACAGTTCCACAGCTCAGTGTATATTAAGCAGTCACAGTGACAATCAGCATAAAGTCGTCAGAACTCTTAGAATCCTGTCGGCTTGCTTATGCTGTGTTGGTTCTATCTTTGTGGGCATGTTAAACTGTGATTGGAGAAAGATATGCTGATTGAGTGTTTCGTCAGACATACGGCAGCGACGCGCAGTCGGAACCTGTGCAGCAGCACTAAACAATCTTTCAACAGCAGCAGAACTGGGCAGTGTCGAGTTAACCTACAAGAATGCCGTAGCCACCGCTGGACATGAGAGTAGGCTGTTAATGGGTTTTAGTTGATCTCTCAAATAAATAACTTAACTTAGTAGTGATGGGTAATTGGTAAATTTTTACTCTGTTGCTAACAAAATGTCACTTGTCTTGTAATGAATCTAAAACATCTGGACTGAGTCTCACAAACTGCGGTGAATTTAATTAAAATAATCTAGTTAAACTTTCTAGTTAGTAACTAATTTTTGTCAGTTAAACTGCTCTCTTAACTTAAACTTTTTTAAATTAGTTAAACTGATCGTCTAACTAGAAAAAAGTAGTTAAGCTATTAGTTAGTAACTTTTTAGTTAACTTTTGCCCATCACTGGTTGTGGTAAAATGAACTCTGTCTGTGCAAGCTTGTTTATAGCAAAAATATGAGACCATCTTAAATATGAGTGGAGTTATTGTCAATTTTGTGAAAATTACCAAATTTGCATTATGATGGCAACAAGTGTTGGTATGGCACAAATTTGATTTATACAGTATCACCACTGCAGTGCTGCATTGTGATGCCGTGGATTGATCACTTGTGGATTTTTCTGTAGCTGTTGTATGAAGCACAACTGCGCTTCGATGTCGACATTGACATGAAATTGCGGAGCACTATGAATGCTGGGCTGACAGATGCTATTATATCATACGTCACCAAGCACAAGAAAAGCGCTGGATTTCTCAAGGCTTATACTGCGATGGAAGAAACTGCTAAAAAAGGTAAATGTGTTATTTGTCAGTTTCTAGGTGACATCGTTGACAGGCAATTGCGCCTATTGTGATCAATGTTACCGTTCTATGGTCTGTTTGTTGGTTCCTTGACTGTCTCTCTGTCACGTTCGAGCATTGTGCTCTAACGGTTGAAGATATCAATACCATTTCGTTTGCATACTACAGCCCCATGTCTTTCTGAGTTCGTCTTAAAATTTGGCTTATATCTTTTCACCAGTTATCCCAAATTTTGCCCCAATGTGACCCACCCCTGATGATTTGAGCATCGGAGACATTTCATCACAAATTGTGGCCGTGGGTCAGAGATAGCTCAATGGTCACAATGGAGAGCCTTTAGGAAATCACCATCACTCTTTCGAATGGTACCATCACTGACACCCTACGACCTCCCCTTCCCCCATAATGGGAGTTCACCAATTCACCACCCATGAGCAACTTTGCGTCAAGTGTTGCCACCTGGCGAATATGGCAGAAGAGTGATGTCATCTTTTGCCAAATTTCTTAGGAGCTGGGCTTCGTTTGGGTGGAGTTGTTATTTTAAGGTATAATTGGTCTCTTCTATTTTGTGTTTTGCCTATATGTTCATTACCAGGCAGGTGATTGCTTGCCTGTGTACGATGTTATTGCATGGAGAGGGATAACACAACCATATGCATACATAGTTTTATAAAGTTAACGTTGATTTATGGAACAGTATGTGTTTTGCTGTTATGTTTTTAAAACTATGCATATGTTTTTAGAATTCGCAATGGATGTGGCTTTGCTGCTGTTGCCGACTTTGTTCACTGAAGATGAGCGATTGCTGTTCAGTTACAGTAAGGTGGTAACAAATTGTAACATTTGCATTTTCGGCCTAATTTTATCTTTATTCAATCATTTTTATTTTCCTGTTTTCTTTTATCCAACTGCTTTCCGATTAATGCGGAAATTGGCCAGACTTTCCATTTTTATGAACAGTGACATTTTGGTAACTAAACTTAAAACAAGAACTAAATCTTGTGAAAACTAAAAGAAGTATAATTTCTCTGACACTAAATTGACACTAAAACTTTTAGAAAAAAAACTAAAATTAGAAAAAAAACTAAAATTAAGCCTGTGAACATTTTTCATGTCAGCGTGCTTAAAGGAAACCATGTAGGCCTATATTGTAGGAAACCTTGTGGGCCTATATTTTCAAACGTGTGGTGGAAACTTTCTGTTACTTTCCTTGTTTACTTTCATTGTGTGTGAGTATCTCTTGAAATGAAAGTCTCTCTCAAGCAATTAGGTTTCGGTAAGTTCTGACTCTGAACTAGATGGGTTGTGACCTTGTGAGAGTGATTACTATACTGCCATTAGTTATTGTGATTTCTGAAATGGCTAACCTGTGGATGTTTGTGGTGCGATTTTATTGTGATGAAAAGGATTTTATGCAGATAGGGAGTTATAGTTAACAAAACACATTTCAATAAAGCTGACGTAAACCTAATTAAAAACTGAACATATTTTAACAACTTAAATATCACTGTTGTGAAATACATGTTAATTTGTGTTGCAGGAACCTCAATCAATGACGCCAACGATCATCATCCCAGAACAAGGTGCCCCAGGTGTCTTCGCCGCCAGCAGCTACGTTGTTCTTGATCGTTGTGCCGTTACGCGTGACAAAGTGGACATCAACTTGGCCGTAGCGTGCATGATGGCAGCATATTTTGTCTACGGAATTGAATATCCGAGAAAACTTAAATGTACACTGCTATTTCTTGAACGCTATGTGTGTCACTTACCAACTGCTGGTAAGCTGCCTGCACGTGTGTCGCAGATGTATACACTGCTGACCTAGACAGGTGTGGACTGCTGGTTGGGTTATCGTCTCTCATCTCATCGGGCCAATACGCTTGTTCCACATGTTCACGTAGACGTGTCTACTTTGTCATGCGTAATGGCACAACGATCTACACTAAGTGCTGTTGTTTGGACCTACTGCTAGTGTGCGGCTTATCGTCTCATCAGGCTCGTATTTAAGATGGTCCCATATTTTTGTAGACTAGGTGATTTGCTGTGTTTTGTGTTCATGTCTGCTTACTGTATGTTTGATTTGTCTGCATACTATATGTACCTTCAGTACTTTGATACTGTTGGTTGGTCTTTTGACCTGTAAAAACCGTCTCCCATATAACCTATACTGTGTTGGCGGGGACGTAAAATGCTGTTGTTTACTGCTAGTGTGCGGCTTATCGTCTCTCGTCTCGTCAGGCTCGTATTTAAGATGGTTTCATATTTCTGTAGACTAGGGGACTTGCTGTGTTTTGTGTTCATGTCTGCTTATTGTACACCATGGGCCATAAAAAACGAGACACCTTTATTTTGTGATAACTTTGGCAAATGTTGACCAATTTTTGTAATTTTTTCACTGCTATATACAACAATGAATTGTGGAATAAGAACTTGTTAAAATTTTCGCCTCACCTTAAATCTGTTGCCACACTACCTTGTGAAACTTGAAATGTTAAGTGTACAACTACAACATTTGATTTATAACTAACAGAATAGTCCAAATCATTTAATTTTCGTTTACTGTGATAAATTAGTAGGCGTTTTGTATAATATTTTACTTACTTACTTTTCCTACTATCTATTATAAGATCTGGGCTGTAATGCAACAGCGGGTCTACGTGAAACGAGTAAATGACGTCGACGAGCTGTGTCAGCGCCTGTTGAGTGTGTGGCACAGCATTGGACAAAACGTCATAGACGAAGCGATAGATCAGTGGCGTGCACGACTCAACGCCTGTGTACGAGCAAAAGGGGGTCATTTTGAGCACCTGATGTGAAATAGACGTGAACTGAATGTTAGTACTGTGACTTGACATTTTGAGTCAGTTTTGAATTGAATATGACCTTGTTGTATATGTACACACTTAACATTTCAAGTTTCACAAGGTAGTGTGGCAACAGAGGTGAAAATTTTAACAATTTCTTATTCCTTAATTCATTTTGTATATAGCAGTGAAAAAATTACGAAAATCGGTCAATATTTGTCTGAGTTATCGAAAAAATAAAAGTGTCTCGTTTTTTATGGCCCACAGTGTATGTTTGATTTGTCTGTGTACTATTTGTTCCTTCAGTACTTTGATACTGTTGGTTGGGTCTTTTAACCTGTAAAAACCGTCTCCCATGTAACCTGTACTGTGT
>Ga0209680_1000143_pt1 | contig 18212 bp, 15 predicted proteins | sample WorMetLIZISLAND1_FD_187413 | JGI IMG/M metagenome (GOLD analysis project Ga0209680, IMG submission 187413) | Marine gutless worms symbiont microbial communities from Max Planck institute for Marine Microbiology, Germany - Olavius loisae LIZARD... ... | reverse complement strand
TTGTTCAGCGACGGGCCCTGGGAGCGGAAGCTCCTGGATGTGGCCGGCGAACAACTCAGCCTCAACGATATCGAGCATCGGATCCTGCGGCCGATCTGGAAGGACCCGCGCATCCACTACGCCGTCAACTGTGCTTCCATCGGCTGCCCCAACCTGGCCGCCGAGCCCTATCGGGGCGCGACCGTCGAGGCCCAGCTCGACGACGCCGCCAGGGCCTATGTCAACCACCCGCGTGGCGTGATGATTGACGGCGACCGGTTGGTCGTCTCCAAGATCTACACCTGGTTCGCCGATGACTTCGGCGGTGGGGAGAAATCGGTGATCGTGCATTTGAAGCGTTATGCGTTGCCCGAACTGACGGCGCAGTTGAACCGTTTCGAGGCCATCAACGGTTACGAGTACGACTGGGGCCTCAACGGGGCGGCGTCGCGTTGATCGGATTGTTGTTCCGGTCCCACTGAACGGGAATCCCGGCGTTCCGAGTCGTAAAGCCAGGCCAGGACGCGGGGGCTGACACCCAGATAAAACAACAGGTGGATCTTGATCCACCCCCAGATGATGGCCCCCTTGCGCCGCCCGTCGAAGTGCCGCGACGAGGTGGTCAGGGCCGGGTCGCCGATACAAACCGTCTTTCCGGCTTTCTCCAGGCGGCGGACGAAATCGTAGTCCTCCATGAGGGCGATCGGCCGGATGCCGCCGAGCCGGTCATAGACGGCGCGCCGCACGAAGATCGCCGAATCGCCGTAATAGACCCCGCGTGCGCGGATGCGGGCGTAAAAGCCGTCGAGCCAGCGGCTGAAGTCGTCGTCGCCATCGAACAAAAGGCGGAAATTGCCGCCGACGGCCTGCGGCGCGGTTTCCAGCGCCCGTGCGACGGCGGCGAGGCCGCCTTTGGGGAAACGGCTGTCGGCATGCAGGAACAGCAGGATGTCGCCCGATGCCGCGTCGGCGCCCGCGACCACCTGTTGGCCGCGACCGCGCGGCGCTGACAGGACATGGGCCTCCGCGGCGGCGGCGATATCGACGGTGCCGTCTTCGCTGCCGCCGTCGACGACGATGATCTCGTGGGGCACCGGCTCTCCGGCCAGCCGATCGAGGAGGAGGCCTAGGTTCGCCGCCTCGTTGAGGGTCGGGATGATGATCGATACCAGAGGCGCGGTCATGGGTCGGCCGCCTGAGCGGCCGGCTGAAGAAGCCGGGAACCCGGTAACCGGCGAGGATGCCATCGGCGCAGGCGTCCCAGATTTCCCGCAGGTCACGCATCAAGCCGGCCTTTTCGGCGCTCGACAGGTTGGGGATGACGGCTTTCAGATAGAGACGGCCGAAGGCGATGTGCCGGGCTTCGTCGCGAGCCGTGCGCCGGCTGATTTCGGTGAACAGCGGACAGGGAAAGGTCCCGCGCAAGTCTTCCAGCGTGCGCATGGCTTCGCCCTCGAGAATCACGTGATAGGCGAGCATGGGCAGGGCCGGCGGACCCGGGTGATGGAGTGCCGCCGACAAGGTTTCGGCCAATGCCGGGTCCGGGTCGAGGGTGCCGCCGATGGATTGAAGGTAGCGCCCGTAAACATCGGCATGGCGGATTTCGTCCTTGGCCTGCAGCTCGACGCAACGTTTCAACAGGGGATCACCGAGCTCGTCGGCCAGCCGCCGGCAAAGGTCGACGGTCATCCGTTCGCCGTAATGGAACTGGCTGATGATCGAACGGTAAAGCCGCTTGGGCAGCCACCTCGGGACCTGGGGACCGCGCGACCAATCGATATCGTCCATGGACCATTGGCCGCGCTCGCCCTTGACGGCGAGGGCCTCCAGGCGGCGTCGGGTTTGCGAGGGCAACTCAGGGCGCATCGGACAGGGCCCGGTTTCGATCAGTCACGGCCGCAAACCTGAGATCGGCGATGCGCCCGAGGCTGACCGACTCCGTATCGTCGGAATCGGAAGAGACGGCAATGAACTTGACCTGCGCCGCTGGTTCACCGAAGGCGCGCCGGTAGTCGGAGACGATATCGACGGATTCCGAGAACCACCGGTTCTCCGCCGTCCCCGACGGCCGCAGGACGATGATGGCGCCCTCCGTTTCCAGATGCGGATTGGCGAGGCGGTCACCGCGCTGGGCGTCACCGCGCCCCAGACGTAGGTCAAGGTTTTGCCGATCGGCGGGAAGCCTATGGCGCCCAAGGCCCAGGTATAGAACCGGTTCGACCAGCCGGCGGTCTCGGCGCCGTTGGAGAACCAGACATGGACGGCGAGGTCGCGGTCATCGGCACCGCGTTTGGCAAGGTCCGTCGCCGGCACCGAGCGCTCGACAAGCCAACGCCAGGTCAGGTGTCGGCCCTGCCGGTGCTCCGTATCGAGCTCTGTATAGAGGATCGACACGGCGGCCCGGGACTCGATCTCGATGACGCCGCCCGGCCGGACCGTATAGATGTTCGGATCCTTACCCGGGAGTTCCAGGGTCTTCCATTGATGCGGCGGGCCGGGTTCCGCAAACGCGGGACCCGACGATGCCACGAGAACCGCCGTGCAGGCGGCCAGAGCTGTGAGTTTCGCAACCATGATCGTTTGCGACTTAAGGCGTTTCAGCCGGATCGCAAAATCACTTTGCCGTCAGGGTGACGTGATTAGAGGTCGATCTCCAGGTCGGAAGTCGGTCGAGCCGAACAAATCAGAATCTCGTCTTCGCCGTCCGGCTCGAAGATATCGTCATGGGTGTACTCGAAGGTGCCGCTTTTGACCGTGCACAGGCAGGTGTGGCAATTGCCCGACCGGCATGAACTGTCGGGATTGAGGCCTGCCCCTTCGGCCAACTCTAGAATACTGTCGGCGGAACCGTTCCACGCCGCCGAGACCCCGGATCGCGAGAACATCACTTCGAAACCGCCCGTTGTTTCCGCTTCGACGGCAGTCACATTGCGAGACCCACTGCCCATTTCGGCAAGGGATTGGGCCGGTCCGAAGAACTCATAATGGATGTCGGACGCCGCCACACCCCAGGAACGGAGACCGTCGTACAGATCCTTCATGAAGGCCGACGGACCACAGAGGTAGAAATCGAAATCCCGTCCCGGCAAGGTTTCCTTGAGATACTCGACGGTGACACGGCCGGCCCGGTCGAAATCGCTACCGAGCCGGTCTTCGCCATCGGGCTGGCTGTAGAGAATCCGCACGTTGACGTTCGGATGACCGGCGGCAAGGCTGCGCACGTGATCACCGAAGGCGTGTTCCCGGCCGTTGCGGGCACCATGCATGAACCAGACCTCGCGGGGCGTTTCTTCATCACAGATATGGCCGAGCATGCTGATCATCGGTGTCAAACCAACGCCGCCGCTCAACAGAACAACCGGCCGACGGCTCTCCGTGTCGAGATGAAAGTTACCGCGCGGTGCGCGCACGTCGATGATGCTGCCCTCACCGACGTCGTCGTGAAAGTAGTTGGATGACACACCGGGCGGCAGGTCCGGCCGGCCCGCCGGCGCCGATTCCCGCTTGATGTTGAGACGATAATGGGTCCCGGCGCCCGGTTTTTCAGAAATCGTGTAGGTGCGCCGCACCGGCTCCGATTGTCCCGGCACGTTCAATTTGAAGCCCAGAAACTGGCCCGGCAGATAGGTCGCCAGGGAACCGTCGTCCACCGGCACCAGATAAAACGACGTGATCGTGTCGCTTTCCGGTGTTTTCCGATCAATCCGGAACTGGCGCAGGCCCTCCCAAGATGTCTGTTCGCTCATGTCCCTCTCTTTTCGTTTTTGTCCGTTGACCGGAATTTGGGGTCGATCGCTTTCCAAGGCAAGGACCCGTTTCGTCACCACCCTTGGACGCAGTCCCGGTGGCTGGTATCCTTAGCGCTTTGGTGCAGGTGTGGCCAAGGTGAGCGGACAATGGCCCCGACACGAAACCGGTTGACGGACAAGGAATGGAACACCTACGTGACCTGGTGCGAGGATCGCGGCCTACAGGCCGTTCCCAGCCATCCATGGACACTGGCCGCCTATGCCCTTTCCCGGGAAAACCGGTGCAAACCGGAAGATATCCGCAAGACCGTAACGGATGTCGGCAAGGCCCATTCGGAGCGCGCCCGAAGCCGCCCGGACCGTGCCGACCTGGTCTCGCGCACGCTCGCCATCATCGAAAAACGGTCCGAGGTCCGTGCCCAGGGCGCCGAATTGTTCGAGGAGGATTGCTCCCCCGAACAGCCAGCGGCCACCACTCCCAAGAAAGAAAAGAAAAACGCAAAGCCGGATCAGGCCGGATTCTCGCTGCGCTCGGAGCCGAAATTGGTGTCCCGCCGGCGGCTCGAGCGTTAAATCCCTACTTGAGCGTCACCGTCTGACGGGCAACCAAGGTTACGGTCTTTCCGTCTGCTCGTTTCCGGATCAGCACGGCTTCGCCCCGGTATTCCCCGGCGGGCCAAAACAGAGACTTCTTCTTGCGGCCCGAAAACAGGAACTGGCGGGCCTTGTTCGCCTTGATCTCGTTCGAATAGCGGTGAAACCGCTCACCGTCGGGCCCGGTTATGGTCAGTGTGAGCTTGTCCCCGCGATAGACCCAGAACGCATCGACCCAAAGAACCAGGACAGGGGCGTTCCGAGGAAGCGCCCGGTCATTGTGCCGCCCGGCGCGCGCCGCACGCGCGGCCGGGGGCTTTGCCGCAAATCCGATGGCATAGATCGCGCTTTCGGACCCGTAACAAAACCCGTGGCACGTCGGCGGACCACATGGGATCACGACGCGACCCACAGACCGTTTTACCGTCAACGGCGCTCGGTCCCAGAAACGGATCAACGACCCGACCGCGATGGCGGACCGACAGGTGTACGTGAGGGAACTCAGCCATGCCTGACATTCCCACATATCCGATTCGAGCGCCTTGTTCGACTTTCTGCCCTTTTTTCACGGATATGCTGCCTTTACGCAGGTGACAATACTGCGTTTCCCAACCCCCGCCATGGTCGAGAACGACACCGTTCCCGCACTCGACATTTCTGACGCGGTGACCGCCAATGACACTGACATCGACATCCCGCATGCCGTCGCGAATGGCTTTGACCGTACCGGTGGCCGACGCGACGACCGGGACGCCGCCCCTCATGGTCCGCGAATCTCGAATGGCGAAGTCCGTGCCCTTGTGGCCATTGTAGCTATGAGAGCTGCATTTATAGTCGAGAATGCCAGGGCCCTTATCGAGGTCTACCAGATTGACCAGCCAGCAGTCCTCGGAAAGGCGACACTTGATCGGCAAACTAAGTGTAGGGGCACCCTCGGCAGCCCGCGCGCTGTCGCTTAATTCGACCCCCCATATCGCAACCGCGAAGCCCAGAAAGATCGCAAGTCCTGCCAAAGTTTGTTTTCTATTTCCTTGAAAAAACATCAAAAACCAACACTTGTTTGCGATCAAACCGTGCTATAATATTGCGCCGCACAAGACGACCTGAAGTGCCGCGATTAGAATTTCCGGCTCGACACAAAGGATAAAGGCGAATGGATAAGATGACCAACCCCCTCGACAAGCTCCACGGCTATTATTTCGAGGACATGGAAGAGGGCATGAACGACGTCTTCGCCAAAACCATTACGGACGCCGACATCATCACCTTCGCCGGTATATCGGGCGACACCAACCCGGTCCACCTGAACCATGAATTCGCCAGCGAAACCATGTTCGAGGGCCGCATCGCACACGGCATGCTGACGGCGAGTTTCATTTCGACCGTGATCGGTACCAAGATGCCGGGGCCGGGCTGCATCTACGTCAACCAGAACCTGCGGTTCAAGGCGCCGGTGAAGTCCGGTGATACGGTTTTGGCGACGGTCACCGTTGTCAGCACCGTACCGGAAAAGCGCTTCGTCGAACTGAAGACCGTATGCACGGTGGGTGACAAGGTTGTCGTCGACGGGGATGCTTTGGTCATGGTTCCGTCTCGCGTACAGAGCGGCGCCTAATCTCCTAGCGGCTGGATCGGCCCGACACACCCGAACACAGCGGAAACAAAGGTTCCCCGGCGTCGGGATTTCTCCCTTGACCCATCGCCGGGGCGCTGACACTTTTCCCCGCCATGCGGATCTTTCGCCATTACGAGACGCTACCTGAGGAGGCCCGGGGTGCAACCATCGCCATCGGCAACTTTGACGGTGTCCATAAGGGCCATCAGACGGTCATCAACGAGGCCGGACTGATCGCACGTGACGCCGGCATGCCGTGGGCCGTGCTCACCTTCGAGCCGCATCCCAGGAGCGTTTTCAGGCCCGGGTCCGAACCTTATCGGCTGACGTCGTTTCGAACCAAGGCGCGGGAACTCGAGAAGCTGGGGGTCGACGCCATGATCGTCCAACGCTTCAACCGGGCATTCTCCGAACGACCGGCGGAGGATTTCGTCACCGATGTCCTGGTCAAGGGATTTGGGGCCCGGCACGTCGTCGCCGGGTATGATTTCGTCTTTGGCCACGGGCGCGGAGGCAGCTGTGAATTGCTGTTGGCGATGGGTAAGGAACATGGGTTCGGCTTTACGGCCGTCAGTGCCGTCGAGAGTCCCGACGGGATCGTCTATTCGTCAACGGCCGTGCGCGAGCGGCTCGAAGCGGGCGATCCCAAGGGCGCTGCCGCTATACTGGGCCGGCCGTATGCCATCGAAGGGCGCGTCGCCCATGGCGACAAACGCGGGCGGACCATCGGGTTCCCGACAGCCAACATTCATCTCGGGCAATGGCTGCGGCCGGCGCGCGGCGTTTATGCCGTGCGCGTCGAAATCCTCGATGGCCACAATACGACAACGGTCGACGGCGTTGCCAATATCGGCAACCGACCGACCATCAACGGGACGGCCGACTTGCTTGAAGTTTTTCTGTTCGGTTTCGAGGGCGACCTCTACGGGAAGATCCTGAGCGTCGGCCTGATCGATTACATTCGGCCGGAACGCAAGTTCGACGGCCTCGATGAACTGAAAAAACAAATCGCCGAAGATACGGGCCGGGCGAGAGAAGTTTTGAGTGGATGAAAGCGGAAAAATGACTGTGGACTATAAATCGACCGTCTTCCTGCCGAAGACGGATTTCCCGATGAAGGCCGGCTTGCCCAAACGCGAACCGGACATCCTCAAACGATGGGAGGACACCGACCTCGAGGACGCCATGCGCAAGGCCGCGTCGGGGCGCGAGAAATTCGTTCTCCACGACGGCCCCCCATACGCCAACGGACATCTTCACATCGGCCATGCGCTCAACAAGATCCTCAAGGACGTCATCAACCGCTCCCAGGAGATGCTCGGCAAGGACGCCTATTATGTTCCCGGTTGGGACTGCCACGGCCTGCCCATCGAATGGAAGATCGAGGAGAAATACCGGGAACAGAAAAAGGCCAAGGACGAGGTTCCGATCATCGAGTTTCGCCGCGAATGCCGTGAGTTCGCCGAACACTGGATCGATGTTCAGCGCGACGAATTCAAACGGTTGGGCGTCATGGGCGACTGGCGCGATCCCTACACGACCATGACCTACGAAGCGGAAGCCAAGATCGCCGAGGAACTGGGCCGCTTCCTCATGGACGGATCGCTCTACAAAGGCGCCAAGCCGGTGCTCTGGTCGCCGGTCGAAAAAACGGCGCTCGCCGAGGCCGAGGTCGAATATTACGACCATACCTCGACGACAATCTTTGTCCGCTTTCCCGTCAGGGCGACATCGTTCGAAACCATCGAGGGCGCCGCCATCGTCATCTGGACGACGACGCCCTGGACCATGCCCGGCAACCGCGCCGTCGCCTACGGACCGCATATCGATTATGTCCTAGTCGAGGTGACTGAGGCGGCGGAAGACAGCCTCGCCAGGGTCGGTGAAAAACTGGTGCTGGCCGAGGCCCGTCTCGGCAACGCATCCAAGGAATGCGGCATCGAGGGCCACGAAATCCTTGCCCGCTTCAAAGGGGAAGACCTGCAAGGCACCATCTGCAACCATCCGCTTAGCGGCCAGGGATATGACTTTGATGTCCCAGCGCTTTCCGCCGACTTCGCGACCACCGAAGAAGGCACCGGCATCGTTCATATCGCGCCGGGCCACGGTGCCGACGACTGGGAACTGGGCGTAAAAAATGAGATCGATATCCCGCAAACCGTCGGTGAGGACGGGTGCTTCTACGAGCACGTTCCGCTGTTTGCAGGCAAGCATGTCTACAAGTGCAACGGCGAGGTCGCCGACACCATTCGCGAGGCCGGCGGATTGTTGGGTCAGGGCAAACTGGTGCACCGCTATCCACACAGCTGGCGCTCCAAGAAACCGCTGATCTTCCGCAACACGGCACAATGGTTCATTTCCATGGAGAAGACCGGGCTCCGCAAGAAGGCGCTCGACGCCATTGCCGAGACGCGGTTCTATCCGGCCTCGGGACAGAAGCGGCTTCACGGCATGATCGAGGAGCGACCGGACTGGTGCGTATCGCGCCAGCGCGCTTGGGGCGTGCCGATCACGGTTTTCGTCAACAAGGAGACGGGCCAGCCACTGCGCGATCAGGCGGTGATGGAGCGCATCGTCGAGATCTTCCGAAAGGAAGGGGCCGACGCCTGGTTCGCCTCACCGCCGCAGCGCTTCCTCGGCAACGACTACGCGGCCGGCGACTTCGAGCAAGTCACGGACATCCTCGACGTCTGGTTTGACTCAGGATCGACTCATTCCTTCGTTCTAGAGGGTCATTGGGATCTCAAATGGCCGGCGTCGCTTTACCTGGAAGGTTCCGACCAGCATCGCGGGTGGTTCCATTCGTCGCTTTTGGAAGCCTGCGGCACGCGCGGCGCCGCTCCCTACGAAGCCGTCCTCACGCACGGGTTCGTCATGGCCGAAGACGGTCAAAAGATGTCCAAGTCGTTGGGCAACATTGTGTCGCCGCAAAACGTCATCGACCAATACGGCGCCGATATTCTGCGTCTGTGGGTTGTTGGCTCCGACTATTCGGAAGACCTTCGTATCGGTCCGGAGATCCTCAAGCAACATGCCGACGTTTACAGGCGGTTGCGCAACACACTCCGATTCGTGCTGGGGAATTTGAATGGGTTCGATGAATCCGAGCGGCTTCCCCGCGAAGAGATGCCGGAACTGGAGAAATGGGTGCTGCACCGCATCTGGGAGATGGACCGATTCTTGCGGGACTCCTGCAACGACTATCAATTCCACACGCTGTTCACGGAACTCCACAATTTCTGTGCCACCGACTTGTCCGCTTTCTACCTCGATGTCCGCAAGGACAGCCTTTATTGCGACCGCCTCGATTCGACGCGGCGCCGTGCGGCAAGGACCGTCCTCGACGAACTGTTCCACTGCCTGACGGCCTGGTTCGCGCCCTTCCTCTGTTTCACAGCCGAGGAAGCCTGGCTGGCCCGCAACCCGGATCAGGATAAGGGAAGCGTTCATCTGCGCACTTTCCCCGACATCCCCGAAGCCTGGCGCGACGACGAATTGGCCGCCAAGTGGAAACGCATCCGAAACCTGCGGCGGGTCGTCACCGGTGCCCTCGAGATCGAGCGTGCAGAGAAACGGGTTGGGTCAAGCCTTCAAGCCAACCCTGTCGTCCATACGACCGCTGAGTACCAAGCGCTCTTCGATGGCCTCGACGCCGCAGAGCTGTTTATTACATCCGGCGCCGAGTTCTCGACCGATCCAGCTCCGGCCGATGCCTTCCGCCTCGACGATGTGGCCGATGTCGCCGTTGACCCCCGCCTTTCAGGCGGCGCGAAATGCGTCCGTTGCTACCAGTTCCTGGACGAAGTGGGTGAGGACGAAGAACACCCGGAGATTTGCGGACGCTGTGCCGACGCCGTGCGCAACCACACGTCGGAGGCAGCGTGATCTCGGCCTCTGATACGGATATTCCCGGAACGGCGTCCAACCTGAAAAAAGGCCTTGGATTGGCCTTACTGGTCATCGTATTTGACCAGATTTCGAAATGGTGGATCATCACCAGCGTCATGAACCCGCCTCGGGTCATCGAAGTCCTGCCGTTTTTCAACCTGGTCCTGGCCTTCAATCAAGGTGTCAGTTTTGGATTGTTCGATACGGGATCGGGGGCGGGCCAATGGCTTCTCGCCAGCATCGCGATCGCCATTTCGATCGGCCTCGCCGTGTGGCTGGCCCGGGCGGTTCATGTTACCGTCGTCGTCGCTCTCGGTCTGATTATCGGTGGCGCGATGGGGAATGTCGTCGACCGGTTCGCCGTCGGCGCGGTGGTCGATTTTCTCGACTTCCATGCCTTCGGCCACCACTGGCCGGCGTTTAACGTTGCCGACACTGGAATCACCATCGGCGCCGCGATTCTCATCCTGGAGTCGTTTTTTCAACCGAAAGACGATGTATGGCTTATTGAAAAACCATAGGGTTTGACGTAAATTTGGGGTTCTCCAGAATAGGGTTTGACGTAAATTTGGGGTTCTCCAGATAAGATGGCCGCTATGAAAAAAACCGGTTTCGCGTTAAGCCTCCTTGCCGCCCTCGTCATGCTTTCGGGCTGTGAATCGGCACGCAAAGCGTTCGGCAACAAAAAAACCCCGCCTGACGAATTCGTCGTCTACAAGCGGCCGCCCCTCAGCCTTCCGCCCGAATATGGCCTGCGCCCGCCGGAACCCGGGGCGACGCGCCCGCAGCGCGTTTCGCCGACGGACGTGGCCCGCGCAGCCGTTACCGGACAGACAGAGCCCACCCAACCAAGGGCGAACCAGAGCCAAGGAAGCGCTGGACTGAACGCTCTGTTGCGCGATACCGGCGGCCTGACGGCTGACCCGACCATTCGCAACACCATTGACCAAGAGACTTCGATCCTTTCCGACGAAGACCAGCGTTTCGTAGACAAATTGATCTTCTGGGTGGACGACAAACCGAACCCGGGCACTGTTCTCGATCCAGAGGAGGAACAGAAACGCATCCGCGAAGCCCAAGCCTTGGGCAGGCCGATAACCGAAGGCGAGACGGTCCACGTCAAACGCAAGCGCGGGAAAAAAGGTCTTCTCGACTTCTAACGACCTTGCCCGAAGGGCGCCACATTCCATATCTAGGTTCCTGACTGTCACGTGAATGTCAGGTGCATGGGCGCATGATCACGTTTCATAATCGCGTCTGCCCGTTTGGTCGTGAAAAGAAAGGAACCGAAGCTTGAGAAAAAACCGCGGGATACTCTTCTCAGCTGTTTTGTGTTTGGTAACCGCTGTTGCGTTGATTCCCCGGGCGGTTTACGCGGGCGTGTTCAATCCGGAGACGTTCACCCTGTCCAACGGGATGGAGGTCGTGGTCGTCTCCAATCATCGGACCCCCGTCGTCACCCATATGGTCTGGTACCGCGTCGGCTCGGCCGATGAAATGCCGAACGAATCCGGGATCGCCCATTTCCTCGAACACCTGATGTTCAAAGGAACGAAAACCCGTGCGCCGGGTGAATTCTCCAGCATAGTCTCAAGGGTTGGCGGTCGGGAGAACGCCTTCACGTCGACCGATTACACGGGTTACTTCCAAACCGTCGCCGTCGAACACCTGGAAACGGTGATGGAGATGGAAGCCGATCGCATGACCAATCTGGTCATCACCGATGCGGAAGTGGAACCGGAACGCCAGGTGGTTCTCGAAGAACGGCGCTCGCGGGTTGATAACGACCCGGCCAGCATCCTCGGAGAACACGTCAACGCGACGCTATTCCTCAGCCATCCTTACCGGAACCCCGTTATTGGTTGGCAGCACGATATCGAGGCGCTCGACATCCGGCAAATCCTCAACTTCTACAAACGCTGGTACGCCCCCAACAATGCCATTCTCGTCGTTGCCGGCGACATCACGGCGGCGCAGTTGAAACCGCTGGCCGAACGCTATTACGGCACCATCCCGGCGCAACCGCCGACGGTGCGCGCCCGCGCGGCCGAACCCCCGCAAAAAGCGGCGCGATCGGTGACCCTGAAGGATCCGAGGGTCCGGCAGCCCTCGTGGCGGCGGGTCTTCCTCGCGCCGGGTTTGAATTGGGGCGACAGGCGCCATTCCTATCCGCTCGAAGTTCTGTCCGATATCCTCGGTGGCGGCGCTTCGAGCCGGTTGTATCGCGCCCTGGTCATCGAAAAGAAACTCGCCGTTTCCGCCGGCACTTACTATTCCGGCGACGATCGCGGGCCGGGGCGTTTCGGGGTTTACGCCAGTCCCCGGCCGGGTGTCGACATCGAATCCCTGGTTAAAGCCGTGGAGAGCGAACTGCAAAAGGTCGTCGCCGAAGGCGTTACGGAAGATGAACTTCGCCGCGCCAAGGACCGTATGCAAGCGGAAGCCATTTATGCCCGGGATTCTCTCTCCGCCGGCGCCCGTGTATTGGGTGCGGCCCTTGCCTCCGGATTGAGTGTCGAAGAGGTGGAAGCCTGGCCCGAGAGAATTGAAGCCGTCACCGCCAACGGGATCAAGGACGCCGCCGCCGAGGTGTTCAACCGTTCACGATCGGTCACCGCAACGCTGCTTCCGGACCGCAAGACTTGAGGCCGATCATGTACAGAAACCGATTTCCTTACCTGGTCCTGGCTATGCTCGTCGTGTTGACGAGCACTCTCGCCGCACCGCGCATGGCCGCAGCAATCGAAGTCGAGCGCGTCATCAGTCCGGGCGGTATCGAGGCCTGGCTGGTTCGTGACCATTCCAATCCCATCGTCACCGTCAGTTTCGCCTTTCGTGGCGGAGCCGGTCTGGATCCGAAAGGGAAGGAAGGCCTCGCCAACATGGTCGCGTCGACCCTTGACGAAGGGGCCGGCGACATGCACAGCCAGACTGTCCAACGCACGCTCGAGGACCTCGCCATTCGCATGCGATTCACCGCCGGAAAAGACACCTTCCGCGGCCGTCTGCAAACCCTGGTCAAGAACCAGGACACGGCCTTTCGACTGTTGCATCTGGCCCTCACCGCGCCCCGTTTCGACAAGGAACCGGTTGAGCGTATCCGCGACCAGATCCTGGTCGGGTTGAAACGCGATCTCGAAGACCCGGATTCAATCGCCAGCCTAAGGTTGTTCAGAGTTCTGTTCCCGGATCACCCTTATGGCCAGCCGACCGACGGTACGCTCGACAGCGTAAAGAGAATCACGGCCGCGGACTTGAAGGGCTTTGCTTCCAAAAGGCTCGCCAAGGACAACCTGATGATCGGTGTCGTCGGAGATGTCACGGCCGACGGGCTCAAGACCATACTCGATCGTACGTTCGGTGATCTACCGGATAAAGCGGCCGCTTGGGCGTTGCCGGAGGTGAAGCCCGCCGCCCACGGCCAGACCGTTGTCATCGAAAAAGGCGTTCCGCAAAGCACGATCCTTTTCGCCGACGAGGGCCTGAAACGAAAACACCCGGATTATTATGCCGCCTATGTCATGAACCACATCCTCGGCGGCGGCAGTTTCACCTCGCGCCTCTATCAGGAAGTCCGCGAAAAACGTGGTCTCGTCTATTCGGTCGGCACCTCGCTTTACCCATACGATCATTCGGCACTGTTTTTTGCCAGTGCCGGCACGGCAAACGAACGGGTCGGCGAGACCCTGTCCGTCTTTGCCACTGAATGGGAACGCATGGCCTCGTCCGGTGTTTCGGAAGAAGAACTGGCGGACGCAAAAGCTTTCCTCACCGGCTCGTTTCCGCTTCGATTCACGTCGAGCCGCAGGATCGCCGGGATTCTCGTTGGCATGCAGGTGTCTGATCTTGGGATCGACTACCTGGACAAGAGAAACGGCTATATCGAAGCGGTGACCCTGGAAGACATCAAGCGCGTCGCTCAAGAATTGCTGCGGAAAAAGAACCTGGTCACCGTGATCGTCGGAAAACCGGACGGCGTTTCCGCCTCCAACTGATTTTCCTCGGTCTGGCGCTGGTTGGCGGCCCGCGACTTTGTTACTGTTCCCGTGAACCTTACCAGCTTTGCGGTGCGCCATGGCACTCCCTCCTCCCACCAAATCCCCAGCTTGGCAGGCCTTGAACGATCATGCCGTCAGGCTGCGTGACAGCCATATGCGTGATTGGTTTGCTTCCGATCCGGCCCGGTTTCAGCGGTATTCGCGAGAGGTCGACGAAATGGTCTTCGACTTCTCGAAAAACAGGATCGACGACGGCGTGCTCAGCTCACTGCTTGATCTCGCCCGGGAACGGGACATCGAAAGATCGCGAGACCGCATGTTCTCCGGTGAAGCCATCAACAGCACCGAGGGGCGGGCGGTCTTGCATGTCGCTCTCCGCGATCCTTCAGGTGCTTACAAAGTAGGGGATGAAGACGTATCGGCGGGTATTCGCTCCGTCAACGCGCGTATGGCTTCATTTGTCGACACCATCCACTCAGGCGCTTGGACCGGTGCCACGGGCAAACGAATTCGCACCATCATCAACGTCGGCATCGGCGGTTCGCATCTGGGCCCGCAAGCAGCGGCAACGGCGTTGGCGCCTTACGCAAAGCCCGGCATTGACGTCCGTTTCGTCTCCAATGTCGACGGCCACGATCTCGCCGGCACGCTTTCCGCGGTGAACCCGGAGGAAACCGTCTTCCTTATCGCCTCCAAATCCTTCACCACACAAGAAACCATGACCAACGCCACCTCGGCGCGCGCTTGGATTACGGGCAAATTGGGCGACGACGCCGTCGCCCGGCATTTCGCGGCCTTATCGACCAACACGGACGCCGTCGTCTCTTTCGGGATCGATCCGGACAATATTTTCGAGTTCTGGGATTGGGTCGGCGGGCGGTTTTCACTGTGGTCGGCGATCGGGTTATCGGTCGCCCTTGCCGTCGGTTGGGACCGTTTCAGTGAGATGCTGGCCGGCGCCCAAGAATTGGATCAGCATTTCAGGCGAGCGCCACTTGAAGAAAACCTCCCCGTCCTGATGGCCCTCCTCGGCATCTGGAACATCAATTTCCTCGGCTCGAAGACCTTCGCCGTCCTGCCCTACGACCAACGCCTGCGGCTGTTGCCGGCCATGCTCCAACAGCTAGACATGGAGAGCAACGGAAAGCGCGTGAGGATTGACGGTGAAGCGGTCGATTACGCGACGTCGCCGGTTGTGTTCGGCGAAGCCGGCACCAACGGGCAGCATTCGTTTCACCAGTTGGTGCACCAAGGGACCGACGTGATTCCGGCCGACTTCATCGTTGTCGCCGAACCCGCACACGGCCTCGAAGGCCATCAAGACAAACTGTTGTCCCATGCCCTGGCACAGTCGCAAGCCTTGATGGCCGGCCGCACTCTCGAAGAGGCCGGTGGCAACCCGCACCGGGTCTTTCCCGGAAATCGGCCCAGCAACACGATCATACTCAAACGCCTCGATCCCCGCTCCGTCGGCAAGTTGATCGCCCTGTACGAGCACAAAACTCTCGTTCAAGGCGCGATCTGGGGGATCAATTCATTCGACCAATGGGGTGTCGAACTGGGCAAGGAACTGGCCGGGCATCTGCTCGGCGAAATGACCGGAGAAAGCGGCGCCAAGGCGAAGGACTCCTCGACGGCCGGTCTTATGGAGACGCTTCGGTCCTGGCGGAGCTGAAACAATGGCGCTCAGGCTGCTTCCGGAGACCCTGGTCAATCGTATCGCTGCCGGCGAGGTCGTCGAGCGCCCGGCATCGGCCGTCAAGGAACTCGTCGAGAACGCCATCGACGCCGGTGCAGCGCACGTCGACATCACCATCGAAGACGGCGGGCGAGAGCTGATCGCGGTCGCCGACGACGGTCGCGGCATGACCGTCGATGAACTCAATCTCGCCGTCGAACGGCATGCAACGTCGAAGCTGCCCGATGACGATCTCCTCAACATCCGTCACTTGGGCTTCCGCGGCGAGGCGCTTCCCTCGATCGCCGCCGTTAGCCGGATGGAGATTACCAGCCGGTCGGCGGAGGCCGACGAGGCTTGGGTGCTTCGCATTGAAGGTGGGAGGAAGGCGGCACCTGTGCCGGCCAGCCATCCGCCAGGCACGCGGATCGAAGTGCGCGATCTTTTTTTCGCGACGCCGGCTCGGCTCAAGTTCCTGAAATCGACCCGTACCGAACAAGGCCGCGTGGTGGAAGCGGTCAAGCGGTTGGCCATGGCCCATCCCGCCACCGCATTCAGGCTCGCGGATGGTGCGCGCCGGCTGTTCGACTATCCGGCATCCAACGGAACCCTCTTTGATGCGCGTCTGGTTCGGCTCGGTTCCATTATGGGCCGCGATTTCGCCGACAACGCCGTTGCGATCGATGCCGAACGGGAAGGCATCCGCCTGTCCGGATTTGCCGGACTGCCGACCCTCAATCGCGGCAACGCGGCCATGCAGTTCCTTTTCGTCAACGGGCGCCCGGTCGCCGACCGCATGCTGTTCGGCGCCTTGCGGGGCGCCTATCGCGATTTCCTGGCCTCCGACCGATACCCTCTGGTCACCCTCTTCCTTGAACTTCCCTGCGAACTCGTAGACGTCAACGTCCACCCGGCGAAAACCGAAGCGCGCTTTCGCGATCAAGGCGTGGTGCGCGGTTTGATCGTCGGCGCCATCCGGGATGCGCTCTCCGGCGCCGGCCACCGCGCCTCGACCACCGTATCGGAGGCGGCCCTCGGTGCCTTCCGGGCGAAATCGGGCGCCGTCTCGCCAGGGCGCAGCGGCCCCACTTACCCGACCATGCCGGCTCATGTCCCGCGCGGCTTGGCCGAGACGGCCGACGCCTTTCATGCGCCGCTTCCAGGTCTGACGACGGACCCGGCGGCGCGCGCGAGCGGTCCGGACCCGCTCGGCGAGCCACAACCCGCGGCAGAGGATTATCCGCTTGGCGTCGCCCGCGCCCAATTGCACAAGACCTACGTCGTCGCCCAAACGGCGGACGGCATCGTCATCGTCGACCAACACGCTGCCCATGAAAGATTGGTCGAAGAGCGGATCAAGCGAGGCCTTGAGAACGGCGGTGTCGCCGGCCAGGGCCTGCTCATCCCCGAGGTCGTCGAACTCGACGAAGACGCCTGCCGGCGATTGACCGAACGGGGGGGCGAACTCGCGGATTTGGGACTGGTCCTCGAACCCTTCGGTCCGGGTGCCGTCGTCGTCCGGGAAACGCCGGCCCTTTTGGGCGAGGTCGATGTCCCCGGGTTGGTCAACGATCTGGCTGACGGATTGGCGGAACTCGACGATACCATTGCGCTCAAGGACCGCATTGGCAACGTCTGTGCGACCATGGCGTGTCACGGTAGCGTTCGTGCCGGGCGTCAACTCAACGCCGATGAGATGAACGCCCTGCTGCGCGAAATGGAGGCGACCCCCCACTCCGGGCAGTGCAGCCATGGGCGCCCGACCTACGTCGAAATGAAATTGGCCGACATCGAAAAACTGTTTGGCCGACGTTAGGCACGGAGGCGGGTGCAATGATCGGTGAATGGCTCACCCATCTGACGACGCCGTGCGGCCAACCCTTCCGCCGAATGGGTTATTTGCGAGAGCTTATCGCCATCCGCGAACGCCACCGGCGCTGCCGAACGGCTTGGCGGATTCATTTGGCAGCCAGCCGCGCCCTGATCCCGGAAGCCATTGAAAGCTGCTCCGGCCGCGAACGGGTTGTCGTTCTCGGATCCGGGCTCTTACTCGATATCCCCCTTGCCGAATTGGCTGGCCGGTTCGATACGGTCGTGTTGATCGACATCTGCCACTTGCGCACGACACGGCGAAAGGCGGCGCGTTTCGCCAATGTCGAGCTCGAGGAGGCCGACGTAAGCGGTATCGCTGAGGCCCTGGGATCGCGCCGCCTGGACGATCATGCGCCGTTGCCGGAACCGGAACCCGATGCAGGCCCGTTGTCAGGGGCTGATCTTGTCATATCCGCAAACCTGCTTTCCCAACTGCCGCTCGTTCCCCTCGACCATCTGGAGGTGATCGCTCCCGAGCTCTCGAAAGCGGAACGGGATCGATTTGCCCGGTCCGTCATCGACCACCATCTCGCCTTGCTTCAGGCCCAATCGGCTACGGTTTGTCTGATTACCGAAACCATGCGCTCGATCTCGGACGGCGAGAACCTGATCGAAAAGATCGACCCCCTTTTCGGCGCGACGCTTTTCTACGAGGGACGGGAGTGGTGGTGGGACATGGCACCGCGACCGGAAGTCAATCGGAACCTCGATGTCCTGTGTGGATGGCTCCCGCGTTGCAAGGACTTTTTGACGACATGGCGGCCAAATCGGGTACGGTCTTGTGTGCGGCCTGTTGACGCGGTGTTTCTGAACCGCTGGCCCTGATGGTATCCGTGGAT
>Ga0209680_1000142_pt1 | contig 18236 bp, 19 predicted proteins | sample WorMetLIZISLAND1_FD_187413 | JGI IMG/M metagenome (GOLD analysis project Ga0209680, IMG submission 187413) | Marine gutless worms symbiont microbial communities from Max Planck institute for Marine Microbiology, Germany - Olavius loisae LIZARD... ... | reverse complement strand
CAGACTGGCATACCGGTTCGCGACGTCGAAAAAACCAATCTGCCCCATGAGCCGTTCCCTCCCTCTTACGTCAGATCACGCGGATTCTAACCGACCTCGGAAAAATAGGGAATTCTTCGAGGCGCCCATAAGTACTTCGACGTCAGGGACCTGGAATTCGATGTCTGGAATGACATCAGCGGCCTCGAGGTCCGCCCATTCTTGTCTCCGCATCCGGTTGAAACCAGTGCCTTCATTTTCCGTGCCTTCTGGGAAAGCCGTTACCTCACCTACGCGCATCTCGCCGACATCACGTCGCGCCAGGTAATGACCGGTATGGTCACCGACGACGACGACGCGCCGGGGATGTCGCAAACGGACTTCGATATCACCTGGGAGAACTACCTGACGCAGGTCGACCTGAAGAAGATCGACATCGGCGGCGGGATGATCCATGGCGAAGCCGAGGACTTCAAGGGTGATCGGTCCGACAAGATCGTACTGGCCCATCGATCCGAACCACTAACTAACTTCCAGAAGGAGATCGGTTCCAGCGCACCTTTCGGTATCGCTGATTCTCTGGTTCCCGATACCTCGGGTAACCTCCGGCGATTCGCCTTCGAGTTTCTGCGTAGCTACTTCCAGGATTTGGACCGTCATTACCTACGCTCGCTTCTCAACAATCCCATCGTCGAATTTGCGCCCGGCGAGATCATTTTGCACAAGGGCCGGGTACCGGACGATGTCTATCTGGTCGTCACCGGAACCGTCGAAAAGATTCGCTCCGAAGACGATGTTTACAACGTCATCTCGGCCGGCGGCCTGATCGGCGAATACACGGGAATCCACCGCCTGCCGTCCAAGTCCGCCTACCGGACCGTGAACTTCGTCCGGGCACTGCGCATCAATGCCCGCGCCTACGAAGAAATGATCGCCAGAAACGGCCTCGGCGATTTGATCGACCGAAGAGCGAAAAACCGTGAGATCCTGGAGCAAACCTGGCTGTTCGGCGAGACCGTGTCACCGCCGGTGTTGAACGAGATCTCCGATGCTATGGTGCTGCACGAGTTCGGCGCCGGTGAGTCACTCGACGATTTGCCGGACGGCGCTCTTTTCGTCGTCGATACAGGAGAGGTCGAACGCCTGCGCGTCGTCGTCGATACAGGAGAGGTCGAACGCCTGCGCGGCAACGTCGTCGCTGGCACCATCGATTGCCGGAATTTCTTTGCCGAGGAAAGGATCCTGCCCGGCGGCAATGGAACGTTCCGGTATCGGACTACAAAACCAAGTCGCGTATACGAAATCCCCGCCAGCGTTATCGCCGACGTCCCCATCGTCATGTGGAAAATACTCGAAGCCCGTGACCTGAAGAGCATCGAATAAGTCCCCTACCGGTCGGACCGAGGCCCGCGAATACGGCAGCTCGATAGGGTGTCCAAGGTCTCCAGTCCACTTCACGCCAACGTGACCAATTGTTGACAGACGCGAAAGACGCGCCCGTTCATTATCGGGCGGGATAAGAATTCTAACCAACATGGGTGGGAGGCTCGGAACATGAAACGCCAATCGAAACAGCGTAAAGGCAAGACCCAGAGGCAGCGAAAATCGCGGCCCTCAACGGAGCCGGATACGGAGGTCACCGAGGCGCCGCCGTCGCGTCGGGCGTTCCTGAAAAAGCTCCGTAACGGCGGCATCGCGGCTCTTGTCATCGGCGGCGGGGGCTGGTTCGGGGTCCGCGACGTGCAGGCGACCATGCGTGAACACGACCTTTCTCGAATCGGCAACGGCATGCCGACGGTGGTGCAAATCCACGACCCTCAATGCCCGACTTGCGTCGCCCTTCAACGGGAAGCCCGCGACGCCGTCTGCGAGGTCGGCGAGGCCAGACTGCAGTTCCTGGTCGCCAACATCCGCACCGCCGAGGGCCGGGAACTGGCGCGCCAGCATCGCGTTGGCCACGTCACCCTTCTGCTCCTCGACGGTAGCGGCCGACGCCACAGCATTCTCACCGGACCACCCAACCGCGACCAATTGGCGGGGGCTTTCAGGGATCACGTAGTCCGCTACGGAGACAAGGAAGGGGCATAAGCCCTAGAGACCATACCCCATGGTCTTCGGCAACCATAAGGTCAGGCCTGGGAAGATCAGGACTACGGCAAGCCCTAAGAGCATGAGGCCGACGTAGGGCAGGATTCCGTGAATGATATCGGCCAGCGGCGCCAGAGCGATGCCCTTGATGACGAACAGGTTCATACCGACCGGCGGCGTGATCAGGGCCAGCTCCAGGTTGATCATGAGGAGGATGCCGTACCAGACCGGGTCGATGGCCAGCGTGTCGAGAACAGGCAGCACGATCGGTGTCGTCACCAGGATGATGGCGATGGTCTCGAGGAACATGCCGAGGACGAAGACGACGGCCATGACGGCGAGAATAAAGCCGTAGGCGCCGACCCCGGCGTCGGTGACCGTGTTAACCAGCCTCGCCGGCAGACCCATGATTGTCAGCACGTGGCCGAAGATGGCAGCGGCTGCCAGGATCATGAACAGCATGGCCGTCAGCTTGGTGGTTTCGAGACCGGCCTCGTAAAGATCGCGCCAGCCGAAATTGCGATAGACCAGGGCGGCGATGAGGAGTGCAGCGAAGGCACCGACGCCGGCCGCCTCGGTTGCCGTGAAAATGCCGAAATACATGCCACCCAAGACCAAGGGCGGCAAGATCAGGGCCCAGAAGGCGCGGCGAAGTGCCGCCATGGCTTCCCGGAAACCGGCCCGGGGCTCCCGCTGGATATCGTCGCGCCGGGCATTCTGGGCCATGCAGAAGAGCGCGAAGATCAGCGCCAGCAACAGGCCCGGCAGCAGCCCGGCGATGAAGAGCGCGCCTATCGAGGTCTCCGAAACGACGCCGTAGAGGATCAACGGGCCGGACGGCGGGATCAGGATTCCAAGCGTACCGCCGGCGGCGACGACGCCGTAGGTCTCCTTCAAACGGTAGCCGAAACGCTTCATCTGTGGGATGGCGCTGGTCCCGATGGTCAAGGCGGTTGCCACCGAGGAGCCTGAGATGGCGGCGAAGACAGTGCACGACAGCACTGTCGCCACACCAAGGCCACCGGGCAGATGGCGGACCAGGGTATGGGCCGTGTCGTAGAGGTCGTCGACAACCTTCGAGCGGATCATGACGTGAGCCATGAAGGCGAACAGCGGCACGGCGACCAAGAGGTAGATGTTGAGCTTGCCGAAGACGATATCGCCGAGACTGGTGATCTGCCCTTCGATGGCGATCAGAAGCCCGATGGAGATCAGACCGAGGCCGGCGAAGATGGGCAGTCCCGTCAGCAGCAGGACGACCAGACCGAACAGGATCAGAGCGAGGGTCATCGGGTCAGTCGGTCTCGACCGCATGCCCGCCGGCGGAGGTGACGGGCAGGCCAACAGCGATGCGTAAAAGGCGGTTGGCGGCCGATAGCAGCAGCATGGCGTAGCCGACGACCAGGGCCATTTGGGGGATCCACATGGGCACCTCGACGTAACCGTCCGAGATCTGCCCGACCATGCGGCTGAACGCGATCATGTCGAGGCTGCTGTCGAGCATGGCGGCAGCGACGGCCATCACTGCAATCATGCCCCAGATGTCAATCAGGCGCCGTCCGGTCGGTCCCAGGCGGCTGGTCAACAGATCGACACTAATATGGTCGCCGCGCCTGAGCGCGGCGGCAACGCCCAGCATCACCGTATAGACGAGGAAATACCCAACCAGTTCGTCGGTCCAGGTCTGCGGCGTGTTGAAGACATAGCGCATGAAGACGCTGTAGGTGACGATCAGCACGGTCGCGACGACCAGCGCCGCGCCGAGCATTGCCGCCGTGCCGGCGAGCAGTCGGTCTAAGCCTTCGAGCCAGCGAAAAACGGGGCCGCCTTGACCGGCGGCCCCGCCCTTTGATGCGGGTTCCGACGTCATGCGAACCGCTTACATCTTGGCGATCATGTCGAGCAGCTTTTGCCCCTCGCCTCCGGTCGCCTCGTCGAACGCCTTGGAGAATGCCGGTTCCATCACTGCCTTCATCGCCGCGATCTCTTCGGCCGTGTGGATGTGCACTATCATGCCTTTTTCGGCGAGTTGGCCCGGCGCCTCCTTGGCTGCCTTCTCCGTCGCCTCGATGGCGGCCTGGGCGGCAGTCGCGCCCGCGTCCATGATCGCGTTTTGCTGATCGGCGGTCAGTTCACTGAACCATTTGGGATTGACGTAACCGTGGAAGAAGACGCTGAACAGCGGCGATACGGTGACGTGGTCCTGCACCTCGTAGTATTTGCGCGAATAGGCCGCCGCAATATCGGTCAGGCCGGCGTCGATAACACCCGTTTGCAGGGCGTTGTAGACCTTCGAGCCGGACATGGCCGAGGGGGCGGCGCCCAGCGCCTTGAGCCCGGCGTCAACGAGCTTGTTGAGGCCGCGGATTTTCATACCGGCGAAGTCGTCGGGCTTGATCAGGGCCTTGCCTTGCGAGGTATAGGCCGACATACGGGTGGTGAACAGCCAGACGGCGTTCTTGACGCCCTTCTTCATGAGGAGGCCGTCGAGGTGGTTGGCCGGTGCCGAACCGGGCCATTTCTTGAGCACGTCGAGATCGGTCACTGAATAGGGCTTCAGGGTGACGTTCATCTCCGGCACCGTCTTGCCCCATTGGAAGTTGACGGAGAAAGCCGCTTCCATGTCACCCTTGGCGACGGCCGGAAAGTTCTGCTTGGCGCCGAAGGCCTGGTTGGCGCCGAAGATCTGTACGTCGATGCTGCCGCCCGAGCGCTTTTCGATGTTCGGCGGCCCAGGCGTCGATCTTCTGGGCGATGTGGTGTTTCGGCGGCAGCTGGTGGCTGACTCGCATGACCGTAGCGTCGGCCTGCGCTGCGGTGGTTGCCAGCAAGGCGATACCGGCGCCGGCCGGCAGAACGAATCGTTTCATGTTGGTTCCTCCCTGTTTGGTTATGATTAACCGACTTAGGACCGGCGTTTTACCACGTCCTCGGCAAAATCCATCATCTCCTGTTCGCGGCCGCGCAGACCCGGCAAGCCGACGAGGTCATTGAAATCATCGAACGTCGTCATCCGGTCGATCACGGCCCCGGTCGTGCCGTCGCGGGCTAGGGTGTCCATCAACTCGCTGATCGCCTTGGTCACCGCATAGGTGACGGCAACCGGATGGGTCATGATGGCGTAGCCGATTTCCTGCAATTCGCGGGCCGGCAACAGCGGTGTCGCTCCGGCTTCGATGTTGTTGGCCAGGCAGGGCCCGTCAAGTTCCGTACAGATGCGACGCATGTCGTCAACCGAGCCCGGTGCTTCGACGAACAACAGATCAGCGCCGACCTCGCGGTAGAGTGCCATGCGTTCGATGGCATCGTCGAGACCGTTGACCGAGAGCGCGTCGGTGCGCGCCATGATGACGAAGTCGGGATCGCTTCGAGCATCGAGCGCCGCTTTCAGCTTGCCGGCCATTTCGGTAACCGGGATCACATCCTTACCGGGCATATGCCCGCAACGCTTGGGAAACACCTGGTCCTCGATGAACATGCCGGCGAGGCCGCTGCGCTCGTAGGTCTTGATTGTGCGTGCCACGTTGGTGACGTTGCCGAAACCGGTATCGCCATCGCCAAATACGGGAATGTCGACGGCGGCGCAGATCCGCGCATAGTGTTCGGCCATCTCGGTCATGCCGAGTTGCGAAGTGTCAGGTTCGCCGAGGAGCGCCGCCGAAGCGGCATAACCGCCACAGGTGATGACCTGGAAACCAGCCCGCTCGGCAATGCGCGCCGTCAGCGCATCCTGGACACCGGGCATGACGGCGATCTCCGGCGCCGCAATCAGCTGGCGAAAACGAGTCGTGCGTTTCATGATATGCGGCTTACCCCCAATCGCCGCGCGTGGCAATGGCCAGCCGTTCAGGCGGCGCTGGCCGCGCTTTCGCCTTCGCCTCGAACCAGCCGGTCGTAGTCTTCCATCATCCAGCGAGAGATATCGCCGACGGAAAACGTGCGCTCGTCGATCAATCCGACAGGCGTTACCTCGGCCGCTGTGCCGGTGAGGAAAATCTCGGTGGCGCTGTCGAGTTCGTCGGGCAGGATAGCCCGTTCAATGACCTCGATACCACGTTTCTCCGCCAGTGCAATTACGGTCCGGCGCGTGATGCCGTCGAGGAAGCAATCCGGGATCGGCGTATGCAGCTTGCCGTCACCCATGACCATGAAGATGTTGGCGCCGGTGGCTTCCGCGATCTGGCCGCGGTAATCGAGCATCAAGGCGTCGTCGAAGCCCATGTCCTCGGCCTCGTGCTTGGACAGCGTGCAGATCATGTAGAGGCCGGCCGCCTTGGCATGCACGGGCTCGGTGTCGGGCGCCGGGCGACGCCATTTGGTGGTCCTGAGTTTGATTCCCTTCATGCGCGCTTCTGGCGAGAAATAGGACGGCCAAGGCCAAGAGGCGATAGCGACGTTGATATGCGTCTCCTGCGCCGAGACACCCATCATCTCGCTGCCGCGCCAGGCAACCGGACGGATGTAACCGTCGATGATGTCGTTTTCGGTGAGTGTCGCCTTACAGGCCTCGTCGATCTCATCAAGCGTATAGGGAATCTCGAAACCAAGGGTACGCGCCGAATAGAACAGGCGCTCGGTATGTTCGCGCAGCTTGAAGATGCGGCCATTGTAGGCCCGCTCGCCCTCGAACACCGAAGATGCGTAATGCAGGCCGTGCGACAGGATGTGCAAGTTGGCGTCGCGCCACGGCACCATCTCGCCGTTGTACCAGATCACGCCGTCACGATCGTCAAAACTGGGACCAACCATTGAAATAATCTTTCTTCCTGGGACTCGAATAGTGAATGTTATTGCGCCTTGTAACACCAGAAAAAATTTATGTCAACAACACTGACGTAATTTTTCGACTGATGTGCGGGGCCGCATGTGTTATTCGCATGCCAACCCGGAAGACTGCCGGGGCACGGCAAACGACAGAAGAGACGCCAGTTAAGATGTCCGAACAGGGATCACGACCGAAACAGCGGGCCAATCCCCTTTTCCTGAGGGACGAGGAATTGCGCCAAGCCATCGAGCTGCTGTTTTTCGCTTACCGCGACTTCACCGGCGAAGCGGACGCTCTGCTCGAGGATTACGGCTTTGGCCGGGCCCACCACCGGGTCATCTATTTCGTCGGCCGTAACCCGGACATCACCGTGAGCCAGCTTTTGGCGATCCTCAAGATTACGAAGCAGAGCCTGTCCCGAGTCCTTGGCCAGCTGATCGAGGAGGGTTTCGTCGATCAATCGACGGATGACGAGGACCGCCGGCGCCGCTTGCTCAACCTAACCACCAAGGGCCGCAATCTGGAAGCTCTGCTGACCGAGCGCCAAAGCCGGCGCATTGCGCGGGCCTACCGCGAGGCCGGGGCCGAAGCTGTGGAGGGATTCCGCCGCGTGTTGAGGGGGATCATCAACGAGGACGACCGCGAACGGGTTGCTGAGTTTTTCTTGGCCGAACGCCGTTGAGGCCCACGGCGTGTCGGCCTTGCCGCTGTTCGGTCCTTGTCCTAGAGTCCGGCATCTACCGGGAGCATCGTAAGCGAAGGAAAAGCAAGGTGGGCACAATCAAACCCCGATGCATGACCGATGGTTTCCGCCGTGAATAGATCACTTCGGCAGGGCGCGAAACGCGCGACGGTGCTCGGTTTCGTGATCGCCGGGCTTGCCGCCTGCGATACCGTTTCCAACGTCACAGACCGGTTCGGCCAGCCGCCGGTCATCATGCCCTGTCCGGACTACCGAATCGTCACAGACGCATCGAAACTGGTGAAGTTCCGGGGCAGCGGGACTGACTTGACGGACGTGGAATACGAAGGGCGCATGAACAACATGAGCCTGACCTGCGTCACCCACGTTGACCGCGACACCCGGGACGGTACCGTCGACGTGACCATCGAGGTCGAGTTTTCGGCAGCGCGCGGCGCGGCCAACCGCGACCGTCGCGCCGTATTTCCCTATATCATCGCCGTCGCCGACGCCAATCGGCGAATCCTCTATCGCGAGAAATTCGACATCGCCGTCGCCTTCGAAGGCAACCGCAATGCTTTCGCCTTCAAGAGCAACCCGATTACGCTGGAGTTCGCCGTCAACCCGAACCGCACGACCAAGGATTTTTTCGTTATCGGCGCTTTCGAAGTGAGCAAGGAACAACTCAAGTTCAATCATGAGAGGCGCACACGGGTCCGACGGTGAGGGCCGGCCATCCGGTTGACCGCCATCGGGAGTCATGGGATATTGCCGTCCGACGATTGAATATAACTCAGTCGACCTTTGCGGGAGAGACCGGTGACGCCCCGGACTTAGGGACGAAGCCGGCGCCGAAGGAGCAACCGCCCCGGAAACTCTCAGGCACCCGGACCGCAAAGAGATGAGACTCTGGAAAGCGGATCACAGGCGAGAGGTGTGATCCCACCGAAGATGTAAGCCGCCGGTTCCGCGGACGTATCGGGACGAATTAGGCGGTGAATCTTTCAGGTTCCGAGACAGAGGGGGCGCCCGACGGCCGAGGGTTTGTTATAGTGGGCCGGGCGGGCGACTCGCATCTAGAGCCGGGGGAGTCTCATGAGCGAAACAGCACCGACCGAAACGGAAATCAGAACGACGCCACTCGATGCCCTTCATCGAGAATTGGGTGCCAAGATGGTACCCTTCGCCGGCTACGACATGCCGGTCAACTACGGCCTTGGCGTCCTCAAGGAACACGAGCACACACGCCGGGCCGCGGCCCTTTTCGACGTCTCGCATATGGGTCAGGCCCGCCTCAAGGGGGTGGAAGCGACGGCAGCCCTGGAAACCCTTGTGCCCGGCGACATCCGGAAACTGGAAGCCGGCCGCACCCGCTACACGCTGCTGACCAACGATCGGGGCGGTATCCTCGACGATCTGATGGTGACCCAGATGGGTGATCACCTATATCTGGTCGTCAACGCCGCCTGCAAGGAAGTCGATTTCGCCCATATCCGCGCTGAGATCGGGGATCGGGCCGAACTCGAGGAACTGGACGATCGCGCCCTGATCGCACTCCAGGGACCGATGGCAGCGGACGTTCTGGCGCGGTTCGTGCCGGCGGCGCGCCATATGACTTTCATGACGGCCAGCGAGCTGCACATCAACGACGTCCCCTGTTTCGTTACCCGCTCGGGGTATACGGGGGAGGATGGGTACGAGATATCCATACCGGCCAGCGCCGTCGAGGGGATCGTCCGGCTTCTGCTCGGCGAGGACGAGGTGACCGTCGCCGGCCTCGGCGCGCGGGATTCGCTGAGGCTGGAAGCGGGACTCTGCCTCTACGGAAGTGATATCGACGAGACGACGACGCCTGTCGAAGCGGCGCTGAACTGGGTCATCGACAAGCGTCGCCGCGAAGAAGGCGGCTTCAAGGGCGCGGATGTGATCCTCGCCCAGCTGGCCGACGGCGTCACCCGCAAACGGGTCGGCATCCTGCCCGAAGGCCGCGCACCTGCGCGCGCGCATACGGAAATCCAGAGCCCGGACGGCGCGGTCATCGGCGAGATCACCAGCGGCGGCTTCGGCCCCAGCGCCGGCGGGCCCGTGGCCATGGGTTACGTCAAGAAGGAATACGCCGCCGTTGATACGGCGGTCAATCTGATGGTTCGCGGCAAGGCGATGGCGGCGCGGGTCGCCAAGATGCCCTTCGTGCCGCATCGGTACGTGAAGTAACGTCAAGGGGGAAAACATGACGATTAAATTTTCGGAAGACCATGAGTGGGTCAGCGTGTCCGGCGACATCGCGACGGTCGGGATCACCGACTATGCCCAGGAACAGTTGGGCGACATCGTCTTTGTCGAAACCCCGGAAGCCGGCTCCGAGGTCGCTGCCGGCGACGAATGCGGCGTTGTCGAATCCGTGAAAGCGGCGAGCGAGATCTATGCGCCGGTCAGCGGCGAGGTGACGGAAGGCAACGATGCACTGGAAGCCGAGCCGAACGTCGTGAACAGCAACCCCATGGGCGACGGCTGGATGTTCAAGGTCAAGCTTTCCGATCCGAGCGAACTCGACAAACTGATGGACGAGGCGGCCTACAAAGCCCATGTCGCGGGTCTCGGTTGATGACCGGCACGCCGCTTAGCGAACTCGAAAGTCACGGCGGTTTTTCCGACCGCCACATCGGCCCCAGCGACGACGATGTCGCCGTCATGCTCGAGTTGGTCGGTGCCGGATCGCTCGACGACCTGATCGACCGCGCCGTTCCCGACATTATCCGCTCCGACGAAGCGCTCACCGACGAGCCCCTGTCGGAGGCCAAGGCATTGCGCGCGATCGAGACCCTGGCGGCGGAAAACTGCGTTTTCAAATCGCTGATCGGCATGGGCTATCACGGCACCTACATTCCGCCGGTGATCCTGCGCAACGTGCTAGAGAATCCGGGCTGGTATACGGCCTACACGCCCTATCAGGCGGAGATTTCGCAAGGCCGCATGGAAGCCTTGCTCAACTTCCAACAGATGATCGTCGACCTGACCGGCATGGAACTGGCCAACGCCTCCATGCTCGACGAGGGAACGGCGGCGGCCGAAGCCATGACCCTGATGCACCGGGTCGGCAAGTCGAAGAGCGACACGGTCTTCGTCGCTGCCGATTGCCATCCCCAGACCATCGCCATTATCGAAACGCGGGCCGAACCCCTCGGCTTCGAAGTCGTCGTCGGCGATCCGTTCAATGACCTTGTTGCAGCGGACGTGTTCGGCGTCGTTCTGCAGTACCCGGGTACCGACGGCTCGGTCCACGATTACCGAGAACTGGTCAAATCGATCCACGACGGCGGCGCGCTCGTCACCGTTGCCGCCGATCTCCTGAGCCTGGCGCTCCTCGCCCCGCCAGGTGAGTGGGGCGCCGACGCCGCCGTCGGCAGCGCCCAGCGCTTCGGTGTACCCATGGGCTACGGCGGACCACATGCCGGATACCTGGCTGTCCGCGAGAAATACAAACGCACCGTGCCGGGCCGCCTGATCGGGGTCTCCGTCGATGCCCAGGAGCGCCCGGCCTTGCGCCTTGCCCTCCAGACCCGCGAACAGCATATCCGCCGGGAGAAGGCGACGTCGAACATCTGCACGGCGCAGGTCCTGCTCGCCAACTTGGCCGGGTTCTACGCCACCTATCACGGCCCCAAGGGCATCGCCGCCATCGCTGAACGGGTCCACCGTCTGACTTCCATCCTGGCTGCCGGATTGGCGAAACTGGACGTGACCGTGGCGACGGAAACCTATTTTGACACCATCGTCATCGACATGGGTTCGGCGGATGCGGCCGATGTCGTTCACGAACGGGCCCGCACGGCCGGGTACAACCTGCGTCCCATGGACGACGGCGGTATCGGTGTCGCCCTCGACGAAACGGTCGAACGCAGTGATATCGAAGCCCTGTGGGGGATCTTCTCCGGCAAAGAGGACAGTGGGTTGGATGTGGAGCAGTTGGACGGCGAGATCGACGAAACCATCCCTGCCAACTTGAGACGGTCTACGTCGTTCCTGACCCACGAAGTCTTCAACAGCCATCATTCCGAAACCGGCATGATGCGCTATTTGCGCTACCTTGAAGGCAAGGACCTGGCGCTCAACCGCGCCATGATCCCGCTGGGGTCCTGCACCATGAAGCTGAATGCGGCGGCCGAGATGATCCCGGTCACCTGGAGCGCGTTCTGCGACCTGCACCCCTTCGCGCCCCTCGATCAGGCGGCCGGCACGCTCAAGATGATCAAGCAGCTGGAAGAGATGCTGGTCGAGATCACCGGCTACGACGCCGTGTCCCTGCAGCCGAATGCCGGCTCGCAAGGCGAATACGCGGGGCTTCTATGTATCCGCAAGTACCATGAGTCTCGCGGTGAGGGGCACCGGGACATCTGCCTCATTCCATCATCGGCGCACGGCACCAACCCGGCGAGCGCGGCCATGGCCGGCATGCGCGTCGTCGTCGTCGAGTGCGACGAGGACGGCAACGTCGACGTCGACGACCTGCGCGCCAAGGCCGAAGAGCATTCGGAAAACCTGTCGGCGTTGATGGTCACCTATCCGTCGACCCATGGCGTTTTCGAGCTGGCGATCGTCGAGATCTGCGACATCATCCATGAGCACGGCGGACAGGTCTATATGGACGGCGCCAACCTGCAGGCCATGGTCGGCGTCTGCAAACCGGGTAAGTTCGGCTGCGACGTGTCGCACCTAAACCTGCACAAGACCTTCGCCATCCCGCACGGCGGCGGTGGGCCTGGTGTCGGGCCGATCGGCGTCGGCGCCCATCTGGCACCGTTCCTGCCCAACCATCCGGTGGTCCCGGAAGCGGGTCCGGAAACCGGTATCGGCGCCATTGCCGCCGCCCCCTGGGGCTCGGTCGGGGTATTGCCGATCTCCTGGTGCTACATCCAGATGATGGGCGGTGCCGGTCTGACGCAAGCGACGGCGGTCGCCATTCTCAACGCCAACTACGTGGCCAGGCGTTTGACCGGGCACTACGACGTGCTCTACACCGGCCTCGGCGGCTTCGTCGCCCACGAGTGCATCATCGACACGCGGCCGCTCAAGGACAATGCCGGCATCACCGTCGACGACATCGCCAAGCGTCTAATCGACTACGGCTTCCACGCGCCGACCATGTCGTGGCCGGTGGCGGGAACACTGATGGTCGAACCCACCGAGTCGGAGACCAAGGAGGAATTGGACCGCTTCTGCGACGCCATGATCGCCATCGCCAAGGAGGCCAAGCGGGTCGAAGAGGGAGAATGGCCCGCCGAAGACAATCCGTTGGTCAACGCACCGCACACGGCGGACGTCATCGCGGCATCGGACTGGGCCCACCCCTACTCCCGTGACGATGCGGCCTATCCGTTGGAGAGCCTGCGCCAGTCGAAATATTGGTCACCGGTCGGCCGCGTCGACAACGTATACGGCGACCGCCACCTGGTCTGCATCTGTCCGGATATCGACAGCTATCGCGACGCTGCCGAATAGGGTCCGCCGTGCCAATTTCGTTGAGCCATTTCGAGATCAAGGTCCGCGACCTTGTCCGGATGGAAGCCTTTTATACGGAAACGCTGGGCTTCGTCGTGACCGATCGAAGTGCCGGCGGCGGTGCGCAGATGGTCTTCTTGTCCGGAAACGCCGGCGAGCACCACCAGATCGTCCTCGCCGAGGAGGACGCCGGATCGTTCGCCGCAGGATCGCTCGACCACCTCGCTTTCCGGGTCGGTGACTTGGGCGAACTGCGCTCTTACCACGGCCGTCTCAGGGCTTATGACAACCTGTCCATCGAAACCGTTTCCCACGGTACATCCTGGTCGGTCTATTTCAGAGACCCGGAAAGCAATCGCATCGAATTGTTCGTCGACACGCCCTGGCACGTGGCGCAGCCGCTCCGATTTCCGATCGACCTGACCATGGAAGACGACGAACTAATCGCCTGGACCGAGGAACAGATAGCATCACTGGCCGACTTCGCTCCGGCCGATCAATGGTTCCGAAATCACACCGAGAACCTCACCCCCTGATCCGGACGTGCCGAAACGGCAACCGACGTTGGCCGTCGCCGAGATCAGCCTTCGTTTACGGGACGCTAACGGCCGGCGCTGCGGCGTTTTACGGTCTCGACCTGCAGCACCAGAAGCGAGTTGAACAGCACCGCATCCATGGTGTCCCCGAACAAGTTCTGAGCGTAATTGCGGGTCGCGTTACCCGGCATGGACAGGGATCCGGAATGACGCTTGAGCCAGCTATCGAGCCCTTCCGATGCGGCCGCCATATGCACGACATCATGGGCGACAGACGCGATGAATTGGCCGTAGGAAACAGTGGCGCTGATGGTTCGTTGGGAGATCATGGGGTTCGGTTCCATCACGTTTGTGTTGCCTTGAACCTACCCTGGCGCGAGCGTCGCCGCAGTGACCGGCGTCACGGTAATCAGAAATCGTCGAAATCATCTAAGCGCCTCTCGCCGGCATCGCAGCCGGGTCGGGAGCGGGCGGCGGCGAGGCGAACGCGGGCAGTCGGCGCCGGTGTCGCACCGGCGATCTCGAGCACCATCTTGCGCCGGATGGCACGGGCGAAATCGCCAAACCCGTTGGCGACAATCAGGAAGGCGCCATCGCCGCCGATCACGCAATCCTGGTAATAGAGGTCGAGGTTCGGGATCTGGCGCCGGCCGAACCGACTCGGCTTGTCGTTGACGATAGGTAGACCATTGATGGTGATGCCGCGGGCGACGGCCGCGTCGCGGGCGGTCACCACGAAGCCGCCCGAGTTATTGGCGCCGTCACCGGATATGTCGATGACCCGCCGGCCGCCGGTATGAGGCGAAAACTCGAGCATCGCCGAGCCATAGTCGATGGCGGTCGAGATGGACGTCCACATTTCCACACGCACGGGAGCCTGGAGAAGTTTGTTGGCGAAACCGGCAGCGCTTTCGATGCCGTCGATAACCGTCCAGTCGACGATCGTTTCCGCGAGGTGATTGCCGGCCCACTCGACGTAGGTGAGCGCTATACGGCCGTTACGTCCGCGGGTGATTGCCTGAATGACGGCATCCGACGTCAAGGCATCCACGTAGCCGCGCCGTTGCAGGACAGCCTCTTCGTCATCGACGCTTCCCGACACGTCAACGGCCAGCACCAGTTGCAGATCGACGACTTCGGCGCCGGCAACCGATGCGCACATTGTAAATAGGGCGAAAGCAAACACCCGCACCGGCCGTATTACGGCTTTCATGCCACTCTCCAGCACACTTCTGTAGTGCGATCAGACCGATAACCGACAGGAGATTTGCGGGTTGGCGGCGATCCGAACGCGTCTACAGGAATCCATCACCCTCGTCGAAACCGTCCTCGGTATCGCCGAACAGCCCTTCAACGTAGGACAGCTCCTTACGTAATCCGCGCCGTTGGCGCAGCTTTTCCTGTGCGCCTTCGGGGAAGTCGGTAAACAGGATCACCTTTTTTTCCATGAGGATTTCGATCAAGTCCTCGAGAACACGGACTATGGCCAAGTCCGACTGCACCCACTCGTCGTCGATGATGTTCCCGACTGACGGGATGTTGCGTTGGATGAAAGCCTTGAGGTCGGGATCGTCGGCGCCGACTTCCTCGGTTCCTTCGACGAATTCCTCGTAAACCGCTAGGATGGTGCCGTTTTGGTCCCGGTGAACGAAGGGCATGGGTATTCTTCCATCGATTTTGTTAGCATTGACGGGAGTTTAGACGACGCCGCGCCAGGGTTTAAGGGAAATCACCCATGCATCCTTCCGAAATCACAGGTCAGGTGACCTTTCTCTATTGCGATGACCTCGGCGCAACGTCCGCATTCTACCAGGATGTCCTCGGCCTCGAACGGGTCGTTGATCAGGGCTGCTGTCATATCTATCGCCTCAGCCCGAGCGGATATCTCGGCGTCTGCGATATTGCGGACGGGCCCCGCGAGACGGCCGGCCTGACAGTGACGCTGGTCACCGACGATGTCGACGGATGGCACCGGGCGCTGAGCTCAAAGGGCGTCGTCTTCGAACGGGAACCGGCCTTCTCCGAAAGGTTTCAGGTCTATTCGTGCCTGTTTCACGACCCCAACGGCTATCGCATCGAGATCCAGTCATTCCGCGACCCGGATTGGCACCGGGCGCTGGAAGACAACGAATGACGAAACGGGACCAAAAAGGCCCCGGACCTTGGCTGGCCGTCTTTATCGCGCTGTTAACGGTGGCCTGCGGAACGCCCGCGGGCGAGACGACCGGAGTCGATCCCGGCCTCATCGCGACAAGCGACATCGGGTATCTCCTCGTCGATCTCGAAACCGGTGAGGAATTGGAATCGGTCAGGCCCGACGACGGGTTCATACCGGCATCGACAGCGAAAGTGCCGACCATGGTCGCCGCCCTCGGCATCCTCGGCCCCGAATACCGATTCACGACGGTCCTCTATGCAACCGGCGAGCTTCGCGACGGACGGCTCGACGGGAACCTCTTCCTGAAAGGTGGCGGCGATCCGTTGCTCACCGTCCAGGATCTTTCTGCCCTCGTGCAGAGGCTGCACGACGCCGGCATACGAGCCGTCGGCGGGCGTTTCATCTATGACGAATCCTTCCTTCAGCCGGTGTCCGAAATCGCCACCGGCCAGCCCGAAGCGGCAGGCTACAACCCGGGCATCAGCGCCCTGTCGCTCGATTTCAACCGAGTCCACGTCACCTGGCGGTCTGTCGCCGGGAAACCCGCTGTCGCCGGCACCCCGGTTCCGGCGACCGGTCTGGCCGATTTGGCCACCGCCACGGTGGACGTCGGCCCCGGCCGGCTTTTTGTCTACGACGGCAATCAATCCGGCGAACGGTGGCGCGTGGCGTCACCCCGGTCGTCGGAGATCGATGGAAAAAGGGCATTACCGGTCAAGTATCCGGCCCGGCGAACGGCCTTGGTCTTCCGTGCCCTGGCTCAACAGATGGGGATCGAGCTAGCAGGTCCGGAGCCCGGTCGCGTGCCGGAGAACGCCGCTATCGCAATACAACTCAAGAGCCTTCCCCTGATCGACGTCGTCCGCCTCGGCCTTGAGTTCTCCAACAATCTGGTCAGCGAATTGATCGGTTCGACGGCGGCACGTCGGCTGTCCGGGAAAAGCGAGTCTCTCAACAGGACAAGCCAGGGATTGCAGCGATGGATCCGCTCCGAATTGCCGAACACCGATTGGCGGGGATACACCGTTCCCAACCACTCAGGCCTTGCCGCGTCGGCTCGGATCTCGCCTCGCCAAATGGCGAGCGTCCTGGAATACGCCTGGTGGCGTCGATACGGGGGATGGGCGTTTTCATCACTGCTGCCGATGTCCGGTTGGCGCGGCGCCTTCGACGACCGGTTCGCCGATAGAGGCGACGAAACCCGCGTCCGGGCGAAAACCGGCACCATGCACTTCGCCAAGGGAATGGCCGGCTACCTGCTCACCGAATCCGGGCGCAAACTGGCCTTTGCTCTCTATATCACCGATTTCGAGAAACGCCGCCGATACGATGCAAACCCGCGCCGGTTGGCGCCGGAAACTCAGGCGTCGGTTCAAGCGTGGATCGCCGCGGCCGAAGCCAAAGAAGAGAGGTTGGTACGCGACTGGATTTCGCGCTATTGATCGCCGAACCATAGAAAAGAGGCGGCATATGAGGTTCGTCAGCTACAACATCCAATACGGTACCGGCAAGGACGGGCGCATCGATCTCAGGCGTATCGCCGGCGAAATCGGCGATGCCGACGTCGTTGCCCTGCAAGAAGTCGAGCGACACAACTCGACGACTGGCATGGTTGATCAGGCCGCCGAACTGGCATCGTTGTTCCCCGACCATTATTGGGTGTATGGAGCCGGCGTCGATCTCGATGCGTCCGAACGCGATGCGGACGGCCGCCTCGTCAACCGGCGGCGCCAGTTCGGCAACATGTTGCTCAGCCGCACGCCGATCCTGTCGAGCCGCAATCACCTGTTGCCCAAGTACGGCATGGTCGACCAACTGGCTTTGCAGCGATCGGCCTTGGAAGGGGTGATCGACGCCGGTCTCGGCCCCATGCGCATCTATTCGATCCACCTTGGACACGCCTCGCCACCGGAGCGGCGCCGGCAGATCGAGGTCCTGATGACGATCCTCCGCGAGGCCCCGTCGCAAGGCGGCGCCTGGTCCGGACGGCTCGCCAAGGCGCATTGGACCAACGACGGTCCGGAACCGGCGATGCCCGGATCCGCGATGTTTCTGGGAGACTTCAACCTGGAGCCCGATTCCCCCGAATACGAGATGCTTGTTGGAGAGGAGGACCCGGAATACGGCCGCCTCAACCGGCTTGACGGTCTGATTGATTGCTGGATCGCTAGCGGTCACGAGACCGACGCCTCGGATGGCATCACCTGTGACGATGACGGCCGGGGCATGCGCATCGACTACTGTTTCCTGACCCCCGATCTCGCCGATAGGGTCACCGCCATGCGGGTCGGCATCGACGCGCAGGGCTCCGATCATCAACCGCTCTATATCGACTTCTGAAAAAAAGGGAGGACGCGGAATGTCCTCCCGATTACGGATGCCCTGGAGAGTTTGTGTCGTTAAGGCGCCTCGAAGAATTCCCTATTTTTCCGAGGTCGGTTAGAATCCGCGTGATCTGACGTAAGAGGGAGGGAACGGCTCATGGGGCAGATTGGTTTTTTCGACGTCGCGAACCGGTATGCCAGTCTG
>Ga0209680_1000141_pt1 | contig 18318 bp, 9 predicted proteins | sample WorMetLIZISLAND1_FD_187413 | JGI IMG/M metagenome (GOLD analysis project Ga0209680, IMG submission 187413) | Marine gutless worms symbiont microbial communities from Max Planck institute for Marine Microbiology, Germany - Olavius loisae LIZARD... ... | reverse complement strand
GGTAAAATCAGCAGTTTTCTATCTTTAAGCGTGAATATCTCGAAAACGGTAGCACATACGGCTAAAGTTACAATTAGTGACTAATAGGAAGTCACATATGGGCTTTCCATTGACACTAAGATTGATGACCTTGGATGATCTTGAACTGCCGTAAGGTCAAATTATCTTAGAATTTCGCGACATTTCTCGTGTTTGGGAGGCAATAACAGCTAAACGAATGAAGACAGACCCGTATTTTCAGCGACGGAATTGTAGCCAACTAAATGTACTTTTCGGCGATGTATAGATTGCGTTGATATCGCAAGGCGTTCCTCAGCTAGGGGGTGTCAAACGACGGTGAGATGGCAAAAACAAGTCTTCATACACACACGGCTGTCGCGCGCTTACCTGGCATTAGCTAGGCTTTCTTGTAAACTAAAGTGGTGACAGCGTGACAATGTACGAAGGTTGGATCAGCTTTCTGACCTGTGAAGAAAAATTAATGTCTACAGCTTTTCGAGTTCTTAAATTTGTTACTACTGTTTTTCAAGTTTTCAGATATGACAACAATAGATATGACTTTTCGGAAATTGACTGCGACAAATATGATCTATTGAGAAAAGTCATGTGAGTGTTCGAGTGCAAAAATTTTACGACAAACTTAAGATGTTGCAAGAAAGTTAGGAACTTTTATACATTATTTTTAGTTAGAGTATCCCTCGGTCGTTGGCGTATTTCAGTTATTGCTGTTATTAATATCTGTTTTCTACTCGCTTGTTACGCCGCTGGGTGTATTGCTTGCATTCTGCTCCACCAGTGTTCAAGTGTCACCTTCATGCTATCGCGAAGAAGCGCGAGCGTCTTCTAAACACGAGACTGGGTATATCGTGAGTTTGATATTAATGCTCACATGATATTGTTAAAGAAGCAGATATTGCCTGTGGTGAACATGGTGCATGAACCGAGAGACACCAGAGTTCACGTTCACTCGCTTGTGGTCGTCCAGCAGCCCAGATCTTAATCTGGGATGAACCTGACCGACCTATAATATGTCGAGCCCTGCTCAACTCAACTCGGTAGACGACTCCCTTGATGCGTTCATGCACGGAGCTGTCAGTTCGCACAGTGATCATTTGTTTTCTGTTGAAGTTCACGCAATTGCATCGCCGTAAACAGTTTTTACAAGGTTATATACACACTTTACACAGTGACACTTTTCAGGTGAGGTGTTTGTGTGTAGTTATCCTGTAGAGTATGTTGTCCAAAGATTATCGAATCACATACAAGGGGACAGAAACGTGACGTTTTTTAGCCCACCCTGTGTACAGTGCCGGGTGCCGGTATTGACTGAGCGAGCATTCTCAGACTCAATGGCGTGTCTTTAGGACGAGCTTGTACCCAGACTGTATAACGCAGCTTGAGATTGACAACTTATTAGCCTACTACCGTATAGCCTACCTGAACGTCCGCCTTATATGTCCCACTACATTGCGTTAGAGCACCCGGACTAGATATTCAAAGGTTCCTAAGATCTTTCTTAGTATTTTCTCAGTGTTGCGCTCCCAAAGCTGGGAACTAGTCACGGCTTGTGCGATGTTGTATAAGCGATGAGCCTTGTCAATGGGAAAAGGCAATTTAAGCCAAATTTGCAAAACTTTCGATTGAACGTAACTTCTAAAAGTACAAACTCCATCGACTAAATTTGAACATTCCTGTCACCAATTACACTTCGTGTAATTATGCCACATAATATTCCAAGATACCTGGCATACATCTTGAATTTTTGACAGAACTTATAACTCAGCTGCCGGTTGAGGTAGATTTATGAAATTTTACAGAGCGTGATATGTCAGTGCACGCCACACTGAAGATAACACCCACTAAAAACTTTTCATAAAAGCTATAACTTAAACGAGATGAAAATAGCACAGTTTTTGACACACGTAGGTCGGCGACTGATGTTGTATAGGTTTGCCGTCGATCAAGACAATCAGCGATAGAAGCTTGCATTGGTAGTGAACTGTAGAACGGTGCTTGTAGTGTTACAGACAGTAGATAGACAGTCACTGTGTATTGTGTGATTCGCGTGTGACGTATCTTGTCTGTCGCTCAGCTTCTCAACTCAGGTACAGACTCTGCTAGCCTAGGCATTGCGTGCCATTGGATACGGCCGGTACGATAGTGTTGTCGGTCGGTGATGTTTTGATTCATCTTTGCTTTGTTGTGAAGCTGGCTGCATTTAAGTCGTGCTGGTTGTTTGTGTAAATTGTTGTAAAAATAAGTTTATAATTGTTTGACTTAAGACTAGAAAAATCATTTGTACAATAACGACATTGAAAGATCGCTGTTGCATCATTGTTTACTGTATCTACATGTACTAGAAACGTTGCTGTACCGCTATACTAAAACCAAATGGCGTGGATTGGTCTGAAATTTTGTACCATTGTGTAAAATTAACTGAAGTTTAATGACATAAATTAGTTTATCAATAAATATACACATACATACAATAATATTTATTTGTCAAAGTTGTTAACGTTGTCAGGTTTACGTGAACGCGGGGTAGTTTACTGGTTATATGACTGTATCGTTACAGCGCGTTAGAAATTGTCGGCGTTATATTAGGTCTGCACCTGGAAATCTCCGATTGTATTAGGTGCAACTGGAATGACCTTGTAAAAGAGACCTCTCCCGTAATAAAATTGCTAGTTCCAATTTTTGTGCTTATTTGATTTTCTCAACCCAATTATATTTCATTGCGATTGACATTGGGGCATTTGTGTCTGTGACGGTGTGGGACGTCTGTGTCGTGTGTTGATGGGTGCCGTTTTATCTGTCCAATGTCTAAACTGCTATGAGCATGTGGTATAACCTAGTCCGAAATCTGCTGGTCGGATGGAGGACTGGGATGAGTTGAAATAATGTTCCTTAGCAATGTGTCCAAACCAGAGCAAAAACGTCCACTAATTTGTCACATTTTTCTTTTACCAGACAAATTACCAGTTGCGTTTACCAGGCGCATCAGAAATGCTGAAAAGTCGCAACAAAATAATCTCTTCCGCCTAATCGTGGTTAATTTTATCGACGAGTATATGTTAATGATGTGGCAAAACCTGACTGGACGATATGCAGCGGTGCGTTCCGTATTCCGGCAGAGGGCATTTAACGAATTTTATGGCTGCTTAGTGCAGTGGTGATTTTTACTGTTTTTTTTCTAAGCTTATAGCCGATTCGTAGTTATTACAGCTTATTACTGGTCTGTATATGAAGTGGGCTATATGTAGCGCACATACACATGCACACGCCGTACTTTTGACAAGAAAAGCTATCGCTATAGGATAGCCGACCGTACTGCCTCACAGCAGACTATCTAGTAATTAGCGATCGTTGCTATTAGCATCTCTATCTGTTTTTGAGATACTGGGCTTTAAGCGTATTGGGGTTACACGTAATCCCGAAAGGTCATTTCCTATTGGTGGTCCTTTGGAACTTAAGCCTCTATAACGGTTTCCGAGATATTCAGTCTCGAATGTAACGCAGTGGTCAACATGACCTTAAACGACCTCTATGCAAAGGTCAAGGTCATTCATTTGGTATCAATTAATTCCTCATATACGACTTCCTATAGGCTCTCAATAGTAACTTTTGCTCTAGAACGCACCGTTTAGCCACAATACACAACGTCACAGATAGACAGAAGACAGACAGACGGACGCAATATTGTAGCGAAAGCGCGAGCGTTAGTAAGGTCGGCTAAAAATCTCTGTTCAGAAATGGAATTACTGACTTTTACCAAACCAGAAGTCACTGGTTATCTTGGTTCTGTTGTATTCATCGTGCATTTTTCACGTTTGTAGCGCACATACACAGCGCACATAAAGCATGTGGCCCGCTTTAAAGTCACGCCATGTATAACTTACATGTATATTCGCAGCGGTTTGTACACACACAGTCCTGCACATGCCCCATAGTAGACTCTTGTGCCCTATTCTATCACTGTGGACTCTCAGTGAGGAGCAGCGCTAGCAATACAAAATTGGTATCGTTTTGTAGCTAATGACATTGTGAATCAATAGGGGCGATATGATAACGATATATTGAAAGCTTCAGCTGCTAGGGCTGATTTTGTAAAATGTTTTGTGGACTCCCAAATAGCAACCTGGACTCCCTACACGCGTTTTGTGCGCTCCACGAGGCATCGTTACTGAACTCCCTATACACGCGTTTTATGAGCTCCAAGAGGCATCATTATTGAACTCCCGTACACGTGCTTTCTAGACTCTCCAAATAGCAGGCCTTAAAATGGGTATACATTAACAAACTATCGTTAAAAATATGCATGCCCCATTTTTGAGACAAAGTGTAGTGCATTGGCTGCTGATAGAACTGTAAATTAATGTCTGTGGAGCTTATATTTGAGTATTACACGCATGCAAATCAGAGAATATATAGGCGGCGAAGCCTTCGCCGCCTATATATTCTCTGTGCAAATATTGCATAACATTGAGATTAGAAACGAAAATGAAGGAGTAAGGGGCCGTGCACAGATTATATAACGCTCAAGGGGTGGGGTGGCGGGAAGTTTCCATTATATTCCGGTATATTAAGGCAGTGGGGCTGGATCATGCGTTATATAACGTAAGGCAATTACATATGGCATCAGTATGGCAGTTTGAATTATCACCAAATATGCTAGTATATTTGCCATGGATTTGCTGATCAGCCATCTAATGTCAGCTAACTAATGTTTACTGACTACAGTGCTTATAGTCACTATGTTATACTCCACTGTTGTTGATATTCTCTCTATACTGCTATTTTCGGCAACAATTTTGTATTGATACATTTTTTTCTGCTGCGAAGTTGTTCAGACTACAGTGGGGGGTTAGAGTTGGTGTTACATAATTTAGGGAGGGGTATAGGGAATTCTGTTATATAATGTTATAGGGTGAGGTGGTCATAAAATGTATCTGTTAACCATCCGGCAGCAATTTGGGATCGAATGTCTCCGACGCTCAAATCAACAGGGGGCCACTTTGGACCAAAATTTCCGGGTGTTCCCCTTGGAGTAGACCCCTGATTGGGTCTGCAGAGAGTGAACGTCCCTGGCTAACTAAACGGTGAAATTATTTCGGAAGAATTGCAACGTATGTGATCACAATCCACCAACGTTACAGACGGACAGACAGACGGACGACATGCGATCGCAAGACCGCGTTTTGTACTGCAGGGCATTTTTAAAGCAAAATTCGTCACTACGCAAACGAGCGCCGAAGGCGCGAGGCGGGTTGGAGTCTGGGGAGGGGGACAGGGAGGGGTGTCCCCCTCCCCAGCCGACTAGGGGGTCTGGGGAGCGTCGTAAGCTCCCCCAGCGGGGTCCGGGGCAGAGCCCCGGCCGCAAACGAATTTGTGGATTTCTTGTATATGCTGACTCAACAGCTGCTCCGCTGGCGGTAGCAGTCAGTTGCTGGCTGTCAAGTGTCGTAACCACAGAAATGTTCCAATTTAACAGTGTGGCCTTCTAGTTTTATTCCTAACATTTTACAAGAAAGCCTAGCTGATGCACAGGTAGGCCTACGCTCGTAACAGCAGTGCATGTTTGAAGGCATTAGCAAAGAAATCTACAGCAAATTAACGATTGATAACCGTGGCCACTTACCGTTTGCGCGATAGCCTATTATCGCGTATAGAGATTGAAAAATCGCCATTTCGCCCACCGTATTCGTATTCTGATTGTAGACCCAGGAGAGGAACGTATTCTTTTAGCCGTTGTTGCCTTCCAAATCTGCGAAATTCTGAGAAAATTATGATACCAGTACAAGGTCACCCAATTAAGGTGATCGATCTTGGTGCCAACCTAAAGCGCATACTTTCTATTAGTTACTAGTAGAAACTATGGACGTATCTCTCATTCTCTCTTACCGTTTTCGAGATATTAACGCATAAACCTAAAACTGGTTTGTTTTCCCCCACCCCAGCTTCGTTGTTTGACGCCCTCGTTCAGGGGGATCCCGTCAGAATTTCTGGATGAAACTTAACCCGCGAAAACTAGAGGGATGAGGTGAAAATTGCATAATCCTAACTTGAACTGTTTTAGCCCACCATATACTAACAGTCGCGCTTATACTACAGTGCTGCGTCCGTCTGTCGTCTGCCTGTCTGTGACGTAACGTAGGCTAAACGGTGCGTCCTAGAGCAAAAGTTTCTATTGACAGCCTATAGGATGTCTTATTATGAGGAATTGATTGGTACCAAAAATGAATGACCTTGACTTTTGCATAGAGGTCGTTAAGGTCATGTCAACAATTGCGTCTCATTCGTCATTGGATATCTTCGAAACAGTTGAGATAGGGACTTGATTCCAAAGGATTACCAATAGGAAATGGCCTATGTAGAATCAAATGGTCACGTGACCGATGACGTCAGTGGCCCTGAAAGGTCAAGTCGTGACTCCAATACGCTTAAAGCAATAAAGCAGCTGGAGATGCTATAGCAACAATCACTGTATAGTCTGGCTGTTGTGAAGCAGCACGGTTGGCTATCCTAGCGACAGGTTGGCATCTTGTTGACTGATCCATCCGTGTAGCGGACAGACGGACGGGCTTATAACGCACAGGAATATGTGCTGTCGCGCGCTAAAAACTGTTTGACACCAGACTTACCTTTTCAGTAAAGGGTAGTACTTTTTTTGGTTTGATATTTCAATCTTTATTGACCATACGGTGATTGCTGAGTGATTATACACGGTTGTATATACACAACCGTATACAGTGTACATAGTAACCGTCTATTCTTTATGTAGGAAATGTGTTAGGCCTATATATTTCGCTGTTTTTACGCGCAACAGCATATGCTATAGCGCGTATTTGCTATCGCCCGTCCGTCTGTCTGTCTGTCTGTCAGACGGGTGTATCATAGAAAAACGGCTGAAGTTAGGATTATGAAATTTTCACCATACGGTAGCCCCATCCCTTTAGTTTTTGCGGGGTAAGTTTCATCCAGAAATTCTGAGGGGTTCCCCCCGAGCGGGGTCGTCAAACAAGGGAGGGTGGGTAAAATCAGCAGTTTTCTATCTTTAAGCGTGAATATCTCAAAAATGGTAGCACATACAGCTAAAGTTACAATTGATGACTAATAGGAAGTCACATATGGGCTTTTCTATTGACAGTTTGACTACAAGATTGATGACCTTGGATGACCTTGAATACGATACGATACGATACGATATAGGAGTTTAACGTTGAACTGCTGTAAGGTCAAATTGTATCGGATTTTCGCGTGATTTCGCGATTTTGGGAGACAACACCGGCTAAACGAATGAAGATAGACCAACAATATCAGCGACGGAATAGTAGCCCATTAAATGTACTTTTCAGCTGTGAATAGATTACGTTGACATCTCACGGCGTTCCGCCGCTAGGTGGCGTCAAACAAGGGAGGGGTGGTAAACTGCTGATTTTACCCACCCTCCCTTGTTTAGATGCCCCCGCTCGGGGAACCCCTAGGAATTTCTGGATGAAACTTACCCCGCAAAACTAGAGGGGCGGTGAAATTTCATAATCCTACCTACAACCGTTTTCGACTGATCCACCTATCGACAGACAGACGGACAGACAAAGGGACTGGCGATAGCATATAGCGCGCTAAGCATAATGCTATATGTTGTCGCGCGCTAATAATCGAACGTGTTGTGAAATATTAATGTCGACTTACTGATCAGCTTGTCACCAGTGGTCTTATCAATCGTCACCAGTCTGCCTACTGCAAGCATTACTCCACTGAAACAGCCCTACTGTATATCCACGATCATCGCATAAATGCCATCGGATCACAGAAGTTGTCGTGTCTATCCTTCTTGATCTGTCTGCCGCTTTTGACAGGATTGACCATAACATCCTACTCACTCGGCTTTCATCTTGGTTTAGAATTTACGGCTCTGTAAAAGCTCACAAAATATCGTCACCACTGTTCATTAAATAGATGAAAGTTGTACTATTGAGTATGTAGGCCTACTCACGGCTCTGTCCTAAACTGGTTTAAGTCTTACCTGACATCCCGTTCTTTCCGTGCTAAAGCATCTTGTGGTGTTCCTTCTTGGTCCTCTACTTTACGTCATGTATACCACCACACTCAGCACTCTCATCTCCTCACTTTCTCTAAACCACCACCTTTACGCGCAGATGATACTCAATTTTTTCTCATTCCATCCTCGTAACTCCGCAAACCTCCAGACCGCTATGCAACAGATTTCTCCTGGGTGTCCGCTAATCTCAAAAAGCAACTTTCTAAAATAAACAACTCTTCACTCAATACCACTCATTCTGCACACAACCGTGGTTTTATCTTTGATGAACATCTTAGTCTTACCTTCTCTGATCAGTGATCACATCTCATCACTTTCTAAGTCTAGAGCTCTATTCTCATACCCGAGAGCTGTGCTGTATCCGTCCTTACTCGATTCTAAAATAGCCAGTAGGCCTACTATCGCTGCCTCTATTGTGCACTCTAAACTTGACTAAGTGTAACTCTAGGCCTATATACTACAATCTTCCTAAGTCTCACACCGTTCTTTTGGATATGCATCACATTAAGGCCTATAGGCCTACCGGTGGAATCAACTCCCTTCTTCATTCCGTCAACCTCATTCTGCTCGCTCTCCTTCTGGTTCACCTCGTCCTGCGCATATCACCTCACCACAGTCACCTCATCTGTCACTCCCTCGGTCTTTCACTCCAGACTTAAAACTCATCTCTTTCACAAATCCTTTCCTCCATAGTCACTGTTATTCCTTCCTGACTAGGCCTATCTTAAACCTGTACTGAACTAAGTGAGCACTGGCGTTTGTTTGTTTTAGTTTTTATCTTTTTCTTATTTTTTTCTTGTTACGTGTACTAGATTAAGCTGATCACTCAGCCTTTCAGTCCACGTTAAACTCTTTTTTGAATCGTATCGTATATGGGCAATCAAATGGTCACGTGACCAATGACGTCTCGTGACACGAAGGCTCAAACTTGTGACCCCAATACGCTTAAAATACAATATCGCGAAAACAGCTAGAGGTGCTATTTAGCAACAATCGGTAATTACTACCTCGTCAGGCTCGTCTGCTTTGAGGCAGTATGGTCGGCTATCCTAGCGACAGCTTGGCATGTTGTATGTTAATGTTAACCTGTTGATGTCATTCTATCTCATAGTATCTGTAAAATCTAGTCTTAACAGATGTATTGTTTTCAAGCATTGTTCAGTTCAGTATTGGGAGTGATTTTAAATTTGATGTGTGTATAACTTTATGAATGTGTAACTACCAGTAGACAGTGGACTCTAAACATGGCTTACGTTACGAGTATCATCAGTAGTGTGTAAGACATAATAGACTCCCACTGTGTAATTACAACTGGACTCTCAAAATAATACAGCCACTAAATGTGTGTTTGACTTTATAGACTCCAAATGTGTAACTACAAGTGGACTCTGAAGATATTGCAGAGCAGCAAGTCATCAGTAGTGTGTATGACATAATAGACTCCTACTGTGTAATTACAACTCGACTCTCAAAATCATACAGCCACTAAATATGTGTTTGACTTTATAGACTCCAAATGTGTAACCTTCAAGTGGACTCTAAAAGTCGTAGAACTTACCAAAGTGTAGGCCTATGAAATTGTCTCTCATTGTATAATATTATAACAAGCGCTTATGGATTAGACTACAATACGTGAACCACCAGTGGCGTATTTAGGGGAAGGGTTTGCGCCTCCCCTTTCAGCCGACCCTAATTTTTATTATGACATTTTGCCGCTTTATTAAGTTTTTTGTCTCCCAGAACATCAAAATTTAGACATTCATTAACAAAGAAGCGTTAGTTTGCCTCTGGACCCAACTGGGACTTCCGTCCCCAGACCCCCTGGGTCCGCTCCTTTCGCACATTCTAAATACGCCACTTTCAGAACCGCATCGACCGCTGAATCAGTTATTTGCCTACTATACATCGAACCGTCACAGTACAAAGTGGTGGCGAAATTGTTTCATATTAGTAAACAAAGCTGTCATAAATTCTATACTGTAATTTTATACTTTGTCCTATTTCTTGAAGGCAAGGTCATGTTTCGGATGGATGGAACTAGTACAAGAGCTAAATAATTCTTAATTATTACATTCTTTTTAAGTTCAGCAGCTTTAACTTCAATAACTTGAGTCTTAATAACAGTTACAGTCATATTATGTCAACTTTAGGTAACCCTTTGACGCCCACTGTTGCCATATGGATACAGCTATAAAGAGCATCCTGTGCCAGACCGAGTTAAGCAGTCATTTGTAATTTTTGACGTGTGAGTGCCTAGATGTCAAAAATTACAAATGACGGCTTAACCCGGTCTGGCACAGTATGCTGTATACATATATGATAATGTACATTGCATATTGCAACAGTGGGCATCAAAGGGTTAAGTATCGGCACAATTTCAGTTTCATTTTCACCGATGATTGATGGCCAAATGGCATAACTTAAGATATCCAACAATCACCGATACCTAGTTTTTACAACGATTACAACAACAAAATCTTGGACTTGAGATAAATCTTGTTTTCATAACTGAAACCTCTCCCATTCCAAAAATTAACTTAGTGTGGTAACACCACACTTTTTTGTAAGAAGCAGTTCAGTGAACTGAAACATTGAAGATGGAGAAAACTGTTTTACACAGTATGGCAAAAATACAAAACGTGAATCTAAGCCGGAATACATTTGTTTAAATTTTTAATGTCACTTTACGTATGAGATTCCATGCATTTCAACTATTAGAAACATCACTTGTTCCCACGTAAGCGTGCAATAGCTTGCTCATTTCAGATATCTGTGCATGCAATAGCTTGATAATTTGCAGGCAACTGACAGTGAAGTGACAAAGCACTTCATTCTTCTTTTACGATGCAATCGTCTTTAATTTACCATAAAACTGGGGAAACTAGTCCAGTTGGCAATCGCAAAAAAGTCTGTTGACAAAATCAATTAAGAAGTATGTGAGAATAGCAGAAATATTAACGCAAACAGCAGGGGTGGCACCAAGGGATATCAACGGACATACCAACGGGGCATAAAGTACCCACATTGTAGTTGTAGACGTTTAGTTCTTATTTCTTGTGTTGCTATGACTCGATGCAATACAACAAATCGGAATATGAAACAGCAAATACGTGTGGTTTTCAGTTTTTAATAACTGACTATTTACTCATGAGACTTATGGCATGATATATGTGTTTTACTACAAACTGCTGACAATATATTTTTCTATTTTCTACTAGATTATAGGTTTGGCTCAAAATTACATGTTTTGACAATATTTGAATTTTTATTTTAGTTAAGTAATGGTAAAATTAATGTTTACCTTCTCTGTCATTCCATGCATATTGTATGATATGAATATGAATAACACCTGCCACGCAGTAAGGTAAATTAGAAAGCTCCAGCTAACAAAATGTGCCACCCCTGACAAACACATGGACAGTTCAGTAGCAGAAATTAACATGGTCAGTCATGCTAAGATTGTCGTCTTCAGAGACGACAGATGTCACTAATGCAAACAAATGTTAGTTCAGGAAGACAGTTCAGCTGCATTAGCAGTCTCGACACTATCATCATCAGTGACCAGTCAGTCGACACTGTTTGGTCAGTCGCTTGCTTGCAGTAATTGTATTCTTCACATAGTATTTTATTTGAAACCAAGATCTGTTAGCCAAGACATTGCCACTATCAGCTTTTGCTTTCTCACAGTCTTTTTTGCCTGGTACAGTTCCTTTTTTTAGATACATGCCCAATGACTTCAGTACTGCCTCTTTCTCATCAGTTGACCACGCAACTTTCGTCACAGTTTTGCGGGATTTTCTATATGGTACTCCCGAGCTTTCATCACTGTCATTCTCCACTGATAGCATACGTTTCCTGGTTGTCTGACGTCTTACTCGAGCAACTCTTTTGGTCTTCTTGCATGTAATGTTTGTCTGGTCAGAACTGCTGTCGTCAGATGGCTCCACATCTTTCTCTGATTCAGGATTACTGCCATCAGCTGTCTTCAAATCATTCACGTCAAAAGCATCAACAGCTATCTCTTCCATAGATTTCCCAGCAAATTCGTGGGCTTTTCCCTCGTCGACTGCAATAAGCAACTTGCTTACTTTTGCCAACTCTATTGTGGAGATATGCATTCTGTAAAAAAGTTTATGCACATCTGTGTTGTGTCCAAGATGACCAGTGAGCCATTCAAGCTCATTTGGAGTCAAAGCCATAACTTGTGAAACAGTGCTGATATATTTTCGCATATATTTGCTTGTGACTGTTTCTGGTTGCTCGCACTCTGCTGCGGTAACACACTTCTTCACACAGTCACTACCTCGGAATGGATGAGGTGAAGATATGCAAGCACGAGCAAACACGTAGACATTTGATGGACTCACTCCCACGGCTGTTCTCATTTCAGTATTTGCAATTAGATCCATTGCCTTCTTAAGGTCTGATGTTAACAGAAGTGGCACTGTTCTGCCTCGCTTACCAGTAATACTTAACACGTGCAGTCTCTCACAAAGTTTTCTTTCTGAAGGCTTAAGTGTAGCAGAAAATTCTGCATTGGCCAATCCAATTACATGTGGCAAATGAGCATACTGATGAAGCTCTATTCGCTCAGTTTCACCTGACCGTCGTTTATTGAAAGTGATGAGCTTGGCCAGTGTGACCTGCACCAGTTCTTCATAATGCACTGCAGTGCACTCCTGTTCATAGGAAGCTGTTTTCTCTTTCAATTCAACATCAAGGTATTTACTTAATTTTATGATGTCACCTGTTAACGGAAGCACTTCTGGCTTATTCTGTCTATCCAGTTGAATAGTTCGCAGTGCAAATGTAGACACTCTTTGAGGCCATTCGGAAGCATGCACAAGTAGATAGTTTGCTGCAGACGATGCCAGGTCACTGTCTCTTGCCTTCAGTGCTGTATTTCGCAGCACACTTCTGTAGTGCATGCCCAAGTTTCATTGCCAATGACGGTGTGCTTAGACGAGCCATGTGCTGCTCGTCTGACGGTACAAACTGACATTCTAACTTCACTGCTGAAACAACATCGTCGAATGAATCTGGAGATAGGAAATCTGAGAGGTGTGCATCTGCACAACCTTTCAGTTCTCTCAGTTTCATGAGCAATCTAGCAAGCTGGCGCATTTTTTGCGAAACATACGTGGTTTCGTGTCTTGCCATCTTGTCTGCACATATGCTTCCGTAAGACAAAATGAGAGGATCATTCCTAGCTACTAAGCCTATTGTATCTTTCTTCATGACGCTCAGTACGTTCTGCAGTGCCTGACTAGCAGAAGAACAGTCATTCAGTATTGGAGCTAAGAGAAGTCGGCTTTCCATTTGATATCTTCGAAATGAATGTGCTTCCAAAGGTTCCATACGACATGGGCAGTGCTTAATATGTCGCCAGAGGTCTTTTCGGTGGAGAAATCCTAAACACAGTGTACACGGTAAATAATCCCCCACGTCTGGGGTATGGCCATGAGAAGGACGCCGGACCAAAATCATTAAGCCCTTTTGCGTCTGAATAACTTTCAGGTTGTGATGGTAGTCGCCTAACAGACGCAATTTTGACAACTGAAACTGTTTTTCCTTCTTATTACCAGTTTGGCACAATTGTTTAACTTCAGCTTCTGCGGAATGTATCTCTTGATAGTGTCGGCCAATATTTGTAACAAGCATGTCACAGTAGTAACATGCGTGACGTTTATCATGCACAACTGCTCCAGACTGTGAATTCCTGGTTGCCGTGCTGAAAACTGTACAAAACACACAATTTCACAACCACTTATCGCACAATGTGTACCGGGTAGTATGATACAAGAGTTTAATGCGAAAGCTGAGTGTGGTCAGCTGAATCTAGCACATCAAAAACGAAAAAATACAAAAACAACAGTAAAACAAACGCCAGAGCCCACCACATATGATCCAAGTTCCAGATCCATTTAGGCAGTCTAAATGAAACTAGAGAGACTATGGAGGAAAGGCTATGTACAGTAGCTAGTCAGGTTGGCTGGTTGTGAGAACTTTATAAGTGAGGGAGACTTTATATTCAATGCGTTCGTAAATCTTGAGCCAGTGTACAGATCTGAGGACGGGTATAATATGAGAATATCTAGGAGCTTTATCCTCTGCATATGAAGAAAATTGTGAGTCTGCTGCACACGATTTATTTCAGACTGGGGAAGATTATAGTAGAGAGTGTTACAGTAGTCAAGTTTGGACTAAATAATAGAGGTAGCAATGGTACTGGCTGTTTTAAAATCAAATTAAGAACGAATACACAAGTATGAGAATAGCAAGAATTAGAAAGTAATGAGATCAGATCAGGGAATGTTAATATGTTCATCAAGAAAAAAAACCCATGTTGCTTTTGAGACCAATAATGAGAAATAGTATTAGTAAGCAATAGAAGTTTGCGGATATCCAGGAGGAAATCTGTGGCAGAGTGGTCCGGAGGTGGGCAAAACTCGAGCCAGTTATGAGAATGGAATAAGAGTATCATCTGCGTAAAGGTGGTGATTTAGAGAAAGTGAGGAGATGAGAGTGCTGAGTGGAGTGGTATATATGACGAAAGGTAAAAGACTGAGAACAGAGCCTTGAGGAACACCACAAGAAGAAATATGCTTAGAAGATAAGTCTTTTTTATCATGTTTGACATGGAAAGAACGTGACGGTAGGTAAGAATTAAACCAGATTAAGACAGAGCCGTACATTCAATACCAAGATGAAAGGCAGATAATGAAGACGTTATGGTAAATGTTATTAATACTGGCAGAATGATCTGATGTCAGTAGTAGTAGTGGGTAGTCCAAAAATTAAATTGAAAACTGCTGCAAGATTGTAACAGATAGGCCTATAGTTACTATCGGGTGCTTATAGGAAGTCATCAGCAGGCTACTCAGGGAAAGCATCTCCAACCACCCCTTCCCACAAACTGGGGCTTATATCCCAAGTCAAAAAAGCATTATAAATTGCAGCCAACCAGTGCTTTGTATTGACAGCCCAGGGGAACATACCATTGCCCTACATAACAGTACCATCGTCGACCCCCTAGGGGCATCCCTTCCCCAAAACGGGGTACCGTAGTCAAAAAAATTAAAATCAGAAATGCTGCAAAAACGGTGATAGTCCTATAGTTACCATGGGGAGCCTATAGGAAGTCACCACCAGGGTACTCAGTGGACGCATACGACCACCCCTTCCCACAAACAGGGACTCGCCCCCAGTCAAAACTTGCATTGCAAATTGTGGCCAAATGGTGCCAGATACAAAGGTGGATTGTACTGACAGCTATGAAAACAAACCATCGACCCAGCAGCGTTACCATCGTCGGACCCTGGGGTACCCATTCCTCAAAAGGGCTAGAAAAAATATTCAAAACTGCAGCAAAATCGTAACAGATAGGCCTATAGTTAAGTTACTATATAGCAAGCCTATAGGAAGTCACCACCAGGCTACATAGGGGACCCATCTCCAATCCCTTTGATCGCACCTTCCCCGAAACTGGTGATCACAGTGTTTGGCCAAACAATGCCAGTTACAACGGTGGTTTCTATTAACAGCCTATGGGAACACACCATCGTCCTATCCAACTGTACCACCGTCGACCCTCTAGGGGCACCCCTTCCCCAAAAAGGGGTAGTCAAAAACTCAAATTCAAAACTGCTGCAAAATGATAACAGACATGCAAGGGCTCGGTATATCACCTGTAGAAACTCAATGGCACCCCGTCTGATACCTCCAATGCCCACCTCCATAGCTGGGGAAACTTAACATGCCGAGCAGTGGCCACATTCTAGCTTGTATTTTTATGCACCATAAATGTTAGGTTAAGGTTAAACATTATAGCTCTACGTGTATACACCTCAGAGCTATGGGAAGTCACTTGCCATATGGGATGTTACCTGCCACCCAACACAAGTGAATGCACCCCGCCTAACCCCAGCCAGAAAGGCTGGTACTCGACTGACCTACCCTGAGGGATGTCAGGCTGAGTTGACCTAGGTGGGTGGTTATATACAAAGATGGTTTACCCGCCCAGAGACGGTCACCCATCCAAATATTAACCGGGCCCAACTAAGAGTAACTACGTTGATCGAGACCAACGTGCTACTACTAAGCCAGCGAAAAACTTGTTAAAGTCTGTGAAGTCATCCCACAATTATAACCTAGGGTATCTGTTTTTGTGGACCATTCTGCATTACTATATTTCACAATTAGTGATACATACAACATTTGGCTGCAGAATGGGAAATTATTTAGCTTTGATATATGTTAGATAGTCTGTATCCGGTAGACTGTGTTTGCAGACAGTTCCGGAATACTCATGGAATGGTACATGATACTCCAACTTGTCTACTTATTCAGGAGAGTACAGATCTGCACAGTGTACACTGTAATTAAATAAATGTTACTTGCCAATTCCATTTGTTTCCACAGGAATGACGTCTGGCAGATCATGTTGGCCATTATCAGCAGTAGTGTCAGCAAAGTCGGTGTTTTGTTGTAACAGCGTTTGTCGAGTAATTAAACTGGCTGGCTGAAACTTCTATACATATATAACAAACAGCAGTTAGGTCCACTCAATGATATTTGGAAGCATCTTGCACAAATGCACAAGGCTCAATTTTTTTTCTGAAATTAAATCACATTATTTCAGTGCGAAAACAAAATTCAAGACTCCCGCTGTGTAATTACAATTTGACTCTCAAAATATTAACAGAGCCACAAAATGTATGTAGGCCTATGACTTCATGGACTCCAAATGTGTAACTACAAGTGGACTCTGAACATATTGCAGATCAGCAACTTATCAGTAGTGTGTATGACGTAATAGACTCCCACTGTGTAAATACAACTGGACTCTCAAAATAATACAGCCACTAAATGTGTGTTTGACTTTATAGACTCCAAATGTGTAACTAAAAGTGGACTCTGAAGATATTGCAGATCAGCAAGTCATCAGTAGTGTGTATGGCATAATAGACTCCTACTGTGTAATTACAACTGGACTCTCAAACTAATACAGCCACTAAATGTGTGTTTGACTTTATAGACTCCAAATGTGTAACTACAAGTGGACTCTGAAGATATTGCAGATCAGCAAGTCATCAGTAGTGTGTATGACATAATAGACTCCTACTTTGTAATTACAACTGGACTCTCAAAATAATACAGCCACTAAATGTATGTTTGACTTTATAGACTCTAAATGTGTAACTAAAAGTGGACTCTGAACATATTGCAGATCATCTGAAAGTCATCAGTAGTGTGCATGACATAACAGACTCCTACTGTGTAATTAATTAATGTGTGGTCCTGCTCGTAATTGACTCAAGTCAAAATGCAATCACAAATCGATAATAAGACAACATATAGCATCTTACTTTCTTGTTGTAGTACATACCTCTGACTGCAGATCAAGATCAAATGAGGAGTCACTATCAGAGTCACAAGAATTCGGCACATATTCGATATCGGAATCAGAAGCAGAATCCATATTTTTCGTGATGTTTTTGTCACTCTGCACATATTAATAGAAATCATCAATATTACACATTATAGCTGTTTTGAATTGTCTATTAGCTTTGTTAAATAGCGTTGTAAATATCAATTTAAAACTAGCACATTTAATTGTTAATGATTAATCGTTGTCGGAAAAAAATAATAATTTGCTTACTAGTTAATTTCAAAATTACTACTGACATCATAGTGTAACCTCTAGCCACTCCAGCAACTGCCCTTTGTCATGACCACCGACGTACATATTCTTCTGGATGCCAATACCGTAAAGGCGAAAAACTGAAAACACCAATAGCTGCCATCTAAGATGGTAGACTAATTGGATCTATTTTAGCTGTAAGGCAAAGGACTGCAGGATGACTCGGACGACCAATCACAACAAAGCAGCAGTCCGTAGGATGGTCAGTGAGCCAATCATGGCATATGTCGGCCATATTAGTTGGCAGCTATTGATGGTTACACTTGTGGCGGCTAGTGCAGACCCTGTGGTCCTGACCTTGAGGGAATTTTTGTATTATTACTTAATAAATTCTTTTGTCTGTTATTCAGTATTACTGACTTATAGAATAAAAGACAAACAATAAGTGAATATTCACAAGTAAGTAAGTAAGAAAATAAGTAAACGGTTGATAAGTTGAGTTGAGTTGAGCATGGTTTAAGGTCTGCGCCAACACAATATAGGTTATACGGCCGACCGTTTTTACAGGTCAAAAGACCCAACCAACAGTATCAGAGTACTGAAGGAAATATAC
>Ga0209680_1000139_pt1 | contig 18774 bp, 20 predicted proteins | sample WorMetLIZISLAND1_FD_187413 | JGI IMG/M metagenome (GOLD analysis project Ga0209680, IMG submission 187413) | Marine gutless worms symbiont microbial communities from Max Planck institute for Marine Microbiology, Germany - Olavius loisae LIZARD... ... | reverse complement strand
CAGAGCTTTCACCTGTTCCTAAAGGAGTGCGAATGGCGGTTCAATGGAGGCGATCACCGGGAACTGCTTAACCAATTAAAGACATGGGTGAATTCGAGACAAAAACGTCCTTAGCTAGGACAGCCCAAAAAAAATACGCTGGAAACGATCGACCGTGCCATTTATTCGGCGGCGGCTGGCTGAACGTCGCTATTGGCGATCAACGACCGGCCGGTCATCTCTTCGGGCTGCGGCAAGCCAAGTAGAGACAACAGCGTCGGTGCCACATCGCATAGGCGGCCATGCCTGAGTTGACCAACGTTTGACGGCGCGTTGACCATCAACACGGGCACGGCATTCAACGTATGTTGCGTATGGGGCTCGCCGGATTCCTCGTCGAACATAGTTTCGCAATTGCCATGGTCGGCAACGATCAACATGACCCCGTCTGTTTCCTTGATCGCTTCCTCTAGGCGTCCGAGGCATTTGTCGACAGTTTCGGCAGCGCCTATCGCAGCCTCGAGAATGCCCGTATGGCCGACCATGTCACCGTTGGCATAGTTAACGACGATCATGTCGAATTTTACCGACGTGATCGCGTCGACGAGACGATCGGTTACCTCCGGGGCCGACATCTCCGGTTTCAGGTCGTACGTGGCGACCTTAGGCGAGGACACGAGAATTCGTTCTTCGCCCTCGAACACGGCCTCCCGCCCACCGTTCAGGAAAAACGTGACATGGGCATACTTTTCGGTCTCGGCGATACGCAACTGTTTCATGCCGGCTTCGGAAACCAACTCACCAAGAATCCGGGTCAGTTCCGTGGCCGGGAACAGGACCTCGAAAAATGCATTCAGTTCCGTCGAGTACTCGACCATGCCAAGACGCGCCGATATTGTCCGGACCGCGGAGCGTTCGAACCCGTCGAAATCCGGATCGACTAGCGCCGCCAGGATTTCGCGAGCTCGGTCGGCACGAAAATTGGCCATCAAAATACCGTCGCCATCGGCGATCCCACCAAAATCTCCAACGACCGTCGGCAGCACGAACTCGTCCGTGGTGTCGACCGCATAGGCCTGGTCCATGGCGGCGAGAGCATCAGGTGCGGTTTCGCCCTGACCCACAACCAACGCGTCATAGGCGCGCTCGACGCGGTCCCAGCGTTTGTCTCTATCCATGGCGTAATAGCGACCGGAAACGACACCCACATCGACATTGGGTAGATCTGAAATATTCGCTAGGAAGGTTTCGAGATAACCGCGCCCACTTTTCGGCGGTGTATCGCGACCGTCCATTAAGGCATGGACACGGACCGGCACGCCCTGATCGGCCAAACAGCGCGCGAGAACGGCCATGTGGTCCTGATGGGAATGAACACCACCCGGTGACATCAGGCCCATCAGGTGGCAGACGCCACCGTTGTCTTTCAGGGTCTCGATAAAATCTGACAGGCGCGGGTTCGCGGCGAGTGATCCGTCGTCGACGGCGGTATCGATGCGGGGCAGATTTTGCAAGACAATCCGGCCGGCACCGAGATTCATATGCCCGACCTCGGAGTTTCCCATCTGCCCGGCGGGAAGTCCGACGTCGCCAGCCGAAGCATCGAGTGTTGCCTTCGGGACCGAACTCACAAGGCGATCCCAAACGGGCGTTTGGCCGAGGGCAATGGCGTTGTTTTCCGTCTCCGTCCGGTCGCCCCAGCCGTCAAGGATACAAAGGACGACGGGTCCGCCACGGTCCGAATTTCCAAGCTTATCAGTCATGGTTCAAATATAGGGCAATTGCCGGTCGAGGAAACATCGTATGCGGAATTTATCACGGAAAGGTTACAGATTCGGCAACCAGTCCCGGTGCCGGGCCCTTTGGCAGCACTCTTCATTATCCGCTGCTAGCGCATTGATATTAATGACTTTTCTTGACGGCTTAGTTGTTCATGCCGCAAAATCGGTCATCGTATCGTTTGTTTCGAACCCGCAGATGCGACGCTATGGATAGGAGGAGCCATAGATGTCATTGGAAAAACAGCTCCGGGGTTACCAGCTAACGACAGCCGATATCCTATACCATTGCCCCGACCACCCGTCTGTCTTGCAGAATTTCATTTGGCAGGATCTGGATGTTGCACCGGCGTTCCCTGTGTTGCGCCGCTTTTTGGACTTCTGGGAGCAAAACATCGACGGACGCCTGCACAGCGTCCGCGTAGCCAGCAAGTCAATCATCAAACCGGCTGAGTTCCGGATCGTCGGCGAGGTCTGCCGCATCAATTGAAGGCGGATTAACGGTCAAGCTGGCTCATAGGACAGGAGCATCGCCAACGACCGAGTATTTCGCCGGTTCGGTCTTGCGTTGATCATTCATGGAATCATTCCGCGTTGATCCTTGTCAACGCGAGGCGCGATTTAACGGTTAGACTGACATAAAAATGACATCCGTCCGCGCAGGTCACAGGAGGGGCTAATGGCCTATATGGAATGGTCCGAAAAATACGCGACCGGCCTCCAAGATATCGACAACGACCATCAAGCGCTGTTCATGTTCGTCAACGACCTCGACGATAAGGTTTCCAACGGCGAAGGCGATGAAGCCATCGGAACCACCCTTGCTGGCCTTCTCCGTTATATCGAAGTTCACTTCGCCCGAGAAGAAGGCTTCATGTTGGCGGTCGACTATCCCGAACTTAACCATCATCGGGAACAGCACGGCAAACTCACCGAGGAAGTGATTGCGCTCAAGGCTCAGTTCGATGCCGACCCAGTGCAACTCGATCCGGAGGACTTGCTGGCATTTCTTAAGGATTGGCTCGAAAACCACATCCTTCAGTCCGACCTTAAATTCGTCCCCTTCGCTCTCCGTTTCCAGGACAAGGAGAAGGAGTCCGCCTGACGCTCGTCACCGGAATTGAAGGACCAGAGGTTTCGCTGGTGCGCCTTGGGGTGATAGTTTTCGGGGGAACGATAAGCAGGTCGGAGGTCCCCAGTGATATACGCGCTCGGCAACGATCGACCAGTTACGGCCGGTGACGATTTTTTCGTTGCGCCCAACGCAGCTGTGATCGGTAAGGTTACCCTGGAGACGGACGCCAGCATTTGGTTCGGCGCGACCTTACGCGCCGACAACGAACCGATCACCGTCGGTCGAGGGTCCAACGTTCAGGACGGTTGTGTGCTCCACACAGACCCGGGGTTTCCGTTAACCATCGGCAGCGGCGTCACGGTTGGGCACCTCGTCATGCTCCATGGGTGCACCATTGGCGACGGAAGCCTGATCGGGATCGGCAGCACAATCCTCAACGGCGCAACGATTGGCAGGAACTGCCTGGTCGGCGCGCATACCTTGATAACGGAAGGCAAGGAAATCCCGGACGGTTCCGTTGTCCTCGGATCGCCCGGCCGTATCATGCGGCAGGTAAAACCGTCGGATATCGAGAATTTCGCCCGCGCGGCGCAGGGATATGTTACCCGCTACAAGGCGTACAAAGATGCGATGGCGGAGGTGGCATTTCAGACGTGATCGGAGTACCACCGGTATATGTCGGTCGCGCATCGACCTTTCGCCAATCGGCGGGTTCGTTATAAGCTCACTTCCCTGACTCGACTTGGCGGTATGGCGAACTGTCGGGTTTAGGCATCCGGCGCCCGGGGTGGAACGAAGGGCGTTAGCGTACTCGACCGGAGAAAAACGATGGCCAAAGGCCAGGTCAGGTGAAACCTTCGACAGCGACAAGCATTCTCGCATTAACCGCTGCTTACTTTGTGGCCGGCCAACTCGGCTTGCTGCTTGCCATTCCGCAAGGCTTCGCGTCGCCGGTATGGCCTGCATCGGGAATAGCCCTCGGCGCCCTTCTGGTTTACGGAAATCGTTTGTGGCCTGGCGTCCTCCTGGGATCCCTTTTGGTCGAATGGTCCTTGCACGGAAATCTATCCACATTCACCAGGGATCCGGCAAATCTGCTCCTTCCGACTGTAATCGGTTCCGGCGCCGCCCTGCAGGCGCTGCTCGGTGCACATTTGATTCGACGTGCGCTCGGGTTTCCCGTGCCGTTGGATGACGGGCGCAGTGTCGGTGCATTTCTTCTCTTGGGAGGACCGCTGGCCTGCCTACTGAACGCAACATTGAGTAGTTCCAGTTTGTGGGTCGCGGACCGGTTGACCAGTGACGGTTACTCCCTGGCCTGGGCGACGTGGTGGGTCGGAGATACCATCGGTGTCCTCGTTTTTACGCCCCTCGTCCTGATTGGCGTGGCGCAGCCTCGTACGGTTTGGGCGCATCGGACCTATACGGTCGGCCTTCCGTTGTGTGTGGCTTTCGCGATGTCGGCTGCCGTTTTCTACTTTGCCGGCGACAGTGAGCGGCGGCGGGTCGAGTCCGGCTTTCAACGACATGCCACGATCATGGCCGAGACCTTGCGCCGGACAATCGACGCAAATATTGGCGCGGTGAACTCGATCGTTCGGTTTTTCGATAGCTCGCAAAAAGTCGAACGCCAGGAGTTTGCGACCTTCGTTGGGGACAGGGTCGGCCCCCGCCACGGAATCCGGGCGTTGGAATGGGTTCCCCGGGTCCGCCACCAGGACCGTACCGCGCTTGCGGCACGGGCGCGAGAAGACGGCCTTCAGTCTTTTCGAATAACCGAGCAGGGTCCCGACGGGAAACTCGTCGAGGCGGCAGACCGCGAAGAGTACTATCCCGTGTATTTCGTCGAACCGGTCGCCGGCAACAAACCGGCGCTTGGTTTCGACCTGGCCTCGGACCCGACCCGCCGCGCCGCACTTGAAATGGCCCGTGACAGCGGCAAAGCCATTTCGTCGGCCCGGATCAACCTCATTCAGGAAGCGAAACGGCCCTATGGAGTCCTGGTCTTCTCCCCCGTTTATGGTCGTGGCGCCAAACTCGATAGCCGCGAAGCACGTCGCCGCGCAGTTTTAGGGTTCGCACTCGGTGTATTCAACGTCGCCGAAATCATTGACGCAGCCCTGCCTGTCCCCAATCGCGGCAACGTCAAACTTCGACTGACTGACCGATCGTCGCCATCCGGACAAACCTTGTTATTTGCAGATACGACGGATCGGGAAGGGACGGCGATTTCGAACCGAATCCGATCGGTGTTCGATTTAGAGGTCGCCGGCCGGACCTGGTCATTGGAAATCAGCCCGACGGACGCCTATTTCGCCGACCAGCGTTCTTTGGGGGTGTGGAGCGTTCTGGCCGGAGCGCTTCTATTCACCGGGCTTCTTGGCGCCTTTTTGCTGATGGTTACGGGCGAAGCCATTAAGACCCAGCGTTTGGTCGACGAGCGGACAAAGGAGCTTTTGGTCAGTCAGGACCGCTTTCGCGATTTTGCTGAATCTACGTCCGATTGGGTTTGGGAAACGGACTCCGGTCATCGCTTCACTTACCTCTCGGATCGCCTACTGGAAGCAACAGGCGGCCAAGCGGTGCGAATGGAAGGGCAAACCTTGATGGAGGTCGCCGGCGACGCGGCAGACGAGAAATGGCGGGCGCACTGGGACTTGATGAAAGCCCAAAAACCGTTTCGCAATTTCCAGTTCCGCTATGAAACAGCGACACAACCGGATTTATGGTTTTCGATCAGCGGGCGCCCCATATACGACTTCAACGGGAATTTCACTGGTTACCGGGGCACGGGAACCGACGTCACCAGTCAAGTCTATGCCGAGATGCGGGCAAAACTCGTTGAGTCGGAACTCCGCCAAAGTGAAGAACAGTTCAGAAGCGCGTTTGAGACCAGCGCCGCCGGCATGGCCATCCACTCGATCGATGGACGATACCTGAAGGTCAATCAAACATTTTGTGACATCATGGGCTATTCGGCCGATGAGCTTATGGACAAGAATTGGCGAGATCTCACCTACCCGGATGACGTCGAAAAGACAGAAGGTCTCGATGAAAAAGCCGCTGCCGGAGAATTCGAGAATTTCGTCATCGAAAAGCGTTATGTCCGTAAAGACGGTGCAGTCGTTTGGGCGCGGGTCGCATCGGCCCTTCTTCGCGATCCCGAACGAACACCGAAATTTATCCTTGGACAGATATTCGACATCACCGACCGGGTGCTTGCCCAAACCGCATTGCTGGAAAGCGAGGAACGGTTTCGGCAATTCGCCGAGATCGCCTCAGACTGGTTCTGGGAGATGGACGCGGACCTTCGCTACACCTTCGTCTCCGACACTTACTCGAAGATCGCAGGCAAGGACCAAAAGGCCGTACTCGGACGCACCCGCCGCGAAATGTACACCGGTTACATCCCTGAGGAACGCGAATCGTGGAAAGACTTTCTCAAGCGGTTGGATCGCCACGAGGATTTTGACGGCTTTACATATTCCTACATTCGTCCGGACGGCCAGCGGCGTGTCTTCAGCAACAACGGCCGCGCCGTATTCGATAGCAATAGCCAATTCGTCGGCTATCGCGGCACCGGTGTCGACGTCACCGAACTGAAGCGAAACGAGGCGTTGCTCGTCGGCCGCAATCAAGTGCTCGGCGAACTGGCCCTCGGTGAATCACTTGATACGGTCCTCACCCATCTGGTGAAGGTTGCCGACGACGCCGATCCGGAGATGATGTGTGCGGTGTTGTCGCGGGATGACGAAGCGGAACGGCTCCGCTTGGTTGCCGCTCCGAGACTTCCCGAAGCGCTGCGGCAGGCCTTGGACGGCCAGGAGATCGAACATGGTGAAGGGCCCTGGGTATCGAATGGCGCCATTCATGAGCGAAGAATCTTCGAGAACGTTCTTGTGGACGAAGACTGGGCTGGCCTCCGGGAAGCCGTGAACGAAACGGATATTCGCGCGTGTTGGTCACAGCCCATTGTTGGCGGGGAAACCGGCCGCGTTCTCGGTATTTTCGCAGCCTTTCTAAATGAGTCCCGCTCACCGGGGCCGGGCAAAAGTGAGATCCTCGAAACATCGGCCCAGTTGGCGGCCATCGCCATCGAACGCAAGCGGGCCGAAAAGGAAATCGAAGGTCAAAGAGACGAACTTGCAGTTTTGAACGAAGAGAAGGACAAGTTCTTCTCGATCATTGCTCACGATATGAAAAGCCCTTTCACGGCACTGCTCGGGCTATCGACGATATTGGCCGAAAAGGCCGGCACCTTTCCCAAGGACGAAGTCGTCCAATACGCGTCCCTGATCCGACGCGCCGCCGACCAAGCATTCAAACTGCTCGAGGACCTGCTCGACTGGTCCCGACTGCAGTTGGGCCGCATGGAGTATTCTCCACAGGTCATCGACGTTAGCGAAGTGATCCAAACCAACATGGTCCGGTTCCAACCGGTCGCCGAACTCAAGCAAATCGACATCGAAGGGAAGGCCGAGTCGGGTACAGTCGCGACCGCCGATCTTCATATGGTCGATACGATCCTCCGCAACTTGATCAGCAACGCCATCAAGTTCACAGCCGGCGGTGGAAAGGTCACCATCGACGCCAAGGCCAATGGTAAATGGACGGAGGTTTCGGTAACGGACGAGGGAGTCGGAATAGAGGCGGAGCGCGTCAAGTCGCTGTTTGATTTGGGTGAAAAGACTTCAACCAATGGAACCGATGGTGAAACGGGTTCCGGTCTCGGCCTTCAACTGTGCAAGGAACTGGTCGAGCGCCACGGCGGCGAAATGTCCGTCGAGAGCACGCAAAGGAAGGGGACGACGTTTCGTTTTACACTACCGTCGGGGAAAGGCCGTTAGGGGCCGTACGGCTGTTGGACGGTTAGAATTTCTTCTTTTTACCCAACTTCCCGAGTTCGCCGCCTGGATGGACTTCATGAAAATGGTTGTCGGTGAACCCCTTCAGTTGAGCAAGGGTTACGGCAATGGCGTCGCCAATCGCCATCTGGACGATGGTCGACGTCGTAGGCGCGTGACCCCAAGCCTCCTTCATCGCCGGCATTTTCAGAACCACGTCTGCATATTCGGCGAGACTATCCCGGTCGTTTTCACTGACCAATACGATCGGAATGCCACGTTTGTGGGAGAACTCCATCACGGTGTTCAGTTCCACGGCACGGCCGGAGCGGCTTAACGCCAGGATTGCATCGCCAACCAATACCGAACCGAGATCCCCATGAGCGGCCTCTGTCGGGTGAAGGAAAAAAGCCGGTGAACCGGTCGAGGTCATGGTCGCGGCGATCTTACGGCCGACATGGCCACTTTTGCCGATGCCGGTACATATAATCCGCCCTGTTATCCCTTCGAAAATGGATACGGCCTTCTCGAAGGGCTCCTGTAGATCGTCGGTGAGGGCCAGCAAGGCGTCGGCTTCCTGGCGGATGACCGGATTGTTCCAAGGTTTATGCATAGTCGATCATTCTCGGTTGGCGCGGCCCGCATAAGAACAAACCTTAGCGGATTTGCCAAGGCAGCCCCGAGAACAACTGGCGGCTTAAATCCCCTCTCCGTCGACACCTTCCGCCGGGTCGTCTTGTCGAACCACGGTCTTGTAGGCGTGCCAACTGGCATAACCGATCAGCGGCAGCGTCACGGCCAAGCCAATGTAAGCCGTGACGAGCCCGGCCGTCGTAAACAACACGATCAAAATGGCCCATAGGAACATGGCCTTGAAGTTTCGCATCACGGCAAAAACGCTGATCAGTATGGCTGGAACGAAATCTTCATTGACGTCGACCATGTTCTGCAAAGACACGGCACTGACCAGAAAGACGATGATCGCCAGGACCGCGCCGATCGCCGAACCGACTGTCAAAAAGACGAAACCGTCGAGCGTAAACAAGGTATCCATGGCGATATCACGGATGGTCAGCGAAGTGTGCGGGAAATTGATGGCATAGATCAGGGCCGCTGTGCGTATCCAGATCAACATGAAAAAGACGAGTGCGAGCCCGGCGCCGAGTACGGCACGTGTGTTTCGCTGCCAGGTCATGAACAAATCCTGCCAGTCGGGTTTCTCTCCTTTCGCGAGGCGACGGCTGACATCGTAGAACCCAGTACAGAAAATGGGCGCGATCAGGATAAAACCGGCCATCATTGGCCAGATCAAATATGTCAGATCGATCAGGAAAAGACCGGCGGTAACCAGAAAGCCAAGCCCGGCGAAGATCAGCCCAAAAATAAAGCTCATCAACGGTGCACGCAGGAAATCGCGCCAGCCGGCGGCGAGCCAGGCCCACGGGTCGGCCAATGAAACGTCGTTGATGCGGTGTTGAAACGGGAAGACCCCCGCTTTGGCCGTCGGTTTTTGGGTTTCGACCTTATCCACGATTAACACGCTTGTTGGTTGTTGCCTGTTCAAGCGGAAGGCTAACCCACCTCCGGGGAGGGGAGCAATCCGGGAGCTCAATATCGTTCCAAGGAATGACTGGTACGCTCATCGTCGCATCCCATATGGTGGGGAGGGCTTTCGCTTTAGGCTGCCCTCGATATTGATTTGAACGGAGGTCCGGGAATGTTCTTTTTCTCGCACGCGAAATCGGAGATGCCGGCACCAAACGACGCCCTGCCCGGGCGCGATCAGAAGATGCCTGTCCCCGAAACCCATTTCGTCAATGGCAATAGGATTGTGCCGCCGTTTCCCGACGACATGTCGACGGCGGTCTTCGGCATGGGTTGCTTCTGGGGAGCCGAACGTATGTTCTGGCAGGCTCCAGGTGTTTATGCGACAGCCGTCGGCTACGGGGCTGGATATACACCCAATCCAACCTATGAGGAAGTTTGTTCCGGACGCACCGGGCACAACGAGGTCGTTCTGGTCGTCTACGATCCGGCCGCCGTAACGTTCGATGGTATCCTCCAGATATTCTGGGAAAACCACGACCCGACCCAGGGCAGGCGCCAAGGCAACGATGTCGGCACGCAATACCGTTCGGGCATCTACTACACCGATAAGGATCAGAAAGCCGCTGCCGAGGCCTCCCTAAAGACTTACGGCAAAGCCTTGGCGAAAGTCGGGTTCGGCAAGATCACCACGGAAATTCTGCCGGCGGGTGAGTTCTTCTACGCAGAGGACTACCATCAGCAATACTTGGCCAAGAATCCGGGAGGTTACTGCGGTCTCGGCGGTACCGGTGTTGCCATGGCCTGACCGGTTGTCAGCGCCGGGTCACGGCCGGAGACGGAAGCGGCACCCGACGCATGTTGTCGTCATCGAGAAGTTCCGGATCACCCAACCAGTCGAGCACGAAATCCAACGCGTCGTCGCCCCAGAAAAGATGGCCGTCAACGGTGAACGTCGGCACGCCAAAGACGCCGGCGGCAATCGCGCTTCTCCCGTTTTCAGCCAGTTCCGCCTTAACGGATGGCGCCGCGATCTGTTGGTCGGCGTCTTCGAAACCGAGTTCCGCCGTCATCCGGCACCAATCCTCTTCATGATCCGGCAGCAGTCCGTCGACCCAGATTTGGCGGAATAGTGTTTGAGCAGTTTGTCGGTTGCTCGCGCGAGCGATAACCAGCCTGAGGGCGCGCAACGGATTGAACGGGTGATGACGCGGTAATCGGTAGGGAATTCCGTCACGCTTGGCGCGCCAGGCCACTTGTCGATAGGTGAAGGCTTTTTTTCGGCGGCACTTCCGCCGGCCCCTTGGTGTCCCAATGAGCGAGCAATCCGGCGAATAGCACCGGCCGGATTTCGAGGGTTACTGTTTCGGGGAGCCGACCGAGACGGGTGCTCTGGAGATAGGCGTAAGGCGAGACGAAGTCGAAATACCAGGTGATTGCGGGCATCGGGCTCCTGACCTTTCAGAGACAGCATTCGGGGCCCCGCCGATTAGGGGCGGTCCGCGTTGGGCGATTGAGCAAACGGCGTTGGGGTTCGACCCGCCCAGGCCTCCAGTTTTTCAATCATTCTGCGCGTATGTCCACCCCACCAGTAACTTCGCCCGCATTCGGGGCAGGTGGTATAAGGGCCGCCGACCCCCGGATCTCCATCGGAGATGGCGGCAATTTCATCGTCCGTTGCCGGGCGGACCGGTGCGTTGTCGACGAGACACCGGGAAAAAGGCGCCAACATCCAGTCGATCTTCAAGGTGCCACTAAGCGAGCGAATCTGGCCCTCCACCCGGCCGGATTCAAGGAGCACGGCGTTTCCGGCGGCGGCGCGGTGCTCAAGAATCTTTTGATCGCAGGTGAGGACGGTCCGGTTTTCACGCAAGGCCCGCCGTAACAATGCCCGGTCGGATTGTCCGGGCTCGACCAGCGCCGTGTCATATCCCGCGGCTCGCAGCCGGCGTGCCAACCGGCCCAGCATTTCATCGCAGAGGAAAGCCGGAGGCTGGTTGCTCATGGTTCTGCCGGAAAGCGTTCAATCGCGGTGATAGGGGTGGCCGGCAAGTATGCACTGGGCCCGATAAATCTGTTCGGCGAGCATGCCGCGCATCAGCATGTGTGGCCAAGTGACCCGACCGAACGAAAGCAGGAGAGTCGGCGTTCTCGCGGACACGCCCGTCCAATCCGTCGGCACCGCCGATCAGGAAAGCGATATCCCGGATCCCGTCGTCCCGCCAACCGGCGATACGGTCTGCCAGTTGCCGGCTGGACAGGTCCTTACCGCGTTCATCAAGGGCGACGATCACCGCATTCTTCGGTGCCGCGGCGAGGAGCTTTTCGCCCTCGGATCGTTTCGCATCGATTGCGGCCTTGGCCTCGACCTCTTTCAGGTTTAGGGGTTGAGCCATTCGCTTCAGGTAATGTTGGACGAGATCGCGCTCCGGCCCCGCCTTCGCCCGGCCCACGGCGACGATGGTCATGCGCATCGCTGTTCATGTCAATATCCATCCCGTCCGCTTGCTTGTGATCCACAAAGCGGACCGGTTTTCTCACATCGCCCAGCACGACCGGCCGGGTTTAGTCGTTCGCCGTCAGACCGTCACCCCAGCCGTCTCCGGGGAAGCGGCAGGGTTCATCCAGAGTTTCTCAAGGCCGTAAAAATCGCGAACTTCGGGCCGGAATAAATGAACGATGACGTCGCCGGCATCAATCAGCACCCAATCGCATTGGGTGGCGCCCTCGACAGCAACGGCCTTGAGCCCGAAATTCTTCAGTTTTCTCTGGAGATGGTCCGTCATGGCGCCGACATGGCGCTGCGAGGAACCGGTGGCAATGACAAGATGATCTGCGATCTCCGTCTTGCCGGCGAGATCGATGACGACCACGTCTTCAGCCTTGTCGTCATCGAGAGATGCTTCCACCAGCTTCAACAGGTCCGTTTCCGCCGATGTCGCCTTTTGGGTTCGTGGTATGGTTTGGCTCCTTTCCGATCCAATTAACCTACCGCACCCGCCTCTGCCGCACGGGAACGGAGCTCAGTGGCGGACGTAGGGTCGAGCCGGACTTTCAAGAACACCCAGGCCGGTGGCCGCATGTCCGCCAGTCGTTTCGCCGCATATGGTTTAACCCTGTAACGCGCGAAACGGCGGGCCGCTTTCGCGGATTCCGCACGAAAAGAATACGAGGGCCGTGCAAAAACCGCAACGGGAACCGTGTGAAAGATCGATGACCAATGGCGCCACCGGGAAATCTGGATCAGGTTGTCGGCACCCATCAACCAGACGAACCGATGCCAGGGATATAGGTCTTTCAATCCAGCGAGGGTGTCGGCCGTGAAACGGGTCCTCATGTCCTTCTCGATATCGGTGACGCGGATCGACGCGCCTTTCGCCACGTTTTGCGCGAACCGCATGCGTTCCGAAAGTTCCGCCATGCCGGCCTCCGGTTTCAGCGGGTTTTGCGGGGAGACCAACCACCACACCTCATCCAGCGCCAGGTGTTCGGCGGCGATCTCGCTGATCATTCGGTGGCCACGGTGTGCCGGATTGAACGATCCGCCGAGCAGACCAATCCGTTTGCCGGTCGGTCGTCTCGCTATCCGGCTTTTCCCGTCCCCTAGAATAACGAGCTCCTCGCCGCGGCAGTCTTTAGGGACGGCACTGGCCGGACCCGCGGACGACAAACTTGGAACTGGTCAATTGCTCGACGCCGACCGGCCCACGCGCATGCAGCTTGCCGGTCGAGATACCGATCTCAGCTCCCATACCGAACTCTCCTCCGTCAGCGAACTGGGTCGACGCATTGACCATCACGATCGCCGAATCGACCCGGTCGAGGAAACGTTCGGCGGTCTCCGCGTTGTCGGTGACGATGGCGTCCGTGTGGTTGGAGCCGTAGTGTGCGATGTGATCGATGGCATCGTCGACGCCGCCGACGGTCTTGACGGCAATCACCGCATCCAGGAACTCGGTGCCCCAATCGTCGTCCGAGGCGGCGACGACACTCGGATCGACGGCACGGACCTCCGCGTCGCCCCGGACCTCGCAACCGGCCTCGACCAAGCCGGAGACGACACGTTGCAGCATGTCCGGCGATGCGGCACGGTCGATGAGCAGCGTCTCCGCCGCACCGCAAATGCTGGTGCGGCGCATCTTGGCATTGATGACCACCTCGCGGGCCATGTCGGGCGCCGCTTCGGCGTCGACGTAGACGTGGCAGATGCCTTCGAGATGCTTGAACAGCGGCACCTTGCTTTCCGCCGTGATTCTCTCAATCAACGACTTACCACCACGGGGTACGATGACATCGATGGTTTCGGTCATGGACAGCATCTCACCGACGGCGGCCCGGTCCCGCGTCGGTATGCGCTGGATGGCATTTTCGGGAAGTCCGGCCGCAGCCAGACCTTCGCCGAGGCTTTCCATTATGGCCGCCGATGAATGGAAACTCTCCGATCCGCCCCTGAGGATGGCTGCGTTGCCGGACTTCAGGCATAAACTGCCAGCATCCGCGGTAACGTTCGGCCGCGATTCATAGATGATGCCGATCACGCCCAAGGGAACACGGCGGCGTTGGATGACGAGGCCGTTGGGCCGGTTCCATTCGTCGGTGACGGTACCGACCGGATCGGCAAGGGCGGCGATGTCCTCCAATCCCTTGGCCATGGCCTCGATGCGATCCTCGTTGAGGGCCAGGCGGTCGAGCATCGGCCCGGATAGTCCCTTTTCCTCACCCAGTTCCATGTCCATGGCGTTCTCGGAGAGGATCTCGTTTTGCCGACGGCGCAGGCTCTCGGCACTCTTGATAAGAGCTGCGTCCTTAGCCTCCGTGGTCGCCGTGGAAAGAACCCGGGCCGCTTGCTTGGCCTTTTCGCCGATGTCTTGCATCAGGGCTGCGATGTTCTCGGTTTGCTTGGTCATGTCTCTGCCTCAACTCAGGACGAGGTCGTCTCGGTGGATCATCTCGTCGCGCCCACGGTAACCGAGGATCGCTTCGATTTCACTGGTTTTGTAGCCGACGATACGGGCTGCATCGGCGGCCGAATAGGCGATCAAACCGCGACCGATCTCGGACCCGTCCGGCGCCTTGATGGTGACTGCGTCGCCGCGCTGGAAATATCCCTCGATGGCGGTGACCCCCGCCGGCAGCAGACTCTTTCCGGCGTGAAGGGCATTGATGGCGCCGACATCGAGAACCACCGAACCCATCGGTTTGAGCGAACCGGCGATCCATTGTTTACGCGCCGTCTTCGGATTGGCCGTCGGCAGGAACCGCGTACAGCGTGCCCCAGCTTCCAGTCGCCGGAGCGGATGGCTTTCGGTGCCGTCAGCGATGATCATGCGCGTTCCGGAGCCGATGGCGATGCGCGCCGCCGCCAGTTTGGTGATCATACCGCCGGAACCGTCGTAGCTCTTGTTGTTTCCGGCCATGGCTTCGATTTCCGGTGTCAGGTTGCCACAGATTTCGGGGATATGCTGAGCGTCCGCGAATTCGTGAGGATCGCGGTCGTAAAGGCCATCCATGTGCGACAGAACGATCAACAGGTCGGCGCTGATCATGGCGGCGACGCGGGCCGCCAGGCGATCGTTGTCGCCGAAACGGATCTCGTCGGTGGCCACCGTGTCGTTCTCGTTGATCAATGGCACGGCACCGTAGCGGAGCAGCGTCTCCAGGGTATTCCGCGCGTTGATGTAGCGCCGCCGGTTCTCGCTGTCGTCGATGGTCACCAGGACCTGGGCCACGGTCATGTCGTGATGGGCCAGCACTTCCTGGTAGGCATGGGCCAGACGCACCATGCCGGTTGCCGCCGCCGCCTGGCTCTCCTCGAGCCGGAGGCGGCCGGGTGGCAGTTCCAGGTGGCGGCGACCGACGGCAATGGCGCCCGAGGACACGACGACGACCTCCTGGCCGCGCGTTTTGAAGCGCGCCATGTCCTCGGCCAATCCCTCGAGCCAGCTGCGGTGCACGGTGCCGCGTTCCGGATCGACCAATAAAGCCGAGCCGATTTTGACGACGACGCGCTTTGCGGCTTCAATGTCGTGACCGCTCTTCATGGCCTGTAGACCCTTTTCTCCCGTACATCCGATTCGACGGGCTGCCGAGAGTCTTGTATCGCCTGCAAGAGTTCGGCGATGACAACGTCGAGAGCGCTGCCGGCGACGCCGGAGATCGCGAAGGGGCGATGACCGCAAACGGCCGCAAGCTCGGCGGTTTTCACCTCTATCTCATCGGGCGCCAAGGCGTCGCACTTGTTGAGCGCCACCCGCTCCTGTTTCTCGGAGAGGCCGGCGCCGTAAAGCTCGATTTCCTGACGGACCGTGCGATAAGCGGCTGCCACGTCGTCTTCGGTGCCGTCGATCAAGTGCAACAACACGCCGCAGCGTTCGACATGGCCGAGGAACCGGGTGCCCAACCCGGCACCCTCGTTGGCGCCCTCGATGAGGCCGGGAATGTCGGCGATCACGAACTCCTCGTGGCCGAGGGTGACGACACCAAGATTGGGGTGAAGGGTGGTGAAGGGGTAGGCGCCTATCTTCGGATGGGCCCGGGTGACGGCAGCAAGCAGGGTCGACTTGCCGGCGTTGGGCAGGCCGACGAGACCGGCGTCCGCGATCAGTTTAAGGCGCAGCCACAGCCATCGTTCCTCGCCCGGATGGCCATCGTCGGCACGCCTGGGCGCTTGGTTGGTCGACGATTTGAAACGCGCGTTTCCATGGCCACCGTCTCCACCGCGGGCGATAACGACCCTTTGGCCGTCCTCCGTCAAATCGGCGAGCAGAGTCTCCCGGTCCTCATCCAGGATCTGAGTGCCGACCGGGGCCTTGATCAGCGCTTCCTTGCCCTTGGCGCCGGTTCGGTTCTTGCCCATGCCGTGCTGGCCGCGGCCGGCCTTGATGTGCTGGCGGTAGCGGAAATCAATCAGGGCGTTCAGGTTGTTGACGCATTCGACGACCACATCGCCGCCGCGTCCACCGTCACCGCCGTCAGGCCCGCCAAACTCGATATACTTCTCGCGGCGGAACGACATGCAGCCGTTGCCGCCGTCGCCGCTTTTGACGAATACCTTGGCCTCGTCGAGGAACTTCATGACCGGACCTCCCGGCGCCTCGCGGCAGTCTCGGAAATCGTATTTCGGGTCATCGAACAGGGTCCTCGTTTGCCCACGAAAAAAGGGGAATGGAAGCCATTCCCCTTTGTAATCAAAAGCGGACGGCGACTATGTCAGCTGGTCGGCTCCACACCGACGTAGACACGGCCACCGGCCTTTTTGTCGAAGGTTACCTTGCCGTCAACGGTGGCGAAGATGGTGTGGTCCTTGCCGATGCCGACATTGCTGCCCGGATGGTACTGGGTGCCGCGCTGGCGAATGATGATGTTGCCGGCCGTCACGGCCTCGCCGCCATACTTCTTGACGCCAAGGCGGCGGCCCTCGGAGTCGCGACCGTTGCGCGAACTGCCGCCTGCTTTCTTATGTGCCATCTTCCGTTACTCCTCGGTATCTTTCTTAGGCGCGGGCTTTTTAGCCGGCGCTTTCTTGGCTGCCGGCTTTTTCTCCACCGGCTTTTTGGCAGCGGTCTTCTTTTCAGCGGCCGGCTTGGCATCGGCGTCGGCCTTTTTGGCGGGAGCCTTCTTCGCGGGCGCTTTCTTTGGGGCCGCTTCCTTGGCTTCGCCTTCATCCTTTTTCGTCGTCTTTGCTTTGGCCGGTGCTTTCGGCTTGGTACCGGTCGGGCTCACCTCGAGGATCTTGAGCACGGTCTGCTCCTGACGATGTCCCTTGGTACGACGGTAGTTCTTGCGGCGGTTTTTCTTGAAGACGACGACCTTACCCGACTTCTTCTGTTCAACGACTTCGGCGAAGACCTTGGCCTTGTCGACGGCGGGTGTGCCGAGCGTCGGCGCCTTGCCGTCCTCGCCCAACATGAGAACCGTATCCAGCTCGACCATGGCGCCCGGTTCACCGGCGATCTTCTCGACCGTGACGCGGTCGTCCTTGGCAACGCGGACCTGTTTTCCGCCGGTTTTGACTACTGCGAACATCTTCGCCTCGAATTCCCTAGCATTTCGTACGTTTTGCGTGGTTCACGCCCGAACGGGTCCATCGCGCCCTAGCGCGCGGCCCCGTCCGAAAGAGGCGGCACTATAGCTCCTCTTCCGGCGTAGTCAACGGGGTTTTCGAACCACCGAAAATGGTATCGAGCAGACGATTTCTTCAGATTTTCTACCACTTCGGGAGATACGGACGAGATACCGGGAATCCAGCGTTTGCGGTCCCGGTGAAGCAGGTTAAACTCCGGTCCGGTTGCATACGAAATTAGGACTAATTCCCGGACCGAATTCATGGCGATCAATACCGACAGCACCTTTCCGGCACTTAATACCACCGAGGCCGAAGAAATCGTGACCGAACTCGGCCGCGCCCTCGACTCCCATGCCGAATGGACCGATAAGTTCCGCACCATGTTGGTCTGCCGGTCGAAACCGAAACCGACCGACCTGCGCGACGATTCGCACAAGCGAACGGTTTTCGGCAAATGGTACATCGCCCAGGCCAATCCGAACATCCGCGACCATCCCGGATTCGCGGCCGTCGGTGAGAACAGCGAACGCATGCATGCCCTGGCCCGTGAACTGGCCGGCTGCGTGCGTGACGGCACCGATATCAAACCGGCCCAGTACAGAGCCTTTGTCAAAAGCGACGACAAGTTCCGCAAGAGCCTGCGCAAGCTCCTCAGCGAAGCCTGGGACTTCCTGCGCTACACGGACCCGTTGACCGGCGTCATGACGCGCACGGCCATGCAGAAACGCCTGGACGAGGAACAGGAACGGGTGCGGCGCGTGGCGCAACTCTGCTGTATCGGCATCATGGATCTGGACCATTTCAAGAACGTCAATGACACCTACGGGCACCAAGCCGGCGACAAGGTTCTCGAGACGATCGCCAGTTACGTCAAACAGCACCTGCGGCGCTATGACCAGGTCTTTCGCTACGGCGGCGAGGAATTCCTGATCCTGCTGCCGAACACGACGACGGCCAATGCCAAACGGGTCCTCGACCGTATCCGGCGCAATATCAAGCGCCAGGGCATAAAGGTCAGCAAAAGGAAGAGCATTCACGTCAGCGCTTCGTTCGGCGTTTCCGAACTGGCCCCGGAAGGCCCGCCGGAGGACTCCATCGAGCTTGCCGACCAAGCCCTATATGAAGCCAAGCGGGCCGGGCGCAACCGGGTCCGGGTGTGGCAACCGGAAGCGGCTTAGCATCCGACCCATCGGGCGCGGCGGAACAGGTGTTGCCAGGGCGATACCACCGGTGATAAATACCCCCTCTCTCGGCCAAACCGACGGGTTTCCTCGATTGCGGAGAGGTGCCGGAGTGGTCGAACGGGGCGGTCTCGAAAACCGTTGTACGCTTACGCGTACCGAGGGTTCGAATCCCTCCCTCTCCGCCAATTCAATAAATAAAGACACCGATAATCAGCAAGTTACGCATATGACAACTCGAATAGTCCCCCAATTAGCCTCCCTCGATTGGCTTTCGCGGCAAGTCTCTTTCTTCAACGCCAATCAT
>Ga0209680_1000138_pt1 | contig 18780 bp, 19 predicted proteins | sample WorMetLIZISLAND1_FD_187413 | JGI IMG/M metagenome (GOLD analysis project Ga0209680, IMG submission 187413) | Marine gutless worms symbiont microbial communities from Max Planck institute for Marine Microbiology, Germany - Olavius loisae LIZARD... ... | reverse complement strand
ACCGAAAACCGGGACTTTCCCTGCAGCGCCCCGGCCTCGCTTGCCTTTGCGGACGCCGCCGAAATAACTCTCGTCCACCTCGATCTCTCCGGCAAAGGGCGAGGCCTTCTCCGTCTCCTCGGCAATCGCCTTGCGAAGCCGTGTGTAAAACGAGGCCGCCGTGTTCCGGTGGACGCCAACCAACTCAGCGGCTGCTCGTGCCGTCGTCCCCGCCACAAAGTGCTCCATCAAACGATCACGCTTCCAACCACTGAGCCGGCTTCTTCTCGCATACATCCTGCAATCCTAGCCCAAGCATCTCGCTTAGCTAGGACAGCCCCTTGAAAAAAATGGAGAGCTGATGCCGGTCGGCCACCCGGTCCGCTGACCCCATCCCCCTGCCAAGTATCCCGTTGAAGTCACTGCTGAACGCGAACAAGCGCCCGGATTTAACCTCCGAGCACTTGGCGTATCAGTGTTTCCAACTCGCCCCGTTCCGCCGGCTTGACGATGTAGCCATTGATCTTGTGGGTTCGCGCTTTTTGGACGTTGTGCTCCGTATCGTGTCCCGTCAGCATCAGGATCGGCAGGTTTTTGAAGCGCGGCACGACACCGTATCGGACACGTCGCGCAAAGGCGTACCCATCCATTTCCGGCATGCTGATATCACTAATGATGAGGTCGATGTCTTCCGTCGTTTCCGCCATCAAATCGAGAGCCTGTTGGCCGCCGGACGCCGTTATGACCTGACCGACGCCGATCGAGTTCAGAACCTTTCCGGCCAGCGTTAACGCGAACTCCTCGTCGTCGACGACAAGCACGGTCAAATCTTCAAACGCCTGAGATTTCATGATCGGTCCGTTTCATCGCATCAGGATCAATGCTGTCCCACTTTCTCGATAGTAAAGTGAGCACGTTATGGTGCAATATCTTCGCAGGCGTTTACAGGTCTGATTGACCTCAAGGGCGTCGTGGCATATCGCGGTGAGCGGCCGTCGACTGGGGGACGAGGAGAAAATGGGCTACGAAATCTTTAAGACCGAGACGGCCGTCATCGAAAACGCCAAGGCGTTTCTTGACGACGGCAAAGCCTCGAAAGACTCGCTCCGCGACGAATTTGCACAGCTTCTGAAGAGCTACGAAAAACTCTTCAAACAGAGCAAGCGCTTGGTGCGCATGAGCGACCGCAACGAGGAACAGCTGAACGCGGTCGCCAAGTCCCTCGACGAAAAGACCCAGGTTTTGGAAGCGCTATCGGAAAAACTCTCTAAATACCTGTCTCCGCAGGTCTATGAATCGATCTTCACCGGCGAGACGGATGTCGTCATCAACACGAAACGTAAGAAGCTGACCGTGTTTTTTTCCGACATTAAGGATTTCACAGCAACGACGGAAGGGTTGGAACCGGAAGACCTGACCTTCCTGCTCAACGATTATCTCACAAAGATGACCGAGATCGCGCTTAAGTACGGTGCCACCATCGACAAATACATCGGAGACGCCATCCTGATCTTTTTCGGAGACCCGACCACCAAGGGCGTCAAGGAGGACGCCGTCACCTGCGTCCAGATGGCCATCGAGATGCAGCGACGCATGGTCGACCTCAGGGCCAAGTGGGAACAAATGGGATATCAACGGCCCTTTCACATGCGCATCGGTATCAACACCGGATTTTGCAATGTCGGCAACTTCGGCAGCGAAGACCGGATGGACTATACGATCATCGGCGGCGAAGTGAACCTTGCCGCCCGCCTCGAAGGGATCACCGAACCGGATGGTGTGACACTGGCCTACGAGACCTTCGCCCTGGTCCGCGATTACGTGACCGCCAAACCCGGCGACCCGATTCAGGTCAAAGGCATCCAGCGCGACGTTACGCCGTATTTCCTCAAAAACGTCCTCGACGCCTCGGGCGATGCCAAACGCTTCATCCGCGAAGAATCGGACTCCATGCGTGTTTTCGTCGATATGGGGCGCCTCAACAAACGCCAGCGCAACAGCATGGCGAAAAAGCTCGAGAAGATCGCCGCGGCGGTCAGGAAAGCTTGAGCACCTTCGCCCGGATTTAATCTGGTGGCGGTAGGCTTATCCCTTCGAGGACACGGATAAAGCCTTTTTCTTCGGTGCCTTATGACCCGAATTCTCCCACATGATCCGAAGATTAATGCGGTTCCGGTTGTCCTCCTGTGAGGCCGTCAGTCTCAGATTCATCAGACCCTCGAGCTTCATGGTGATGTTGTCGTCCTCGTCGCTGAACGTGATTTTCCCTTTGGCGACACCGTCCGTGAGGGCCTTGAGGATGGCCTGAATGCTCTCCTGGCTCTGCAGGGAATCATGGCGAAAGCTGTTTTTGCGTCGTTTCATGGTTCCGTTTCCTAGACACTGGCGTCGCGATGCGTCACGCCGATTCGAATACCTTGTAGCGGGGGAAATCGCGGCTGATGCCAATCACCCGTTTATCGGGATCGATGATGGTCACGGCCGCACCGTAACCGGATAAACCTTCTTTTTTCCGCGTGTTGCGGTCCATCGTCGAATCACACTGAAAGTTGACGATCCCCCGGCGCAGCATGATCCGTTGACCGTTCAACAGGTTGAGGTGGCCGTGAACGACCGCATGGATGCCCATGTCATGAACCAACTTGGCACCGTAGGCCGTCAACGGCATGTCGACGGGCCGGTATTTGGTGCGGATCATGTTGGCCAAGGGACCGTAATAGAATTCGAAGGGATCGCCCAGCAACTGCATCCTGAAAGTCTTTTCCAGGGCCTTCAATCCCTTGTCCTGGATCACTTGTGCGATACGGTCATCGAGACCCGCATGTATGAACAGGAAAGATCCCTCGCGATGGGTCAACACCATTTCCCGGAAAAACCATGCGAATTCGCCTTTCTTGTGCAGGAACAATCGGCGCCATTTGATGGCGGCGGCGTAGGCCATTCTCATGGACATGCCGGCTTTCCCGAGCTCCGATTCGAACTGCTCCCATTTCTTTCTCATGCGCTTCAACTCGCGCTCGACGGTTTGGTCCGGCATCACCCAACTGGCGTGAAACGGAAACCGCTTGAACCATTTTTTCGAGGGATAGAGGATTCGGCGGCAATCGCGGGAACTGGGTATGCCGCGAAGGCCGTTGCCGTCCGACAGGTATTCATCCCAAACCTCTCGCAGGAACGGCACCATCTTCGGGCCCATGCGGACGAAAAAATGTTCGTTCCGAGGATCCTTGCCGGACACGATCGAGCGTGTCCCAATTAACATCCGGACGTCATGGTTGCCGACCAGAATCTTCAACCTGGCGCCGCGGTCCTTGAGCGTTCGTAAAACGCGCAACAGCCGCAGACTGCTCGGCCCTTTGTCGATGCAGTCACCCCCGATCACGAAAAGGCCCTTGCGCCCGCGCTTGGTGAGTACGAAGGCATCGTCTTCAGGCCCCGATTTCACGATTCCGCCCGAAGCGATTAGTGAGGCGATGAACGCGTCGGCATCCGCATGCATGTCGGCGAAAAAGAACACCCGCCGCTTCGGCCATTTCCACGGTTCCTGTTCGCGGGCCCTGCGCAGTTCCTGCTTCAAAGACCGGTGACTGGCCCGATCAACGCGGATCGCCTTTCTCCCGGCATCGACCCAGGGGACCGCCTTCTGGGGCAATTTAACGTCGAGCCATTTTTCGTTCAGCTCGCGAGTCTTTTTCAATGACAGTGTTTTTTTTCCGCTTTTTTTCGCCATGACCGTACTTGACGTCCCCTTTTAGTCTTTTGCTTCGGCGCCCCTAGGGCGCACTTTCCATTCTCCGGCGACGTGCCGCCAGACGCCGGAAGGCTCCCGCTCCAACAGTACGGGGCGGCCATGGAACATGCTCAGTTCCGCGATGCGTTCAAACGCAAGAACGCCCAGGTGAAAAGCCGCATGGCGAAACGCCGCCCCGTGGCCGACAAACACCTTTACGGCCCTGCCCGAACCGTCCGCACCTTCAATTCGTGACAATATGTGATCGGCGACTCTCCGCCCCGCCTCGAGCAGCGACTCGGCGCCCTGCAAAGGCAACCGGTAATCGCTTTGGGCTTTCCAGTTGGCCGGTGGCGAGGGAAAGCGCGGGTCCGTTTCGATGATCTCCTCTATTTCGGCGACCGTCAGGTTGGCGGCGCAGCCAAGCCCGCGTTCGGCCAGGGCGTCGAAACTTTCGATCGCCGCCCCCTCCACATACCGGGTCAGAATTTCCGCCGTTTGCCATGCCCGCAGCATTTGTGACGAGTCGATGCTCTTCGAGATCGACCAATCATTGGCGGTACATATCTCGACGAGTTCGCGGGCGCCATCATCGGCCTGCCGGCCGCCCTCGTCGGTCAGCGCGAATGGCTGATGGGCGCTCGGTGCACCGGCGATCTGGTGATAATCCCCGTGACGGACAAGGGCGGCGATCAGACCGGCCATTCAGCCGCCTTTGAGGGACTTGGTCAGAGCCAGCACCATGGGGCCGAGTTCCGTTTGCTTGAGGTTGGCTGCCGCGTCGTCCGGTCTTACCCATTGCCGGCCGCGGTGGCTTTCATGCCACTCGTCGTCGGGCAGGACCCGCGTCACCTCCATGGCATAGACGTAACATGTGCATTCGGCACCCCATTTGTCATAGACGTAGGAGCCGAGCGCCTCGGCCCCAATGGAGCCCTCGATGCCGGCTTCCTCCAGGGCCTCTTTGGCCGCCGATTCCTGGTCCGTCGAGCCGGGGTCCTTGATCCCCTTCGGTACCACCCAGTGTTTCTTCTTGCTCGATTTGATGATTAGAATTTCTGGCCCTTCGTCGCCCATCCGGTAGGGAATCACCGCCGACTGGGTGTAGTAGTAGGCCGGTCGGTCTCGCAATTCGTCGCTGTCGGGCCCGGGAAAAGGAAACCTTTCGGGAAGGCTTTTCGGATCGATCACCGACAGAATGCGGCCGGCGCCCTTCTTGATTCCCGACCAGTCGTCCGGCAATTCGATCCGGACCAGTGTCGCCGTCGTCAAACCCGTCCTTATGCCGCCAAGATGGGTAGCGAGAGCCTCGAGGCCCGGATTATGCCCCACCAACAGAACCCTCTGCGCCGTCGCCGGGACGTCGGCGAGAACGTCGAGAAGGCCGCCTTTCGAAGCCTGATAGACACGTCTGTCCGCAACGATTCCCTGGGCGCCCATGCCATCGCCTTCAGGCATTTGCGGGCCGTCTCGATGGCCCGCTCGGCGGGAGAGCTGACGACATGGTCGGGCGTCAGGCCGTTACGCAGAAGCCAGACGCCCATGCGTTGGGCGCCGCGTTTTCCGGGATCAGTGATCGGCCGTTCGAAATCGCTGCCACCTCTCGCTTTCTCGGCCTTACCGTGGCGCAGAATAAGCAGCTCTCTGGTCATCCATCCCTCCCCATCAGTTCATCGACACAATGTCGGCTGAGGGCATCGAAGTCGACCCCTCCCTTGGCCTCGTAGATCCCGACACCATCGAGAGCCGCCAGATAGGCGTCCTCGTCGAGGGTCATGGTATCGGTGAAGAAGCGGCCGTCGGGGAACTGATAGAAGGGGCCGGGCGACTTCATGATCGCCGAAAGCAGGTCACGTCTTTCGCCCAGGTCAACGCGCTCGACGCGCATCGGTTCGTCACTGTCGCGGTTCCAATTGAGAACCAGGAACGATTTCAGAGGCGCGCGCTCGACGATGCGGCCCTTGCCATATACACGGTCGACGTGAACGTCGTACTTGTCCTCGACGTGCCAGAGGTCTTCGGGTGGCATGGCGAGAAAGGCCTCGCGCTGCTCGGTCGACATCAAACCGTGCAATGCCTCGTTGTGGACGATGGTGCCCGGATTGATGCGTGGCAGCTTCGGGATGCCGATGGCTTCGGTGTGGCCGTTGCGGAGCACGAACAATCGGTCGTTGGTCAGGTAGGATACCGACGGATCATCCATCAAACGCAGCATTATCGTCGACTTGCCGCCGCCGGAGAAACCGGCCATGGCCAGGCATTGGCCGCCCTTGACCAATCCCGAGGCGTGGCAAATCAGCCAGCCGCGGTTCTGCAGCCAGTTCATGTACTGGGCATTGATGAAGTTGATTACCTGGTTGTCGTACTCGAGGCAGGGACCGGAGGCGATCTGATCGGTTTCGCTCTGCAGAAATACCATGCCGGTCCGCACCTTGAGGACCAGGCGGGCGCCGTCGAGATCGTGGTAAGCATCCTTGCGACCCGTCTTGCCGGGCTCCCGTTTCCAGTCGGTGAATTCGATGCCGAGATCGGGCGCTTCACGCTCGACGGCCAGGATATCGAGATCCGGGTCCCGCGATTCGACGACCACGTGACCGAAATAGTCCCGGAGCCCGATGATCAGTTCCGCCGAGTTCGAACGCAGGCGGAGGGTGCAGGCGCCGAGTCCGAGGTGGAGTTCATTTTCGGCGATGACGGCATCGCCCTTCATCGCGGCGGCGACGTTGGCGGTGTCGTAGTCGGATACGTTCATTTTTTGCCCCTCAGTTGCTGGATTGCGTAGTCCGCATAAAGCGCGGCGACATCGACGCCCATGCCTTCCTTGGCACCTCTAAAACCGCCGAAGGCGGAAACCTCGAAAACGATCAGACCGTCATCCGTCTCGGCGACGTCGACGGTCGTGAAGTCCATCTCGAACAGGGCCTGTGCTTTGCGCGCCAGTTCGATCTGTTCGGCCGGCGGCTCGTGGGCGGCGTAGCGCCCGCCGCTCTCGATCGTCGTGTTCCAGGCATCGCTCTGCGGCACGCGGGCATAAGTCCCCAGGTACTCGCCGGCGAGAAAGACCATGCCCATGTCGCGGCCCGGAAGCGCGACCTTGCGCTGGATGTACATGACCGGGTTTTCGGCCCGAAACGCTGTAATCCGCTCGCGCACCGCCGCCTCGCCGTCGGCGTAATCGATCACGCACATGCCGCGCGCCTTGGTCGAGTAGAGCGGCTTGAAGACGGCACTCCCGAATTCGGCGACAGCGGCGACAGCGGCACCCTCATCCTCGGTGACCCGGGTCTCCGGCATCGGGATTCCGGCGTTCCTGAACGTCACCGTGCAGCTCAAACGGTCGATCAGGCGCAGGATGTTGACGGCCCGGCTGAACACCCGCACACCAGCCGCTTCGGCGACCCGCAGCATCTCAAGGCGGTCGAGCGTCGCCGGACTGTATTCGGCGCTGATCTTCTTGACGATCAATCCGTCGAAACGGCATAGGTCGGTGTCTCCGGCCATCAGGCGGCCGCGCGCGAGGTCGAGGTATACGCTTCCCATATCGATGACGAGGCGGTATCCGGTGCGCGCCTCGACGGCGTCGGCAAGGACCTCGGTCGACCATTTTCCAGGTATGCCGACAACACCGATCTTTGGATCAGTCAACGAAAATCTCCTCTACGGGAAGGTGGAAACCGGCGGCGTCTCTCGGGTCGGTCGCCAGCACTCGTTCCATGAGGTAGCGCGAGCGCAGGAACATGGCGCTGGCCAGCGTTTCATCCAGAATGAACCGGGTCGATGTGGCGAACGACCGGGCCGGGCCGAGGGCCAGACGAAACTCGAAGGTGTCGTCGCCGGCATCCTTGGCGAAATCGGCGGCGAAACGGTGAAACCGCCGGGTCGCGGCCAGAATTCGATCGCGAACACGGGCGTCGAGGATTTGGAGCCGGTAGTTCGAGACCATGAACACCGAAACGTCCTGAACGTAGTCCATATATTGCGAGCGGTGGAGATCGATGAAATTGATCCGTTTCTCCAGGGGGTCGTAGATGATGTTGTCGACATTGAAATCGCCGTGAATATAGACGGAGAACGGCGGTTTAACCTTCGCCTCGGCAGCCTTCGCCTTCTTCAACAACCGCTCGAACGAGGGGATAGTGTATCCGCATACCGTCATGTCGTCGGTCCGGAACGCTGGGTGAATGGCGTAGACCTCTCCGAGTCGTTTGGTCAGCTGGGCCATGTGCCTAGCCGGCACGGCCTTCTTGGTACGCGTCTCCTTCCACACGGATTTCAAGGTTTGCGTCAGCTGTTTGAAGGCGCCGTCGAGAACCGAACGCGACTCGTTGAGCAGAATCTGTTCGTAAGTAAGCCCCGCCAGATGCTCGATAAGAAGCGACGCCGACTGCCCGGTCTTGCGATAGGACAGGATCTTTGGCGCCAGGCCGGGGAAGATGTCGTGCCACGCCTCGATATCTTGGCGCTCTTCCTTGACCTTGCGTTTTTCGCCGTCCTTGAAGATGGCCACATAGCCGTCGTCGCCTTCCGTGCTGATACCGGAGATACCGCTACCCGAACGTGTTTCGGCGACGGGTTCGATGGTGACGTCGTCGAGGTCGAGCCGCGCTACCGAATCCTTGAGCGAATGATAGCGTTCGATGTTCACGGGCTGACCAAGGTTGGCCGAAATCACCGCTTCACTGATGTTGAGGAGCGCGTCGCTCATCTGATCAACGGCATGGAGAACGAACATGGCGCGGATTAGATCTTCCGTGTTTTTTCGCTTTTTGAGAGCCTCCGTGTAACGTCCCGTCAGTTGTTTCACGCCGCTGCCCATACGGCCCTTGCAGGCACCGATCTTCAGGGCGCGCTGGGTGTCGTGGTTTTCGATGGCGATCTCGATCATGCGGATTCCGCGGGACACATGGTTGAGAAGCGGCCGGTAGGTGTTCGCCGATAAACTGCGCCGGCTTTTTATGCTCTCCACACCATGCACGCACTCCCGGCACAATTCGGCGATCCGCTCGAGGTCAGTGGCGATGGATTCCATTGCACGCACGGGAAGCGGGTCACCGCTTTTCCTGATCGCACCCAAATGCGCGAAGCAGCTCCCGTGGATCCGCATTTTCAGGTTATAGGCATAACCGCTACGGTCGACGACCCGGCGGCCAACGCCGGCCGAGCCGGTCGCAAGGAAAGTCCTCAAGTTGGAAACCTGGGATTCGACCTCGACGATCAGGAACCGCAAGTTTTCGCGAATGCCTTTCGGGATTTCCTTCATTCGATGGTTCCGAGGTAGACCGGTCCGATGTCACCGCCGGCGGGGAGCCATTCGCGAAGCAACGGCGGAAACATGTTCATGTCCGGCAAATCGGACACATCGACCCAGACGACATCGACCTGGCTCTTGTCGGGTTTGACGCCGTTTTGCGCGATATAGTCGCCGGGAACCGTGCAGTGGAACAGGAACTCGACGAGGTGGCGAGTGCTCGGTGGTACCGTCTCGCGCGGTTTGAAGAAATCGGCGACACGCAGCAGGTCGACGATCTTGACCCGCGTCCCGATCTCCTCGAGGCATTCACGATCGAGGGCTTGCTGAAGTGTTTCGCCCAAATCCTGGGCACCGCCGGGAAGCGCATAGCGTTCGCCCCGCTCACCCCCAGCTTTCTTGAGGAGCAAAATCTTTTCGTCGCGAAGGATTACGGCGCGAACCGCGTTTCGGATAACAGGCGTCAAATTTTCCATCGTTCTGGCGTCCCAGTTTAACGTCTACCTTTGTCTTCGCTTTGCTCTCGATCAATATTTTTGTCATTTATTTGTAACAAAACTCAACCGAACTTCGAATAAGGGTTATTTGGCGGCCACCACCGGTCAAAATCTGCCCCATGTCCGACCTTACCGTACGCCGCGCCGTGGAAATGCCGGATCCGTTGCGAATTGGGCGTTATCGGCGTGCCCCCGAATTCGGGCCGAGGGTTCTTTTTTTCAGCGGCGGCACGGCGCTGACCGAAATCAGCCGCGCGCTCAAATACTACACCCATAATTCCATACATTTGGTGACACCGTTCGATTCCGGAGGAAGTTCGACGAAATTGCGTCATGCGTTCGATATGCCGTCGATCGGCGATCTGCGCTCGCGCTTGATGGCGCTTGCCGACGAAACCGTCACCGGGCACCCGGAAATCTACAGTTTATTCGGCTACCGCCTTCCGAAAGACGCTTCCGCCGGCGAACTCACCGAACGGCTCGCCCAGATCATCCACGGCAAGGATCCGTTGATCGACGACATCTCCAACCCCATGCGGCGTTTGATTCGCAGTCAGTTGGAGCATTTCAATGACGCCATGCCCGACGATTTCGACCTGCGCGGCGCCAGCATCGGCAACCTGATCATCGCCGGTGGATTCCATGGCAACCACCAGCACCTGGAACCGATCATCTTCCTGTTTTCGAAGCTGGTTCACGTGCTCGGCACCGTTCGTGCCACGGTCAATACGTCTCTTCACATCGGCGCCGAGCTGCAGGACGGCAGCCAAGTCGTCGGGCAACATCGCCTGACCGGTAAGGAGGTGGCGCCGATCGCGAGCCCCATCGCGCAGTTGTTCCTGTCCAATGATATCGATGAGTTCGTTCCCGCCGAAGCCGTGTTGCGAAAGAAGAACCGCAAACTGATCGGCCAAGCCGACATCATCTGCTATCCGCCGGGGAGCTTTTATACAAGCCTGATCGCCAACCTATTACCGAAGGGTGTTGGCGCGGCGATCGTCGGCAACGATTGTCCGAAGGTTTACATCCCCAACCTCGGCGAGGATCCGGAACAGATCGGACTCGACGGCAAGATGGCGCTGAATACCTTGCTTGAGTACCTGCACGCCGATGACCGAAAATCCAATCCGAGCGAGCGCTACCTCAACTTCGTCCTCGTTGACAAACGCGCCAATACGCCGATGTCGAACCTGCCTGCATCTTTCTTGAAGGACCTCGGCATCCAGGTCGTCGAAACCCGGCTCGTCAGCAAGACGAGCACGCCTTATTACGACCCGGATCTACTGGTATCGGCATTGCTTTCATTGACCTGACGCGGCCCCTTCCTTGACCGCGACGATGGCGCCGATGACATCGGTCGCGCCGATCAGTTGACGAACCCGTTTCCATAACCGCTCGGGAGCCGTCGCGTAGATCGCTGTGAGCTCGTCTGCGTCGATCCATAAGAGCTGGCGCGGTTTCTTGAACCGGGTCCCATCATCGCTTTGCCATTCTCGGTTGATCTCTTCGACGTCGCGGTCCTCGACCTCAACGAAATACGTCCGCCAGTCTTTGGGAGGGATTTTGGTACCGGGCTCCCGTTGGCACCACCAATCTGGATAAGTCGTCAGGGTCCTGTCGAACAGGCCCTCCATGACCTTTGTCTGGGCCTCGATCCGCTCCGGCGTCCGCCGGGCCCGGCTGATATCCGAAGCCAGATACATGGTATCTGTTTCCTCGACGAATTCACGGATGGCCGTTTGCCGGTATGTCTCGCCATCGCGCCCGCCACCGCCAAAATCCACCAGAAAGCCCGTTCGGCGGCCACTGAAGGTCTTGTGGAACAGGAAATGAACTTTCCCCGTCCTTACACAGAAGGGAATGACACCGGCACCCATATCTTCGACCCTCCGTTTGCGATGGGTCGAGTATAGGTGAAGACGGTCGATTGTCGCTACTCTCGCTTCACTTACCCCGTTTCCGATGACCGAGAGCCATGCCGGCCTGAGGTCATCTATTTTACGTCGGAAGATTGCTCGGCCAGTTTGCGGTAACGGTCTCGCCCATTGACCAGATGTTTACGCATGGCACGTCGCGCCGCCGACGGATCCTTGTCGGCAATCGCTTTGTGGATAGCCTCGTGCTCGCCGTTAACTTTCTCCAGATAACGTCGGTATTTTTCGGGATCGGTAACCTCGGAGCGGATGCTCTGTCGCGGAATGATGAACGACCCGAGAAAGCTCAGGAAGGAGCGGAAGTACTGGTTGCCGGTCGCTTCAGCAACCGAGCAATGGAACTCGAAATCGGCTTCGACCGCAGCCTCACCGCGATCGAGAGCCGCCTTGAAGTGCTTCAGTGCCTCAGCAATGCCTTTCAATTGCATGCCCGTACGGCGTTCGGCGGCGAGACCCGCCGCTTCGATTTCGACGCTCATGCGCAATTCCATAACATCGAGCACCCCGGAGTAAGAATGGGTGCCGTCGGGATCGATGCGGAACGGACGGCGGCGAAGGTCCTCCGAAACGAAAGCGCCGGCGCCTTGGCGGGTCTGGATCAGGCCGTCGGCGCGCAACGCCGCCAGGGCCTCTCGCACGACCGTGCGACTGACGCCAAATACCTGAATCATTTCCTGTTCGGTCGGCAGCTTGTCGTTGGGCTTGAGGCTGCCGCTGATGATCTCGCCGGTCAATCGGTCGATCAACTCATCCTTGAGGTTCCGGGGTGGAACCAACGGTCTAAAGACTGTTTTTTCTTCCTTCATCGCCCATACATTGCGTTGGGAATCCACATTGCCAGACTGGGGATATAGGTGACCAGCAACAAGACAACGAGCATGGCAATCCAAAACGGCCACAGATGACGTGCTGCTCGTTCGATCACCACCTTGCCGACGGCGCAGCCGACGAATAGGACGGTACCCACCGGCGGTGTCACCAACCCAATACCGAGGTTCAGCATCATGACGACGCCGAAGTGAACCGGGTCGATACCAAGCACCTTGATGACCGGCAGCAGGATCGGCGTGCAGATCAGGATCAACGGCGCCATGTCCATGAAGGTGCCGAGGATCAGCAGCATGATATTAATGAGAATCAGGATGACGATCTTGTTATCCGACAAAGAGAGCAGAAAAGATGTCGCTTTCGCCGGTACCTGCATGAGCGTCATGAGATAGGCGAAGCTGGCCGCAAAACCGATAACGATCATCACCATAGACACGGTTCTGACGACACCGACCAGCGTGTTCGGCAGGTCGCGCCACTTCAGGTCGCGATATAGGAACATGGTAACGAAGAAGGCCCACACGCAGGCCACGGCAGCCGATTCCGTCGGCGTGAAGATACCGCCGATGACGCCGCCGACGATAATCACCACGGTCATCAAACCGGCCACGGCCTCCCAGGATATCCGGAGTGCGTCGCGGAGCTTGACCGGCTCACCCTTGGGATAACCGCGTTTGCGCGAGATCATGTAGGCCAACACCATCAGGGACAGCCCGACCATAATGCCGGGGATGACGCCGGCCAGGAACAACTGTGCGATGGAGATCGTGCCGCCGGCAGCGTAGGTGTAGATGATCGCATTGTGGCTGGGCGGGATGATGATGCCCTGGGTCGCCGACGAGATGGTGATGTTGACGCTGAAGTGGTCGTCGTAACCCTGCTTTTTCATCATCGGAATCATAATCGAGCCGATGGACGAGGTGTCGGCCACCGCCGAACCCGAAATACCCCCAAAGAACATGGAGGCCAGCACGTTGACTATGGCCAGGCCGCCGCGCATGAAACCGACGAATATGTTGGCGAAGGCGACCAGCCGCCAGGCCATGCCGCCTTCGGCCATCAGCGCGCCTGCGAGCACGAAGAAGGGAATGGCCAGCAAGGAGAAATTGTCGACCCCGTCGGACAGCTTGAGCAGGATGGCCTCGAGCGGCAGGCCGACGTAGAAGGCCGTGAGAAAGGCCGAAATACCGAGCGCATAGGCGATCGGCATGCCGATGATCAGCAGCCCGAACAGGCTACCCATCAATACCAGCGGTCCTATCGCTCCGCCCATGCCTAACTCCCCTTTTTCACCTGTGGAGGTCCCGTTTTTCGGTTTCCTTCTCGGCCAGTTCTAAGGCGTGGTGCATTTCGTCGTCTTCGAGTTCGACCAATACGTCGCGGAAGAACACCTGTTCGATGACAAAAAGCAGCAACACGGCTCCGCCGCCGGGGATGGCCGAATAGACAACACCGACGCGGATATCGTCGAACTCGGGATAGGATTGGAACCAAGTGGTTTCGGCTAGGCTGAAACCGTAATAGATCATCAACAAGGCAATCACGAACATCAGGGCGTCGACCGCATAATGGGCGATGCGCCTATACAGCTCGGGAACCATGTTTACGAATAGTTGGATGCGCAGGTGCGCCTGGGCGCGATAACAAATGGCCGAGCCATACATTGTCAGCTGTACGGTGAAAAAGATCGACATCGGCTCGGCATAACGCGCGCCCATTTCGAAGAAGTAGCGCATCACCACCCCGGTGAAGATCAGGCCGGTCATGCAGACGATGGAGATCACACAGATGACCATGCACAACAGGGAAACCTTGTCCATGGCTCGGACGTAGACCGGCGTCGATCCTGTTGCCATACCTGTTGCCATCGATCCCCTACCCTCTTGGCACAGCCGTAGTTGCCCAGAACCGCACCGTGGTGGCCGACGGTTTGCCGGCCACCACGGTTTTTGCGGTCTAGGGAGAGTAACCGCTGTTTACTTGACCATCGAAGCCTTTTTGATGAGATCGACAAATTTCCCGCCGAACTTCATGCGCACCGGCTCGGTGGCTTTGATGAAGGGACCCTTGTCGATTTCGGTGATGACGTTGATGCCCTTCGAGCGGAGGATATCCAGGGACCGCTGCTCACGGGCCGCCTAAAGTTCACGCTCCTTGGTAACGGTCAGGGCAGCAGCTTTGCGGATCAATTGCTGATCCAACGCCGACAGTCCGTCCCAGACCTTTTTCGAGAAGACGAAGATCTCGGGAACCATCAGATGCTCGGTCAGGGTGTAATTGCCGGCAACTTCATAATGCTTGCCCGATTCGTAGGATGGTGGGTTGTTCTCGGCACCGTCGACGACGCCGGTCTGCATGGCCGTGTAAAGCTCGTTATAGGCGATCGGCAAGCCGTTTCCGCCCATGGAGTTGACCATTTCAACAAAGATCGGGTTCTGCATGACACGCAGCTTCAGGCCCTTGAGGTCGCTCACCTTCGTGATCGGACGGACCTTGTTGTAGAAGGAGCGAGAACCGGCATCCATGTATCCGAGCCCGATCAGGCCGCCGGCTTCCAGCTTGTTCAGCAACGATGTGCCGATTTCGCCGTCCACCACCTTGTGCATGTGGTCGGTGCTCTTGAAGAAGTAAGGCAGGTTGAAGGCGTTGAATTCTTCAACGATCGGGCCGACGACACCGACGCTGACCCGCGTCATCTCGAGGGCGCCCAATTGGACTTGTTCCAGGGCTTCCTTTTCGCCGCCCAATTGCATGGAGTGAAAGATCTTGATCTTCATGCGACCGCTCGTCCAACTTTCGAGCAGTTCGCTCATGTAGGCAATGGCGTCCGTCGTGGGATACCCCATCGGATGGACGTCGCTAGATTTGATCTCCAGTGCTTTGGTGCCAACTGCCGATCCCAACATGAGGCCGGCCACGAGGATGGGCATGGCCAGGAAATGGCCGCTTCGCAAAATCTTGAACTTGGATAGTGTCACAGTCATATCTCGCCTCCCTTCGGCTTTCAAAAAGACTGGTCAGAACTCAACTCGCGCATCGAATTGATGCGTAACTTTCCTACGAAATCTACCGGTGGCAGCCTGACGAGTGCTCACTCGGATTTTTACCGATCCAGCTCCCTCACCCCTCGATCAGTCCTCCGCAACGGTTTGACCTCGCATTTCGTAGGTGTTATTGTACCTCACATAAATTCATCATACAAGTGCCATAACATACAAGTGCCGTAGCGACACGTTGTTGCGATCAGATCGCACCGACCACTGTGATCCGGTCCGTCCGAAAGCTAAGTTCGGGTCTGCTTTCGGCGAACTCTCTTAGGTGGCCGCAGAAACGATGCTTAGGGAGGTATAAGGCCATGAAATTACCGAGAAACGATTTCAAGCGGGCCCTGGTTTCGGGCCGGAAGCAGATCGGTTTGTGGACTCAACTGGCAAGTAACATTTCAGCTGAGGTCCTGGCCTATTCCGGGTTCGATTGGCTCGTCGTTGACACCGAACACGCACCCAACGACACCCGCTCGGTGTTGCTTCAACTGCAGGTCCTGGCCGTGGGTAAAGCCATGCCCGTCGTGCGAATCGCCTGGAACGACATGATACTGTTCAAACAGTATCTCGATATTGGTGCGCAGACACTGCTCGTCCCGTTTGTCGAAACCGCCGAGGAAGCCCGCCAGGTCGTATCCTACTCGCACTACCCTCCGGAAGGCGTGCGCGGCGTAGCCCTGTCCCACCGGGCCAACAGGTATGGGCGTATCGACAACTATCACCATCATGCGGGTGAAGAGATCTGTCTGCTGGTACAGATCGAAAGTGAGCGCGCACTTGACAACCTCGCGGAGATCGCTGCGGTCGAGGGTATCGATGGCGTGTTTATCGGACCATCGGATCTCGCCGCCAGTATGGGCCATCTGACGGACACAGCACATGCAGACGTGCAAGCAGCCATTGAACGGGCACTCGAGGTATCGACCCGTGTCGGCAAAGCGGCCGGCATTCTCGCCCCGATCGAGGCCGAGGCCCGGCGGTTTCTCGATATGGGATTCACGTTCGTCGCCGTCGGCAGCGACATTTCCCTGCTGGCCCGTAGCAGTGAAGCCCTGGCCGGTGCTTTCAAGGAAAAGACAGGATAAAATCCGTCTAAACCCATAAACGCGGTGAGAGAACGAGGTAGGGAAGCCGATGACTGGCAGATCGATCGCTCCAGGAATTGTCGTTCCGGAGGGTGCCTGCGACACGCACATTCATGTTTACGGCCCGCCGGACCGATATCCGAGCGTATCGACGACGCCGTTTCCCGTACCCGACGCACCACCGGCAGCCTACCAAAAATCGATGATGGAGGGCCTTGGCATCGACCGTGCGGTCGTCGTCCAACCCTCGGCCTACGGCAAGGACAATAGCTGTACCCTCGATGCCGTCGCCGAACTGGGGCCTTCGGCCCGGGCGGTCGTCGTCGTCGATACCGATGCTCCGGACGACGACATGCAACGGATGACCGACGCCGGCGCGCGCGGTGTGCGGTTTCACATGCTGCCCGGCGGCGTACTGCCGTGGGACATTCTTGAAGAGATGGCGGCGCGGGTGCACGCCTTTGGCTGGCACGTGCAACTGCAAATGGATGGGCGCGATCTCCCGGAACGCGAAGAGGTGTTGCTCCGCCTGCCCGGGACCCTCGTCATCGACCACACCGGAAAATTCCTCGAACCGGTCGGGACCGACCACCCAGGGTTTCAGACGTTGCTCCGGCTGGTCGACACAGGGCGCACTTGGGTCAAACTGTCGGCGCCCTACGAAACATCGAAGGTGGGCGCGCCCGACTATTCCGATGTCGGCACCCTGGCGCGCGCTTTGATCGCGGCGGCGCCCGAACGTATGGTCTGGGCCAGCAATTGGCCGCATCCGTCGGCACAGGACAACCTGCCGGACGACAAGGCGTTGATGACAACGATCCTCGGCTGGATGGGCGACGATGAAACACGCAGGCGGATCCTCGTCGACAATCCGGCCCAGCTCTATGGTTTCAACGATTAAGGGAGCGTGGATACCTTGAAGACGATCCTGTTGACGGGCGCGGCGGGCACCGTTGGGCGCTTTCTCCGCGACGAGCTCCGTGACCGCTATGCCATCCGCCTGTCCGACATCAAACCGGTCGAACTGCTCTACGACAACGAGACCTTCATCGAAGCGGACCTGACCGACCTCGACGCCATTACCAAGGCGACCGAAGGCGTCGACGGTATCATCCACTTGGGCGGCTACCCGGTCGAGGGCAGCTGGGAGGCGATCCTCGACGCCAATATCATCGGGTGTCGCAACCTCTACGAAGCGGCGCGACTGAACGATGCCAAGCGGGTCGTTTTTGCCAGTTCCAACCACACCATGGGGTTCTACCGTCGCGACCAGACGATCGACGACAACATGACCGCCCGGCCGGACAGCCGCTACGGCGTCAGTAAGGTCTTCGGCGAAGCCATGGGGGCGCTCTACGCCGACAAGTACCGGCTTGGCGTCATGGCCATTCGTATCGGCTTTGTTTACATCAGACCGATTGACGTCAGGCGGCTGTCCATCTGGATCAGCCCTCGCGACCTGGCCCAGTTGGTATCCATCGGCCTCGAACACCCGGACTTGGGATATAGGGTAGTCTACGGCATGTCGGACAACGCCCGCGCCTGGTGGGACAATTCCAGCGCGCTGGACCTGGGCTACAAACCGCAGGACCGGGCCGAGGATTACGCGGAAGAGGTCCTGCGGACGCAATCCGCCGATACGGGTGACCCGCTCGCCGACGCGCACCAGGGCGGCGTTTTCGTATCTTCGGAAAAAGGGGGCGGTGAGCCGCTAATGGAGACGACTTGATCCATGCGCCGGATATTACTGACCGATCCCGCGGACGCGCTTCGTAACCATTACGGTGACAAGGCCATCGCCGGGTTGGCGGCACTGGGTGACGTCGTTTTCAACGAAACTGGCTCCGTTCTGTCGTTGAAAGACCTAGCAGCGGCCGTCGCCGCACCTGGCGCGCTTGAGCAATATCCTGGCGACGCCGTACATCGGCGGCCTGACGCCGGCGGCGACCCAGACGCAGGCCCTGGAGACGGTCGAACAGGTCCTCGAGATCGTCCGCAGCCGCCTGCCTCATTACGCCGTCAACGCCGAGTTCGCAAGCCGTCTGAAGCGTCTTTCCGCCGGCTGAGCGGCACCTAGAAAGGAGACCATCATGGCCAAGACCCGCGTTGCTATCGTCGGTTTGGGAATGGCGGTGACACCACATGCCAAGAGCTACCTCGATCTCGCCGACCGGGCCGAGGTCGCCTATGCCTTCAGTCCCAGCGAAGGGCGGCGCCGATCCTTCGCCGAAAGGTTCGACTTTCCCCTTTGCGAGAGCCTTGCCACCATCCTCGGTGATCCGAGCGTCGATGCGGTCACCGTTCTGACGCCGCCCAACACGCATTTCGACATCGCCACCGCCTGCGCCCGAGCCGGCAAGCACGTGTTGCTCGAAAAACCGCTCGAGGTATCGACCGAGCGGGCCGAACACCTGGTGACCGCGTGCCGTGACGCC
>Ga0209680_1000137_pt1 | contig 18869 bp, 20 predicted proteins | sample WorMetLIZISLAND1_FD_187413 | JGI IMG/M metagenome (GOLD analysis project Ga0209680, IMG submission 187413) | Marine gutless worms symbiont microbial communities from Max Planck institute for Marine Microbiology, Germany - Olavius loisae LIZARD... ... | reverse complement strand
ACTGGAGTAATGCTTTCGGTCTCATAAGTGAGGCCGTGACGAAACGAAACTTCCATCGCGAAACCTTCCAATCACTATGGAAGAAAAGTTCGCGAATTTGATTACGTATGTCAAGTTTACAATCACGAGAGCTCTTTTGAATAGATCATCGGCCCGCTCCATGTTGCCTTCGCGATCGGTTACAACGGCGGCCATTCCCCAATATGCGCTACCGTTCCTGGGGTCCAACAACCAAGCCTGGTTGAAACGTTTCATCGCCGTTTTGTGATCGCCTTTCCGCATCAACTGCCAACCACGATCGGCCGTGAGCTCAGCGCCTTCTTCGCGGGATAAGCCTTTCGCCTTGATGGCAGAGATAAACTTTTGATCTGCCCGCTGCATTTCGGGGGTCTTCTTGAGGCCTCCATACATCGGTCGTTCGTTGATAGGATAAGGGTCAGCCGCCGCCTGCAGGCAATGCCCGGCCATGGCCACAAGGCCCAAGACAGGCAGGACAACAGTTTGCCAAACTCTCCACGTACGTTTTGCGAATTGCCTGATCATACGATCCTCCGAACTTTTCGGTTTCCTACCGGCCGGTCACAACAGGAAGCGATTTTCCGACGCCTCTCCCCAGGCCTCCAGAAACGCCGTCAGGTGCGGGCGCGCCTCGCCCTCGGATTCTATGAGTGAAATGACGTCGGCGACGGCACGGTTGTGGGCATCGAGGTCGAGGGTGCCCCGGTGCAGCATCAGGCGCAGGTAGACGAGATAGGTGTTGAGCACGTCGGTCTCGCAGTAGTCGCGCACCGCCTCGACCTCGCCGCGGTCGATCATCGGTGCGACCATGGAGCCGTCGACGCCGAACTTGCCGGGAAGGCCGAGGATCGCCGCGACCTCGTTGAGGCGGATGCGTGCCGAGGCGCCATAGTCCGAGAGCATCTCGAGAATATCGGCGTGCCAGTCCGACGAATAGCGGCTCGAATAGCTGTTCCACTTGTCGCCGGCCTGGTAGAGCCAGGGGCAGGCGATGCCGTGTTTCATGGCCCGGTACTTGAGGACCGGCAGGTCGAAGCCGCGGCCGTTGAAACTGACCAGGCGCGGGCGCAGGCGTTCGAAATAACGGAAGAAGCCCTGCAGGAGTTTGGTTTCATCGAAGCCGGCCTCGCCGCCGGAGCGCAGTTCCTTCAGGTAGTAGTGTTCGCGATCACCGTCCCGCTCGATCTCGGCTTCCAGGAAGCTGATCGCCACCACACGATGAAAGGGCTGGCGCGGAAAGGGATTGCGCCCATCGGTTATTTCCAGATGATAGCGCTCCAGCTCATCCCGACGCGCTGAGGCATCGGGGTCCGCGAAGCCGGTCAGGTTGGGAACGGCGTCGGTGTCCGGAACGGTCTCGATATCGAAGACGAACAGGTTTTGGTGCTGCATGGTCATGGAGCGGATGTTATACACTCGGCGGACAGCCGCCGAAACGTTAGGGAGTGACGCGAAGTGAAAAATTTCGCTCAAATGATGAAACAAGCCCAGCAGCTCCAGGACAAGATGGTGGAGATGCAGGAAAAACTGCACGACATGGAGATCACCGGTGTGTCGGCCGGCGGCATGTGCCAGGTCACGCTCAACGGCAAGGGCGAGGCCAAGAAGATCCGCATCGACCCCAGCCTCGTCGACCCCGACGACGCGGAAGTCCTGGAAGATCTGATCCTTGCCGCCTTCAACGACGCCAAGGGCAAGATCGAAGCCAAGATGCAGGAAAAGATGTCGGAACTGACGGGTGGGCTGCCCCTGCCGCCGGGCATGAAGCTGCCGTTCTGACCGGCGATGGTTTCCGAGGACATCGAGCGCCTGATCACGCTCCTGGCCAAGCTTCCCGGCTTAGGCCCGAGATCGGCCCGTCGCGCCGCGCTCAGCCTGATCAAGCGCCGCGAGACGCTCCTCGAACCCTTGTCCCGGGCCATGGCCGACGCCGCACAATCGATCAAGGTCTGTTCCGTCTGTGCCAATCTCGACACGCGCGACCCTTGCAAGCTGTGTACGGATGCGAGGCGCGACAGTACCAGTATCTGCGTCGTCGAGGATGTCGCCGATCTCTGGGCCCTTGAACGCACTTCCGCCTTCAAGGGGCTCTATCATGTGCTCGGCGGCACCCTGTCGGCACTCGACGGCGTTGGCCCCGAGGACCTGCGCGTCCCGCACCTTGTCGAACGGGTGCGGACAGGTGGCGTGCAGGAGGTGATCCTGGCGACCAATGCGACCGTCGAAGGCCAAACGACCGCCCATTACATCGCCGACCGCTTGTCCGACATCGATGGTGTCGTCGTTTCCGGCCTGGCCCACGGCGTCCCGGTCGGCGGTGAGCTGGATTACCTGGACGACGGTACCTTGAGCGCGGCGCTGAGCGCGCGGCGCGAGATCGGTTGACCCTACCGGCGATGGCGGATGCGCTTTTCGATGAACTGACGCACAGGCTCAAGGCCTACGGCACGGCGGACCGGGCCGAAAAGGAAAAGAGCTACCAAAAATCCGCGTGGGAACACTGGGGCGTGGCGTTTCCGAATATCGACCGGGCCATTCGCGAAACGCTCGCCGGCATCGAGGCCGCCCGGCTGATCCCGCTCGCCGAACAGCTGTGGTCGGAACCGGTTTGGGACCTGAAAATCGCCTCCGGGCGAGTTCTCGCCCTTGATCGGGTCCCGCCTTCTGACAGGCTCTGGCGTTTTGTCGTAGGCCGGGTCCCTGAAATGGACGGATGGGCGGTCGAAGACAATATGGCCCGGGTCGCGTGGAAGTGTCTGCTGGACGATCCGGAACGACTCGTGACGGTCGAGGCCTGGGTGTCCGACGACAAGATGTGGGTCCGTCGCGCCAGTTTGATCTACACGCTGCCCTGGACCAAGGAGGAGCGTGACCCGGAACCAATGCTGGTTTGGGCGGCCCGCCTGGCCGAGGATCGGGAATGGTTCATCCAAAAAGCGATTGGCTGGTGGCTGCGTGAATTGGGTAAGGTCAAGCCTGGCCGGGTGACAGCCTTTCTTAACCAATATGGCGATAGGTTGAGGGCGGTCGCCCGCACGGAAGCGGTGAAGTACCTGGACGGCAGGAAATGATGAGCGTGCGCAAAAAGCTGCAGAAGGCCCTGTCCCTGCATCAACAGGGCCGCCTCGTCGAAGCGGCCGAGCTCTACCAGGATATCCTGCGCAGCGATCCCAACAATGTCGACGCGCTGAACCTGCTGGGTGTGATCCTGCAGGCGGCCGGCGACTTGGAGGCGGCAGTGACCCTGATCCGCAGGGCGACGGAACTGGCTCCCGATTACGCCGCGCCTCACGTCAATCTCGGGAACGCCTTGCAGGTTTCCGGTAACCTCGAGGAAGCGGCCGAGAGTTTCGAGACAGCCTGCAGGCTGGAACCGAACAAAGGTGAGCCGTTCAACAATCTGGCCAGTGTGTTGAACGAGTTGGACCGCTATTTCGAAGCCAAGGAGATGGCGGAAAAAGCCGTTGCCTTAGCGCCGGCCCTCGGCGCCGCCCACAACAATCTGGGCAACGCCTTGCTCGGGTTGGGTGAAAAGGAAGCCTCGATCGAATGCTATCGCCGCGCCATCAGCCTGGACCGTGCGGATGCTACGTCCCACTACAATCTCGGCAATGCCCTGACCGAACTCGGAAAGCCCGAGGACGCCTTGGCGTCTTACCGCGTGGCCGTCAGTTTCGACGACCGCAACGCCGAGAAATTCTACAACTTGGCCAATACGGCCCTGCAACTGGACTTCTTCGACGAAGCGCTCAAGGCCTTCGATCGGGCGCTGGCCATCGATCCCGACTACACGGACGCCTACTGCAACAAGGGTGCCGCCCTGCAGAAGATGGGACAACCGGGAAAGGCCGTCGACAGTCTTAAGGCAGCCTTGGCGCGCGATCCAGACAGCCCCGATCTCCACTGGAATCTGTCGCTCGCCCTCATTCAGTCGGGCGATCTGAAAACCGGTTTCGAGGAATACGAATGGCGCTGGAAGACCCCGACCTTCGCCGATTTCAAGAGGGATTTCCCCATGCCGCGATGGGACGGCTCGGATCCATCCGGCACGACGATCTTCGTCGATCAGGAGCAGGGGTTCGGTGACGCGTTGCAGTTCTGCCGGTTCGTACCGCTGTTGGCGGCGAAAGGCGCGAACGTGGTTGTCGAATGCCGGCCCGGATTGAAGGCGTTGCTGGAAAGCCTGGACGGTGTCGGAGAGGTGATCGACTTCGGACAACCGATACCGGACGCGGATTTTCACGTGCCGATGATGAGCCTTCCCTATTTGCTGGGCGCCACGCTCGAGGACCTTCCCGCCACCGTTCCCTACCTCAAGGCACCGGAGGGCACACCCATCGACGATCGACTGACTGGCGAGGATACGAAAAAAGTCGGAATCGCCTGGGCCGGCAGCCCGACCCGGCCGGACAACCACAAACGCTCGTGTTCGGTAACCGACTTCGGGCGGCTTTTCGAGTCATCCGGTGTTCGGTTCTTCAGTCTGCAGGTCGGGCCGTTCCGAGGCGACCTGGAAAAACTGGGCGATCCGTCCCTAGTCATCGATCTCGCGGACGGGCTTTCCGATTTCGCCCAAACTGCAGCGGCCATCGACGCCATGGATCTGGTCATCTCGGTCGATACTTCGGTCTTGCATGTTGCCGCCGCGCTGGGCAAACCGGCCTGGGGTTTGATGTCGAACCCGACCGGTTTCTTCTGGATGGACGAGCGGACGGACAGCCCGTGGTATCCGACCGTGCGCCTGTTCCGTCAACCTGAACCCGGAGATTGGGAGAGTGTGTTCCGCTCGGTGGAAGAGGCCTTTCCGGAATTCCTGGCAGCTTGAGGGATGACCATGACCGAGACGGGAACGGCACCGAGAAATCTGATCACGCCAGACGGTCTGGCGCGGCTCCAGGACGAGTTGCGGCGATTGCGATACGACGAGCGGCCGAAAGTGGTCGAGACCGTTTCCTGGGCCGCCGGCAACGGCGATCGATCCGAAAACGGCGATTATATTTATGGAAAGAAGCGCCTTCGCGAGATCGACCGGCGCATCCGCCATCTCCTCAAGCGAATGGACATTGCCGAAGTGGTCGACCCGGCGCTGCAGGGCAATCTAGACCGTGTATTCTTCGGCGCCACCGTGACTTACGCCGATAGCCAGGACAGGGAACGGACCGTTCGCATCGTCGGTGTCTACGAAGTCCGTCACGAGGCCGGCGAGATCAGTTGGATTTCGCCGGTGGCTCGCGCGCTTCTGAAAAAACAGGAAGGTGACGTCGTCAAACTGAGAACGCCGGGCGGTGTCGAGGAGATCGAGGTCGTCGAGATTTCTTATGGCGGAAACGCGGATCGGTAACGGCGCGTTGGCTGAGTCCAGGGCCCTGTGGGGGGGCTGGTTCGAACCGTCCTTTTGTTGGTTCTTCTCACCCCTATCCTTTGGCCCGCAATCGAATGCCGGGGTGGTGAACCCCGTTACCCACAGGTTTTTCAAACCCAGGGAAACTTGATCGTCAATGAAGACGGCCACGAGATCGTTCTTCGCGGACTGGCGCTCGGCGATCCGGTGTGGCTGGCCATGGGTGAGGACCCGGATATCGGGCGATGGGACGAAACCCTTTTTCACGCCGCGAGATCCTGGGGGGCGCGCGTGGTTCGCCTCTCCATCCATCCGGCGGTCTGGCGTCGCTACGGTTCTACGCGGGCTCTTGTTCCAATCGACCAGGCCATTGCCTGGGCGCGGCGGCACCGGCTCTACGTGATCATCGATTTCCATTCGGTCGGATATCCGCCGGATGAGGATTACATGCGGATGCGTGATGTCGTCTTCGGCGATCTGTACAAGACCAGCCGGCGAGAAATCCGGGCCTTCTGGCGAACGATGGCGTTGCGCTACGGCAGGGAACCGGTCGTCGCCTTCTTCGAACTGTTCAACGGACCGGCGCGCGCGGCGAAGCACGGTTTCCCAGCCGAAAACACGGCAGAGGACTGGAAGGATTGGCGCGATTTCAACGAAAACCTGATCGACATCATCCGGCCCTTCGCTCCCGGCAAACCGGTCCTGGTCGGCGGATTTCAGTTTGCCTATGACCTGTCCTATGTGCCGCGCTGGCCGGTGCGCCGCGACAATGTGATCTACGCCACTCACGTCTATCCGGAATCGGCCTGGAAGATCAGCTGGGACGAGGCCTTCGGCAAGCTCAAGAAGACCCACCCCGTCTTTCTCACGGAGTTCGGTTTCGGCGACGAAAACCGGAAAATGCCTACGAGGGGAGCAAACGGTTCCGCGAAGCGGTCGTCGACTACGTCGAGGAGCGCAAGATCGGTTGGACGGCCTGGGCCTTCTCGGCGGCGTTCACGCCCCGCCTGCTCGCCGACGACCATTTTACGCCCTCCGAACAGGGCGCCTTCATAAAGAACGCCCTTCGAAGCCCCGAAAGACCCTAGCGAAACCTATCATCCCTTCTCGACGGTCAGGGTCGCACCGTCGACACCGGTCACCTTCACATGGGTGCCGGCATCCATATCCTCGCCCGACACCTTCCAGGTCGAGTCGTCGAAGATGACCTTGCCGAACCCGTCGACGATCGGGTCCTTCAAGGTGAAGGTACGGCCCACATACTGCTGGCCGCGTTGGTTGAGGGCCGGCAGGTCCGTCTCGATAGGACGCTTGGCGACCCATACGCGCCCGGCGACGCCGCTGATCACCGACAGCACGGAGAAGATGACCAACTGCAATTGCCAGTCGAGGCCGGGCTGGGCGAGGGCGATGAAGCCGGTCGCGGCGGCGCCGAGGCCGATCCACAGGAAGATCACGCCCGGCGCCAGCATCTCGAGGACGACCAGCACGATGGCCAGGATCCACCAGTGCCAGAAGACCAGTTGTTCGAGAAGCTCAACCATCCTTTTGCTCCCACGGTCCGCCCGCAGTCGAGCCGCCGCCCTTCTTGTCGAAGGCCTCCTTGGCCAGTTCGCCGATGCCGGCCAGCGATCCGAGAATGCTCGTCGCTTCCATGGGCAGCAGGATCACCTTCTCGTTGCGGGCGGTGGCGATCGACTGCAGGGCATCGACGTATTTCTGGGCGACGAAGTAGTTGACGGCTTGGACGTTGCCCTGGGCGATGGCGTCGGACACCATCTGGGTGACCTTGGCTTCCGCCTCGCCCTCGCGCTCGCGGGCTTCGGCGTCGCGGAAGGCGGCCTCGCGCCGGCCCTCGGCCTCGAGGATGGCCGCCTGTTTCTCGCCCTCTGCCTTGAGGATTTCTGACTGCCGGTGACCTTCCGCCTCCAGGATGTTGGCGCGCTTGTCGCGTTCCGCCTTCATCTGGCGGGCCATGGAGTCGACCAGGTCACGGGGCGGCGAGATGTCCTTGATCTCGATGCGCGTCACCTTGACCCCCCAGGGATCGGTCGCCGCATCCACGACGGTGAGCAATTGGCTATTGATGGTATCGCGCTGGGACAGCAACTCATCCAGGTCCATGGAGCCCATGACCGTACGGATGTTGGTCATGGTCAGGTTGAGAATGGCGAGCTCCATGTTGTTGACCTCGTAGGCCGATTTGGCGGCCTCGATGACCTGGAAGAAGACGACGCCGTCGACCTGGACCATGGCGTTGTCCTTGGTGATGACCTCCTGGGACGGCACGTCGAGGACCCGTTCGCGCATGTTGATCTCGGATCCGATGCGGTCGACGAAGGGAACGATCAGGTGCAATCCGGGCTGCAGGGTTTTGGTGTACTTGCCGAACCGTTCGACGGTAAATTCTTCGCCCTGCGGTACGGTTTTGACGCCCATGAAGACGAGGGCGACGCCGAGAATCACAAAAACAATGACGAAAATGGTTGCCTCATTCATTGTCGCGAAAAATTCCATGGGTCCGTACTCCTTAATGCCTGCGTCAGATTATTGCCTGTTTCGCACGAACGTAAAAAGAGAATCGCCCGGCGAATTCAAAACCTTGAATATTGATTTATCCGGTGCCGAGGGGGCCTCAACTGTACGACCGGGAGAAACATTACATGAACTCATAAAGTCGTTTTAATTTCAGCGCTTTAACTTAGCCGAACTCGTCGTGGGCAGATCAAGTCCCCGTCGTTTCGGCAACCATTCGGCACAAGTGATCGAACACACGGCTGTCGGGAATGCCGTTTACGGCGGTGATCTTCACGCTCTTATCGTCAGTCAAAACGAGCGACTGATAGCGTGTCGATTTGCCCATTGTGGTCTCCCGCATGCCGACCGAGGTCTCGGCCCTGACCACGCGGGCCGGGTCCATCGTGCGCCTGCGGATGGGAACGCCGAACAGGTACCGGCGTTCCGAGATTTCTCTGTTGGACGCGTGGACAAGCGTCGAGCCGCCCAAAAGCAAAACCGCCCATAGGCTCAAGAAGGCGCCGAGAACCAACGTTAATCCCATCATGGCGAGCGCGACGCCGTCGAAAAGGCCGATGCCGCTGAAGTCCTTAGGAAGACCATCCCCACCGAAGATCAGCGGGACCCAGAAATAGGTTGGCGCGGCCAAGAAAATAGCCGCGATCAGGGCGACCCCGAGGCCGGCCCGTAGGAAACGGCGTGCCGGGAAACGGATCTCCAGCCCGAGGCCGTTGCGGCGCAGGCGAACGAGGTTTCGCGGCAGGTCCGGCGCCGGTTCGGCGGCAAGCTTGTCGACGGCGTGATCGATCCGCGCGCCGGTCGTCTGACGGCCGGTGGGGAACACGGGGATGCGGAAGGTGCGGTCGAAATCGATGCCTTTCATGGCGGCCGTGACGCGGAGGTCCCAGTGACGATAGTCGGAGCTCTCCTTTTCGCTTTCCGGCAAGTCCTCCGGTGGCGTGAACCGGAAGCCGAGGCGGGTCCCCGACGGTGACGGACTCACCGACGGCCGGCCTTCCTGGTCCCACAGGATGTCATGGTGTTGTGTCCGGTGCTTGCCGCTTCCCGAGTAGTAGGTGCGAATGCAGGCGAGTGTCAGCACGAAGGTCTGTCCCGCATCGTAGGGGTGGTTGATGTCGATGGTGCCGCCGACGTCGCCGCCGAGCGATCCGGGGAAGGGGTCCAGCGTCAGGATCGAACGCCCGAACCGGCGCCATTCGAAGGTTGCCCAAAAAGCCCAGCCGAGAAGTCCCACGGCGGCCAAGGGGAAGACGAGGGCGATCCAGGCCCAACGATTCCCCGACGCGATCTCGCCCGGCGCCTGGATAAGGACGACCAGACCGGCGACGCCGAACGCGGCGGCCATGAACCAGGCTTTCCATAAGCGGCGACGCGCCAGCGAGGGGATTTGGTTTTCCCGCCAGGTGTCGTTCGCCAACCAGGGATATGCCGCGGTTTCGACCATCGCCTATTGTCGCGCCAGGTCTCCAATCCGGTCAGTGACGGCGATCACCTAGACGCTTTTCAAGCGCGGCTGTTGTGCCTCCCGTGGCGGTTCCAGGTCCTGTTCGGGCCCTTCGTCGTCGAACTGCAGTTCGTCGATCCGCTCGCCCCTTTTCGTCACTTTGTCGGCCGAAATGCGGATTTCGCGCAGGTCCTCCTCGGCCTGGCCGAAATGGCGCTGCAGGTTGCCGACCCGCTTGTCGAGGCGGCCGACGTCCTCGAGCATGCGTTGTACTTCCGTTTGGATGACGCCGGCCTGCTCGCGCATGCGCGCGTCCTTGAGCACCGCGCGCACCGTGTTCAGGGTCGCCATCAACGTGGTCGGCGAGACGATCCAGACGCGCCGCCGGTAGGAGTCCTCGACGACGTTGAGGAAATTGGCGTGCAGTTCCGCATAGACCGCTTCCGACGGCAGGAACATCAGCGCCGACTCGGCGGTCTCGCCCGGCACGATGTAGCGCTCCTGGATGTCGCGCACGTGCTTGCCGACAGCGGCGGCGAACTCGCGTCCGGCGCGGAGGCGGGCGTCGCCGTCTTCGGCATCGCGCAGCATGCGGAAACTCTCCAGCGGGAACTTGGAATCGATGGCGATCGGTCCCGGCGGGTTGGGCAGTTTGAGCAGACAGTCGACGCGGCGGTTATTAGGCAGGCTCGCCTGGAATTCGTAGGCCGCCGGCGGCAGGGCGGCGGTAACTATGTCCTGCATCTGCATCTCGCCGAAAGCACCGCGGGCCTGCTTGTTGGACAGAATATCCTGGAGTCCGACCATCTGTTCCGAAAGTTCGGTGATGTTGCGCTGTGCGGCGTCGATGACGGCGAGACGTTCGTGTAGGGTCTTGAGGTCGCGTCCGGTGCGCTCCGATTGCTGGTGCAGGCCGTCGCCCAGACGCTTGCCCATGGTGTCGAGGCGCTGGTTGACGTCGGCGTGGGACTGCTGCAGACGGCCCGATATGTCACCCTGGCTGGCGGTCAGCCGTTCCGCCGTCTCGGCCAGTCGCTGCAATTCGCGCTGCATGGCATCGCGCTCACGCCGGCGCTCCTCGCGATCGCGACGCCCGGACAACACCATCATGATGACGGCAGCGAGCAGAACGGCGGCGGCAAAGGCCAGGATCAGTTCGAGATTGTGTCCAGGGAGGTTCGCCATAATCCGGCCATCAGGTTACCACAAACGGCGGCTAGACCTTGCCCGACATGGAGATCGAACGCAAACTCAGCCGTCGGAAAACGAGGACCGCCCCATGAAGAAAACGCCTTTGCTGATCGTCGCTCTCGCGGCATCGATCGTCACCAACGTTCAGGCCGGCCTGGCGGCGGAGGGAAAACCCGGTCCGGGCCGCGATGTCGCCATCACGGTGTACGGCAACGGATTGGCCCTGGTTGCGGAAAAGCGCGATATGGAATTAAGCCCTGGTTTCAATGAGTTGGTACTTACCGACGTAAGTCCATCCGTCGATGCCGACAGTTTTCGAGTGTCTGCGGGGAATGGTTTCCGGGTCACCGAAACAACCTTCCTGCCGGCCAATCTGACGCAACGGGACCTCCTTGAAGCGCATATCGGTAAGACCATCGAGATTTCCCGACGAGGCCCGAAGGCGGACATCATATCCGTCGTGCCGGCCGTGGTCCTGGCCGTCGAACCGGAGCTGATTTTGCGAACCGGCGGGCGAATCGAAGCCAATCCGCGCGGCCGAATCTCCTTTCCGTCCATCCCCGGTCACATCCGCTCCGATCCCGTCATGCGGGTGCGAAGCGAGATCGAACAGGGCGGGCCGGTTACCGCTCATGTCCAATACCTGACGGGCGGCATGTCTTGGCGGGCCGAACATGTGGCCGAACTGAATGAGGCCATGACGGCCCTCGATCTCGAGACCCGGGCCGGCATCAGCAACGCGGCGGGGATCGATTTTTCGAATGTACGGCTGGCCCTGGTCGCAGGCGATGTCAATCGGACCCATGTGCCGGGGCCGCTGGAACGGAAGGCGGCCCGCGGCCTGCAGATGACCATGGCCGCCGACGCCGCGCCCGAGGCGGCACCGACCCGCGAGGCGGTCGCCGGCTACCACCTCTATCGACTGCCGGGCCCGGTGACGCTGGAGGACCGCGAGATGACACGGTTCTCCCTGCTGTCCCGGCCGGCCGTACCGGTCATGCGGGAGTTGGTCAGTACCGGCCACCCCAATGCCTTCGGGCCGCCCCGACAGGCCCGTCCCGACCACCCGTCGATGCGTTTAAAGATGACCAATGCGAACCCGTCCGGTGAACCGGTTCCCGGCGGGCGCATCCGCCTCTACGGTAAGGACAAGAACGGCGATGCCCTGTTCCTCGGCGAGGACCGGCTGCCGGACCTGCCGTCGGGCGGCGAGGCGACGGTGACGGCCGGCCGCGCCTTCGACGTCACCGTCAAACGGCAGCGGACGGACGTCGTTCGCCAGGGCTTGGGCCGCAATACCGTCGAAATGGCCTACCGGATTGAGGTCAAGAACGGTTCGGAGAAAAAGGAAACGGTGCGTGTGATCGAGGCGCTGGCCGGCGATTGGAAAATTCTCACCGAGAGCGAGCCGCACCAGCGAAAAGATGGCCAAGCCCATTGGGTCGTGTCCGTTGATCCGGGCCAAATGGCCACGATCACCTACCGGACCCGCGTGCGACGTTAGGGAAACCGCCCCGGCGGGCTAGATGATGATGCCGACGACGGCGCCGGTCATCGACGTGGCGATAACGCCCGAGACGATCGAGCGAGGGCCAAGTGCCAAGATATCATCGCGGCGATCCGGCGCGATCGACAGCAAGCCGCCGATCATGATGCCGAGGCTGCCGAAGTTGGCGAAACCACAGATCGCATAGGTGATGATCACCTGGGAGCGGGGATCGAGGGCCTCGGGCGGCAGTTTGGTCAAATCGAGGTAGGCGAGGAATTCGTTGAGGACGATCTTGATGCCGAGCAACTGCCCGGCCGTACCCGCCTGTTCCCAGGGTATGCCCAGCAGCCAGGCCACCGGCGTCATGATCCAGCCCAATATGCCCTGCAGTGTCAGGGCCGCGCCGCCGGCGTCGGGCAGCAGGGACAGGATCGAGTTGACCAGGCTGACCAGGGCGACCATGACCAGCAGCATGGCGATGACGTAGATCAGCAGGTTGACGCCGTCCATGGTGCCCCGGGCGACGGCATCCATAGTGCCGGAGTAGTCGCTCTTGATCTCGACCGTTTCGTTCTCGTCCTTGGCGGCGACGAGCGGGGTATCGTCGCCACTGCGCGGTACCATCAGGCGCGCCACCATGATGGCGGCCGGCGCGCTGATCATCGATGCCGCCAAAAGGTGACCGATGGAGTCGGGGATGGTTTCCGAGAGAACCGTCGCATAAAGGACCATGACGGTGCCGGCGATGGTCGCCATGCCTGCGGACATGACGACAAAAAGGTCGGAGCGGGCCAGTTTGGTGATGTAGGGGCGCACGAAGAGCGGGGCTTCGACCATGCCGACGAAGATGTTGGCGGCCGTCGCGAAGCCGGTGGCGCCACCGATGCGGAAGGCGCGCTCCAGGGTCCAGGAGAAGCCGCGGATGATCAGCGGCAATACCCGCCAGTGAAACAGGACGGCGGACAAGGCGCTGACAACCAGGATCAAGGGCAGCGCCTGGAAGGCGAAGATGAAGCTGGCACCCGGGTAGCTCTCCTGGAAAGGCAGGGGACCGCCGCCGACGTAACCGAAAACGAACGACGTGCCGGCCTTGGTTGCCTCCTGAATCGAATTGACGGCCGAGTTCAGCCAAAGAAAGAAAGTTTTCATACCCGGCAGTTTGAGAAACAGGAGCGCCAACGCGAATTGAAAGGCGAGGCCGCCGGTGATCAGTTTCCAAGGGTTCTTGTCCCGCGTTTCGCCCAAGGCCCAGGCTGTCGCGGTCAACAAGACCAATCCCAACAGGCTTTGCCAGATCATGTGTTTTCGCCCCCGTCTGTTCCCGTCGTCGTCCCCCGGGGCGGACTATAGACCAATGCCCCGATGGTTCCCAACCCGCTTGACGGGGAAGCCCCGACGCCCTATCTGCTTGGCGGGACAGTTGAAACCACGAGGAACCCGACAATCATGGCTCTGCTGCCGATCATCGTCGCGCCGGACCCGAGACTGAAGGTCAAGACCGAGCCGGTCGAAGCCGTCGATGACGACGTGCGCAAGCTCATGGACGACATGCTGGAGACCATGTACGACGCGCCCGGCATCGGCCTGGCGGCGCCGCAAGTCGGCGACAGCCGCAGCGTCATCGTCGTCGACGTGTCCCGTGACAAGGAAGACCGGCAACCGATCCGCATGGCCAATCCGGAACTGGTCTGGGAGTCCGAAGAAGAAGGCGTTCATGAGGAAGGATGCCTATCCCTGCCGGATCAGTTCGCGGAAGTCGTCAGACCGGAACAGGTGCGTGTTCGATATTTGGATGAGAACAACGAGCCCCAGGAAATCGAAGCCGACGGCATCCTCGCCACCTGCGTGCAGCACGAGATGGATCATTTGAAGGGCACCCTTTTCGTCGATCATATCTCATCCTTGAAGCGCAACATGATCCTGCGCAAACTGGCCAAGATCAAAAAACAGTCGCAGAAAAAGTCGGCCTGACCGGCGTCCCAATCCGCTACCGGGAAACCCGCGCGCCATGGTTTCGCTCCGCCTCGCCTTTATGGGCAGTCCCGATTTTTCTATTCCCGCTTTGTCGGCGCTGCTCAACGCTGGCCATCAGGTGGTCGCCGTATACGCGCAACCACCGCGGCCGGCCGGGCGCGGTCAGAAGGAGCGGCTTTGTCCGGTCCATGCCTTTGCCGTGGAACGCGGGATCGAAGTTCGCACGCCGAAGTCTCTGCGTTCCGAAGAGGAACAAGCCCGGTTTGCCGAATTGGAACTGGATGTCTGCGTCGTCGCCGCCTACGGACTGATCCTGCCGGCAGCGGTCCTACAAGCACCGCGATTGGGCTGCATCAACGTGCATGCCTCGCTTCTGCCGCGCTGGCGCGGCGCCGCACCGATCCAGCGGGCGATCCTGGCCGGCGACGAAAAGTCCGGCGTCACCATCATGCAGATGGATGAGGGTTTGGATACGGGCGACATGCTGCTCACCGGCGAGGCCGACATCGGGCCGGAGACCACGGCGCAACAACTCCACGATGAGCTTGCGAACTTGGGCGGGGCGTTGATCGTTAAAGCCCTGGATAAAGCTGCGGCCGGCACGCTCGACGCCATGCCGCAGCCGGACGAGGGCGCCACTTACGCGGCGAAGCTGGAAAAATCCGAAGGGCGTATCGATTGGTCGAAAAGCGCCGCCGAGCTCGACCGCCTGGTCCGCGCCTTGAACCCGTGGCCCGGGGTCTGGTTCGTGCTCAACGGCGAAAACATAAAGGTCAAGGCCGCGGAACCGGCCGAAGGCAGCGGCCGCCCGGGTGACATTCTCGATGACGGATTATTGGTCGCCTGCGGCGATGGTGCGCTCCGGTTGGCCAGCCTGCAACGTCCAGGCAAGGGAGCCCTGGCCGCCGATATTTTCCTACGCGGATTTCCTCTGGCGCCGGGGATCCGGCTCGATTGACGATCAAACCTTCCCATATCGGCCCGGTGCTCTAACATGGCACCAAAACAAGGATTGGGAGGACCGAAACGTGGTTGAGCGGCTCAACGAAGAAACGAAAGGCGTCTTCATCATCGCAGCGACGCCATTTGCGGTAGACGGCTCCGTCGACATGGCGAGTGCAGATTCCCTGGTCGAGTTCTATATCGACAAGGGCGTGTCGGGCATGACCGTGCTCGGCATGATGGGCGAGGCACCGAAGTTGGCGGCCGATGAAGCCGACACCTTTATGAGTCATATGCTGCGGCGGGTCGACGGTCGGGTCCCCGTGATCGTCGGTGTTTCCGACCCCGGAATCGGTAACCTGGCGCGGCTGGCGAAGTCCAGCATGGACGCGAGTGCGGCCGGCGTCATGGTGGCGCCGGCCTTGGACCTCAACACGGGCAAGCAGATTCACAACTACTTCGCCCAGGTCTTCGATGCCCTGGGGCCCGACATTCCGGTTTGCTACCAGGATTATCCGCAGTCGACGGGTGCTCATATCTCTGTCAAAGCCTTCAACCGGCTGGTCGCCGATTTTCCCCAGTTGGTCATGTTCAAGCATGAGGACTGTCCCGGTCTCGCCAAACTGTCGCAGATACGGGAAACGGCTGAATCGGAGGGCTTGCGCCGCGTGTCGATCCTCGTCGGCAACGGCGGCCTATACCTGCCGCAGGAACTGGGCCGTGGTGCCGATGGTGCCATGACCGGTTTCGCTTATCCGGAGATGCTGGTCGAAGTCGTGGCTATGTTCGAGGCCGGTGAGGTCGAGACAGCAGAAGATCTATACGATGCCTACCTGCCCCTGGTCCGCTACGAACAACAGCCGGGATACGGTCTTGCCGTCAGGAAGGAGGTTCTTTACCGACGCGGCGCCATTTCCAGCGCTGCGACGCGGGCGCCTGGCCCGGCACTGAGCGCTGCCGACCGCGGCGAATTGGACCACCTCATCAGCCGACTCGAAAAGAAACTCCGGGACCTCGGCCGATGAGTCGCTTCGATTTGATGATACGCGGCGGCACGGTGGCAACCGCTGCCGACACCTTCGCCGCCGACATCGCTGTCCGGGAAGGGAAAATCGCGGCCCTCGGTTTCGATCTCGGCGAGGCGGAGCGGACCATCGACGCCAGTGGAACGCTCGTTCTGCCCGGCGGCATCGATGCCCATTGCCACGTTGAGCAGGAGTCGTCGACTGGTTTGATGACGGCCGACGATTTTTATTCGGCGAGCGTTTCCGCTGCTTTCGGCGGCAACACGACGATCATTCCTTTCGCCGCCCAACATCGCGGTCAGAACCTGCGCGAGGTGGTCAAGACGGCTCACGAACGGGCCGGGCCGAAGGCGGTCGTCGATTACGCCTTCCACCTGATCGTTTCCGACCCGACGCACAATGTGCTCGGCCAGGAACTGCCGGCCCTGATTATGGAAGGCTATACGTCCTTCAAGGTCTACATGACCTACGAACGCCTTAAGATCGACGATCGCCAGATGCTCGACGTATTGTCACTGGCCCGCCGCCATGGGGCCATGACCATGGTCCATGCGGTCAGCCACGCCGCCCTTGCCGAAAGCGAAGCGTCCAGGCGGGCCATCGACTTGGCGCGACTGGCCGATGCCAAGCTCCTGATCATCCATGTGTCTGCCCCCGAAGCCGCGCGTGCGATCCGCGAGGCGCGTGACCGGGGCCTACCGATCTATGGCGAAACCTGTCCGCAATACCTGTTCCTGACCGCCGATGATCTCGACCGCGACGGCATGGATGGGGCGAAATACTGTTGCTCACCACCGCCCCGGGACAAAGCCAGCCAGGAGGCCATCTGGCGCGGTTTGGCCAACGGGACCTTTCAGGTTTTTTCCTCCGATCACGCGCCTTACCGTTTCGATGACAGCGGTAAACTGAGCGCCGGGCCCAATCCGACCTTCAAGAAGATTGCCAACGGTGTTCCTGGCTTGGAAACACGCATGCCTCTTTTATTCTCCGAGGGTGTGGGCAAGGGCCGCCTCAGCCTCAACGAGTTCGTCGCCCTGACCTCGACGAACGCCGCCAAGATCTATGGCCTGTATCCGCGCAAAGGGACCCTTGCTGTCGGTTCCGATGCCGACATCGCCATTTGGGACCCGGCCTGGAAACGGACCATTACCCAGGACATGCTCCACGACAATATGGACTACACGCCCTACGAGGGCATGACCGTGACCGGATGGCCGCGGACCGTCATCAATCGCGGGAGCGTCATCGTCGACGGCGATACCTTGCTCGTTGAACGGGGTGCAGGGCAGTTCCTCGAGCGGGTGTCCGCGAACGCGGACGACACACCGTCCGCATCCTGGCCACTTGCAACGTCACATACGTTCGGTGCCGACCTTTCATAGGAAACCGATGCGATGCCGAGCGACGCCAACCGCGTAATCGTCATCAATCCGAACTCGAACCAGGCCGTTACGAATGGGATGGCATCGGCCCTGGAACCGTTGGTCCGTCCGGGCGGGCCCCAGGTCGAGTGCATGACCTTGTTCGAGGGGCCGTTCGGGATCGAAAGCCAGGCCGACATCGACGCCGTTGTCGACCCGCTTCGCGATGTCGTGACGGGCCGGGAAGACGCCGGCGCCTTCGTCATCGCATGTTATTCCGACCCCGGATTGCCGGTGTGCAGAGCGGCCACGGAAAAACCGGTATTCGGCACGCAGGAGTGCGGTGTTTTGACGGCGATGGCGCGCGGTGAACGGTTCGGCGTCATCGCGCTTTCGGAAACTTCCATCGATCGCCATGTTCAATACTTGACGCGTATGGGTGTTGTCAGCCGCTTGGCTGGGGAGCGGTCGGCAAACCTGTCCGTCGACGAGAGTGCAACGGCGGACAAGGCCTTTTCTCATCTGCTGGCGGTGGGCAGAGAGCTTCGCGATCTCGACGGCGCCGATGTGATGGTTCTTGGTTGTGCGGGGATGGCAGCCCACCGGAGAGGATTAGAGGATGACCTTGGCGTTCCCGTGATCGACCCGGTTCAGGCGGCTACGGTGATGGCCATCAGCAGCGTCCTCGGGCGAACAACATAACGCCTAGGGGAAAGGTATGTGCGGACCGGCGCCGGCCTGATGGTCGCAACAGTTTGTTGGTGATGGCTTCGGGTGACTAGGTCTTCTGCGCCATGCGTTGCGATCCCGCATGCAGGCGCACGTGTCTGATCCTTTCGGCGGCGCGGGCGAAATTGTCGGCCTGCGACCGGCATTGGTCAGCCCGGGTCTCCGCCGCCTCCTCGACGCGCGCGAGGAAATCATCGTCCTGCGTCAATAGGTAAGAGTCCGCTTCCGCCTCGCTCAACCGTGCGAGCGTCAGCAGAAGCTCGTCACTCTCGCAGTAAAAACAGCCTTTTTCTGTCATCGTTCCCCAGCTCCATGACCACCCTGTTCTCCGCTGCCAGGATACATGAGACGTGCCGAGCCTCAAAATTGAATCCCGTCCGAAAATGTTCCCGCTCAGGGCGTAATGGTCCAACGGTCCATCACGATGATGTCCGTCATCAACGAAAACGTGATTCAATTTCATTTTACAGCCACCGTGCCGCGGCGCCTTATTTTAAGGGGCTGTCCTAGCTAAGCGAGATGCTTGGGCTAGGATTGCAGGATGTATGCGAGAAGAAGCCGGCTCAGTGGTTGGAAGCGTGATCGTTTGATGGAGCACTTTGTGGCGGCGACGACGGCACGAGCAGCCGCTGAGTTGGTTGGCGTCCACCGGAACACGGCGGCCTCGTTTTACACACGGCTTCGCAAGGCGATTGCCGAGGAGACGGAGAAGGCCTCGCCCTTTGCCGGAGAGATCGAGGTGGACGAGAGTTATTTCGGCGGCGTCCGCAAAGGCAAGCGAGGCCGGGGCGCTGCAGGGAAAGTCCCGGTTTTCGGT
>Ga0209680_1000136_pt1 | contig 18912 bp, 24 predicted proteins | sample WorMetLIZISLAND1_FD_187413 | JGI IMG/M metagenome (GOLD analysis project Ga0209680, IMG submission 187413) | Marine gutless worms symbiont microbial communities from Max Planck institute for Marine Microbiology, Germany - Olavius loisae LIZARD... ... | reverse complement strand
ACCGAAAACCGGGACTTTCCCTGCAGCGCCCCGGCCTCGCTTGCCTTTGCGGACGCCGCCGAAATAACTCTCGTCCACCTCGATCTCTCCGGCAAAGGGCGAGGCCTTCTCCGTCTCCTCGGCAATCGCCTTGCGAAGCCGTGTGTAAAACGAGGCCGCCGTGTTCCGGTGGACGCCAACCAACTCAGCGGCTGCTCGTGCCGTCGTCCCCGCCACAAAGTGCTCCATCAAACGATCACGCTTCCAACCACTGAGCCGGCTTCTTCTCGCATACATCCTGCAATCCTAGCCCAAGCATCTCGCTTAGCTAGGACAGCCCCTTTATTTAAGGCGTGAAAATGTTCCCTTTTCGAATAGGGTCAAACGGTTGCTCGAAAAAAGCGGCGAATCGGTATCACGATTCGGACGGTGCGCGTTTGATCATTCCATCGAGATCACGGCCAGCGAAGATATGAAGATGGAAGTGAAACACCTCCTGGTGGGCATCCGGGCCGGTGTTCGAGAGGATGCGATACCCGGGCTCCACGGCGCCGAGGTCGCGGGCGACCTGTCCGGCGGCGCGGAAGAAACCGGCGATTTCCTCTTCCGGAGCATTGGCCGAAAAGTCGTCGAAGGACGTGTAGGGGCCTTTCGGGATGACAAGGACGTGGGTCGGGGCCTGCGGCGCGATGTCCGTGAAGGCCAGCGCCCAGTCGTCTTCGTACACCTTGTCACAAGGGATCTCGCCGCGCAGGATCTTGGCGAAGATGTTCTCGTGGTTATAAGCCATGGTTGTCTCCGAAATCAGCTCTTGCGGTTTCGTTTTTCCTCTATGCCCGAGACCCCGGTGCGGGACGCGAGCGCCTGCCAGACGTCCGCCGGCACGACACCGTTTTCGGCCCACAGGACGAGTAGATGATAGAGGAGATCGGCACTTTCGTTGACAAGGTCTTCCTTGCCGCCGTCGAGCGCCGCGATCACCACCTCGACCGCCTCTTCGCCGACCTTCTTGCCGATATGGCCGGTTCCGCCGGCAAACAGCTTCGCCGTGTGCGATTGCGACGGGTCTGCGGAGCGGCGCTGCTCGATGACGGCGTAGAGGTCGTCTAGGATCTGTTCGGGTCGCCGTGCGTCGCCAGCGTTCATGATGGGCTCCTCATGTTTGGCTTCACGCATGGCGCACCGGGACACCGGCCTTTTCCATATGGGCCTTGGCCTCGGTGATCGTGTAGGTGCCGAAATGGAATATGGAAGCGGCGAGAACCGCCGAGGCATGACCCTCGACGACGCCTTCGACCAGGTGATCGAGGGTTCCGACACCGCCCGATGCGATGACCGGTATGGTGACGGCGTCGGCGACGGCCCGGGTCAAGGGGATGTTGAAGCCCTGTTTGGTTCCGTCCCGGTCCATGGAGGTCAGCAGGATTTCGCCGGCCCCATAATCGGCCATGCGCCTGGCCCATTGGATGGCGTCTATGCCGGTCGGCTTGCGCCCGCCGTGGGTGAAGATCTCGAAACGGTCGGGTCCGACCGATTTGGCGTCGACGGCGACGACGATACATTGCGATCCGAACTTCTCCGCCGCCTCGCGGACGAACTCCGGATTGTGGACGGCGGCCGTGTTGATCGACACCTTGTCGGCGCCGGCCAGCAACAAGGCACGGATGTCTTCGGATTTGCGCACACCGCCGCCGACGGTGAGCGGCATGAAACAGACCTCGGCGGTGTGGGAAACGACGTCGAAGATGGTCTCTCGGTTCTCGTGGCTGGCCGTGATGTCGAGGAAACAAAGCTCGTCGGCACCGGCCGCGTCGTAAACGCGGGCCTGTTCCACCGGATCGCCGGCATCGACCAGATCGACGAAATTGACGCCCTTGACGACGCGCCCTCCCTCCACATCGAGACAGGGAATGACCCGGGCCTTCAGCATGGCTGTCCGCCCTCCAGAAATGCTGTCGCCGCGTGGACGTCGATAGCGCCGTCATAGACGGCGCGGCCGCTGATCACGCCCTCCAGTAACCCGGCACCGTCCTTGGCCAGAGCGGCGAGGTCGTCCATGGTGGCGACGCCGCCTGAGGCGATGACCGGGATCGACACGGCGCGCGCCAACTCGACTGTGGCGGCGACGTTGGCGCCCTGCATGGCGCCGTCGCGGCTGATGTCCGTGTAGATGATGGCCGCGGCGCCGGCGTCCTCGAAACGTTTGGCCAGCTCGAGCGCGGCCAGTTCGGAGACTTCGGCCCAGCCCTCGACGGCGACGCGGCCGTCCTTGGCGTCGATACCGAGCGCGATACGGCCGGGAAATTCACGGCAGGCCTGGCGGACCAGGTCCGGATCGCGCACGGCGACGGTCCCGAGGATGGTGCGGCGGATGCCGGCATCGAGCCAGAAGGCGATGGTCTCCATATCCCGAATGCCACCGCCCAGCTGGACCGGTACCGAAACAGCGCTCAAAATGGCTTGCACAGCGTCCGCATTGACCGGCTTCCCGGCGAAGGCGCCATTGAGGTCGACGACATGCAGCCAACGGCACCCCTGGGCCTCGAAAGCCGCTGCCTGGGCGCCGGGATCGTCGTTGAACACGATCGCCGCGTCCATTTCGCCGCGCAGCAGGCGGACGCATTGTCCGTCTTTCAGATCGATGGCTGGAAAAAAGATCATCGGTCGTCTGTGCCTTGGATGTTCCTTGGATTTGCCTTGGGTCTACAGCGGTCCGGGTCTAGGGCCGCCAGTTCAGAAAACTGGCGATCAACTTGAGGCCGACGGCCTGACTTTTTTCGGGATGGAATTGGGTGCCGGCCAGGTTACCGCGCCCGATCACCGCCGTCACAGGCCCACCGTAATCGGTGGTCGCCTTTTGGTCGTTTGGATCCGTGCAGGCGAACTGGTAGGAATGGACGAAATAGGCGTGATCGGCCGGTTTTATACCTTCAAGTAAAGGATGAGAACTGGGCGAAAAATCTAAATTATTCCAGCCCATATGAGGAATTTTTAACGTTTTATCTGAAGGCAGAACCGGGATTACCTCGCCGGGAATCCAGCCCAGACCCGGGGTATCGCCGTGCTCGCGGCCCCAGTCGGCGAGCAACTGCATGCCGACACAGATGCCGAGGAACGGTCGGCCGAGCGTGATCACGGCCTCGCTCAGGGCCTCGATCATGCCGTCGACGGCGGCGAGACCGGCCTTGCAGTCGGCGAAGGCGCCGACGCCCGGCAGTACCACGCGCGACGCCGTGGCGACGACCTCCGGCGCTCCGGTGACCGCTACGGTGTCGGCCGATCCGATCTCGGAAAGCGCGCGTTCGAAGGCTTTTGCGGCCGACCGCAGGTTGCCGGAACCGTAATCGACGATGGCGACGGTCATGACAACACCCCTTCCGCAGCGCTGCGGTCGCCATCGATATAGCGGCGGAGCGCCGTGTCCGCATTGGGCCCGGAAGCGATGCCAGCGAATTGGAAATCGGCCCGGTCCAGGGTCCAGCGCCGGAGATCGTTGCCGATCAGGCCGACGACAACCGCCAAACCAATCGTCACCACCGACTGGCCGAGATGCCCGGATATCAGGGTCTGAGATATCATTTGGACGGTCACGGTCGCGGCCAGCAGCAGGGCGCCGGCGATCCACAATCGGTTCCAGAAGGCCCACAAGGTGCCGAAGAAGAAAGCCGGCCAGTTGAAACCCTCCTTGACGACGGCAATGTCCCGGTCCGGGTCGAGACCGTCGCGCCTGAGATGGATGGTGAAGGTTTTCATCCGGGTCTACCGTTCGGGCCGGTGCCGGCCCGCCTAGAGGGATCCGCCGAGCGTGCCCTTGGTCGACGGAATGGCGTCGGCCTTGCGGGGATCGATTTCGATGGCCTGGCGAAGCGCCCGGGCCAAGGCCTTGAAACAGGACTCGATTTTATGGTGGTTGTTGTCGCCGTAGATGACCTCCACATGCAGTGTGATTCCAGCGGCTTGCGCAAAGGCTTGAAACCATTCTTTGAAGAGTTCGGTATCGAAGTCGCCCAATTTCGGCTGGGTGAACTCGACCCGCCAGATCAGGTAGGGGCGCCGCGACACATCGAGGGTGACGCGGCTCAGCGTTTCGTCCATGGGGATGGTCGCCGCACCGTAACGCGTGATGCCCTTGAGATCGCCAAGCGCCTCGGCGACGGCCTCGCCGATGACGATGCCGCTATCCTCGGTCGTGTGGTGGAAATCGATGTGCAAGTCGCCACGGGCGCGGACGGTCAGGTCGATGAGGCTGTGACGCGACAATTGTTCGAGCATGTGGTCGAGAAAGCCGATACCCGTATCGACGTCATAGGTTCCGCTGCCGTCCAGGTCGACACGCGCCTCGATAGCGGTTTCCTTGGTTTCTCGGCGCACCGTCGCCGTTCGCGACGGCCCCTCGGCGGCCGCTTTCGGCGCCGGCGCCGGAAAGGCGGGCTGGTTTTCCATGAGATCGGCGGGCAGGCAGGACAGGCCTTCGGCGATGCGCTTCATCCAGTCCTGGGTCAAGCGCCGGCGCCCGGCCTCCAGGTGGCCGAGCTGTTGCGCCGTGGTACCGATACGGCGGGCCAGTTCCGTTTGGTTCAGGCCCTGTTGTTCGCGCAGGTATTTGATTCTGTTTGACATGGTGTTATACTAAACAAAATGTAGACAATACCAAACAAAATGTTTTGGCCGGTCGGCGATGACCCGGGCAGCCCCGTCAGGCCCTCGCGATACCATCCCGGCTGACGGCGAGGCTGTCTTAGCAGGAACCTGCCGCGAGGACCAGACCGTTGCGCCGGCGCTTCACAACTCTAAATCTATCAGTATAGTCCGTGGCTGGCGGGGCCGGCGGCAACGGACCGACAGTCATCTGGCCTCCAGTTTTTTCCGACGGGGACATTGCGAATGAACGAGACCCAACGCGCGGGCTGGCACGCAACGACCATCCTTGCGGTGCGCAAGGGAGGTCAGGTGGTCGTCGCCGGCGACGGCCAGGTCAGCCTCGGCGACACGGTGATCAAGGCCAACGCCCGCAAGGTAAGGCGCCTCGCCGACGGTGCGGTCATCGCCGGTTTTGCCGGTGCCACGGCCGATGCCTTCACGCTCTTCGAACGGCTCGAGGGAAAGCTCGACCAATACCCGAAACAGCTGACCCGGGCCTGTGTCGAAATGGCCAAGGACTGGCGCACGGACCGCTACCTGAGGCGCCTCGAAGCCATGATGGCGGTCGCCGACAAGGATGTGTCCCTGGTCCTGACCGGCACCGGCGACGTGCTCGAGCCCGAGGACGGCCTGATCGGCATCGGGTCCGGCGGCAACTACGCCCTGGCCGCCGCCCGCGCCCTCATCGACCGCGACGACATGGATGCCGAAGCCATTGCCCGGCGAGCCATGGACGTGGCCGCCGATATCTGTGTCTATACCAACGCCAACATCATTATCGAGACGCTATGACCACCAGTTTTACCCCCCGCGAGATCGTCTCCGAGCTCGACCGTTTCATCGTCGGCCAGGACGACGCCAAGAAGGCCGTCGCCATCGCGCTACGGAACCGCTGGCGGCGCCAGCAGTTGGAAGAGGGCATGCGCGAAGAAGTGCTGCCCAAGAACATCCTGATGATCGGGCCGACCGGTGTCGGCAAGACGGAGATCGCGAGACGCCTGGCCCGCCTGGCGCAGGCACCGTTCGTCAAGGTCGAGGCGACCAAGTTCACCGAAGTCGGCTACGTCGGGCGCGACGTCGAGCAGATGGTCCGCGATCTGGTCGAATTCGCCATCCATATGATCCGTGAAAACCACCGCAAGGCGGTGACCGCCAAGGCCGAACTGCAGGCCGAAGAGCGCGTTTTGGACGCGCTGGTCGGCGAAAACGCGAGCCGCGAAACCCGTGAGAAGTTCCGCAAGATGCTGCGCGACGGCCAGCTCGGCGACAAGGAGATCGAGGTCCAGGTCAGCGACAGCGGGTCCGGCGGCATGCCGACCTTCGAAATCCCCGGCATGCCCGGCGCCTCCATGGGCATGATCAACCTCAACGACATGCTGGGCAAGGCCTTTGGCGGCCAGACCAAGCCGAAGAAGATGACCGTCGAGGAATCCTACGAAATCCTGATGGCCGAGGAGAGCGACAAGCTCCTCGATGAGGACAAGGTTGTTAAGGAAGCCATCGAACTCGTTGAAAACAATGGCATTGTGTTTATCGACGAGATCGACAAGATCACCGCGCGATCGGAGCGAATCGGCGCCGACGTCAGCCGCGAGGGGGTGCAGCGCGACCTCCTGCCCCTGATCGAGGGCACCTCGGTGGCGACCAAACACGGCACCGTCAAGACCGATCATATCCTGTTCATCGGTTCGGGTGCCTTTCACCTGGCGAAACCGGCCGACATGCTGCCGGAACTGCAGGGCCGGCTGCCCATCCGGGTCGAGCTGGCCGCACTCACGCGCGACGATTTCGTGCGCATCCTGACCGAGCCGGAAGCCAGTCTGATCAAGCAGTACACGGCCCTCATGGCGGTCGAGGAGGTGACCATCGAGTTCACCGAGGACGGCATCGGCGAAATCGCCGATCTGGCCGCCGAGATCAACGAGGGCGTCGAGAACATCGGGGCCCGGCGCCTGCATACGGTGATGGAGAAGCTGCTCGAGGAGGTCAGTTTCAATGCCTCCGAACGCTCCGGCGAGACGGTCGTCATCGACGCCGGCGTGGTCCGCGATCGGGTCGGCGATCTCGCCAAGAACGCAGACCTTTCGAAATTCATCCTTTAAGTGTTTATTTTCAAGGCAATAGGGAAATCGCCTAAAGCCATAGATCGGAAAATTGGGTCAACCTAGTGAGTGGGACCGCCAAAAGGACTGTTTCGGCTTTGGATCTCGGCCAGGATCCAGTCGATGGTTTCTTCATCCAATTCATGAATTTTCTCAGGTAAGATATTGGCAAGCCGCGTTGCCTTGGGGCTGAGACCGGCCGTATCGACGGTCACTCGCGGGTGCGAGATGTCGGCGAGGCGCTTGAGCTCCTCAGCCTGGTCCCACATCAGCTCGAAATAGCCGCAGACCTGCTGCACCAGGCCGGAACCGGGGCGCCCGCGGTGCCCGTGCTCGAGGGCCGAGAAATAGGCCGACGACACGCCGAGATCCTCGGCCATGCGCTTGAGCGTGATGCCCCGCTGTTTACGGTACTCGCGGACCTTGGCACCGAACGGTGTCACGGGCGTCTCCTTTTGAGCAATACGTACAAGGCGCCCTCGCCGCCATGTTGGCGGGCGGCGTAGGAAAAACCCTTGATCCAGTCACGCACTGGTGCCTCGTTGAGCCAGCGCGGCACGGCGCAAGACGCCCTCGCCCCCTTCGAGGTGCGATCCCTTGCCGGTGATGATCAGCACCGTGCGTCGGCCGTCATCCCGGGCACGGGCCAGGAAGGCGAACAACCGGCGGTGGGCTTCCGCCTGGGTCATGCCGTGCAGGTCGAGACGGCCCTCGATGGTCACACGACCGCGTCGCAGGTTGGCCTTGTCGCGCCGTTCCAATCCCGGGCCCTTTCCATGGTCGAAATCGGGCGACCGTTCGGCAGCACGATTAAGACTATATGAATGATCTAATTTCCGCTTTCTTTGAGGAATTTCACGGATTTCTTCGGAATCGGCGGTGGTGGTCGGTTTGCCGGTTCGGTTCTTGTTAGTTAGAGGCAATGGTTTGACCGTCTCGGTGAAAGATTTCCAAAGATCGGCTTCGGTTGAGGCGAGCCTTCGCCCTTTAAGATTAGGTGGCTGATCCAATTGACTAGGTTTCCGGCTTTTTCATCTTCGACCACGATGATATGGAGCCGCTGGGGGCCATGAGCGCCCAGTAAAAGGGTTTGTTCGATGTCCGCAGATCGTGACGGACCCGTGATGAAATTCACGGTTCGCGGCATAAAGGCGTCTTCCGGCGCGACCGTACCCCGCAACCGCTGCCAGACCTCTTCGTAGGACCCGGCCATGTCCGATGCGGCGACGAGTATGATGGCGTTCGGCGGCAGGAAATGGAGCGTCGTCGGGTTTTGCGACCCCGAACAGGCGACCAGGGTACCGGTCTCGGCGACGCCGGCGAACGCCTCGGTGACGCTGACCACATCGGTGTCCACGGCAGCCCCGGGCTCGACTTCAAGCAGGGTATCGGCCCAGGCATAGCCGGACAACGACGGCGCGATCTTGATCCGGGTGCCCAAGTTGGACGCCTTGAGATACCGCGCCACCTCGCCGGGCACATCCGCCGGCCCGGATAGACGGGCGACCGTGGCGTCGACCTTTTCCGCCTCCGCCTGAAAAAGCGCCAGGCGCCCAGCGAGATCGATTTGTCCGCGCTGGGGCACCAGGTTGGCCGGGTGATCGCGCAAACGGCGGTCGACGGCCGCCATCGATGCCTCGCCGGCGCTGTCTTCACGGGTGCTGTCTTCACGGGCCCGGTTTTCGCGCTTACGGCGGATCTTGCCGAGGATGTCGTCTCGCCCCGTCGCCTTTGCGCCTTGCGGTCCCGCCGTCATCGGCCGCGCCCCCGGAGCCACTCACCGCTGACGTCGCCGCGCGGGCCGCGGTGATACTGGCTGATGAAACTGTCGCCCTGGGGCACGGGGAAATCGCGGGCCGCCGTCCAGCCCCCGGCGAAAGGTATTCGCCGGAAGCGGCCGTGACGGCGCCCGAAGGCGCCCAGCAACGCGATCACGGAACCGGCGAGTTTATTGTAAAGGGCCGGCCGCCGGGCCAGGAACGCCCACAGACCGAGGCCGAAACGGCTGACCGTGCCGGTGCCACCCGTTTCGAATTGCCGTTGCCGCCAGGCCCGGAGCATGCGTGGGATCGGGATCCGCATCGGGCAGACGTTCTCGCAGCGCCCGCAGAGCGTCGAGGCATTGGGCAGATGGCCGGCTTCGTCGATGCCGATCAGGCCCGGGATGAGAACCGCGCCCATGGGGCCCGAATAGACCCAACCGTAAGCGTGGCCGCCGATCGTTTTGTAGACGGGACAATGATTGAGGCAGGCGCCGCACCGGATGCAGCGGAGCATCTCCTGGAATTCCGTGCCGAGCAGATCGGTGCGTCCGTTGTCGAGCAGCACCACGTGATATTCCTCCGGGCCGTCGAGGTCGCCGGGCCGCTTGGCGCCCGTACAGAACGTCGTGTAGACGGACATTTCCTGGCCGGTCGCCGACCGGGCCAACACCCGGAGGATGGTCGTCGCGTCCTCGAGCGTCGGCACGATCTTCTCCAGACTGGCGATGACGATGTGAACCCGGGGCAGGCCATAGGTGAGGTCGGCGTTGCCCTCGTTGGTGACCAGGATGTTGGAGCCGGTCTCGGCGATCAGCATGTTGGCGCCGGTAAGACCGACATCAGCGGCCAAAAACTTCTCGCGCAGCGCGTGGCGTGCCTCTTCCAGAAGCGCCCGTGGCTCATCCAGCGGACGGTCTTCCGGCAGGGTCGTGTGACACTGTCGGAAAGTATCCGCAACCTGTTGTTTGGAAAGGTGAATAGCTGGAGCGATGATGTGGCTCGGTGGTTCCTTTCGGAGCTGGATAATGTATTCGCCGAGATCGGTCTCAATGGGCGCGACGCCATTCTCGTCGAGAAAATCATTGATAGCGATCTCCTCGCCGATCATCGATTTGCTCTTGGTAATCGTCTTGGCGCCGGCGTCGCGGCAGATCCCGAGTATGGCTTGGCGTGCCTCCTCGGCGTCCCGGCACCAGTGGACCTGGCCGCCTTCGGCGACGACCTTTTCCTCGAAGCGCTCGAGGTAGAGATCGAGGTTGTCGAGAACATGGTTCTTGATGGCCCGCGCCTGGTCACGCAGGGCCTCGAATTCCGGCAGACGCGCCGCCGCCTGCCGGCGCTTGACCGGAAACCCCCGGGTCAGCTTGTAAAGGGCGTTCTGCAGGTTGCCGTCTTCGAGGGCCTCGCGGGCGTTTTCCTTGAAGGACCGGGTTTCGCTTTCCATGGCCTAGTCGTCTCCCATGTCCACGGCTGTCGGATCGGGCGCAGCGCCGATTGCCGGCGAGTCGACGGCACCGGCCAGGATTTCCGCCACGTGGCGGACCGCCACCGTACTGCCACGCCGGGTCAGCCGGCCGCTGATGTTCATCAGACAGCCGAGGTCGCCGCCGAGCACGGTATCGGCCCCCGTCGCCAAAACGTCGTCAACCTTGGCATCGACCATGGTCCCGGAGATATCCGGATACTTGACGCAGAAGAGGCCGCCGAACCCGCAGCAGGTCTCCGCCTCTTCGCCTTCGATTAAGGTCATGCCCCTGACCTTGGAGAGCACTTGGCGGGGCTGTTGTTTGATATCGAGCTCCCGCAACCCGGAACACGAGTCATGATACGTGACGGTACCATCGTAGTTGGCATGGAAATCGTCGACCTTGACCACATCGACCAAGAATTGGATCAACTCGTAAATCTTATCTGCGAGCGTCTCGGCCCGCGGGCCCCAATCCGCATCGTCGGCGAAAAGGGCCGGATAATGGTGCTTGATGGTGCCGCCACAGGAACCCGACGGCACGACGACATAGTCAAAACCCTCGAATACCGAGATCACCTGACGCGCAATGGTTTTGGCATCGCCGGAGTCGCCGGAATTATAAGCGGGCTGGCCGCAACAGGTCTGCTCGCGCGGCACGTCGACCCGGCATCCGGACCGTTGCAGGAGCTCGACCGCAGAAAACCCGACGCTCGGCCGAAACAGGTCGACCAGGCAGGTGGCGAACAAGCCGACGCGGGGGCCGTCGGCGGACGGTTGATCGGGGGATTGGGAAGTCATGGTCGGGGAAGAATGGGCTTTTCGGTGGCCGATGGCAAGATACCATGGCACGGGAAATCCGCGCCGACGCCTTTTCCTAAAGCACTCGGAATTCGGCTACCCGGAAGGGCGAACGCCCGGGACCCGGTTCTTCGGCAACAGGATGAAGAATAGGCCGTCCTCCTTCATCAGGCCGGCTTTCAGCGCCGCTTCCGGCCCGTGGCCCCAGTAAAGATCGCCGCGCACCGGCCCCTTGATGGCCGAACCCGTATCCTGGGTGATGACGAGGCGGGTGAGCCGCTGCTTGCGCACCGCCGGACCCGGGTCCGTCGTCACCAGCCACAACGGCGCCCCGAGCGGCAGATGGGCTCGGTCGATGGCCAGTGACCGGCCCGGCGTCAGCGAAACGCCCTGGGCGCCGACGGGGCTGTCCGCATCCATGACACGGAAGAAGATGAAGGACTTGTTGGTCCGCATGACCTGGGTCCCGGCGACCGGGTTGGCCTCGAGCCAGGCACGGATGGCCGGCATGGTCACGTCGTCGAGGCTCATGATGCCGCGGGCCACCAGTTCGCGGCCAATGGCCGTGTAGCGCCGGCCGTTGCGCCCGGAATAGCCGAGACGGATGTGGGACCCGTCGGGCAGCATGACGCGACCCGATCCCTGAATGTGCAGGACGAAGGCATCGATGGCGTTGTCGACCCAGATGATCTCGAGCTGGCGCCCCTTAAGCGCGCCATCATCGATCTCGCCGCGCGCCCAATAGGGGCGGAACCGGCCGTTCTCGAGCCGGCCGGCGATCTGCTCGCCACCCCATTTGTCGTCGAATTCACCGAGATCGGCCGAAATCAGGTCCGCGGGGCGGGCGTAGATGGGGACGGCGTAACGCTGGTCCGGCGTAAAGGAGCCTTTCAATACCGGTTCGTAGTAGCCGGTGATCAAGCCGCGCGTTTTGAGGTTGTTTCTGACCGTGTAGGGTTGGAATCGCGATTCGAAAAAATACCGCGCCTCGGGGCCGTTGCCCGGTCGCACCAACCGGGCCGACTGGCAAAGATCCGCCCAGTCGCGGCCGACACCGTATTCTTCTCTTGCTCCGATGGCTTGATCGGGCGGCAGCTTTTCGAGTTTTTCGCAGGACTTAAGGAAAACAGGCAGGGCGGCACCGACATCGTCCGATTTCCACCCGAGGAGATCATTGAATTCGACCGGAAACAGCGAAAGCTGGGTTTTCTCGGGCGGCGGTTCCGGAACGGCAGCCGGTGGAAGCTGCTTCAAAACCGCTCCACATCCGCTGATCCAGGCAACGGAGAGGACGGCCAGCGCTGTCCGCAAGCCGCGGAAGCGCCGTCCCGGTTCAGTCAAGGCTTCGGGTCGCAACGAGTGCCCAGTTGGGGTCGCGCGATTGCGTGTCGCGGGAGAACGTCCAAAAATCCGTGACCGAGACGACGGCATTGGGGTCGCCCTCGACGACGTCGCCGTTCTCGTCACGCATGACATTGATCTGCTCGGTGACGAACTTGACCGTCACACTGGCGACCTTGCCCTCCATATAGGCTTCGACAATCTCGGACGCGCTGATGCCGACCAACGTGTCCTCCATGACATGGCCGGCCCGCTCGCGGTCCTTGATTACGGTGGAGAAGTTGGCGAAGACATCGTCGTCGAGCAGGGGCCTCAGCGTATCCGTATCGCCGGACGAGTAGGCGTTGAGGACCATTTCGAAGGCGACCCGGGCGCCGACGACGAAGTCCTCCTCGTTGAAGGACCTGTCGGCCCGGTGGATCTGCATGAAACCGGCGCCGAGCGCGCTCTCGCCGTCGGTCACCTTCGTGTCGCCGAGATAGCCGTCCGGTTCCGCGTCGAATCCGCTGTCCGGCTCCTCGCGGTGGGGCAGCGGGACGACGTTGTCGTTGCCGTCTTCCTGTCCGGCCTCCTCGTCGCGCTTGAAGGGATCGGGATACCCGCCCTCGTGGCCATCGCGCCGACCGAGAACATTGCGCAGCCGCAATATCAAAAAGGCTGCGATCATGCCGAACAGGATGATGTCGATGAATTGGAAACCGTTGCCCATGGCGGATTTGCCTGTTTGGTGACCCGTTATATGGCCCGTTCACTGGGATGACCGGGTGGACCGACCGGGTGCCCTAGTCTAAAGATAAAATACGTGATCCACACGGTAGCGGCTTCACCCGCCCAGGTCCACAGGCCTTTCGCCGATCCGGCGTCGGGCCCTGCTCGCTCCGGGACGGCTACCGCAAACGGTACATAGGCCGAATGGGGGCAAAGGGCAAGTATGGGCCTGATCATTCTCGCTGCACTGGTGATTACCCCGATCGTCGAAATCGCCGTCTTCATTGAAATCGGCGGCCGCATCGGTGTCGGCAACACCGTCGGGATCGTTTTGCTGACGGCCCTCGCCGGCACCGCCTTATTGCGTCATCAGGGACTGGCCGTTCTCCGGCGTGCCCAGGAAACGCTGCACGCCGAGCGCTTTCCCCTCGACGAGGTGTTCGAGGGGCTGTGCCTTTTGGTGGCCGGCGCGCTTTTGCTGACACCCGGGTTCGTGACCGACGGCTTCGGGTTCCTACTGTTCCTGCCGCCCTTCCGCCGCGCGCTCCGCGCCGTCGCCGTCAATTACCTCTCGACCCATGGAACCATCGTCACCGACGGGCCGCAATCACACTCCCGCGGAAGGGGCACGGTCATCATCGACGGCGAATTCGAAGAAGTCACGGGACACGACAGCACACCGGACTCGACGTCGGACGATCGATCGGGCGAAGGGCCGCCGCGCATCGAAAGATAGACGATCTCTTGGCGGCCGCCTTTTTTGGTCCGGGCAGGTCATGGGCGTTGACGGAAGTTGCCTGGGGGAGGATGCTGTTCGTCACGCTTTTTTATGAGGACCGGAAAGATGACTCAGGCGATGGAATGCGACCTCGTTTGGTCAGACGATTTCCTGATCGGCATCGAGGAACTGGACTACGAACACCGCAACCTCATCGACAACATCAATGAACTCCACGACGAATTGCTGGAGCAAGTGGACATGGACCGAGTCGCCGATACGCTGGGCAGCATCCATGCCCGCATTCAGGCGCATTTCGCCCTCGAAGAGCATTTCATGCAGTCCCGCAAGTACCCCCACTACGACGAACACAAGGCGGAACACAACAAACTGCTCGACGAGTACACGGAGCGCATGACCAAATTCCGGCGCAATCCCAACCTCGACGACCGCCGCGCCATGGAGGAGGTGCTGCGCAAATGGATCATTCGTCACATCCTGACCAGTGATAAGAAAATGAGCCTGATGGTGGGTCCCGGCGGCTGATCGACGCCGCATCGGATGTGGCCGATCGGGTCCCTACGCCGGCAATCAGCGGCGCTGTCGTCGACCGCGACGAAACGGTTGTTCCGGCTGGTTTTCCATGTTAGCCACTGTTGCCCTCATCAACCGGGAGAAACGAAATGGCGGACGAAACCGAAACCCCTGAAGGCGCAACCGGCCCCGGGCCGGAACAACAACCCCTCGTTATCAATGCCCAGTACACCAGGGACCTGTCGTTCGAGGTGTCGTCCGCGCCTGGTATCTTCCAGTTGATGCAACAGACGCAACCCGACATTCAGCTCAACATCAAGGTCGACAGCAACAAGTTCGAAGATCCCGGCAATGTCTTCGAGGTGATCTTGCTGATGGAGGCGACGGCCAAGGTGGGCGACGATATCGCCTTTATCCTGGAGCTCGAATACGCAGGGCTGTTCACCCTCAACGTGCCTGAGGAACACCTTCAGCCCATGGTCTTCATCGAATGTCCCAGGCTGTTGTTCCCGTTTGCCCGCAACATTCTCGCCGAAGTTACCCGCGACGGCGGTTTTCCGCCCCTTATGCTGGGTCCCGTCGATTTTGTCGCCATGTTCCAGAAGGAAATTCAAAACCCGGATGGCGCCGACGCCGAGGCGGCGTCCTAGGTCTCGGCTCGCCTCCATCCGAACGGCGGAAATCGTATCACAGGCGATCGGATCGACCGTTCGGCCGGCCTTATCCGGGTGCCAACCACAACGGGTCCTTGATCTTCTCGAGAAATGCCCGGTGTGCGGCCTCTTCTTCCGCTGTCGCCGCGTGGGGCCGCGCCGCCCGGTGGTTGCGCTCGCTGACCACCGCCGCCTCGGCCGCCTTGTCCTCCTCCGCCAATTCCAGGTCCGGCTGACGACCGCCGATCAACTCCAAATAGACATCGGCCAGCAGCCGGGCGTCCTTCAGGGCCCCGTGCAACTCCCGGTCAGAGTTGTCGATCTGGAACCGTTTGCACAATGCATCCAGGTTGGCCGGGGCGCCGGGGAACTTACGCCGGGCGATTTGGACGGTGTCGACGGCGCGCGCCTTGTCGAGGGCATCTCGCCCGAGTGCTTGAAGCTCGGCATTGATGAAGCCCATGTCGAATTCCGCATTATGGATGACCAGCTGTGAGTCCCTTACGAAGGCCAGAAAATCGTCGGCAATCGCCGCGAAAACCGGGTGGCCGCTCAGGAATTCCAGGGATAGCCCATGAACCCGGTAGGCTTCGTCGGGCATGTCCCGTTCCGGGTTGATGTACTGGTGATAGCTGTTCCCGGTTGCGACATGATTGACCAGCTCGACGCAGCCGATCTCGACGATGCGATGACCGCTCTTGGGATCGAGACCCGTGGTTTCCGTATCGAGGACAATTTCCCGCATATGTCCGTTACCTGACTTGGCTGCCGTGGCGAATCCTTTGGATCGCAGCCGGCAGCGGTGGCCAATGGCGACCCTCCCAGGCACGGGTCTCGGTGATAATCTTACGGATTGTGCGTAAACTCTCAAGGCGTCCGTTGCCGCTTTCGACGATGAAATCGGCGCGCCGGCGTTTGACCCGGTCCGGCACCTGCCTGGCCAGGATGTCCTGGAACTTACCTTCGCTCATGCCCGGACGGGCCAGCACCCGGTGGCGCTGGACGAAGGCCGGCGCCGACACGACGACGACAGCATCGACCCGCCTGTCACCGCCGGTTTCCAGCAGCAGGGGAATATCGAGGACGACGATCGGCGCACGGTCGGCCGAGGCGCGGCGCAGAAAAGCCCGTTCACAACGACGAACCAAGGGATGAAGAATGCCTTCCAACTCCTTGAGACTTTTGGTATCTCCAAACACTCGATCACCGAGCCGGCGGCGGTCGATCACGCCGTCGACGACAGCATCCGGAAAACGCTCGGCAATGGCCGCGAAGGCTGCCCCGGCCGGTGTCATGAGGGCATGTACCGCGGCGTCGGCATCATGCACCAGGACGCCCAACCGCCGGAAGGTCGCGGCGGCCACCGTTTTTCCCATACCGATGGATCCGGTGAGGCCGAGGATGACCATGGCCTTAACCCGCCGCCTTACCCGGTCAGGCCCGAGAGAACGAAGGACCGAAGTTCGGTGTCGACCTCGGGCTCATGGCCGAACCATCGGGCGAATCCGGGCCTTGCCTGATGGAGCAGCATGCCGAGGCCGTCGACGGTCGGATTGCCCCGCGTTTGGGCCTCTTCCAACAGTTTTGTCTTAAGCGGTGTATAGATGATGTCGGTGACCAGAGCGTCTCCGGGCAAGGCTTCTAGACTCAGGTCGAGGGATGGCGTGCCGGACATGCCCTGGGTCGTCGTATTGACCAACAGGTTGGTTCCACCCAGGCTCTCGGTCCGTTCCGGCCAGGGAATGACTGTGATCGGCCCGCCGAGATCACGGGCCAGGGTCTCGGCCCGCTCGAAGGTCCGGTTGGCCAGCCTGACCTCGGGAACGCCGGCGTCGGCGAGCGCCACGATGACCGCCCGGGCTGCCCCGCCGGCACCGATGACGACAGCCGGTCCCCCGTCGGCCCGCCACGCCGGCGCCTCCTGGTTCAGGTTCTCGAGAAAGCCGAAGGCATCGGTATTGCTGCCCTGCAATCGTCCCTCCGGCGTCACGAAAACCGTATTCACGGCGCCGATCCTCTCGGCCAGAATGTCGACCTCGTCACAAACGGCGAGCGCGGCTTCCTTGTGGGGTACGGTGACGTTGGCCCCAAGAAAACCGAGTTTCGGCAGGGCCCGGAGCGCCGTCTCGAAGTTGCTGGGTTCGACGGCGAGCGGCACATAAACGCCGTCTATACCGTATCGTTCGAGCCAGAACCCGTGCAGGCGCGGTGACAGGGAATGGCCGACGGGCCATCCGAAGACACCGGCCAGCTTGGCCTTTCCCGTTATCGGCATGGCATTCTCATGTTTCGGCAATCCCGATTTGGCGCAGGAAACCCAGAAGCGGCAACAGAGGAAGACCGAGGACCGTAAAATAGTCGCCGTCGATGCGTTCAAACAGTTGTGCGCCCGGGCCTTCCAATCGATAGGCGCCGACCGATTCGAGGATTTCGCTGCCGCTGCTGTCGAGATATCCGGCGAGAAAACGGTCGCCGAAATCGCACACGGTCATTTTCGCCGTTTCCTCCCATGCCCAAACCCTCTCGCCGTCGCGGACGACGACGAGGCCGTTGACCAGATGATGGACTTTTCCGCGAAAGGCTTTCAAGTGTCCGGCAGCCTCGTTCCGGTCCCGCGGTTTGTCGTACCAAGTGCCGCCAAGGTCGAGGATTTGATCGGCACCGAGCACAAAGGCGCCAGGATATCTTGCCGATACTGCAGACGCTTTCGCCTCGGCCAGTTCGAGTACGGTTTCCCCGACCGAACGGCCGGCGGCGCAGGATCGGTCCTTAATCACCTGTTCATCGATATGGGCCGGTTCGACATCGAAAGACAAACCGGCGTTTTTGAGGATATCGGCGCGCGAACGGCTCTGCGAGGCGAGGACAATGCGATGGTTCGGGTTCAGGAGAGACTCTCCCGTTTCTCGTTATAAAGCTGCATGACCGCCGATGCCGTTTCCTCGATCGACTTGCGGCTGACGTTGATGACCGGCCAATCATGTTTGATGAACAGCCGGCGCGCATCGTTGATCTCCTTGGAGACCATGTCGAGGTCCACGTAGTCGGTGTTCTCGTCCTGGTCGAGCAACTTCAATCGTTGGCGGCGGATTTCGACCAAGCGTTTCGGATCCTTGGTCAGGCCGACGATCAAGGCGTGATCGGCCTCGAAGAGCGCTTCGGGAATCGGACAGCCGGGAACGAGGGGAATGTTCGCAGCCTTGAGGCCGCGGTTGGCCAGGTAGATGCAGGTCGGTGTTTTCGACGTACGGGAAACGCCGAGCAGAATGATGTCGGCCTGGGTCAGGTCCCAGGTCGACTGGCCGTCGTCATGGGCGAGCGCGAACTGCATGGCGTCGATGCGTTCGAAATACTCCGCATCGAGTGTGTGCTGGCGACCGGGCCGGGCCTTGATTTCCGTGTCGAAGTATTTGGCCAGGGCGGCAACGACGGGATCGAGCAACCCGATACACGGCACGTTGAGACGCTGGCATTCCTCCTCGAGAGCGGCACGCACTCCTTCGTTAACCAGTGTGTAAAGAACGAACCCCGGGTTTTCCTTGATCGCCTCGATGACCCTTTGCACCTGTTCGCGGGAACGCACCATGGGCCATAGGTGCTCTTCCGTTTCGATGTCGTCGAACTGGACCAGCGAGGCGCGCGCCGCCGTGCAGATGGTTTCCCCGGTCGAGTCGGAAATCAGATGAAGATGAAAAGGGTCCATTCGTCGGCGTGCTCCGCTCTTCCGGATAGATTGTGGATAAATAGACATTTTCGAGAGATCAACGATTTAATACCCGAAAGCCTGATTGTCGTACCCCCAGTAACCCGGAACCGCCGGGGTTTTTCCCGGGTTCTTGATAATTCTCGTTTGCCCGGAACTGTCCCCATGACTCACGGAATTCAGAGAACCATTGTCCCGGCCGAGGATCTCATACAATTACCTGAAATCGGATTTCGATCCCTCACTCGTCCACAGGACGGTCCCTTGGCCGCCCACGTGTCCCGCGGCTGTGAAGGAATCGGGATAAGTCATTAATCCCCGTTATCCACGCCCCCAACAAATACAACAATCTTTTCTTATTATTTATATACATTATGAGGCTGTCCTAGCTAAGCGAGATGCTTGGGCTAGGATTGCAGGATGTATGCGAGAAGAAGCCGGCTCAGTGGTTGGAAGCGTGATCGTTTGATGGAGCACTTTGTGGCGGCGACGACGGCACGAGCA
>Ga0209680_1000135_pt1 | contig 18949 bp, 17 predicted proteins | sample WorMetLIZISLAND1_FD_187413 | JGI IMG/M metagenome (GOLD analysis project Ga0209680, IMG submission 187413) | Marine gutless worms symbiont microbial communities from Max Planck institute for Marine Microbiology, Germany - Olavius loisae LIZARD... ... | reverse complement strand
ATCCTGTACGCCGCTGCGTTGCCTCCATTCACCGACTCCGTGAGCTGCTTACGCTCCTCAGCCTATCAAACGCACGATATATTTTTCACCCATTGGGCTACCTCCCGATCAACTCGCGCAAGCCTTACCATCGAGGCCATCAAACTGCAATAATTAGGAGAAATCAGAGACGAACTAGACTACCGCCCCTCTATCAGAAAGAAACGAGTACCAGAGGCTCTTTTGACCTTTATCAAGAACTAACCTGTTGATTCTAATCGCCCCATGCTCCAGCATGGGAATACCACCCTGGCTGGTCCAGCGGCCAAGTTTGGTGATATCGGAGCCTGAGAGCCAGATGAAACCTGTATTTTTTATAACAAAAACCAATAGGTTAGTTCTTATCTCGTGTTGACTTCCAGATAAGGTTCACACAGGAGATCCTACAATAACCAAACGGTCAGCGTAAGGTCCCCTGTGCAGGCTGCTTGGGTTGTGGCCATTTAACACATAAAAAACAGTTAGTCAGAACTATATGCTAAAAGGACCTAGCCAATCTCTGAGGTCTCACGCCGCCAGTGACCGGATCTACCCCCCGATTTTTCGAGCAAACGGATGGATTCGATGCACATGCCTCGGTCCACGGCCTTGCACATGTCGTAGATCGTTAAGAGGCTTATCTGCACCGCGCACAGGGCCTCCATCTCGACCCCGGTCCGGCCCCGGGTCTCCACCACCGCGCGGCAATGTACCGCCAGCTTCTCGGTGAGGGGCTCAAGGTCGATTGCGACCTTGGTCAAGGCCAAGGAATGACACAGGGGCACCAGATCGGAGGTCCGTTTGGCCCCCATGATGCCGGCAATACGCGCGATTGTCAGCACATCGCCTTTCTTGTAGCCGCCGCTGCGGATCAAGGCCAGGGTCTCCGGTTCCATGCGAATCAGGCCCTCGGCCACGGCTGTGCGATGGGTCGCATCCTTGACGCCCACGTCCACCATATGGGCCGCTCCGGATCCATTGAAGTGGGTTAGATCGCTCATTTGTCGTATTTGCGGTTTCTTAGACGGGCTTTTTACCAGTCGTCTTCGTTCGTGTTTTTCGTGGTTCTTGGTGAGTCGAATCCTCCGGATAGTACCATCATTCAGAATTGCTGAACGTCAACAGACCCTAATAGAGGGCATTCAACATCCGGCTGCGGTAACGAGTCACTAAGTCACCTTGTCCGCCAAGCATGGCGAAGACCATGAGCATACCCTTGCGGCCGGCGTCATCCGAGAAGGCGCGGTCCCGCTTCATCAGTTCCAGGAGCTGTTCGAGCGCGCCCTCGAAATCGCCGTGTGCCACTAGATGAGCCGCGAGTCGATGACGGGCGTCACTATCCTTGGGATCCGCCTTCAATCTGGATACCAAGGTTGCTTCCGGTGGCGAATCGGCCCGGAGCGCTGCGAAGCTGACTCGTCCCTTCAGGCACGTTACCTCAGGATCGTCGGCCAGTTCCTGCGGTAGGCCGTCGAGTATCGCTTGGGCACCTCGGATATTGCCTGCCGCCGATTCGATTTCAGCCTCGACTAGGCGGACGCGGGTGTTTTCCGGGTCTACCTCCCGCGCCTGTTCGATGATGCGGGCCGCACCCGCTCGGTCACCGGCGTTCAGCAGCCCCTGGGCCCGGGCCACAAGTCGGTCCGACTCGCGGGGCAGGTGGTGTTCCAGGAACTCCCGGACCTGGGACTCAGGCAAGGCACCTGTGAACTGGTCGATGGGTTGCCCATCCTTGAAGAGTTGTACCGTAGGTAGGCTGCGAATGCCGTATTCGACCGCAAGCGCTTGTTCTTCCTCGGTATTGACCTTGGCAACCAGGAGTTTCCCGTCGTAGGCATCTGCTAGGGACGCGAGCACCGGCATCAACATCTGGCAGGGTGCACACCAATCAGCCCAGAAATCCACCAGCACTAGGCGCTCATGGGAACCCTCGACGACGACGTGCTGGAAGCTTTCGACCGTAACCGCAATGACGTAAGGTGAATCCGCCATTACCTTCGTTACTCCTTATCTTGGAATCTTGCTCTAAAACCCGTAAATAGGTGTGCATTCGTTTGAATCAAGCGGGCGGGGTGTTCAAGATCCGCGACCCTCCCGATTCGAAGTACTAAGGAGACCGAAATGTCGAACTTGGTCCAGGTGGTCTGTCCTGAGTGCGATGTGGTCAATCGAGTCCCGCAGGACCGTCTCGGCGTGGGTGCCAAGTGCGGAAAGTGCCGGATGATGGCACCAGCGTTCAAGGCGGCAGTGCGGGTGTTGGAGCTGCAGGCGCACCTAGTGAAGGTCAACACAGAGGGGGCCCAGGTTACGGTCAGCCGCTTCGGCATTCGCAGCATTCCGACCCTGGTTCTCTTTAAAGATGGCCAGGAGGTAACCCGTACCACTGGTGCCATGAACACCGATCGCCTAGTGGCCTGGGTTCGGCAGTGGCTGTAAGCGGCGCGCTCCCAGTGCCGGGCCGAGCGGCCCTGCAGGAATATGGGAGGCTGGGGAGGAGTGGTAGCGTGCGCGTCCGCCTCCATGGTCAAGCGGCCCAGATTGATTTGGGTCGGCGTATCGCCGCCCATCTTCACCCTCCCTGTAATGTCTATCTGCAAGGCGATCTAGGTACCGGTAAGACCACCCTCGCGCGCGGCATCCTGCGCGGACTCGGCTACGCAGGTCCGGTCCGTAGCCCAACCTATACCCTGCTCGAACCCTATAAGTTGGGGGCCATGTGCCTTTACCACCTGGATCTTTACCGGCTCGGTGATCCGGAGGAACTCGAATACCTGGGCCTGCGTGACCTGCTGGATGGCCGGAACTTGTTGCTCGTGGAATGGCCGGAGCGGGGATGGGGCATTCTGCCAGCACCGGATCTGACCATCCGCATTGAGCATGCTAGCGAGGCCCGCAGCTTGGACTTGGCCACCCATGGCCCGTTCGGTATAGATCTCGATGCCATCAGGTCTAGCCTCTCCGACGGCGTTTGTAGTTGGGACAGAAACCTTGGAGTTTGACGGGGCATCATGGTGATGCTCAGGGTTATTTTTCGCCTTTCAGCAATGCATCCAGGCCCTCGAATGGTCGGTGGATGGTCTGGCTGCCCGATTCCTGTCCAGCGCCTTTACCGCCGGCGGCGATGTGTTCCTCGTAGCGTTGGTGCTCGTTGTCGTGGCAGTACAGACACAACAACTCCCAGTTGCTGCCGTCGGAGGGGTTATTGTCGTGGTTGTGGTCCCGGTGATGGACGGTCAACTCGCGCAGGTTCGCATGGTTGAAGCTGCGGCCACAGCAACCGCAGACCCAGGGATAGAGTTTGAGTGCCTGTTCCCGGTAACCCCGCTCACGCTCGTCCCGGGCCCGACGGGCGTCGGCGACGACTTGGTCCAAACGATTGGTGTCTATGATCTTACCCGCTTGGGTGCGATGTGGTGATGTTGTCATACTTCAACCTACGAGCTGGATTTTTGCTCGTTCCCACGCTCCGGCGTGGGAACGCCACCTTGGTCGCTCTAGCGGCCAAGCTTGAGTGACTCTGGAGCGTCAAGACCTGTTCCCACGCCGGAGCGTGGGAACCAGATGAATTCTTTCGCAGTCTCAGTCTGAGTAGGAAAGGGGTCAAGTTTAATTCCTACCGAACCTAAAGATAGGGGATGGCCGATAGTCGGTATTTCTCTTGAGAAGATAACGACACGATTTTGATGCAGACCTGGACCTTGGAACTCCAGAAATTCTTCCCGGAGTTCAAGGCTTTCCTGCCCCGCCTGCCCCGCCTGTCGCTACGGAACGAGCAGACGATATCCCAGGGCATGTGTTTTGTCAGGTGCCTCAATGTAAGGGAGGATGGGCTGTCCACCGAGGCCAGCGTTCTGTACCACCCAGGCCTTGGATAGATCGCGTACCGCCTATGAAGAAGTGCGGACATTTACCAGGAGCTCGCCCTCACGCATCCGCATGCCTACTAGCACAACTTCGCCATTATTCTCATTAATCTCGGGCCCCCTACTCCGAGCTACGGGAATTCACCACCAGCCGAGCCACCTTCAAGGAAGCTCGAGACATCCACCAGACACTCGTCTGCAAGGACCCGCGGACCTACCAAGACAGCCTCGCGGTCATACTCTTGAATCTCGGCGATATCCACCGAGAAACTCAGCGTTTGCCGCGGCGCGCAGTGCCTACGAAAAGGCATGGGGCATCCATGTTCCCGAGCAAATCCAATTTTAGGTGGTGTCGTCAGCCGTCTCGGTTGGTGTGTAGAAACGGCAGCTGTCACAAGGTGTTCGATTCTCGATTGGCGAAGAGGGCGGGAAGCCAATCCACGGACAGGCTTAAAGCCTCAGGAGGGGACGGCTTCCCCAGGTACTCGCCATAACTTCCCTTTATACCTGATCCTTGGCTTTCCCCCGGAAACAGAACATACTCAGTTCGCGCGTAATTGTTCAGTCCCTTCCTCGTCATTCCGACAGGGATTGCCGGAACCCAGGTATCATGGATTGCAGAAACAGTAGGAGCTAAATGATTACCACTGCTTGTTGTCTCAACCGATTATTTGTCATCTCGATTGGAGGGTAAAGATCTTACGAAGTAAGGGTATTACCTAGGCATAGGATCCATCCTCCGCCGGGACAAAGATTCCTCGCTGCATTCGAAATGACAATCGATAAAATCAGCATAATCCTCAACTCCCTAAAGAGGACAGTGGAGACGCGTCACAACACTATAAAAACAGCTTGCATTATCGGACTGCTCGCATGGGCTACGGGAACCTCTGCCGAGGAGATCTCGACCTCGATAATCAAGGTCGGAGAGTTAGTTCCACAGCTGATACCCTGGTTTGAAACCACCTCACTCAGATATCACATTCAAAAACCCGGGACAAACCCCAAGGGAATCCTCGTGGACCCGTAACGGCTACCCCCTATCCGATCATCCTGCTGTTTCATGGGTTTACCGGCGATAAAAATGACCACCCAGTGTCCGGGACAGAAGAAACTATGTATAGCCGGACGGTCCAGGCGTTCGCTGAGCAAGGGATTACCAGCCTCCGTGTGATTTCCGAGGGAACGGGAAAAGCGGTGGTATATGGGAAGATATCCCCTTCAGGGGACAGATTTAGCGATGGCTTGGCCGCGATTGAATACACGGTACAGCTTCCGCGGATAGATCCGGAACGCATGGGTTTCTTGGTCTCAGCCAGGGTTTCTTGGTGGCTGTGGGTGCGGTAGCTCAGAATGCCCGCATTGATCGGTGGCGTTCTGGTCACCCATCGCGATGCCCTATGCGACTTACCCTGGAGCGTAACTATTGATCTCAAGCGTCTCTTTTTCGAGGATCTGTTAGCGGTCGATCCGGTTGCCGAGATCGTCCGCTTTGCTAACCCCCTACTGGTGATTGATGATTGTTAGCTTGCAGGATGGCATGGTCACTCCTCAGTCCTATATGGGGCAACTCTATTTGCGGTATCGCGAAGGGGAGGGGGCGTTGGTCATAGTCGATGCTAACCATATTTATCAGTATTTCGAGGCAACCAGCCGATCTCGATAAGGTCATTGCCTGGAACCTGGATGGGTTTACCAAAACCTTATACAGGACAAGAGCACTCCGAGGAACTCGAAGAATCCAATCTGTTGGATTTTGCGCAAAGACTCGGACTCTTTGAACCAAAACTTTGCAAAGAACTGCTTCTATGGGTTCCCTGAAAAATCGCCTTCCCGACAAGTTTTCACTTCGCTCTGTTTTTCAAGCGCCTAGGCGCTTGAAAAACGTTGCTACCCTGCCTCATGCGAGTACTCCGAATTCTTCGGTAGTGGTTTAAAATTTAAAGTGGTATAATTGTGCAACTTGATGATTCACAAGTCCCCATTATCCTTACCATCCTCGGTGCTGGATTCTGGCACTCCCTACCGGAATGATAGGTAGGGAGCGGCAGGTTTCGGTATCCACAAATTTTTCCGTTACCCCAAAAGCTCTAAAGTCCGCGTTAGATCAGGATTCGGAATAGGTGTTTTTCACAGTTTCATGAGAACAAGGTCTTACCCAGGGAGCCGATGGTGGTGCTGAGGCAACGCTCAGTCACCCCATGCATTACAGATATCCCGGAGACCTCTCATGACACCCGAGACCTTCGCCGCCCTGGCCGCCCAGGGCTACAATCGGATACCCATCGTCTGCGAGGTACGTGCCGACCTCGACACCCCGTTGAGCATCTATCTCAAGTTGGCGTCCGGTGCCTTTTCTTATCTCTTCGAATCCGTCCACGGCGGCGAGAAGTGGGGCCGCTATTCTATCATCGGGTTGCCTTCCCGGACCCTGCTCAAGGTGTACGACAAGCGTCTGCTCCTAGAGCAGGACGGTGCAACCATTTATGATCGTGAGGTCACGGATCCTTTAGCCTGGATTCAGGACTTCCAGGCCCGGGTCCGGGTCTATGAACAACCCGAGGGACTGCGCTTTGCCGGCGGTCTGGTGGGCTACTTCGGCTACGACACCATTCGCTACATCGAGCCCCGGCTGGCCCGGTGCCCAAACCCGGATCCCATCGGCACCCCGGATATCCTGCTCATGGTGTCGGACGAGGTAGTGGTCTTCGACAACCTGTCCGGATCCATGTACATCGTCAAGCATCTGGACCCGACTGCTGGGGATACCCTGGAGGCCGGGGAGGCCCGTATCCATGAACTGATCGGGCGCGTGACGGGTGCAACACCCTGCCCTGTCTGCGAATTGCCAAGGGAGGTGCAGGAATCCGACTTTGTCTCCGGCTTCACGGAAGACGGCTATAAGCAGGCGGTAAAGCGTATCAAGGGCTACATTCGGGAAGGAGATTGTATGCAGGTAGTACCCTCGCAGCGCCTTTCCATCTCCTTCAAGGCGGCGGCGCTGGACCTCTACCGGGCCCTGCGCGCGCTCAACCCCTCGCCCTATATGTACATCTTGGAGCTAGGAGACTTTCAGATCGTGGGCTCATCGCCGGAGATCCTGACCCGATTAGAAGACGGCCTAGTCACCGTGCGTCCTATCGCCGGCACCCGCCGCCGAGGCCACACGGAGGCTGAAGATAAGGCGCTAGAGGCGGAGCTGCTGGCCGACCCCAAGGAGCGCGCCGAGCACTTGATGCTGATCGACCTGGGTCGCAACGACGTCGGCCGTGTGGCGCGGGCAGGCACGGTACGGGTTACTGAGCGCATGCTCGTGGAGCGCTATTCTCACGTCATGCACATGGTCTCCAACGTGGTGGGGGAGCTGGCGGACGGCACGAGCGCCGTTGACCTGTTGCGGGCTACCTTTCCCGCCGGCACTGTTTCTGGGGCACCAAAGATCCGAGCCATGGAGATCATCGACGAGCTCGAGCCGGTCAAACGCGGCATCTACGCGGGGGCGGTGGGTTATCTGTCCTGGGACGGGAACATGGATACGGCGATCGCCATTCGTACTGCCGTGATCCACGACAGTACCCTGTATATCCAAGCCGGTGGCGGTATCGTGGCGGATTCCGAACCCGATCTCGAATGGAAGGAGACCATGAACAAGGGCCGCGCCATCTTCCGCGCTGTAGCCATGGCCGAGGCAGGTATCGGCCGTCACCTATGCCCGGGCCCAGATGCAGTGGGAAAAGTTCGAACCGGAGCGGGCTGAATGTAGTAAATGAGACCGGGAAGTCTGCTAGGTGTCAGTAACCCCTACACCAGGATTTTGGCCTAGCCGTTACGGCGAGCCGTTTCAATTCGGACGTTCCTGCTTGTTCCGAGATCGCCCGTGTCGCTTTGAGCACCTTGCCGAAGCTTGCTTCCTCAAGGGAATCGGGATCTAAGATCTAAGTGTAGCCTAGTTGGCTTGTTGCCTCCGACAGCTTTTAGTTAATTAGTGAGTTCCATCATTTACCTCCGATTACTTCTGGTCAAATCTGGAAGTCGGACCGCATATTAATAACAACCAACCCATCGCTATACACACACCCATTTTTGCGATGGAGTAAGGTGCACTGGTGCCACGACGCCACTCGTGATGCGGACAAGGGAGGAGGTGACCTATCAGCAAGTCCAGTGGCCTGATCAGGGATATGATCTGGACAGCAGGGACTTGGCAGGCTCCAGACTCGGATATCGACGGCTGCGAATCGTCCACTCCTCACCCTTAGCCGAAGCAGTGATATCCTCTATCTACTTTTTCATTTGGCTTCTGTAACATCAGCTACCGACAGCTGCGCAAGCGGCATAGAGGTATCAGATACGAAAGCGGGTATTTTGACCGGTCCAATTTACAAAAATCCTCTTCCAACAATTGGTTACGATTCACATGTTGTTAATGATCGACAACTACGACTCCTTCACCTATAACCTAGTCCAGTATCTGGGTGAACTGGGCGTGGAAGTGCGGGTCTTCCGTAACGACGACATCGGCCTGGAGAAGATCGCGGAGCTCGCCCCCACGTACATCGTCATCTCCCCCGGACCCTGCACCCCCGACCAAGCCGGGATCTCCGTGCCTCTGATCCGGGCGTTTGCTGGGCGTATTCCCATCCTCGGCGTATGTCTCGGCCACCAATCCATCGGCCAAGCATTCGGCGGCAGCATCGTGAAGGCACAGCAGGTCATGCACGGTAAAACCTCGCTCATCTATCACGGGGAACAGGGTGTGTTCACTGGGCTGGAGATGCCTTTCCAAGCCACGCGCTATCATTCCCTGGTGGTCGCAGAAGTGAGCCTACCGCAATCCCTCGAGGTCACGGCTTGGACCCGAAAGGAAGACGGGACCCGGGACGAGATCATGGGTATCCGACACCGCACGCATCCGATCCAGGGTGTACAATTCCATCCCGAATCCATCCTCACCCGGCAAGGGCACGGTCTTCTGTGCAATTTCCTCAAAGGCAAATAGTTTTACTTTATCACATTTAGCTTAAACTCGTTGATTGTCTCTTTATAGATTTCGGGCTGTTCTAACCTTCAGACTTTCAGATCCCGTGTGATCATATACTGAGGAAGAAGCTATCTTGCTGTTGTAGGCGAGAGAGGTTATGCAGTTGCAGGCTAGGGAAGGAGCAGAAGGAAAGGCAAAGGCAGTCAGGGAACGGATCGGCAGTGTTCGAGCTGCTCGCCAGCTTGCCATGACCCCTGGAGTAAAGTCGTCACCCATCGTGAATATCCAACTCTACTCAGAGTGCACGAACCATGCTGGCAATCGTCTGGAATTACAGGTCCGGCCCCAGTTGGTCACCAACCGGGAGTTAGCGCGAGCCTACAACCTCAACCGCCACACGGTTGCGAAATGGCGTCAACACGAGGGGACGGAAGATGCTTCGCATCTGCCCGCAACGGCTCCATACAACCCTCAGTATGGTAGTAGCGTTGCGTGAACCTTCCTGATGTCCCTGGATGACTTGCTGGCGGTGACTCACGATGAGGATTCCGGCCCGAGTTTGGGCTGCTATCTGCGCCGTCGCGGCGTTTCTAACTTTAAGGATGAAGGTCGCCAAGGCGCTGGTGAAGATCTACAATGGGTTTTGTACACATTGATGTGTAAGTAAGTACCTGCCTCAGATGCCGGACTACGACCGCCGCAGCGATCTGTTTGCCACTATTGATCGCACCACCCACTTCGACTGACTCTGCCGAGCACTTGGCCGATACCAGCAAACGCTACGTCCAGGCTCACAATCAACACATTCTCCAAAAGCCGTTAGGCTACATGCCATCCCTTCAGGCCATGAAGAACTGCCACTCAAAACAGCCAACCCTGTTCATAAAATGTGTTTATAATTTGGGGGGCTTCGACAACTAGGAAAATCAATAGACCTGCACCGACCCACCCTTGATCCCATTGACACCGGAGGAGCGGCTGAGCAGGCAGGTACCTCGGATCAGGATCTTGCCCGCATGAGTAAGGGTGATGCTAGTTTCACCGCACTCGAGGACGATCTCTTGCTATGTACGGGGCAGGATGTGTTCACGTCCAGATCGGCGGTGAAAGGGGGCTTGGCTTTAAGCCTTTCAATCTAGATGCAGTATCATCCCGATGACTAGGGGCAAGCGCAGATTGCCCCTTCGAACAGGAGGGCGACTTCGCGACCCAAAGTCCGTGTCCTAGATTCTAATCGTGGTGCGGGTCTTAAGGGCCATCTCTTGCAGATTGCCAGGAAAGGTTCCGTCCCCTCATGGAATCCCGATGACAACGCCGTCGTAGCTTCGGTGGTCTCGATAGGCCCTGCCCCAGCGGGCTCCGCTTGATCTTGGTTCCAAGATCAAGGATCTTTTTACCCTCCTGCTCCAGTATCCAGCTGATGAACGCGAAATCTGTCTCCCGATACTGCACACAGTAATTCCAGGACTGGTATGGGCTCGACCCGGAATTCCTGGAAGTCGGTGTAGCCGTGCTTGCGGAAGATGTCTTTGACGATGTGCAGGACAGTCCGGTCCTGGAAGATGCGGCAGTCGCTGGTGCGGGTGAGAAACCAGAACCAGGAGACCAAGGTAGCTTGGTAGAAGGCAATGGACCCATCGAAGCCAGTGTGGGAAAAACAGCTGACAATGCTATTGAGTAACAGGTCTGGTAATTCGGCAGTAATTCGGCAGTTCCAGCGGCACGGTGACGGGTTGGTCGAGCAGATCCTCATGCTTGATATCCTTAGTACTTGCTGATGAGCTCTAGCTCATACTCGAATGGGGTTCTCAATTGCTCGCTTCCACGCATGGATCGCAGGAGCAGGATGTCTTCGACGAGGGGATGGTGACAAAGAGGGTCCGGCTCTGTTGACTGAGAGACACGGGTCTCTCCTTGGAGAGGAAAACGTTTGGGAGGGGATTATACCCGGTCGTCAGTTGTCAGTTATCAGAACTGAGCTTCAATAAAGCCATGGTGCTTAGCTGCAGAGGGTAGTGGTAGATTTTTAAGTGGTTAGCATAGAGCGGTTTATTTCTGATCCCCTCTCCCAGAGGGAGTAGGGAGTGCTGTGTGTGGCGTGTCAAACACACTGCTAGTGACGGTATTTCCATTTGAATGTTAACCGCTACCGCTGTGGAACCCTCCTCTGACGACTGATAGCTAAAAATTGACAACTAGGCTTTTGGAATACAGAGTTCAGGGGACAATTCGTGGGTGGACACAGGAATGCAGTTGAGACAGGATTGAAGGTTCGGTGGACCTTCTCAGCCCATCGGGATAGGCTATCAACTGCTCCGGTGAGGCCAGCAAACCCGCCAAAGGCCGATTGGGGTACGAGGACAAAAGATGACAAGTACCGGAAAGGCAACGTCCAGAGAGACAATAGTCGCCGGGATTTTCTATCCGGCGAATGCATGGGAGCTGCGCCGAGCGGTCTGGTCTTTCCTCGCAGCCGCTAAGACCGCCAAAGCTAAGACTGACCGAACCGAGATGCCAAAGGCCCTGATCGTTCCCCATGCCGGCTACACCTACTCGGGACCCATTGCCAGCAGCGCCTATGCGCAGCTTACCACGCATGCCGGGAAGCTGTCACGCATCGTTCTGCTCGGGCCTTCCCACCACGTCCCCTTCACCGGATTGGCCTACAACAGTGCCGCCGCGACCTTTCTCACCCCGCTGGGAGCCGTTCCCGTGGACCAGGAAGCATATGCGGAGGTCTACGACCTGCCGCAGGTCCGCTGCTATGAGGCACCGTTCATCGGCGAGCACTGTCTCGAAGTTCAGCTGCCTTTCCTCCAGATATCCCTGGGGGAGTTCCGCATTGTCCCCTTCCTAGTCGGCGCTGCCGCTACCGAGGAGGTAGCACAAGTCATCGCGTACCTGTGGGGCGGCGTAGAGACACTGATTGTGGTCAGCTCGGACCTCAGCCATTACTTGGATTACGAGCACGCCGTGGCTATGGATGCCGAAACCACCCGGGCCATCGAGTCCTTGCGTCCGGAGGCTATTACCTCCACTCATGCCTGCGGGCATGTTCCCTTGGGTAGCCTGTTACGCGAGGCCCAGCACCGGGGCCTTAAGGCCCGGACCCTGGACCTGCGTAATTCCGGCGATACGGCGGGACCCCGTGATCGAGTGGTAGGTTACGGTGCCTATGCCTTCAGCTGACCCAGATCCGCTCGATCCGTCGCAGCGACGCGCACTCCTGGCGCTAGCCAGGCGGTCGATTGAGCGCGGGCTGGATCAGGGCTGTCCGCTTGTGGTTGTCCTGTCCGACTATGCCACCGACCTCCGAGCGCGGCGGGCGGTGTTCGTGACTCTGGGAACCGACAGGACCCTGCGCGGGTGCATCGGCCATCTGGAGGCCATCCAACCCCTAGTGTTGGACGTAGCGGAAAACGCCTTCGCCGCCGCGTTCCGGGACCCCAGATTCCAACCCCTGACGCGCCCAGAGCTATCACGGCTTTCCATCGAGATCTCAGTATTGACGCCGTCACAGCCTCTTTCCTTCACTTCTGAAGAGGATCTGCTGCAGATGATCAGGCCGGGTCGGGATGGCCTGATCCTTGAGGAGGGGACCGCCCACGGGACCTTTCTACCTACGGTCTGGGAAAGCCTGCCTGAACCCCGTGTCTTCCTGCGTCACCTGAAGCAGAAGGCCGGTCTCCACCCGGACCACTGGTCGGACCGGATTCAGGTCAGGCGCTATCGAACCGAATCCTTTTCCAAATAGAGATCGGACATTGAGCACCATCCCACTCCCTGGTCTCTTCCTATTCCTGCTGTTCCTGATCCTGCTCTCGGGCTTTTTCTCGGGCTCCGAAACGGCACTCATGACCCTCAATCGCTATCGCCTTAAGCACCAAGCGGATCAGGGTCACAAGGGTGCCTTGCTGGCGCAGGCACTGTTGGAACGCCCGGATCGCCTGATCGGTCTAATCCTGCTCGGCAACAACTTCGTCAATATCCTCGCCTCGTCGCTGGCGACCCTCATCGCCCTACGCATCGGTGGTGAGGGGGTGCTAGCCGCGGCTACGGGTATCCTAACCCTGGTCATCCTCATCTTTGCCGAGGTCTCACCCAAGACCCTCGCCGCCCTGCACCCCGAGCACCTTGCCTACCCCGCCGCATTCCTCTACACGCCGCTCCTGAAGCTCCTGTACCCCCTGGTGTGGTCCGTCAATTGGATAACCAACGGGCTGCTGGGCATGCTCGGGGTGCGGCCAGAGGATGGGGGAAGCAACGCCCTATCACGGGAGGAGCTGCGCGTCCTGGTCAACGAGGCCGGAGCTATGATCCCGGAGCGCAGCCGGACCATGCTGCTAGCGATCCTGGATCTGGAGAACGTCACGGTGGAAGACATTATGATCCCACGCAACGAGGTAGACGGGATCGACATCCGGGACCCCGAAGAAGAGATCATCAACCGGCTCAAAAACGCCGCCTACACGCGATTGCCCCTATTCGACGGCGATATCGACAGCGCCATTGGCATCATCCACGTACGCGACGCCCTGCATGCCCTGCTCGACAAGGGACTCGACAAAACCCGCCTGCGCAAGATTGGTCGCCAGCCCTACTTCGTCCCTGAGGGCACGCAACTCTATCAACAGCTGCTGAATTTCCAGCGGGAGAAGGAGCCGATCGGGCTCGTCGTGGACGAGTACGGCGATTTCCTGGGGCTGATCACGCTTATTGACCTGCTCGAGGAGATTGTCGGGGAGTTCGCCTCGGACCCGGCCCATACCATCGGGGAGATATACCAGAGTGAGGACGGTAGCCTATTGATCGACTGTGGTATCAGCGTGCGGGAGATGAACCGCGCCCTGCGCTGGAAGCTACCCACCAATGGTCCCAAGACCCTGAATGGTCTGATCATCGAGCATATGGAGGCTATCCCCGAGCCGGGAACTAGCCTCAAGCTCGGCGATTATGCCCTCGAGATCATGCACACGACCGAAAGCGCGGTCAGAACGGTAAGGTTTGTTAAATAAAGCGCCATCGGGAACCTTGAAAATCGGATGAATCACCCTATGGATAATGCCTCCAATTCGCTGCTGACCGATTTTTACCAGCTGACCATGGCCTATGGGTTCTGGAAATCCGGTATGGCGGATAAAGAGAGTGTATTTCACCTCTTTTTCCGGCGGGCACCTTTTGATGGAAATCACACTATTTCCTGCGGGCTGGAGAACGTCATCCGTCATATCAATGGGTTGCAGTTTAAGCCGGAAGATCTGGAATATCTGGAATCGGTTAAGGGAAACGACGGCAAACCCATTTTTGAAAAAAGGTTTTTAACCTACCTTGGCAAGCTAGAATTCAGGTGCAGCAGGGATGCCGTCCCGGAAGGGACTATTGTCTTTCCCTTAGAGCCGATGATTCGTATCCAGGGTCCCATCGTACAATGCCAGCCTCTGGAAACTCCGTTGCTGAATTTGATGAATTTCCCATCTCTGATCGCAACTAAAGCGGCCCGAATTTGTCAGGCAGCGCAGGGAAGTCCGGTGCTCGAATTTGGCCTCCGTAGAGCCCAGGGGATCGATGGTGCCATGACGGCAAGTCGTTCGGCCTATATCGGTGGGTGCGATGCTACATCAAATGTACTGGCGGGAAAACGATTTGGCATTCCGGTCAGGGGCACCATCGCCCATAGTTGGGTGATGGCATTTGCCGATGAAACGGAGGCCTTCCGCACCTATTTCAAGGTAATGCCTAATAATTGTGTACTTCTGGTTGATACCTATTCCACCATCAGTGGTGTTAAAAAGGCGATCCAAGTCGGAAAGGAGCTGAAAGAAAAAGGCTACAAATTATCAGGAATCCGATTAGATTCTGGGGATTTAGCAGAACTAAGCATAAAGACCCGTGAATTGTTGGATAAGAACGGATTTTCGGATACGCGCATCGTAGCCAGCAATGACTTGGATGAAACAAGCATCCAAGACCTAAAAACCCGGCACGCCAGAATTGACACCTGGGGGGTCGGTACCAGACTAATAACTGCCTTCGATCAACCAGCCCTGGACAGAATCTATAAGCTTTCCGCCATCAGAACTCCCGGCAAAGATTGGGAGTACAAAATCAAGATTTCGGACCAACCGGCGAAGGTAACCACACCCGGTATTCAACAGGTAAGACGATATTACCGGGATAATATTTATGATGAAGATGTCATCTATAATCTGAAAATAGATATGAGTGAGGGGCGCATCCAGATCGATCCCTTCGATGCGAGTCGTCAGAAAAAATCGGGCCGAGAGCCCGCTACAAGGATCTGTTAGTCCCCATCTACCGATGGGGCAAGCTGGTATACGAACTTCCCACCCTTGAAGCGATTAAACGGAAAGTCCAGGAAGAGATAAGATCTTTCCAACCCGCGGTGATGCGCGTGACAAATCCACATGCCTACCCAGTAAGTGATGAAAAATCACTGAATGAACTTAAAACGAAACTGATTCTACAAACAAGATCTGAAACATAGGAAAAGCAATGAAAGCGCTGATTCTGGTAGATATTCAGAACGACTTTATGCCAACCGGAACCTCGTCCGTTCCGGAAGGTGACCAGGTAGTGCCTGTGGTCAATAAGATTATGGACAAATTCAAGCTAATTATCGCCACCCAAGACCGGCATCCGCCGGATCACAAGAGTTTTGCCATTCACCATAATAAGAATCCCGGTGAGATTACCGTACTCAACGGCATAGCCCAGGTCCTCTGGCCAGTCCATTGTGTACAAGGCTCGACCGGTGCTGAATTTGGCACCGGATTGAACAGAAAAAGAATTGCGAAGGTCTTTCAGAAAGGAACGAATCGTGAAGTGGACAGCTATAGAGGTTTTTTCGATAATAATCATAAAAGTGACACAGGTCTGGGAGACTACTTGAAGGAACGGGGGGTGGACGAGATATACATTACTGGCTTAGCCTTGGACGTTTGCGTAAAATACACTGCCCTAGATGCCAATGCACTGGGATTTAGGGCTAAAGTGGTGGTAGATGCCACGCGGGCAGTCAATATCAATGCAGGCGACAGCGATAGAGCAATTGCAGACATGAAGGCAGTTGGTATCGAGATGGTGATGAGCAAGGATGTGTAATTGCTTGTTTCCGTAAATACTGGAACGTCAATCTTCCTTTATCTGTCACGTCGCTCGTCCTGATGTTCCAGGCAGATCTTCGATGCCACACCTTAAAATGGCCTGTAATCGTTATTGAACCCAACTTCGGAAATGTGAATACTTGAAGTATTTCCCCTTGTACAACATTATCTTAGCATAAGGTTGCGGATGCCGGAGTTATCCAGATCCAAGCCATAAGGCAGGTGGCTATAATGAGAAATCCACGCGGAGCTGCACTAATGGCTGGGTTTGGTTGCTATATAGTTAAACAGCTCCGACAGAAAAACACGCGGGGGTTTCGCAATCTTGTCAAGTATTTGATCTGCCTTTGAATGGCTGGGGTGCTGAACGACGCTGATTTCAGCGAATTGGTGGAAATGATATCGGATGCGTTTATTGAAGATCAAGTAGCAGTTATTGAGGCTGAAATAGCAAATAAGGTTGAAAGGGTCTTGAAAGGAAAAGTATCTCCTGATTACCTGCTAAGGCTCTGTAAATGACGGAAGTCTGCTTCTAATGAACACAGAGCTCTACCGGAACCTGAATTACTGGAGGACTGGAGGACCTTCCACAGGTAGTTGAGTTTGGAATGATGTCATATGCAGGGATTTGGTCCGATGTCGAATCCTCTGACAGAGGAGACTGCATGTCAAGTCCCGTGTGATTGTATACTGAGGAGAAAGCTATTTTCTGTTTGCAGGCGAGAGAGGTTATGCAGTTGCATGCTAGGGAAGGAGCGAAGGGAAAGGCGAAGGCAGTCAGGGAGCGGATCAGCAGTGTTCGAGCTGTTCGCCAGCTCGCCATGACACCGAGCAAGGTCGTCACCCATAGGCAAAATATTGGAGATTTCTGCAGAAGACGATGAACGCTCGTTTAAGGATACAGCGCAATCAAGGACTAATGCACCTTACTATATTGTTATTCTTGTTGTGCCTTTAACCCCTCTAAAGGTTTTCCTTGCTGGATCCGATAAAGACTTATACATAGAAGCTATCAAGTTGCTTTATGCCTTTTTTCTCGGTGAGTTCAGTGTAAATGGCCATATGGACTGTGGCAAGTAAGAATCTTTCACTTTGGTGAATGGACCTCTACACCAACTACGACAGGCGGTTGACTAGACTAGTGCGCGCACCGCTTGGTAACTGCCTGCAGGATGGCCTCATCGGCCTGGAAAAGGAGGGGCTGCGGGTATCCCCGGCGGGAACCATCGCCTCCACGCCCCATCCCGCCGTGTTTGGATCAGCCTTGACGCACCCGTATCTCACGACGGATTTCTCCGAGGCCATGCTCGAAACCATTACGCCGCCGACGCAGGACAAGCAAGCGGTCTTGGCTTTCCTGCACAGCCTGTATGTCTTCGTCCACCGTCACCTCGGTGACGAGCTTTTATGGGCGACGAGTATGCCTTGCGTGCTAGAGGGCGCGGACCACATCCCGCTGGCCAAGTACGGTATCTCCAACGCCGCGCGCATGAAGACGGTATACCGACGCGGGCTGGGCAACCGTTATGGACGCCCTATGCAGGCAATCGCGGGCGTTCACTATAATTTTTCGTTTTCCGACGCCTTCTGGCTACTGTATCGGGAGCTGGAAGGTTGCAATACAGAGCTAGGAGATTTCCGTTCCGAGGTCTACATGGCATCAATCCGCAATCTCCAGCGGTTCGGTTGGCTCATTCCCTATCTCTTCGGTGCATCTCCGGCGATCTGCAAGACCTTTGTGCAGGACCGGAATACGGATCTCGAGGCGTTCGACCGGAGCACCTACTTCTACCCTTACGCGACCTCCCTGCGGATGGGTGATATGGGCTATCGGAATTTCAGGACCGCCAGCACCGGAATGCAGGTGAACTATGATAGTCTCGACGCCTATATCCAGAGTCTGACCTGGGCCGTCCAGACTCCCTGTCCCGATTACCAGGCCATCGGCGTCAAGGTCGGCGGGCGCTACGAGCAGCTTAATGCCAATCTGCTCCAGATCGAGAGCGAATATTATGGTCCTGTGCGCCCAAAACAGCCTCCCCGGTGGATGGAGAAGCCGAGTCTGGCCCTGCGCCGGCGTGGCGTTGGCTATCTGGAACTACGTTCCCTCGATGTGAACGCCTTCCATCCCCTCGGTGTAACCGAGGAACAGCTCCACTTCCTGGATGCCTTTATACTGTTCTGCCTGCTTGCGGAGAGCCTCTATATCGATACGCGTGAGCGCCGGGCCATTGATGCGAATCTGCTCTCAGTCGCCCACCGGGGCCGCGACCCCTCCCTGGAGCTGGAGCGGAATGGAGACGGCGTCCGCCTGCGGCAGTGGGCAGAGGAGGTGTTGGACGCCATGCTCCCAGCAGCGGAGCTGATGGACGGTGGCGGCTGCGGTCCTTGTGTCGATAGCCTGCGTCAGCAACAAGAGAAAGTACGCGATTCGGGGCTAACGCCCTCCGCAAGGATGCTCACCGAGATGCGTGCTAACACAGAGAGCTTTTTCGATTTTGCGCAACGTACTTCGAAGCAGTACCGTGATCAATTCCGTAGTTCTCTGCTCGACACCGAGTACGAGACCTGGTTCAAGCACCTGAGCCAGAAGTCCTGGGAACACCAATGGGAATTGGAGGAAACCGATGATATGGATTTCGACGAATTCCTCAAGCGCTACTTCGCCCAGGATGAACAGTCTCCAGATTTTCATTTATAAAGGCCCTATTTTAGGTAATTGTATACGTTGCGAATTCAACAGATTTGGTGGTATTTGGTAGTATCTATAGTGTGAATCGATCTAGAGCCTGGTAGATTTGATGCTCACTCTGAGCAATGTCTACTTTCACGACGAGGCAGCAATCTTTGCGAAGCTGGAGAGTATTGTATGGTCAGGCGGCCCCGTTGCCTGCATTGCGGCGGGATGGAGAAGGTCTACGAGATCAAGGGGGAACGCCCGGATCAGTTTGAAGAAATGCGAT